>JAABUZ0100002725.1_pt1 | contig 28367 bp, 26 predicted proteins | sample 5562091 | NCBI WGS metagenome assembly JAABUZ01 (sample SAMN12813069, study PRJNA571459) | rock metagenome | isolation source: Antarctica rocks | place: Antarctica: Victoria Land, Linnaeus Terrace sud | collected 2015-12-21 | reverse complement strand
GCGATCGAGAAGGCAATGGTAAGCGAAAACTGCTTATAGAGGATGCCCGTGGTTCCAGGAAAGAAGCTGACCGGGACGAAGACGGAGATCAGAACGAGCGAGGTAGCGATCACGGCGCTCGTGACCTCGGCCATGGCGATGCTGGTCGCCTCATGCGCATCGGGTGAGCTGGATTCGAGTGCGTTCCCATGCGAGGAAGCTGCAGGGACGCCACGGTGAGCTCCCTTATCCGCAGACGAAGGTGCGGCTTCGATGCCGTTCCCGGACAGGTGACGCTGCACATTTTCGATGACAACTATGGCATCGTCCACGACGAGACCTGTGGCGAGGGTGATGCCAAAGAGGGTAAGTGAATTGATGGAGAATCCGAAGATCTTAATGAAGGCGAAGGTGCCGATGAGAGAGACCGGGATGGTGACGGCGGGGATGATTGTGGCGCGCCAGTCCTGCAAGAAGAGAAAGATAACGATGATGACGATTACGACAGCTTCGCCGATCGTCTGAACGACTTCCTTGACGGAGTCACTGACGACGGTAGTGGTATCGACAGCAATGATGTACTTCATGCCGGGCGGAAAAGACTTCTCCAAGTCATGGAGAACGGCGCGACAACGCTTGTCGACGTCAAGGGCGTTTGCATTTGAGAGCTGTTGAACGCCGATGCCAACGGCGTCACCGCCCGAAAACTTAAGAGCTGTGGAGTAGGTTTCGGCGCCGATCTCGGCATGACCGACGTCTTTAAGCAGGACCAGTCCGCTGGATGCGGCGCTGTTCTTAAGGATGATGTTCTCGAACTGCTTGGGGTCGGAGAGGCGACCAACAACGCGAACGGCCATTTGGAAGTTCTGCTTCGCGTCGGATGGTGGTTGGCCAAGTTGCCCGGCGGCGACCTCGACGTTCTGCTCTGCGAGGGCAGAGGTGACGTCTAACGCGGTCAGGCTTCGTGCGGCAAGCTTGCTAGGGTCGAGCCAGATGCGCATGGCGTATTTGCGTTCGCCGAAGATGGTGACATTACCGACCCCCGGGACCCGCTTGAGGGCGTCCCTGACGTAAACATCGAGGTAGTTCGAGATGAAGCCGGGCGAGAGGGAGCCATCGGGGGAGATGAAGCCCGCGGCGAGAACGAAGTTGGAATTTGCCTTGGTGATGGTGATACCGGTGTTGTTGACGACCGCAGGCAACCGACCTTGGGCTGAGGCTACCCGGTTCTGAACGTCGACAGCAGCGATGTTGAGGTCGTACCCGGTTTCGAAGGTGACAGTTATAGCAGAGGTGCCGTCGTTAGAGCTTGTGGAGCTGATGTAGCGCATGCCCTCAACGCCGTTGATGGATTGCTCAAGGATGGTGGTGACGGCAGACTCGACGTCGGTGGCGTTGGCACCGATGTAATTACTGGTCACTAACACCTGCGGCGGAGCGAGCTGAGGATAAAGGGAGATCGGAAGACCGGGGATGCAGACCGCTCCGGCCAGCACAATGAGAAGTGCGCAGACTGTGGCGAAGATGGGGCGTCGAATGAAGAAGTCTACGAACAAGAGATACCTCTATCCGGCGCGGATCAGCCGGTGTACGACGAACGATGATAACGAAGCGGACATGGCGAGCTCCGCACAGGTTCGAGAACTCATGCGGCTAGCCCAGCGGTTTGACGGGAACACCTTCCTGCAGGAATTGCAGCCCGGACAAGATGACCTTGTCTCCGGGCCTGAGACCAGCGAGAACGGGATAAGCATTTCCTACCGTTTCACCCAGCTTGACGGGGATCTGATGGGCAAAGTACCCGTCGCCCTTGGCAGCCGCGACGAAGACAAAAGGCTGTCCGGCGACACGGGTAACAGCGAGGACTGGAACGGTTGGCGTGGATGCAGTGGACCAGATGACGCGGGCCTGAACAAGTTGAGAATTACGAAGAAGCTCGGCGGAGTGGGGCACCTCTGCTTTAGCAAGGATGCTTTGGAGGCCGTTGTCGACCTGCGGCGAGATGAAGCTCACCCTGGAGCGACCGAGGACCGTTCCAGAGGTGTCGAGGATCTCGACTGGGAGGCCCATACGAACCTGCGCTGTTCGCTCTGTGGGGATGTAGATGTAAGCTTCAAGATCTTTATTCTCATCCACCGTGGTGAGAAGCGTCGTTGGAGAGACGTAGTCGCCCAAGTGAACCGGGATGTCCCCGACGACGCCGGCGAAGGGTGCGCGAATCTGATAGTAGGCAAGTTGCTGCTTCTGCGTAGAAGTCTGAGCGACCCCGGATTCATAGGCCCCTTTGGAGGTCTGAAAGGATTGCACTGCCTGATCATAGGTTTGCCGGGAGATGATGCCGGCTTCGAAGAGCTTGCGCTGGCGTTCGACCTCGGCCTGATTGTACTGATAGGTGGCCTGGAGCTGTGCCTCGGTTCCCTGCTGCTGCTGAACCGTCGCGACCTGCTTGAGCGGATCGATCTGCATGAGCACCTGGCCTGCCTTGACCGTGTCTCCCGAATGGACAAAAATGCGCGTCAAATTGCCGTCAACTTGTGGTTGCATCGTGGCGGAACGACGGCTTTTGATGGTGGCAACATAGGTGTCCGAGGTGGGTACGGGAGAGAGCGAGACCGGGCTGACCTGAACGGGCATTGCCTGTGGGGAAGGCGGGGCCGCTGCCGTTTTGGCGCAACCGCTGCCAAGTGCGCCGAGGAGGAGCATGGCGGCGAGCAGATCAGGGCGCAGGACATGGAAGGGGCTTGCCGATAAGTGGATACGGGTAGAACTCTGATGATCTTGCACGGCTCTTTCTCCTTCAATCCCAGGACACAGGCCTTCAATCCCAGGACACAGGCCGAATCGTGATGAGTTCCCAGCGTTTTGGCACGGAGCTGCCCGCAGGAGAACCCGGCTGTTAACGAATCGGCTGAGTATCTATACGAGGATAGATGAGGCGGGAGTTCCGGAAGGTGCGGAAGTTTTGATGAAGATGCGTGACCTGACCTAAGTACGTACCTGGCTCAGAAGACGTTTCCAATTTTTTTGATTGCGCCTGTAGCTCTTTTTGAGGTCTTCGAGGATGCGCTCGAAGTCGGTATGACCGCCAAGTCGCTTCCACGAGGGATTGATCGAGAACCAGGGGTAGTTCTCGTTCCCGAGGTAGATGGCGCGACGGAGCCAGTGCAGGGCTTCGGACTCGTCCCCTTCGACCGCGAAGTAAGTGGCAAGGCGGTAGGCCATCTCACTGTCAGCCTCTGCCGCCGAGAGGGTCTCGTCAACGATGAAGCTGGCTGCCTTCGCACGGTCACCGAGCTGGACGTAACAGAGGGCGATGGTGGGGAAGATGATGCGGAGCGAGGCGTCATCGCGGATAGCGCTTTCAAGGGTCTCGACGGCGCGAGCGAGGTCTCCGGTGCGCATCTGCTGGTAGCCGAGAGAGATACGAAGAAGGGGCTGGCGCGGCTCGAGGGTGAGGCCCTTCTGGATCTCATCGGCAGCAAGCTCGAGCTGGTTCTGGTAGTGGTAGACGCGGGCGCGGTGGTTGTAGATGACGGCGGCGTTAGACGGATTGAGGCTGAGGGTAGTGTTGAACTGATCGAGAGCCTCCTCGTACATACCGTCGGTGCGGAGGGCGATGCCGGCGACGAGATGGACGTTCCAGTCGTTGCCGGCGGTCTGGAGGAGGTGCTCGATGCCGTGACGGGCAGACTCCTTCTCTCCACGGGAGAGGAGCATGTAGACGCGGTAGAGATTGGCCTCCGCTGAGCTGGGATCAAGGCTGAGGGCCTTATCGAAGGCGCGACGGGCTTCAAGAACGTGCATCTGTCCACCGAGGCCGTGTGTGGCGTACTGGAGGTGGGTGATGCCGAGACCGGACCAGCCGGGGGCGAAGTTCTCGTCCTGCCTGACGATGGATTCGAAGAGCTCCCGGGCGCGGTTGAGGTCGTCGCGGCTGCCGGTGCGGGACATAAAGGAGGAGAGGATGGCGCGTGCCTGGAGGTACTCCTCAGAGAGATCTTCGGTGAGCGAGGTTTGACGAGAGGGGGGGCGGCTGTCGTTTGTGAAGTGGAGGTCGCCGAAGCCCTGAAGGGCACTGAAGACCTCGTTGCAGATCTCGGTTTGTACGCTAATGAGATCAAAGGAGGCGACGTTGATGGAGCCGCCGGTGCGAACGCTTTGGCTCGGCACGTCGAGGAGCTGCCAGTTCAGATCGAAGCCCTGTTCGGAGCGAAGGAAGTTTCCGGCGAGCACGAACTGAACGAGCAGCTTGCGGCCAGTGCTGAGCGGATCAAGCTGATGGGCGGGAATGCTCATCAGGGAGCTTGATGGCCGAACGACCAAGGTAGGCATGCGGGCGAGGCGGGCGGCGATGGCGTCGGCCAAGGCATAGCCATAAAGTGGCGCGATATTTGGCGGACCGAAGTTAATGAAGGGCAGAACGACGATGGTGTTCTGGTTGCCGCCGGCAGTGGCGGCGGGCTCCCGAAACCTCTCAGCGAGCATGGATAAGATGCCGTTTGAACGCTTTTCCTCCTCCTGCCCGTCGAGCGCGAGGCGACCCTGGGAGGGATGAAGGGCCATTGAGTCACCTGGGAGGATGACGGAGTCGAGCTGCATTGCGCGCATCACGGTCTTGAGGCTTTCACGGACGTCGGCGGCCGAGGAGAAGCGGGACGATGGCTGTTTTTCCAGGCACCGGAGGATCACGCTTTCGAGTTCCACGGGGAGGTCGGGCGCGATCTCGCGGAGGTTGGGTGGATCCGCAAACTGGATGGCGCGGATGCTTTGGAAGTCCGGAGCATCGGGGCGGTGGAAGGGATGGCGGCCGGTGGCGAGCTCGTAGAGGATGACACCGAGGGCGAAGATGTCGGACTGAACGCTGGACTGGCCGGTGACGAACTGCTCGGGCGCCATGTAGGCAATGGTTCCGCCGCGCGCGGTGTAGGTTCCACCTTCGGAGGCGGTTCGGGTCTTGTTGGGACCGGAGGGATCGAAGTCGGCCTCAGCAGGGGTGAGGCGGCGGGCAAGGCCGAAGTCGAGAATCTTGACAAGGCCGCCATCGGTGAGCATGACGTTCGCGGGCTTCAGGTCGCGATGAAAGATGCCCAGAGCATGGGCCGCATGGAGACCATCGGCGATCTGGATGCCGCCGGAGAGGACGAGCTGGAGGCTGGCGGGACCTTCGGCGATGAGCTTGTCGAGGCTCTTTCCAGGTATGTATTGCATGACGATGAAGGCTTCATCGTCTGCCTCGCCAACCTCGTAGATAGCGCAGACGTTAGGGTGATCGATGGCGGAGGCTAGGCGGGCTTCGCGGAGCTGCGTGCGGCGCATCTGCTCGGGGGTCAGGGCTCCCCGTTTGAGCAGCTTGAGGACGACGGGGCGTTGCAGCAGGGTGTCGTTGGCGAGGTACACGACGCCACTGCCGCCCGCGCCAATCTTGCGGACAAACTCGTATTGCTCGATGACGCGTCGCTTCATGAGGGGATTATCTCAAGAGCAGACGTGGGAGATGATGAAGCTGTGAGGAATGCACGGTCCTGGAAGGGCGACCCTAACCTTTCCGACTCTTCCAATGAGGGCTCGCAGGAAAGCTAGCGCTGCGAGCCCGCGCTGCCGCGCTCCCAGGGACGGGGGTTGGCAGGGTCATCGTGCCAACGCTGTCGCCGCCCAACGAGAAACATGGTGAGGCCGAAGACGAGCATGAGGGAACCCCAGATGAGGTTGAGGTTAATACCCATCGATTTGCTGTACATGTCGCTGTGACGCGTGAAGAGGCCATAGACGGTCATGATGCCGCCGGTGATGAGGAAGATGAGGCCGAGGGGGATGCGGATGTCGAGACCCATGGGCTCCTTAGTGTGAATCAGATGCTTGGGTGCGGATCAAGGAAAGAACGGGCGGCAAAGTCGAAATGCAGGGGTCTCTCCGTTGCGCTTCGCTTCGGTCAAGATGACGGCGCTTGAGACATCCCGCACACTGAAACCGCCTCATGCGAACACCAGGTTGAGAAAGAGGAGCATTCCCAGGACGGCGATGCCAAGAGTGGCGGGCTTCTGGTACCAGGCGAGGTGATGCTCGACGGGCTTGGGTGTGAGGGAGTAGACGAGGCCTACGAGCTCTGATTCCGGACGCGGCGTCGTCACGAGGCTCCCGGCGACGGTGACGAGGAGATTGACAGTGAAGGCGAAGATAGCCGTCCAGAAGTTCTGCGCCATATCGCTTGGATAATGATGCAGAACGGCGATCCAACCGCCGTGGATACCGGGAGCTGCGTCCTGCGGGATGGTGAGGCCGTGGTGGAGGAGGGCGGCGAGGGTGCCGGAGAGGAGGCCGGTGAAGGCTCCGTGGCCGGTGGTGCGCTTCCAGAACATCCCGAGGAGAAAGGTGGCGAAGAGGGGCGCGTTGACAATGGAGAAGACGAGTTGGAGCGCGTCCATGATGTTGTTGAAGTTTGTGACGGCGTAGGCGGCGGCGATGGACAGCACGACTCCCCCGATGGTGGCCATGCGGCCCATCCAGAGATAGTGTGCGTCCGTGCCCTTTTTGTTGATGTAGGACTGGTAGATGTCGTAGGTCCAGACGGTGTTGAAGGCGGTGACGTTGCCGGCCATACCGGACATAAAGCTGGCGAGCAGGGCGGTGAGACCGAGGCCGAGGATGCCGGTCGGGAAGAAATGGAGGAGCATGACCGGGATCGCGAGATCGTAGTTGTAGACGGGATTGCCCTTGCCATCGAGGACGGGCTGACCGTTGAGAGGGTCGGTCTTTAGCGGGATAATGCCGTGCGGGTGCTGCTCGCTGAGCGGAAGCGCGGCGCTGGAGCTCGCGATGTTGATCGCGGACGTCACAGCTCCCGAACTCACCATCGTCGATGAGGCCGGAGAGGATGAGACCGCGGGGGTTGGAGCGGCCATGTGCGAGGTGACGCTGACGGCGATGAGGCCGGGCAGGATGACCAGGAAGGGGAAGAACATCTTGGGGATTGCGGCGATGAGCGGGACGCGGCGGGCGGAGATCTCGGAGTCTGCAGCCATGGCGCGCTGAATGACGAGGAAGTCCGTACACCAATAGCCGAAGGAGAGCACGAAGCCAAGGCCCATGGCGAGGCCGACCCATTCGACGCCGAGGGTGTTGGTGGAGGCGTGAGCCATGCCGCGCCAGGAGTGGGTCATGGTCGCGGGAAGGGTCTGCTTGATTCCCTGCCAGCCGCCGACGTTGCGAAGGCCGATCCAGACGAGCGGGAGGAAGCCGGCGACGATGAGAAAGAACTGCAGAACCTCGTTGTAGATGGCGCTGGTGAGCCCGCCGAGGAAGATGTAGCCGAGGACGATGACGGCCGAGAGAAGGATGGAGACGTGGAAGATGTAGGGGTCGGGGATGATGCCATGGAAGAGTCCGAGGGTCTGGATGAGGAGCGCCATAGCGTACATGGAAATGCCGGAGCTGAGCACCGTCATGATGGCGAAGGAGAACGCGTTGACGGCGCGGGTCTTTTCGTCGAAGCGGAGACGAAGGAACTCGGGGACGGAGCGGGCCTTGGAGCCGTAGTAGAAGGGCATCATGAAGATGCCGACGAAGACCATGGCGGGGATGGCGCCAATCCAGTAGAAGTGGCTGGTGATGATGCCGTATTTCGCTCCGGAGGCCCCCATGCCGATGACCTCCTGAGCACCGAGGTTGGCGGAGATGAAGGCGAGGCCACAGACCCAGGCGGGTATGGATCGGCCGGCGAGGAAGAAGTCGTTACTGGTACGCATGTAGCGCTTGAGCGCAAAGCCGATGCCAAGGACGAAGGCGAAGTAGACCAGCATGATGAGCCAGTCAATAGGAGAGAGATTCAAGAGGTTCCTCGCTGCTTCCAGGGTCTGCAAGATGGCCTGCAGTACGAGAGCACTGCGGGAACTGTAAACGGTTTTCCTGGGGAGCGTCCAGGCATGCAGGAAACGCCCTTGGCAGTTTCAGCATCTCACGCCGTGAGCAGGCGAACGCAGTGGCGCTGGCGGGCTATCGCACCGCAAAGCAAATATAAAACTCCCGGGAGAAGTACATTCGGATGCGGGCCTCCGTTCTTCTTATCGATGACGATGCTGTTCAAGCAGCGATCAGACAGACCATCCTTAGACGGGCTGGCTATCACGTCATAGCCGCGCTCAGCCCCGAGCGAGCACTGGAGCAGATCCGGAGCGGAAACTCCGCTGTTCCAATCGGGCTGGTTATTACAGACCACATCATGCCGGGTATGAGCGGATCAGTGTTGGTGCGGTTATTGCGGCAGACACACCCTTCCCTTCCGGTGATGGTTATCAGCGGGTTGGATGAGGCGGAAGCCGAGTACGAGGGGTTGGGCGTTACTTTTCGCATGAAGCCGCTGCTGCCCGAGAGCTTGCTTGCAAATGTACACAGGCTTTTGGCCATGGACGGCACACAGGATAGTTGATTGGATACAGCCGCCCGATTGCGGTTCCCTCCCCTGCTTGAGAGAATGATTGCTGAGGGTTCATGCAATTGCATCCGATGCCTGAGTTCGGTAGTTTTTCGCTGCTGCTCGCGCTTACCTTAAGTGCGTACACGTTGGTTGTAGGTGGGATTGCTCTGTGGCGGCAACAGCGTGCTGGGGCCTCGGGCGGTTCAGATGAGGCTAATCGACTGGGAGAGACCGCCAGACGGGCCGGAATTGGAAGTTTTGTTGCGGTGACCGGGGCGGCGTTCGCGCTCGTGTGGGCGTCGTTTACGAACGACTATTCGGTCTCATACATCCTGCACCATACCAACCGCAGTCTTCCGGCGGCCTACAAATTCTCCGCTCTCTGGTCAGGGCAGGAAGGGTCGCTGCTTCTCTGGGCCTGGCTCCTGTCGACGTATGGGTTTGTCCTGCGGATACGGCACAAAGTGGATATCCGGCTCTCGGCCTTCGCTTCGACGATCCTTGCAGGCGTCCAGGTGTTCTTCCTCCTGCTGCTGAACTTTGCCGCGCCCCCGTTTGCGATCCAGCCGGGACCGGTGGCTACAGATGGTTTTGGCCTGAATCCGCTGCTGCAGTATCCGGAGATGGTAATCCATCCGCCAATGCTGTATCTCGGATATGTGGGGTTTGCCGTTCCGTTTGCGTTTGCCTTAGGTGCGCTGATGATGCGGTACCCCGGCGAGAAGTGGATCCACATCACACGCCGATGGACGATGGTGACGTGGCTGTTTCTGACATGCGGGATCTGCCTGGGCATGCACTGGGCTTACGCAGTTCTGGGCTGGGGCGGGTACTGGGGATGGGATCCAGTCGAGAATGCGTCGCTGATGCCATGGCTGACAGGAACGGCATTTCTCCATTCGGTGATGATGCAGGAGAAGCGCGGGATGATGAAGAGCTGGAACGTTTGGCTCATCTTCGCAACCTTTATGCTGACGATTCTCGGAACGCTGCTGACACGATCGGGGCTGGTGCAGTCGGTCCATGCTTTTGCGCAGTCCTCGATTGGAAGCTGGTTTTACGGCTTCCTCTTGATCACGCTGGCGGTATGCCTGTTCACGTTTCTCAAGCAGAGGGATCACCTGAGATCGGAGAACAGGCTGGAGTCTCTGGTGAGCCGGGAGTCGAGCTTCCTGTTCAATAACCTGGTTTTGCTGGCGGCCTGTTTCACCGTGCTCTGGGGTACGCTGTTTCCCGTGCTGAGTGAGTATGTACAGGGATCCAAGGTGACAGTGGGAGCACCTTTCTATAACCGGGTCAATCTACCGATCGGGCTGTCGCTGCTGCTGCTGACGGGTGTTGGACCGCTGCTGGCGTGGAGGTCGACCTCACTTCGATCCATCCGGCGCAACTTTATCCTTCCGGGTATCGCCGTCGGGGTAACCGCTGCCGGTCTGATGGCAGCAGGCATTCGACCCTGGAACGATGGCGATGATATGCAGGCATCCATTTTCTCGCTGATTGCGTTCTCGCTCGGCGCCGGTGTGATTACGGCGATCACGGCTGAGTTCCTTCGGGGAGCGGGCGTAGTTCAGGAGCAGACCGGCCGAGGTCTAGCGCCATCAATGCTTCTACTGGTCCGCAAGAACACCCGGCGCTATGGCGGTTACCTGGTGCATTTCGGGATCGTGGTGATGTTTATTGGTATCGCGGGCGGTGCCTTTAACCAGTCGCACGAGCAGGAGATGGGATTCGGCGACCAGATGCGAATGGGTCCATATCGCCTCGTCTGCCAGAGCTTTACGCAGGATAGCAACCCGACCTACGACACGGAATACGCTCTGCTAGACGTCTACCGCGGTGCAAAACAAATAACGCAGCTGGCGCCGGAGAAGAGGTTCTACCAAGCGAGCCAGACGAACTCGACCATGGTGGCCAATCACTCGACGCTGGCGAGTGATCTGTACGTGATCTACGAGGGGAAGAATCCTGACACGGACAAGCCCATCATCAAGGTCTTCCTGAACCCACTGATGAACTGGATCTGGATTGGAGTTGGAATCGTGGCAATGGGAACGCTGGTGGCTCTGCTGCCCAAGATGACTCGGGCCACGGCTCGGCAGAGGGTTCTGGCAGAGGTGCCGGCGATCGCTGAGGTTCATCATGCTTAGGCGAGGAAGCCATGCCCTGTTGATTGGGATCATGGCGATGGTGATGCTGGGTGCGTCCGACACCGCGTCACGGTTCAATCGCGTAGGGCACAAGATGATCTGCGCCTGCAGCTGCGGACAGGTTCTGCTCGAGTGCAACCACGTTGGCTGTCCGGATTCGGACAGGATGATCGGTGAACTTCGGTCTCAGCTGGCCGGGGGAGCAGGCGATAGCTCGATCCTGAGTTGGTTTGCCGGGAAGTATGGAGCGACGGTATTGGCTGCGCCGATGCGGGGCGGATTCGACAATGTTGCCTGGATCACACCGTTTGCGGTGTTTCTGATGGCCACGCTTGGCACGGCAGTGCTGGTAAAGGTCTGGAAGCGACGCACGGACAGGCTGCTCATGGCGAGCGGGGGAGAACCTTTCAATCAAGGAACAGTTGGCCCTGGGCTCCGTGATGCGCGTGAGCGGGTTCGCCGGGAGACGGAACTTTGATGGGACTGCTCGCTGCTTCCGCGATGACGATACTGCTGTTCGTGTACATATTCTGGCCCGAGCGAAGGCTGCTGCGACAAGTCGAGAAGACGCGGGTCGACTACCTCGAAGAACGGAGAGAGGCGATTTACGAGAACCTGCGCGATCTGAACTTCGAGTATCTTGCGGGCAAGCACCCCGAGCAGGACTTTGAGGTTCAGCGAGCCGGGCTCGAGGACGAGGCAGCGGGAGTCCTTCTGGAGATTGACACCCTCCAAGAGCAGACGGGGAGACGCAGCACGCGGTGAAGCTGAATGGCCCGGCTTCGATATTGCCCGGTCTCTGACGGTAAAATGTAAGTGTGCCTGCCCCCCGACGCCCTCACCTACTTATCGCTTTCCTTGCGGCCCTGCTCCTCGCTTCCCCAAACCTTCTCGCCGCAGAGTCGATCACGGGGACGGTCACCAATAAAACCACGAACAGGCCTGCTGTCGGCGATGATGTTGTTCTGATACGACTATCGCAGGGCATGCAGGAGTCGAACCGGACGAAGACAGATGGGCGAGGGCACTTCAGCCTGGACCTCACTGACAATGGCGTCCATCTCGTACGCGTAACTCACGATAAGGCGAACTACTTCCGGCCTGCGCCTCCCGGGACTACGAAGGTGGACGTTGATGTCTTCAACGCGGCGGCGAAGGTGGAGGGGATCGCTGGCGAGGCAGACGTGATGCGGATTCAGACGGATGAGGGCGGAAAAACACTGCGGGTGGTGCAGAATTTTTTTGTGAAGAACGATTCCGATCCGCCGAAGACGCAGTTCAGCGATCGACCGTTCGAGTTCTATCTTCCCGCTGGTGCGATTGTGGAAGGTTCGGCGGCGCTAGGGCCGGGGGGGATGCCGGTGCAGGCTTCACCTGTTCCGCTAGGAGATCCAAACCACTACGCGTTTATCTTCCCGGTGCGGCCAGGCGAGACAAGGTTCCAGATTACGTATCATGTGCCTTACAGCGGGAGCCTGCAGATTGCGCCAAAGCTCGTGTTGGCAACGGATACAGTCGCGATCATGATGCCGAAGAGTATGACCTTCAAGGGCGGGCCTTCTGCACCGTACTCAGCGGTGAATGATGAGGTAAACGCACAGACATATGTCGCGCGTGGCGTCTCACCGTCACAGCCGCTCGAGTTTACCGTGAGTGGGGCCGGGCAGTTGCCTCGCGATACGCAACAGGCTGCGACCCCAGGCGGCGGAGATGCGGGCCAGCCGCCGGCGCCGAGCACAGGAACCGCAGCGACGGACTCGAGGCCGGGCGGCGGTCTCGGGAATCCGATCGACCCAGAGGGCACAAATGATCCATGGGCGAAGTACAAGTGGTGGATTCTTGGTGGGCTAGGTCTTCTCCTTGCCGCGGGTGCGGGGGTTATGTTGAAGCGAACGCCGGTGGGCCCAGCGAGTGCCTCGTCGGAGAACGAGAGTGTTCCGGTAACCCAGGGCAGTTATCAGGGCGGATCACTCGGCGCGCTGAAGGAGGAGTTGTTTTCGCTAGAGACGGATCGGCTGCAAGGCCGGGTAACGGAGGGCGAGTACCAGGAGCACAAGGCGGCGCTGGAGGTGGTGCTGCGGCGGGTGCTGGCTCGCAGCGGCTCAGGCACTGATGCCGTCGCTGCTGCTCGAAGCTCGATCTAGCAGCTAACATGCTCGATTTCATTAGCAGCAGAAGGAAAGCTCGAGGGCCGTACATCAGTGGCAACGCTCACCCACTTCGGACGTCTTCTTTCGCTCGTACTCTGGGTCGGAGGCATTGCCTTTTTCGCCTTTGCCGTGGCGCCCGTGGCCTTCAGCAGATTGCCGAATGCGCATGAGGCGGGCCTGGTCGTAGGAGGAACGCTGCGGGTGCTGCATGGGCTCGGACTGGTTTGTGGCTTCGTGTTTGTGGGTCTCACACTCGCCATCGCTCGCAGGATTGCTTCCCGGCGGCTTGTAAGTGCGGAGTTGGCTCTTGCCTTAGGGATGTTGGCGATCACGGCGTACTCGCAGTTTCGAGTTCTGCCTGCGATGGACGTCTTCCGCGCTCAAGCGGGAGGGGATATCGCAATTGCCAATCTCGAGAATGCCGCGCGGGTGCACTTCGAAGATCTTCACAAGCTTTCGGAGCGCCTGGAAGGTACAGTTCTCCTCGGCGGAATCACGTTGCTGTTTGCTTTTGTGAGCGAACACAAGATCGTGAGGACGCTGGATTCCTAAGGACATGTACAGAGAGAGAATTTTGGCTTCGCAGGAGAACGCGGGCGCAAGAAGCAAGATTGTCACCGCCGAGGATTCGCTACTGATCCTCGTGGCGAGCAGGTAAATGCGCCCGTTCTGGATCAGCTCGTTGCTTGGCCTAGTGGCGGGTCTCGCCAACGCGGTGGGTGGCCTGATTCTGGTGCGAAGGCTGCCGTCGACTCGCTCGCTTCGGTACTTTGTGGCGCTCGGCGCCGGATTCATGCTCTCGGCGGCGACTCTGGAGATGATCCCGGAGGGGCTCGCGCTGAACGCGCGGTGGGGACCTTTTCTGTTGTTGGGTGGATACTGCGGCATGCACCTGCTTGAGCATACGTTGGTTCCTCACTTCCACTTTGGTGAGGAGACCCACCACCACGAGTTCCTTTCGCTGCGAACGACCTACTCTGTGCTGCTGGGTCTGGCGATGCACACCTTCTTCGACGGGATCGCAATCGGTTCAGGGTTCGTGATTTCGAACTGGTTGGGATGGGTCATCTTTCTCGCTGTTTTTCTTCACAAGATCCCGGAGGGCTTCACGGTGGCCAGTGTCATGCTAGCGGGCGGAAGAGGACGACAAGTGGCGCTTGCTTCTGCTCTGCTGCTCGGAGTGATGACCTTATTAGGAGTGCTCGCGATCAATGCCGCGCCAAGTCTGGTGCACCTGGGTCTGCCGCTCGCGGCGGGAGTGACTATCTACGTCGCGGCTTCCGACCTGGTGCCTGAGGTAAACCGGGAGCCCGGCATATGTATGGCTCTGGTGTTTTTCGCGGGCGTGGCGATCTTTCTGGCGCTGCGCTCGATCGGTCCAGCTCTCTAGCTGAATGCAGCTTATCCGGGAGGCTACTGAGCGGAACTCATCATCAGGATGAGATCAGCGGCGTGTTGCACGGTGGAACCTTTCGCGTCTGTTCCGGTTCCAGTCACAGTGAGGGTGTAGCTCTGAAGGGAGTTGCTAGATGAGCCCGCAGTGTTGACACGATCTCCACACCCAGTCAGAGGAAGAAAGGTAGCGAGTGTGATGAAAGCGAGAGCCAGAGTAGGGAGTTTGGCCAAGCGCACCGCTTCTTTGCGTCGACGGACGAAAGCTAGGAAAGGGATGGACAGAGCCCAGAAAGACAACATAGTTGAGCCCTCACCGGTCCTGCCATTCGCAGAGAGGGCTGGAGAGGTGATGGTGAGAAGGATGGCCCTGGCAGCGCTGCCCCCAGGGGGAAGGTAGCTCGGGGTGAACGATGCTTTAGCAAATGCGGGTAGACCAGAGACGGAGAGCGCGATCGGGCTCGGCAGGCCACCTCCGACCATCTGGACCGAGATCGAATAGCTAGCGGATCCGCCACGGGTCAGGGTCTGCGAACTCGGTTGCGTAGCAGCCATGGTGAAGTCCCCCGCGGGTGGAGGAGAGACGGACGCCGTCACAGGGGCAGAGGAGCTCGGAAGAAAATTCTGATCTCCAGAGTAGGTGGCGCTCAGGACGTGAGCGCCAGGGGTGAAGGCGGTCTGTGCGAATGCGGCGGATCCATCGGAGTTGATCACTACCTTCTGGAAGGCCGCACCATTGTCCAGCAGCGTGACGAAGCCTGAAGGTGTACCGGAGCTGCCGCTGGACACCTGGACGTGAAAAGCGTTCGTGACGCCGCCATCAGGACTGTCGTTTCGAAGAACGACTGATGAGTTCGCCTGGGTGATCAGGAGGTTGGCGGACGTCCCCTCAACCGAGTAGTTCGGTGCGGCCACTCCGGTGAGAGTCACGGAGATGGGATAGCTCCCGGGCGAAGAGAACGGGGTGGCTGTTGTTGTGAACGAAGCCCCGACCCGGGCAACGTCCTGGGGGAGCACCCCATCAAGCGAGCCGGAAAGGGCCGGGACCGCAGCCCCGTACACGATGGTTGCGGGTAATGGAGCAGCCCGGACTGTGAGAGGCGTGATGGTGAGAAGGGACGTAGAAGTTTGAGCAGCGGCATGGCTTCCATCGCCGGTGTACGTCGCCACAAAGCGATGCTGGCCCGCCGCGATTGCTGAGAGGCTGACCGTCGCTGAATTTCCAATCAGGGCGGCGGTGCCAATTACGGTGCTCGAGCTGTCGCTCATCTCGAGAAAGACCACCTGCCCGATCGCAGGGAGACTGCTGCTGAGCGCAGCTGTAAGGGTTCCGGTGCCGTAAGCGATGACTGTTGGGGCAGAGAGCGCGAAGGTACCCGGGACGACAACACCGAGCCCTGCGATGGTCTGGATCCCGGTAGCTGTCGCAGGCGCCGAGAGGAGCTGACGGACTCGGTCGTTGCCGGTATCTGCGATTGATACCAGACCGCCAGGCGAAAGTGCAACGGACCGTGGCGAGTCCAGGGAGGCAGCCGAGGCTTTGGCTCCGTCTCCTGCGAAGCCCTCCACGGCACTTCCAGCTGTCAGCGTCACTGCACCGGTAGCGTGATCCACCTGAAGAATTCGATGGTTGCCGGAGTCGACAACGTAAAGATTACCTTGCGTGTCTAGGACAAGACCCCGTGGAAGTGCGAGCAATACGGCGTCTGACGAAGCATTGGCGCCAAATGTACCAGGAGGATTTGCTCCAAGGACTGTGCTGATTATCTTCCCGTCGGCTGCTACTCGCCTGATGCGGTTATTGTGAGTGTCAGCCAGATAGAGATTCCCGGCCATATCAAGTGCAATGCCAGCCGGACTATCGAGACTTGCCGAGATGGCGATCCCTCCATCCCCGGAGAAGCCCTGCACCCCACTACCTGCGACCGTGCCGATCGTTCCAAGCGCAAGGTCGACATGCCGGATGCGGTGGTTCCGTGAGTCTGCGATATAGAGGTCCTTGCCGCCCGCATCCACGCAGATCGCACGCGGGAGGTTGAGAGAGGCGTTCAGTGCAGGGCCGACGTCCCCACTAAAAGCCGCTTTGCCGTTACCAGCAATTGTCGTGATGACTCCGGTAATCGCGTCTACCCGGCGTATGCGGCTGTTGCCCGAGTCTGCAATGAAGAGATTGCCTGCCGTATCCACCGCAACCCCCTGCGGGGAGTTCAGGTGAGCGCTGATGGCTGGACCGCCGTCGCCATCGAACCCCTGCACCCCGTCCCCGACGTAGCTGGTGATGTTACCGCCGAGATCGACCTTGCGGATGACGTGGCCCTGGGCCTCGGCGATATACAGATTGCCTGCAGTGTCATAGGTGATTGCGCTTGGAAGCAGAAGCGGCACAGACCTCGCCGGCACAGCCATTGCCTGAGAGGGGACAGCCCTGCACAGAAAGAGAATGAGGGCGATCCAGACGGACCTGATGGTGGGGCGTTGTGGGTGAGGAAAGCTCGACATACCCGAGAGACACTGCTCAGACATTACGCCATGGAGACTGCCTGACGGGTATCCCCCAAAAGGGCCCAACTTCGTTCTGTGTCGATCCCGGGAGGTCGAGCGAAGCTCGCCCTACGAGTGGTTCACACTGGTCGGGCGTGGGCCAGTTGCCTTGCCGGTCAGGGACACATACGCTGGGAACACGCCGGCTGCAAGCAATCGCATCTTCAGCACTGCGGGCGACGGCCAATGGAGGATCAAAAGACGATGCCGAGACATTGCCTCACACTTGACCTGAAAGATGACGCGACTGCTATCTCAGAGTACCGCCGGTATCACCAGAGGATCTGGCCGGAGGTAAAGGAAAGCCTGTACAGAGCAGGGGTGGTGGACATGGAGATATATCTTCTAGGCACTCGCCTCTTTATGATCATGGACGTCACTGAGAGCTTCTCCTTCGCGGCGAAAGCGGCGTCCGATGCTGCGAACGCCAAAGTGCAGGAATGGGAGGCACTGATGGGAGGATTTCAGGCCAAGCTCCCGGCTGACAGGCACGGACAGAAATGGCGTTGGACTCCGATGGAGCGGATCTTTCGCCTTGCGGAACAGTGATCCAGAACTGGAGCGCGAAGGATGTTTAGAAGGAGCGCACAAATAGAGATCCCCAGGAATGCTCCCGGGGATCTCTGCGCTGATAGGACCGTCTAGGGCTTCGTCTGGAATCGTCCATTCTTCAGGCCGACTGCGAAGGGCTGATAGATTGGAACGGCGCCGCCCAGAATCTCTGTGATTGCTGGGCTGCCATCGTTGCCGATCCAAACGTTTCCAGATTGGTCAATGACGATGCTTCTGCCATGGCCCAACGAGAGCGGATCTTTCTGATACCCACCTGAGACGGTGCCGTCAGCTGAAAGGCTGCTGCCGGAACTTGAGAGTTCGCTGACCGAACCCAGATTCGTTCCGGAGTTCGGCTGATCGTTAGCTGCCCATATATTTTGAGCACCATCGATTGCGATTGCGCTTGGGACGTTCAGGCCTGCTGCGTTGCTGGCCGTCGGGAAGCCGTTAAAGGTCGAGTAGCTGGTACCCGAACCAACGAGCCTGTCGATCATGCTCGTTCCCTCCTGGCTCGAGACGTATAGGTTGTTTGTGCTGCCAAGGTTGTTGGTTACAGCGAGGCCATAGCTTGGGCTGGGCGTTGTGACATGGCTTGTGACGTAACCATTCAGCAGCCCCGCACCTGTTGTAGCAGGGCTGATCAGCGAAACAAAGGCGTCCCGGGTCGAGGACCAGATCGCACCGTTTGCGTCTACAAGGATGCGAGCTGGAGTGGAGCCTACATCAGTCGATATCGGAAGCGGCGCGACGGCGGCAGTTGCGGATGCCGCGCCTGTAATTTTCCATACCGTAGCAGGAGAGAGGCTGGAAAAGTAGACATTGCCTACGCCATCTGCTGCGAAGGCGAAGGGAGCCGCAGTAGTCGGGAACTGAAGCTTCGGGGTAGCGCCAGTTGGATCGTAACGGTAGATAATTTTGTTCTGCGAATCGCCTACCCAGACGTTCCCGGCGCTGTCGATTGTACTCCCGAGGGAAGCTCCACCTATGGCAAGGCAGGCCATCGGAATCCCGGTTGAACTTATCTCTGAAAGGGAGTTTCCACCTTGCTGATTGTTCGCAATCCAGATGTTTCCGGTTCCGTCCACACTCAGATCGGAAGCGCTGCTGATGAAAGACGCGCTGCCTACACCGCAGCTACCCGTGGCAGAATATCGAATTCCTATGGACCAGTCTGACGGGACGGCACCCAACGTAGGCTGATACGGAGCACTTCCGCCTGGCGCCAGGTTGTAGAGACGAGTGAGGTTGGTTACGCTCGAATCGGTTGGATTGGTAAACATGTAATACGCGGCCTGCAACACGTCTGTCGCGGCGGCGAATGTTGCATTCGGAGTACTAGTGGTCGAGGCACTTGCCGGGGGAACGGCATTTGCGAACAAGGTGTCACATGCATTTGTACCAGAACTGCCCGCCCCCGCCGGACCATTCTTCGTGTTGACGCAAGCCGAGAGGATATTCGCGATCTGGTTCAGTTTTGCTTGCTCCGGTGTCACTGTAATGGTCACGCCAGCAGCATTTGGACCGGTGAGCGGAACAGCGGCGAGCGTTTGTCCCGTGGAGAGGCTGACCATATTGGCGACCGTGTTGAAGGAGTTCGCCAGACCATCGTAGGAGCCGAGAATTCCGTCTGATCCAATATCCCCAGTCGCCACATTCATATATTGATGAATGGCGGCAACGGTCGCCGCAGTCACCGCTTCGCTCATAGAGACGAACGTTGATGCGCTCAGTCCAGTGCAGAGCCCCAGGGGGGCAATGAAAACGGACGCGCTATTGCTCACTGTCGCATCGTGGGTGTTCAGGGTATTTCCACCGCGTGCGACCACGTACACGTAGGGTGATCCACTACCTGTCGGGCAAGAGAACGTGTTCGCCGTTCCGGAATTGGTTCCACCATCGGCCAGCTTCGTGAATGAGAAGCTGCCAAAGCCGTCGTCCGCAGATTTCGTGGTTGCAACGAGAGTAGCCGCTGAGGGAAGACCACCTTGTCCGGCAAAGTACAGGTTCACCGTTGCGCCGGCTACCGGCTGATTTCCCCCATGCACTCGGCCACCGAGCTTGGCAGCGGATCCAACTATGCTGCTACTTGGAGCAGTGCTGACAAGATTGGAGCAACCTGAGGCGAGGACGACAGTAGATGCGAGTGAGACGAACAGCCGACGGCCTGGTCGTGGGGTAGCGGCAGAGTGAGACGCAATCATATGGTGCCTCCAATTTGCGGATGGATCCCACCGAGGTCGGTTGGGGAGGGTAATGGGCTTAGTGTCGAGATCAAGTCCAATGTAGTGATAGCTACGAGCAGTGGAGCGCAAGCTGCGAATTGCGGCTTGGCTCCTCCTGAGTGAGCATATGGCGAAATCTTGCTTTTGCGGAAAAATATTCCGGCACTATGACAAATTCTTCTTATGAGAGCTCGTGCCTCTTCGGAATCAGATCGGGCGTGAGGGTTATTCTGGGCAGGTAGCATACGAGTGTCTGAACGCGAACGCGCCTTCCAGATACTTCCACCGCCGCGATCTGAAGAATGGAAATGGAGAACGCCGATGCAATCAAAACTGAGGACCGTAACAACAACCATGACCTTGTTGACTGGATTATTATTGGGCGGCTGCCGACCGTCGCCCGCGCCTGCAGCGCCGGCTCAGTCTCCGACGCAAGGGTCGGTTGCTTCCAACGGGGTTCCTGCTTCTCCGGCGCAGCCAGAACCTGCCGGAGGGGCCAGTGTGGCCGAGCCGGCGCAGGGGCCATCAGTGAGGACGAACACTGTACCGGCAAGGACGAACACTGTACCGGCAGCATCCCCTGCTATCTCGGCACCAGCTACCGCACCAGCTTCTGTCCCTGCGCCTCCTCGTGTCCTGACCGCACCCGCGGGCAGTCGTGTCGCGGTCACACTGACCGAGACCTTGCGAGCCTCGACCAGCAACGTCGGGGACGGGTTTACGGGAGTTCTTACGGAGCCGTTAGTAGCACGGGGCGGGGGGACGGTGTTTCCCAAGGGGACACGGGTGGCCGGAACGGTGGTCGCCGCTAAGGGAAGGGGTCGCTTCAAGGGCGCCGGTGCTCTTGGGATCCAGCTGACCTCGATCGGGGGAGTTCGGGTCGCTTCGAGCGAGTACGAGAAGGAAGAGAAAGGCAAGGGGAAACGGACGGGTACGCTGGTCGGGGGCGGCGCCGGGCTGGGTGCGATCATCGGTGGTCTTGCGGGCGGAGGCAAAGGAGCCCTGATTGGCGGATTAGCAGGTGCTGGTGCGGGTACGGCTGGCGCCGCGTACACCGGCAATCACGATGTCGTGATTTCGTCCGAGTCGCTCATCACGTTCCGCCTTGAGAACGCGGTCAGCCGCTGATCGGCGGTATTGCAGGACTTGAGTGCTAGGGCGCTGACGAGTCTCCGAGCTCGGCACCAGCCAGTCACGTAGACTTGAGGCGTGGCTCTCTCCCCTACGTTCCTTTTGTCGGCGACCGATGTGTCGCACTTCCCTGATTTCTCGAAGACACAGGGATCCCCGGAGATTGCCTTCCTTGGCCGATCGAACGTAGGGAAGTCTTCCCTCATTAATGCTTTGCTGGGATCCCACGAGGCACATACGTCGTCGACTCCGGGGCGAACGCGGGCTATCAATTTCTTTGCCCTCCATGAGGTATCCGGGGCCAAGAAAAAGGCGACTCCATCGCTGATTTTCGCGGATCTGCCCGGCTACGGGTATGCCAAGATCTCGAAGAGCATCTCTGCCGAGTGGCCCCGCTTTATTGAACCCTACCTGGCTGACCGCGAGGCGCTGGCGCTGTGTATCTGCCTGGTGGACACAAATATTCCACCCCAGCCGAACGATACCCAGCTCATCACCTATCTGAAGCAGACGCAGCGATCGTTTCTGGTGGTCGGGACGAAATCTGACAGGGTCTCGAATAACGTCCTCGCGAAGTCGCTGGCGGGGTTGCGGAAGGTGCACGAGATCGATGAAATCCTTCCGGTGTCGGCAAAGACATCGCTGGGGATGAAGGCCCTATGGGCGAGGCTGCTGATGGTGGTGGAGTAGGTACCCTCCCCCCTCCCCCCGGATCCGTGCAAAGTCTTCGAACAATGGTAGTTAAGGGTGGACCTAGATTGTTATGCGAACAACGATCGTCCCCGATGCGCGTCCGTTAGGACCTCCTTGCGCCGTCTAGCCATGATAGCGGTTTAGCCCAGTGGGAGATGCACCTGCAAGCGGCTCAAAGCAAAGCGGTTAATCGATCTATCGGTTGACGGGAAGATGGCGCCCCCCCCGATGGCCGAGCTACGGGGTGAGGTGAAGAGCCCTCGTCAGCTGACCGTGTTCCAGGGGGGTGAGGGACAGGACTCGCCGATGGGAGCGGGTGCCGGTGGAACGGCTGCGGCCGAATTGCCGAGGGGCGGCGGTGGCCCAGCGGCGGCGGGGATCTCCGGAGCGGATGACCTCGAGAACCTGGGCATCGAAGTTCCGCAGCGCGCCCGCGGAGTCGAAGGAAAACTCCTCCATGGCCAGATCATGTTCTGTGTTGAAGATTTGGAGGAACTTCGCTGCTTCAAGGGCTGACGGGACAGAGTGCAGTGTGCCGTCGAAGTCGACGATGAGAGATCCCATAGCGTGGAAGGCCTGGGCTGGCTGGGTGTCGACCGATCTTTCCGGAGGCTCCGTGTCCCCCCCTGAGGGATAAGTGAAGGCAGTGAAGAGCTGCGGGAGGACACCTCTGTCGAGCGCTTCGGCGAGCACCGTCGCGGGGTGACCCTGAAGAGCGACGGAGAGGGGATGTCCTTTGCGGATCTCGTTTTTGAGCGCACGGAGCGCTTCGTCCAGAGTGTTGACGACGAAGTCGACGAGGCCGTAACGGAGGGCAGCCCGGCAAGTTTCGGGAGATTGATCGATGGAGAGGCAGGCAGCCCCGGCGATGTTGGCTGCGAGAGCGAGATCGGAACCGGCTGGGCTTAGGCCGCAGGAGAGGATGAGTGAGCCGGGCCAGTGCGGGCGCAGGGTGGTGAGAAGCGTGAAGAGTTGCAGGGTGTGGCTTTGGGAGTCGTGGGAATCCGTGCCCTGTCCGGATTGAGGGGAGGCTATCTGCATTTCACATCTCCTGGGCGACAGCGACAAGCTGATCGAGAGCCTTGCCCCGACCGTGGTGGAAGCCCATTGTCTCGTGGGTGTGGCGGTCGACGGCGTCTTTGTGGATGGCGATTGCGGTGTACTTCGTCCCGCTCCCATGCGATGCGAGTGAGATGATCGCGGTCATGGGGAGACCTCCTTGCGGTAGATTCTCACGGCGAAAGCCGGGGAGCGCGCCGTAGTCCAGACGAGCCTTTCGCCTTCGAGTATCTCCAGATAGCAACCGCGCTTTAGTCGAGATGACGGCGAATTGAGACGAGCAAGGTCGCGATTACTCGCCGTAGTAGTCGAGGCCGAGGTGCGTGATGAGGTCTTCGCCCATGATGTGGCGGAGGGTGTTCTTGAGCTTCATGGATTGGATGAAGAGGTCGTGCTCGGGGTAGACGCCAGGGGCGGAGTCGGGGGCTTTGAAGTAGAAGGAGAGCCACTCCTGGATGCCGATGCCGCGGAGGCTGGGGGTGCGGGCGGCGAGATCGAGGAAGAGGCAGAGGTCGAGGGCGAGGGGGGCGGCGAGGATGGAGTCGCGGCAGAGGAAGTCGACCTTGAGCTGCATGGGATAGCCGAGCCAGCCGAAGATGTCGATGTTGTCCCAACCCTCCTTGTTGTCACCGCGTGGCGGGTAATAGTTGATGCGGACCTTGTGGTATAGATCCTTGTAGAGGTCGGGGTAGAGATCGGGCCGGAGGATGATGTCGAGGACGCCGAGCTTGGACTCTTCCTTGGTCTTGAAGGACTCTGGGTCGTCGAGGACCTCGCCATCGCGGTTGCCGAGGATGTTGGTGGAGTACCAGCCGGCGACACCGAGCATGCGGGTCTTGAAGGCGGGGGCGAGGACGGTTTTGATAAAGGTCTGGCCGGTCTTGAAGTCCTTGCCGCAGATGGGAGCGTTCATCGTGCGGGAGAGCTCTTGAAGCGCCGGGATATCCACCGTCAGGTTGGGAGCGCCGTTGGCGAAGGGAATTTTCTCTTTAAGGGCGGCCCAGGCGTAGAGCATGGACGGGCTGATCGAGGCGTCGTCGTCGACGAGGCCTTTCTCGAAGGCTTCGAGGGTTTGGTGGACGGCGGTCTGCTCGAGGAAGATCTCCGTGGAGCCGCACCAGATCATGACCTGGCGATCGGTTTTGGTCTTGAACTCGGCGATGTCGTTGCGGATCTGGTTGGCGAGATCGCACTTGTTCTTGCCCTGCTTGACGGCCGTTCCGTTGAGGCGCTTGACGTAGTGCTGGTTGAAGACGCCGGGCAGGGGCTCGATGGACTCGAGAAAGGGCTTGATCTCGCTGAGCTGGTCGCGGTCTAGGACCTGGGCGTGGGAGGCGGCGTCGAAGAGGTTGCCGCCGAAGATGTCCCAGCCGGTAAAGACGAGATCGTCGAGCTGCGCGATGGGGGCGAAGTCCTTGATGAGGGGGCTGCGGGCGTCGGTGCGCTTGCCGAGGCGGATGGTGCCCATCTGGGTGAGGGAGCCGATGGGTTTGGCGAGGCCGCGGCGAACGGCTTCAACGCCGGCGATAAGGGTAGTGGCGACGGCTCCCATGCCGGGGATCATGATGCCGAGTTTGCCGGTTGCGGGGGTGATGGTGCCCGCAGTGGGGCTGGCGGCTTCGGGTGTAGACATTTTGCTGGGAGTACCCTTCTGCGAAGGCTGAAGTTCGGTCTGACGGAAGGCCTAGTATCGCCTAGCGCGAAGGGGTGGCGCAAATGAGCGGGCCGTTTTGGGATGTGGACCGATCTGCGTTGTTCCCGCGTCCGAAGTCTTCCGAGTGATGCCGTTTCAGGCAACTCGGGATCGCGCTTGATTGCCCTCTCGATCGTGAGAGGATTTCTGTATGAGTGATATGAGTGATTTCATCCCTAAGGCAGGCGGATTAAAGGTTGGCGGACTGGGCCGGAAGGCGCAGAAGCTGCAGGCGGCCCGCGAAAAGGCTGCCCAAGTCAAGAGTGGCGCAAAGCCGCTGTCGGGAGCGGCAGCGGCTTCTTTCAAGGCGAAGGATTCGTTTGCCAGCACAAAGAAGACTACATTTCAACGCAAGGCTGTCTAGCAAAGTGAGCACGGCGGGCGGAGGTAGCGAAAGCGTTGTCTTCAAGAAGGCGAGGATATGTGCTAGGTGCTCACTACCTCGGTGCCCATGCGGTTTTTCCAGTGAGTCCAGATGAACCAGACGATGGCGGCGATCAGGACGAGCTCTACAGCCAGGTGGAAGCGGTGGAAGATCTCCTTGAATCGTGGATCGGTGTTCCACTTGTCCCCGAGCTTCATGCCGACGTAGGCGAGGGCAAAGCACCAGGGCCAGGAGCCGATGAAGGTGTAAAGGTGAAAGCGGAGTTGGGGCATGCGGGCGATGCCAGCCGGGAGGGCGATAAAGGTCCGAACGACGGGAAGCAGGCGACCGACGATTACGGTTCCGCCGCCGTACTTCGCAAAGAAGTGTTCGGTGCGATCGAGGTCGTGACGGCTGAGGAGGAGGAAGCGGCCGAAGCGCTCGACGGCAGGACGCCCGCCCCAGCGACCGATCCAGTAAGGAGGGATGGAGCCGAGGTTGCAGCCGATGGCACCGGCGGTGGCGACCCAGAGAAGCTTGGCGGTATCCGTGCCGAGAACGAAGCCGGCAAAGGGCATGATGATCTCGGAGGGCAGTGGGATGCAGGCAGATTCGATGCCCATGAGGAGAGCGACTCCTGCCAAACCTCCGGTCGAGATGACGGCAATGATGAAGGCTGCGATGGAGGCAAGGATGTGCTCGGACATTGGGGATGAGTATACCGGCGGGGTGGCAACGGAAAAAGAAAGACGAAGTACAGGGGGCCTCTCCGCTGCGCGCTTCATTGAGATGAGAGCGGATGGATAGTGGATTTGAGGGTGCCTGGCAATTGGTAGGATAGAGGGTATGGCAACCACTTCAATTACCGAGACTCCGACGTCCAGCGCTTCAGCCTCTTCCGTGTCTGCGCGTCCACAAAGCGGGTACGGGGCGCCCGATCCGTCGAAGCCTGCGGTGAAGCGGCAGATTGTGTGCTTCAGCTTCTACAAGGTGATGCCGGAGTGGCGGCGGCTGGATGGGGAGACGAAGGCGGCGCACAAGCAGGCGTTTGCGGAGGTGCTGAAACGCTGGAACAAGCCGGGTGAGTTTTTGTCGCTGACGTACTCGACCGTGGGGACGCGGGGCGATGTGGATATGTGCGTGTGGTCGATCGGGTACGGCGTCGATGAGTTGAACAAGATGCGGTCGGAGCTGATGGGGACGCCGCTGGGCGGATACCTCGACTCGCCGCACAACTTTCTGGCGATGACGAAGCGATCCCAGTACCAAATTGATCGCGAGGATGAGAGCGAGGGTGAAGGTCGGGGGGCGATTCGGCCGGGCGGACAAAAGTACATCTTCATCTACCCTTTCTGGAAGACACGGCCGTGGTATCTGCTGAAGGTGGAAGAGCGGAAGCGCTTGATGGACGAGCACATCCGGGTGGGGCTGATGTACCCGCGGGTGAAGCTGAATACGACGTACTCGTTTGGGATCGACGACCAGGAGTTTGTGGTGGCGTTTGAGACGAACTTCCCGGAGGACTTTCTGGATCTGGTGCAGCAGCTGCGGGAGACGGAGATCAGCATGTATACGTTGCAGGACACGCCGATATTCTCCTGCGTGCGGGTTCCGGCGGCGGAGATGCTGGATCGTCTGGGGTAGGGACTGTGGCTACAACGAAGCAGGTGAAGGCGGTGCGGCGGGTGGGGGCATCGCCTGTGGGGAAGGCGGCGCGTGCAATCGCGGCGACCGAGCCGACGGCCTCGAAAAAGAGGCCGGGGAAGACGAAGAGGCCGCTGGCCCCTGAGCGTGTCGCGGCGATTCTTGAGGCGTTGGAGAAGACCTACCCGGGCGCTGTTTGTGCGCTGAACCACCGGAGCGCGTGGGAGCTGACCGTGGCGACGATCCTTTCGGCGCAATGTACGGATGCACGTGTGAACCTGGTGACGACGACGTTGTTCGGACTGTATCCGACGCCTTCGGCGATGGCTGCCGCTTCTCTGCCGGAGCTCGAAGAGGTGATCCGGACGACGGGATTTTTCCGGAACAAGTCCAAGTCGATCCAGGGGGCAGCACGGGCGGTGGTGGAACGGTATGGGGGTGAGGTTCCGCGGACGATGGAACAGCTGCTCTCCCTGCCCGGGGTGGCGCGGAAGACGGCGAACGTGGTGCTGGGGAGCTGGTTTGAGATTGCGGTGGGTGTGGTGTGGACACGCATGTTCTGCGGCTGTCGCGGCGGCTGGAGCTGACGACCGAGACTGATCCGGTCAAGGTTGAGCAGGACCTGATGAAGGTCATTCCGCAGGAGAAGTGGATCGATTACAGCCACATGATCATCCACCACGGACGGCAGATCTGCATTGCGCGGAAGCCGCGGTGTGTGGACTGCACTCTCGAAAGGCTGTGCAACTCGGGCGATAAGACGTGGAGTTCGCACTAGAACCGAGGCCTACCGCAGATTACCCGGAGGGACACGGATGGCGCCTGGGCTGCTTTCGCCAAGAGAAGTCCGACAGGTCATGCGGTTTGGAGACCGAGGTGTTGCGCGAGGGTTTCGACCAGGGAAGAGATGGAGGCGGTGGGCGCTTCCAGGTGGGGTGGGTATCCGAGGTCGCGCAGGGTTTGGGAGGTGATGGGGCCGATAGAGGCGCGAAGGATGGTCTTACCGTGAGCTCCGTCCAAGGGGAGTTCCAGGCCGGCGGCTTCGAGGAGGGTGAGGAGGTTGGCGGCGGTGGAGGAGCTGGTGAAGGTGATGGCGTCGGGCCAGGTTTCGGGATTGGCAAAGAGGGTATGGAGGAGGGGGATCGAATCCTCGGGGATGAGGTTGCGGTAAGCAGGGGCGATGGTGAGTTCGGCTCCGGCCGCGCGGAGGGCGTCAGGTAGTACGTCGCGGGCTTGTTCGGCGCGAAGGAGGAGCATGCGGGTCTCGCCGGGGGTGATGTGCGGGAGCAGGGAGCAGGCGAGTGACTCGGCTACGGCTTGGGGTGGGACGAGGTCGGGGGTGAGGCCGATTTCGATGAGGGCTCTTGCGGTACTGGGGCCGATAGCGGCGACTTTGGGTGCTCTGCGGGGTTCAGAGGCTGCCGAAGCGGTCGCGCTTTGCGCGAAACTCCACCGTTTCGCAGAAGAAGCGAGAGGATGGGGCACCCGGGTTGGTGGATGTCCGAAGAGTCGGGTCTGGGGGTTGCGCTCGGCGAAGGCTTCGACGGCGTTCGCGCTGGTGAAGAGGAGCCAATGGAAGCTCTCGAGGTTAGCGAGCGCGGTGTCGAGGGGAGCGTAGCTTGCGGGAGGAGCGATGGCTATGGTGGGAATAAGGATGGGGTTTGCGCCAAGAGACCGGAGCTGGGCGGCCAGGGCCGAGACCTGGTGACGGGAGCGGGTGATGAGGATGCTTTTCGGATGGGCGCTGAGCATCTTTGAGGATTGTAGGCGACCGGCCGTGAGGTGCGCGCGCCCCGGGAGATGTGCACCGTTCTGGCCTGAGGCAGAGAGCGTGGGCTGTTATGTGGGAGGCAAGTGCGTGGGAGAGCGACGGGACGAAAGAATACCGCATCACAACGAGGGACACACCGAGCCTTGTTCCAGGTAAGACAGCCTTGTGAGATCGCCGACCGAGGTCGCGTGCAATCGCATTCGGTTACAAATAACGTACGTTCCTTGCCGTTACGCAGGAGAGAATTCTATGAAGAGATTCGATTTATCGAAACAGGTACCCGCTCGGTCTGCACTGATTGTCGCTGCGGGATTTCTGCTGGCACTCACCCAGTCTGGCTGCCTGGTGGCTGGCGGGTACAGCAGTGGAGGCGGTTGGTTTATCTGGCCGGGGAGCTTTGGACTGCTGATCATTGGGCTGCTGCTGTTCCTTTTCCTTCGCCGCGGACGATAAGGAAAAGCATCCCTGTGGGAGCCCTAGATGTCGGGATTATGCTGCTCTACGCGGCTCTCACCAAGCATCCGGCATGAGAGTGCAAGCATCCGGCATGAGAGTGCAAGCATCCGGCATGAGAGTGCAAGCATCCGGCATGAGAGTGCAAGCATCCGGCATG
>JAABUZ0100002724.1_pt1 | contig 28380 bp, 22 predicted proteins | sample 5562091 | NCBI WGS metagenome assembly JAABUZ01 (sample SAMN12813069, study PRJNA571459) | rock metagenome | isolation source: Antarctica rocks | place: Antarctica: Victoria Land, Linnaeus Terrace sud | collected 2015-12-21 | reverse complement strand
GGGGACGGGCGAGACGCCCGCGCTCCCAGGCCGACAATTCACAGACCGTGCGCGCGGACCCTGCCAAAGTGGACGAACCGTACCGTTAACCCGTATCATAAGCCAGGTGGGGTGTGGCCGCGCCATCGGCAGGCGCCGCCTCCACCGGTGGGGCGGGACTGTCAGGGAGGGGTTATGGACGAGGAGCGGGAGGGCCAGCAGGGCGGCGCGCCGGATACGGACGGGCCGCGGCCGCGCGATGGCGGCGCGCCGGACGTGATCTCATCGATCGTGGTGGTAGGCGCGTCGGCGGGCGGCATCGAGGCGATCTCCGCGCTGCTGGAGACGCTGCCCGCCGATTTCCCGGCGCCGGTGGTCATCGCCCAGCACCTCGACCCGCGGCGGCCGAGCCACCTGGCCGAGATCCTGGCCCGGCGCAGCGCGCTCCCGGTACGCACGGTGGAGGACCACGAGGCGCTGGCCGCCGGCGTGGCCTTCGTGGTCCCGGCCGACCAGCACGTCACCATCGACGGCCAGACGCTGGGCCTGGACCCGAACACCTACGGGCGTCCCAAGCCCTCGGTCGACGTGCTCTTCCGCACCGCGGCGAACGTGTTCGGGGAGGGCGCCATCGCCGTGATCCTCTCGGGTACCGGCTCGGACGGGGCGGACGGCGCGCGCGCGATCAAGGAGGCGGGCGGCGCCGTCGTGGTGCAGGACCCCGCGACCGCCAGCCATCCCGGCATGCCCTCCGCGCTCGCGCCGACCATGGTCGACATCGTGGCGCCGCTGGAGCTCCTCGGGCCGGCGCTGGCCGCGCTGCTCGCGCGGTCCCCGTCCGGGGCCCCGCCCGTACACGCGACTGCGACGGATGCGACGGAGGGCCGCGCCCTGCGCGCGCTGCTGGAGCAGGTGCGCGAACGCAGCGGCGTCGATTTCGCCCACTACAAGGAGGCGACGATCGGGCGGCGGCTGCAGCGGCGCATCGTGGCCACGGGCAACGCCGACCTCGCCGCCTACATCCGCTACCTGCAGGCGCACCCGGAGGAGTACGACCGGCTCGTCGGCTCCTTTCTGATTAAGATGACGCGCTTTTTCCGCGACCGGGAAGTGTTCGACCTCCTGCAAGGGCGCATCTTGCCCGAACTCGTGGCGGGGCTGTCCGCGCGCGACGAGTTGCGCCTGTGGAGCGCGGGCTGCGCCACCGGCGAGGAGGCCTACACGCTGGCCATCCTGGTGGCCGAGACGATGGGCAGCGCCCTGGACAGCGCGCGCGTGCGCATCTTCGCCACCGATCTCGACCCCGCGGCCGTGGCCTTCGCGCGGCGCGGCGTCTACTCCGCCGCGGCGCTGGCCGACCTGCCCCCCGCGCTGGTCGAGCGCTATTTCCTCGCGCGGGACGGGTCCTACGAGGTCATCAAGCGCATCCGCGGCCTCGTCGTCTTCGGGGAGCACGACCTGGCCGAGCGCGCGCCCTTCCCGCGCATCGACCTGTGCCTCTGCCGCAACGTGCTGATCTACTTCACCCCCGCGCTGCAGCGGCGCGCCTTGCAACTGTTCGCCCTCGCGCTGCGCGACGGCGGCTATCTGGTGCTCGGCAGGTCGGAGTCGACCAGTCCCATGCCCGATGTCTTCGCGACGGCGGATGCGCAGCTCAAGGTCTATCGCCGCTATGGAGAGCGCGTCCAGTTGCCGCAGCCGGGTGTCATGGCCGCGCCTGTTCCGCCGGCCGCACTCGGCCGCGTTACGCGCGCGCTTGCGCCCTCCCTGGCCGCGCCGCAACCGGCCGAGCGCCCGCGCACTAGCCTGCTCGCCGCGCCGCTCGGTATGGTGACGGTGGACCGCCGCTACGACATTGAGGCCATCAATCCCGCGGCGCGGCGCCTGCTCGCCATCCACGGCGCGGCGGTCGGGGACGACCTGCTGCACCTCGTGGCCACGCCGGTGGCGGCGGTGTTGCGCCCGCTGATCGATGCGGCCCTGGCAGGGGAGACGCCGGCGCCGGTCGTGGCCACGCTGCCGGGCGTGACGACGGATGACGTGGCAACGGACGTGCATATCGCCTGCTATGACCCGGAGGGACGCCATGGCGCCGCCGCTGGCGGCTCGCCGCGGCCACGGGGAGGCGAGCTGGCTATCCTGCTGCTGACCAATGTCACGGGGCTGGCGGAGCAGGGGCGCGCGCGCGCGAGCGAGGCCGCCGAGGCGGGGGAGCGGGCGGCCCGCCTGGAGGCCGACCTCGCCGCCAGCCACGCCCAGGCCGCCGCCGACCAGCATCGCCTGCGCGCGCTGCTGCAGGCTAACGACGAACTGGCCATGGTCAACGAGGAGTTGCGCGAGGAGAACGAGACCCTGCTCATCAGTGGCGAGGAGGCGCAGGCGGCGACCGAGGAGGTGGAGACGCTCAACGAGGAGTTGCAGGCCACCAACGAGGAGCTGCAGACGCTCAACGAGGAGTTGCAGGCCACGGTCGAGGAACTCAACACCACCAACGACGACCTGCAGATGCGCAACGTCGAATCGGGCGAGATGGCGAACCAACTGGAGGCGCAGCGGGTGACGAACGACGGCCAGCGCATGGATCTGGCGGTGCTGTTGCTCGCGCGAGACGACGCCGTGGTGGTGGTGGACGCCGCCGGCAGGCCCGCGCTCGGCAACGCGGTGTATGCGCGGCTCACCGGCGCCATAGACGCGGACTTTGCCCCCCACGATACGGAGGGGCGCCCGCTGCCGTCCTGGGCGCTGCCGCAGCGGCGGGCGGCGGCCGGCGAGACGGTGGCCATGGAGGTCACGATCACGGGCGCGGACGGGGCGCCGCGGCGGTATACCGTGACGGGAGAGCCCCTGGGAGAGCCCCTGGGCGCCGATGGGGCGTCGCAAGGGGCCGTTTTGGTCATCCACGACCGCGCCGACCGCGCCGACCGCGCCGACGACGGAGATAGAGATGGAGGCGACGTATGAGCGCGCGGGCGCGTCCGGCCGGACAGGCGGGCGCGGGAAGGGGGAAGATTGTGGCCGGGCACGACATCATCGTCATCGGCGCCTCGGCGGGGGGGGTGGAGGCGCTCACCGCGCTCGTCGCGACGCTGCCCGCGGACCTACCGGCGGCGGTCTTCGTCGTCTTGCACCTGTCGGTGTCGAGTCCCAGCCACCTGCCCGCCATCCTGGCCCGGCGCGGGCCGCTCCCCGTGGCCCAGGCGGCGCACGGCGAGGACATCGAGCACGGGCGCATCTACGTCGCGCCGCCCGACCAGCACCTGCGCCTGCGCGACGGGCGCGTGGAACTGACGCGCGGGCCGCGGGAGAATGGGGTGCGCCCGGCCGCCGACCCGTTGTTCCGCTCGGCGGCCCGCGCCTACGGCCCTCGCGTCGTCGGCGTGGTGCTCTCCGGCACGCTAGGGGATGGCGCCCTGGGACTGAGCGCGATCGCGGCGCGCGGCGGGATAACGGTGGCGCAGGACCCCGACGAGGCGCTCTTCGACGGCATGCCGCGCGCGGCCATCCGCTACGCCCGCGTGGACCATATCCTCCCGGCGGATAGGATTGGCGCCCTGCTCGGGCGCCTGGCGCGCGAACCCCTGCCGGAGGCGGCGTGGCAGGGAGACGATGGAGGACGAGGCATGGACGAGATCGACGCGGACAGCCCGCCGCAAATCTGGCGGGACATCGTCGCCCAGGCGCGCGACGAGCGGGGGGGGAAGACGACGATTTATACCTGTCCCGAGTGCGGCGGCACGCTCTGGCAGATCGAGGACGTGGGCGTGCCGCACTTCAACTGCCACGTGGGCCACACCTATTCGCCCGAGGCGCTGCTGGGGCACATGTCCGAGGAGGTGGAGGCGGCGTTGTGGGTGTGCGTGCGCATGCTGGTGGAGAAGGCGACGCTGACGCGGCAATTCGCGCAGCGGCTGCGCGCGGACGGCAAGGCGGCGCAGGCGGACCGCGTCGAGGACCAGGCGCAGCTCGACGACCGCCACGGGCAGGTCATCCGCGACACGCTGCTCGGGGCGGGCGCGTCATTCGTCCCGGCCTTCGCGGTCGAGCAGGAGTTGCGGGGCCCCGGCCGCGCGGCCGGGGCATAAAGCGCGTACACGCGACCGCGTCGCGCGCCGGCCGCGGGGCGGGAACAGGGGAGGGGACAGGGATGGCGTACGGCGCATCCGATAGGGAGACAACGGACGGATGACGTTCGACACGACCGACACGACCGACACGACCGACACGAGGGGCGCGGACCGGCGGCGCATGGCCGCGCAGGCCGCGCGCATGGCCGCGTGGTCCGCGCGGTTGGCCGAGGATGCCCGGCGCCTGTCGGCAACCCACCAGACCGAGCGCCGCGTGTCCGAGGCGTGGGCCCTGGCCGAGGAGGCGCGGCAGATCGCCGAGGAGCGGCAGGCGCTGGCCGAGGAGCTGGCGGGACGGCAGGCGGCGGAGTTGGCGCGCCTGGAGACCATTATCCGCCATCTGCCGGTCGGCGTGGTCATCGCCGAGGCCCCCGGCGGCCGCATCATGCTGAGCAATGCGCAGACGGACCGCCTCTGGCGTGGCGTGTTCCCGGCCGCGCGCGATGTGGCCGCCTACGCCGGTTATGGCGCCCGACGCGCCGCCGACGACCAGCCCTATCGGGCGGAGGAGTACCCGCTCGTGCGCGCCCTCACGTGCGGTGAGGTCGTGCGTGAGGAGGAGATGGTGATCCCGCGCGCGGACGGCGCCATGATGACGTTGCTGATCAACGCCGCGCCGATCCGCGACCCGGACGGGACGATCGTGGCCGGCGTGGCCACCCTGGACGACGTGACCGCACGCCGGGAAGGGGAGCGCCTGCGTGAGCAATTCCTGGCCACCGTCTCGCACGAACTGCAGACGCCGCTGACCGCCGTGTGGGCGGGCCTCGGCCTGCTCGAGGTCAGCGCGGCCGACCGGTTGAGCGCCGGCGAGGCGGCCCTGCTGACCAACGCGCGGCGCAACGCGGAGCGCCTGCGCGCGCAGATCGCCGATCTGCTGGCCTTCAACCAACTGCGCGCCGGCATCCTGACCCTGGCGAGCGCGCCGCTCGACCTGCGCGCCATGGTCACGGACGCCTTCGCCGCCGTCCACGCGCTCCTCGCACAGAAGGGGCAGCGGCTGGAGGCCGACCTGCCCGTCCCGCTCCCGGTGCATGGCGACGCGCGGCGCCTGGAGCAGGTGCTGGTCAACCTGCTCGGCAACGCCCACCGGCACACGCCGCCCGGCACGCGCGTCGCGGTGTCCGGACGCGTGGCGGGCGACGACATCCTCCTGACGGTGCGCGACGACGGGCCGGGCATCCCGCCCGCGCTCGCGGAGACGATCTTCGAGCGATTCGCGCAGGCCGCCGGGGACGAGGGCGGGACGGGCCTCGGTCTCACCATCGCGCGCGGACTCGTCGAGCTGCACGGCGGCGCGCTGTGGGTTGAGGGGGCGCCGGGGCCGGGGGATGGCGCGGTCTTCCACCTGCGCCTCCCGCGCTTTAGAGCCGGGGACGGCTGGCGGGATGACCACAAGGACGATTAGGACGATTAGGGAGAGAAGAGAGAGGCGCCATGACGCTGCGAGTGCTGGTTGCCGAGGACGCGCGCGACGTGGCCGAGGTGGTCGCCTTTGGCCTGCGCATGCTCTGGCCCGACTGCCAGGTGGCGATCGCCGCCGACGGCGCGGAGGCGCTGCGGCTCTTCGCCCAGCAGCCGCCGGACCTGGTCGTGCTCGACGTGCAGATGCCCCCGCCCGACGGCTTCGAGGTCTGCCGGCGCATCCGCGAGGCGTCGACGGTCCCCATCCTGATGCTGACCGTGCGCGACGCCACGGTGGACAAGGTGCGCGCGCTCGATCTGGGGGCCGACGATTACCTCGTCAAGCCCTTTGACCACCTCGAGTTGCTGGCCCGCCTGCGCGCGCTGCTGCGCCGGGCGCAACGTGCCCACCAGCGGGACCAGCGCCGCGCCGCTGGCCGTGGGCGACGTGACGCTCGATCCCGCGCGGCGCGAGGCGCGCGTGCGCGGGGCGCCGGTGCGGCTAACCGCGACCGAGTACCGGCTGCTCGAGGAGTTGATGCGCCACGCCGGCACGGTCGTGCCCCGCCAGGCCTTGTTGGAGCGCGTGTGGGGCCCGGAATACGCCCTGGACGGGGGGGACCAGATCAAGGTGTTCGTGCGGCGGCTGCGCCGCAAGCTGGGCGACGACGCGGAGCGCCCGCGCTACATCCAGAGCGAGTGGGGCATCGGCTACCGCTTCGCCCGTCCGGATTGATCCCAACATCATCGGGACTGATCCCAACATCATCGGGACTGATCCCAACATCATCGGGACTGATCCCAACATCATCGGGACTGATCCCAACATCATCGGGACTGATCCCGACGCCCTGTCGTTGGCGCTGGCGCGCTACCTGCGCGTGCTCCGCCCGGACGCCGTTCACCACTTTTGTCACCATTCGTCACCCCAATCGTCACCCGCAGTCACTGACGCGCCCATCCTTGATCGCTAAACTGAGGATGTCAGGCGCGTACCGCAACCCCTCTAACCACGGTTAACCACGGTCTGTGGATTCTCGCGTACGCGGCCATCGTGGCGGTCTATCTGGGGTCGAGAATGCACAGGCCCTGCCCCTCTCATTGATGCGTGCCGACGTGAGGCTGGCAGGCCTCCGGGCGGGAGAAGAAAATTGGATGGGCAGCGGGCAGCGGGCAGCGGGCAGCGGGCAGCGGGCAGCGGGCAGCGGGCAGCGGGCAGCGGGCGCCAATTCTTGCGCTCGTGGCGCCGGACGGCGCCGGATGGCCGGGGTAGGGCGATGATGGACCTCGTCGCGGCGTTGGAGAGCCTGGGCCTGGCCGGCGAGGTGGCCCTCGGGGGGCGCTGGGTGACCCTGGAGGGCGCGCGCTGCCGCGTCTACGTGGTGATGACGGACCGGGGCAACGGTTACTATGGCTGGTGCGGCGTCCCGGGCGACCGAACGGTCGCGGCCTATACCGACGCGACGACGGCGATCCTGGACGGGCTGCGGCGCGCCGCGAGCATCGGGACGGAGCACGAGCACGCGAGGGCGCGCTAGTCCGCCCCTGGCTTATCAGGCCAGACCAGGGTTGGCGCGTTCACAGGTTGGGGCACGGTAGGACCGCTCGGCGGCAATGCCGGGTGGGTAGGGGAGAGGAAGGAGTCACGCCATGCTAGAGCGCCAGGACATACAAGAAGTGGTCGCCGTCCGGCTCGACCGGGCGACGTACGTGGCGTACGAAAGTGCGGCCAACGTGCTCGGCGTGCCGGTGGCCGCCGTCCTCGACGCGGTCGTGGCGGCGGGGGAGGCGGCGTTCACACGCCTCGCCGGAGGCGCGGCGGGTTCATCGCCGCCGACGAGCTTGCCGCGCGAGGGTCTGGGCCTTTACCTGGCGCTGACCTGCGGCGGCATGATCATGGGCGATGCGACGCAGTGCTCCCTGCCCGGCGCGCGGGCCTCGGACTATTCGTACGCGGCGGACTCCGCCGACCGAGGGGGCCGTGCGTGACCGAGGAGCGACGACGGGCTGACGCGGCGCCGGATCGCTTCCTCGGCACGCTGGAGCGCCTGCTGGCGATCCGGGCCACCGACGTGCGCGGCGCGCTGGACGAGGCCGGCAGCCTGATCCGCGAGGCTATCGAGGGCGATAAGGTAGACATCTTTCTGCACGACCCGAGCATCGACTCGCTCGTGGCCATGGGCGTGAGCGATAGTCCTATGGGCCGGCGCCAGATCGCCATCGGCCTGGACCGTATACCCCTGGCCAACGGTGGGCTGGCTGTCGAGGTGTACCGCACCGGCGCCCCCCACAACTGCGGTCGCAACGACGAGGACCCCGACCAACTGCGCGGCGTGTGGGAAGGCCTGGGCGCCCTGTCCAGCCTCAACGTGCCCCTGGAGGTGGGCGGGGAGCGCCGCGGGGTGCTCGAGGCCGACGCGGCGCGGCCGGACGCCTTTACGGAAGGGGACCAGCGATTCCTGGAGACCGTGGCGCGCTGGGTGGGTTTGGTGGTGCAGCGGGCCGAGTTGACCGAGCGGGTGGCGCGCGAGGCGGTCGCGCAGGCCCGGCGCGCGACGGCCGAGGAGTTGGTCGGCATCCTGGCGCACGATCTGCGCGCGCCGCTCCAGCCGTTGCGCGGCTACCTCGAGCTGCTGCATCGTTTCGCCCGACGAGAGGAGCGCGAGCGCGATGTGGGCTACGCCGGCCAGGCCCTGGAGGCCGCGGCCCGCCTCGGCGGCATGATCGACAACCTGCTCGACGCGGCGCGGCTGGAGCAAGGCCTCTTCGCCCTGTCCCTGCAGCCGGTGGACGTGTCCATCCTGGCGCGGGAAACCGCCGCCGTGCTGAGCCCGCCCGCCACGCCCATCGAGGTGCGGGCGCCCGATGACCTGATGCTCCAGGCCGACCCCGCGCGCCTGCGGCAGGCGCTGGAGAACCTGCTCGGCAATGCCCTGGCGCATTCGCCCGACGGCGCGCCGGTGGCGCTGCGCGTCGACCGCGAGGCGCGCGAGGACGGGGAGTGGGTGGTGCTGACCGTGCGCGACGCGGGGCCGGGCATCGCCCCGGAGGTGCTGCCGACGTTGTTCGACCGCTTCGCGCGCGGGGCGTCGTCCACCGGCCTCGGCCTGGGGCTGTACCTGTCGCGGAGCATCGCCGAGGCGCACGGCGGCGCCCTGACCGTAGAGTCGGAGCCGGGAAAAGGAACAAGCTTCCGCCTCGCGCTCCCGAGCGCTCCCTGCGCGGGGGCCATCGATGGCTGAGCGGGGCCGCGCCAGGGTGGCCGGCCTTGTACGGGACGTTGGCGCGCTGGCAGCGGCTGCGGGAGGTCCGCGCGCCGTGGCATCGCGTGTGGCCGCCCTCGCGGGGGACGTTGGCCCGCTGGCAGGGTGGCTGTCGCGCGCGCGGGCATGGCGGCCGGGCGTCGGGCAGGGGGGTGATGCCGAGGCGGAAACCTTCTTCGAGGCGCTCGTCGACCCCGTCCAGGTGGTCGACGCGCAGGGGCGCCTGCTCTTCGTCAACCAGGCGTGGCGCGAGACGCTCGGCTACGAGGACCAGGACCTCGCCCGCCTCACCCTGGGCGACCTCGTCGCGCCGGAGAGCCGCGCCCACTTGCTGGAAGCCCACGACAAGGTCCTTGGCATGGGCATCGCCGACACGGTCGAGTTGACCTTCGTCGCCAGGGACGGCGCGCGCGTGGCGCTCGCCGGGAGCATCAACCCGCGCCGCCAGCGCGGGCGCGCATCCGGTCGGGCGCCGACGACCTGGAGCGTCTTGCGGCGCGTGAGCGATATCGCGATGGTTGAGGCGGCCCTGGTCCACCAGGCCACCCACGACCCGCTGACCGAGCTGCCCAACCGCGCCCTGTTCCTGGACCGCCTGGCCCAGTCGTTGGCCCGCGCCGCGCGGCGCGGTGGGACGGTCGCGGTGCTCTTCCTCGACCTGGACCGCTTCAAGGTGGTCAACGACAGTCTCGGCCATGACGCGGGCGACGTGCTGCTCTCCTCGGTCGGCGAGCGCCTGCTGAACTGCATCCGGCCGTCGGACACCGCCGCGCGCCTGGGCGGCGACGAGTTCACGCTGCTGCTGGAGGACCTGCCCAACGGCGGGGAAGCCGTCCGCGTGGCCGAGCGGGTCACGGAGGAGTTGCGCGGCCCGTTCCCCATCGGCGGCCATCAGGTCGTGGTCAGCGCCAGCATCGGCATCGCCCTCTCCACGCCCGAGCAGGGCCGCCCGGCCGATCTGCTGCACCAGGCTGACGTGGCCATGTACGCGGCCAAGAAGCAGGGCCGTGAGGGCTATGCCCTGTTTGACGACGCCATGCACCGCCGGGCGGTGGCTCGCTTCACGCTGGAGGAGGAGTTGCGCCGGGCCGTGGAGCGGGGCGAGTTCGCCGTCTACTACCAGCCCATCGCGCGCCTGGAGACGGGGCGCATCGTGGGCATGGAGGCGCTGGTGCGCTGGCAGCATCCGGAGCGCGGCCTCGTCCCGCCCGACCAATTCATCGCGCTGGCCGAGGAGACGGGGCTGATCCTGCCCATCGGGCGCTGGGTACTGGGGGAGGCCTGCCGGCAGGGGCGGCTGTGGCGGGACCAGCACCCCGACGACCCGCCGTCGATGGCCGTCAACCTGTGCGTGCGCCAGTTCACGCACCCGGACCTCGTGACCTGGGTGGCCGAGGCGCTGCGCCATAGCGGGCTGGAGGCGCGCCTGTTGGAGCTGGAGATCACCGAGAGCACGGTGATGGAGGCGGCGGCGGCCAACGTCGCCACGTTGCGCGCGCTGACCGCGCTCGGCGCCAGCGTCGCCATCGACGATTTCGGGACGGGCTACTCCTCGCTCGCCTATCTCAGGCGCTTCCCGGTCGGCGCGGTCAAGATCGACCGCTCCTTCGTCGGTGGCCTGGGACGGAACCCGGAGGACGCGGAGATCGTGCGCGCGGTGGTCACGCTGGCCCAGGCGCTGAGTTTGCAGGTCACCGCCGAGGGCGTGGAGACGGCGGAGCAACTGGCGGAGCTACGGCGCCTGGGCTGCGACCGGGGACAGGGCTACTACTTCTGGCGCCCACGTCCGGCGTCCGCGGCGGGCGCCCTGCTCACCACGGATCTGCGCGCCGTTCGCGAGGCGTCCACCGGGGCCGAGCCCGATTAGCGCGGGAGCGGCGCCACTTTCAGGGTCACGTCATCGAGCTGCCCGACGCGCGCGCCGCCGTCGATGTAGAGGCGCTTGAGGTCATAGCCGGCCACGTCCTTGACCGCGCTGCTGCCGAACCGCACCCTGTCGCCCTCGGGCAGCGTGGCCCCCACCGCCAGGATGCAGTCGCGCACGGCCTCGCGATCCGCCCCGGTCGCCGCGGACACGACGCCGCCGAGAGATCGGGCCAGGCCCGCCTCGTCCCCATGCGCGGTCAGCGCGCAGTGTAGCCGCCGGGCGGCGAGCCTGTCGCGCAGGTCGGCCAGCGCGACATCCGCGCCTGCTGTGACGGTCAGGTTCTCCCCGTCGACGAGGACGGCCGCTGCCCGCGTGCGCTCGGCGTGGGGAGGCGGCGGTGAGTCCGGGTTCGGCGCCGCGGCGTTGCCCGCCAGACCGTGCCCGGCGCGCCCGGCGCGCGCCGCGGTGACGGCGGCGCGGACGGCCGCGGCGAAGCGGGGCAAGTCCGGCTCACCAGGTAGGGGATCGGGCAGCAGCACGCCGGGGTTGAGGATGCCCCGCGGATCGAACGCGGCCTTGACCGCGCGCATCGCCGCCAGCTCGGCCGCGTTGAAGCGCCGCGCCATGAAGCCGCGCTTCTCGCTGCCCACGCCGTGCTCGCCGGTAACCGTGCCGCCGAGTGACAGCGCCGCGGCGATCAGGTCCTCGCTGGCGCGGTGCATCGCCGCGACCGCCTCGGGATCGTCCTTGTTGTAGAGGATGGTGGGGTGGACGTTGCCGTCGCCGGCGTGGCCCGTGGTGGAGATATGGACGCCGTGCCTGGCGGCGATGCGGTACACCTCGCGCTGCATGGCGGGGATGCGCTCGCGCGGCACGGTCGTATCGCCGATGAGGTAGGCGAGGCCGCTGGCGGCGATGGCCTGGCCGGCCAGCAAGCGGCCGCGCCACAGGGCGGCGCGCGCCGCGTCGTCGTCGGCGCGCCGCACCTCGGATGCCGTCCGTCTCAGTAGCCTCTCGATGGACGCGAGGTCGGCCGCCACCTCGTCGGGCTCGCCCTCTACGTCGATCAGCAGGGTGGCCTCGGCGTCGAGCGCATAGCCGCTGGGCGCGAAGCGTTCCATGCCGGTGGCCGCGGCGCGGTCGAAGAACTCCAGCGCGGCCGGGACCACGCCCGCGGCGATGATCGCCGACACGGCCTCGGTGGCCGCTTCGACCCGCGCGAAGGAGGCCAGCAGACTGCGCGTGAGGGAGGGCAGCGGGCGCAGACGCACGGTCGCCCGCGTGATCACGCCGAGCGTGCCCTCGGAGCCAACAAGCACGCCCAGCAGGTCGGGACCCGTGTCGTCAGCCCGCAGCGCGACCATGTCGCCGCCGGGGAGCGCGCAGTCGACGGCCTCGACGTGGTGGACGGTCACGCCGTACTTCAGGCAGTGCGGGCCGCCGGCGTTCTCGGCGATGTTGCCGCCGACCGTCGAGATAGGGGCCGAGGCGGGGTCGGGCGAGAAGCACAGCCCCAGCGGCGCCAGCCTTTGCTGCAGGGCGCCGTTGAGCACTCCCGGCTCCACCACGGCGAGGCGTCGCACAGGGTCGATGCTCAGCACCCGGTCGAGCGGCCGCAGGTCGAGCATGATGCGGCCCGCGGCGGGCACGAAGCCCACGCCGATGTTGGTGCCTGCGGCGCGAGGGACGACGGGGATGCCATGGGCGGCGGCGAAGCGCAACGTCGCCGCCACGTCCTCGGCGCGGGCCGCGCGCACCACCACCGCGGGGACGCCGCGTTGGTCCCAGAAATCGCGACCGCAGGCCGCGCGCTCCTGCTCGTCGGTCACCAGCGCGGCGGGAGAGAGCCGAGCGGCAAGGTCGCGGACCAGGGCGTCCGCGATCGTCGTCGTCACCATCGATATCGTCCTTTCGACGGCCTCACACGCGCTATACCATCAGCGCCACGGATTGACAGGGATTCTTAGGACTACAACGTTAGGGCCGGCCTGCGACTAGAGTCGCACGGCACACAACGGACACTGACGTGTCTCGCCAGGCCGCCCCACATGACTCCCTTCGTCGTCCTTTGCCATGCGACGTCAACCGCAGGTCCACGTCACGTCGTAATAAATATATGGTACCGCGTGGCCGTGCTCGGGACCGTTGGTGTGCGCGTCGCCGCCGGCGGGTCTCACATGGCGGGCAGGGCGAAGCGGTCGGGCCGGAAGAGGTCGATGGGCCAGTCGGTGCGGCCCCCGAGGGCGAGGTCGGCGGCGATTTCGCCGATGACCGGCATGAACTTGAAGCCGTGGCCGGAGCAGGGGCTGAGCAGCGTGACGTGGGGCAGGCCGGGCGCGGGGCCGATCAGGAAGTGCTCGTCGGGGCTGTTGGTGTACATGCACACCAGGCCGCGCGTCGCGACTGGCCGCACGCCGTGGAGGTAGCCGGCCACGAAGCCCTCGATCGGCGCGAGGTCCTCCGGGTGGATGGCGCGGTCGATGGTGTCGGGGTCGGCCGTCGTGCCGAAGTGATGCGCCGCGATCTTGACCGATGTCCCGTCCAGGGTCGGGAACCCATAGGCGTTGAGGCCCGACGGCGCGTTATGGAGGTAGACGGGGCATCGCCCCGGCGCAAAGGCCTGCGGGTCGTCGAGTGGGAACCAGGCCAGGACCTGCCGCTCGACCTGCAGCGGCAGCCGCAGGTCCGGCAGCAGGTGGCCGAGCCACGAGCCGACCGAGACGACGGCGTGGCGCGCATGGTAGGTCTGGCCCCCGGCCGTGATGCGCACCCCGTCGTGGTCGGGCTCGATCCGCTCGACGACCGTCTCCCGCTTGACGATGGCGCCCAGCTCCTCCGCTCGACGCGCGGCGGCCCTGACGCTGGCTTCGGGGCGTAAGAACCCTGCCTGCTCCTCGAAGATGGCGACCTCGTCCGGGTCCAGGCGATGTTGCGGATAGCGGCGACGGATCTCAGACGCGTCCAGCAGCTCGTGCGCGAGGTCGTGCTCGCGCACGCTGGCCAGCGTGCCGGTGATGACGGCGCTGTCGGGCAGGCCGATCATCAGGGCGCCCGTCTGGGTCAGCAGCGCCGCGCCCGTCTCCCCCTCGAGCTCGCGCCAGAGGGCAAAGGCCTGCTGGAGCAGCGGGACATAGGAGGGATGCTCGAAGTAGGCGGTGCGGATAATGCGCGACTCGCCGTGCGACGAGCCCTTGTCGTGCCCCGGCGCGAATTGCTCGAAGCCCATCGCGCGCGTCCCGCGCGCTGCCAGGCGCCACAGGGTCGCGCTGCCCATCGCGCCGAGCCCGATCACCGCCACGTCAGTCTCCCGCCCGTGCTCCACGCCTATCCCTCCATCCGCGCTGAGTAGGTGTTGCAAAGTTCGTGCAGTTTAGGTGCAGGGCCGTGCCCCCTGGGAGCGCCGGCTTCCAGCCGGCCGTGGTTTGCCGGCTGGAAGCCGGCGCTCCCAGGAACTTACCAGCGCCTACTTAATCTCGACCTATGCACCGACTATGACCATATGATACCGCTTGCTTCCAGAGACGGTGAGCGTCGGCCTGGAGAGACTGCCGGATAAAATGTAGCGTGCTCACGTCCGGGCCACGCCGGGCGCAATGCTCTTTCCCTTTTGCATGGCGGCGCACATTGTCAGCATAACGTGTATAGAAAGTACATGCCCGATAGTGAAAGTAGGATCATGTCTGCATCCGGTAAACGACTCAACGAGATGGACGACCTGTGGGATATGGGACGCTTCCCCACCAAGATCTACGTCGGGGCCACCACTAATATCTTGCAGACACTCGTGCTAACGTATCGTCTGCACCGGCGCTACCCCGGCACGCCGGCCCTGCTGCTGTGGCTCCTGACGATCGTGCCAGCGAACGTGCTGCCGGTGATCTTGCTGCGGCTACGCATGGACGAGCACACGGTCTACCCCGAGATCGAGCGCATGGGCTTCTTCGGCGACCAGCACAAGTTCGCTACCTGGGTCTATGCCGTGGCCTCGGGCAACATGATGTTCTGGATTGTGCTGGCCTGGGCCGCCTTCAGCTACAAGCGAGGTCTGGGTACGCTCGCCGCGGTGCTGGCCCTCGCCTTCGCCTGCACCTTCTTCCCTGCCTGGCGTCGGCTCCTTATCACCAGGGAATAGCTGGAAGGCCCCGCTGGGCCACGGCGCGGTCGTAGGCGAGGCGGAAGAGGTCGAGCGCGCCCTGGATATCCTCCTCGCCCCGGATGGGGAAGCTGACCCAGCCGCTGTCGGGCAGGATGTGGTGCGCCTGCGCCCGGCCCTCGCGCACCAGTTCGTCCCGCACGCGCCTCGGGAACGGCAGGTCGGCCAGGCGGTCGCCGTGCAGGTGGCCGAGTTCGCGCCGGCCGAGCAGGAACTCGAGCCCGCCGAAGCGGTGCGGCGCAACCGTCACGCCGGGCCACCTTGCCACCTCGCTCCAGATGCGCTCACCAGCCGCGGTATCGGTCGCCTGTCGATGGTCTGTCGCTGCCTGTCGCTCGTCTGTCATGGATGCACCTCCGTCTCTACATGATATACTGCGCGTAGGCGATGGGGCAGGGTCCCGTCACCGCGCACCGGGACGCCGCGAAACCCGTCAGATCGGTAGAAGCAGCGGTATGCGTGTATCCCGGGGGCGCCGGTTCAGCGGGGCCCTGCCCCATCGCCTTTGGACGCTCTCTCCGTGGCCGTTCCAGGCTAGCTTCCCGCAGTGGCCGGACTTCTTGCCGTTGCGGGAGGCGCGGTGTGCAGGTCGTGGAACGCGTTGAGCCGGTCCGCCGCCGCGGCGAGCGTCAGGTCCTCCGCGATGATATGCTGTGCGTATGGGAGGGAACACGTGTCCATGAGCACAACGAGCGCCACATCCATCTTCGAGGAAGCAGCCTTCACCATGCCCACCTATGCGCATGGGGCCGTCATCACCACTCTGGGCGCTGCCCTCCATGACTTCGACCCCGCGCACCGCATCGGGCGCTCCTTCGGCCCGCAGACCACGTACCCGATGGTGGGCGACCCGCCGGCGCGGGAGCCGGATCTGACCTGGGTGCGGGCGGAGCGCCTGCCCGCCGACTTGAACGTGGACCCCGACGCCCCGCCGGACCTGGCGGTCGAGGTCATCTCGCGGACGGATACGCACACGGGGACGGATGCGCGCGTCGCGCAGTACCTCGCCTCCGGCGTGCGCCTGGTGTGGGTGGTCGATCCTTGGCTGCGCACGGTGCTGGTCTACCGGCCGGGCGTGCATAGCGCGGTATTGGAGGGGTCCGACGTGCTCCTCGGCGACCCCGTCATTCCGGGGTTCGCCGTCCCCGTCGCCGCCCTCTTCGCGTAACGAGGGGGAGGAGTCTACCGGCGCAGAGACCCTGGATCGTCAGCACCCCAGTTCTTTGCGCTGCCGAGTTTTTGGTGCTCTCCGCGCTTACAGCCTCTGGGCTCGGCCAGGAATCTGGCATCCTATACAGGGGAGGCGCGGCACGCGTAGCCCGGTCTGCCCTACGATGCGCCGCTGAGTCACCGCGGCTATACGTCGGTGGTTGACGCGCACCACATGGAAAGGGAATGTTTGATGAGTCAAGTGGCCATGAGGCCGGGCGCCGGGGCGGCGGTCCCCGGCGGGCAGAGCGGCGGGGCCGCCGCCCCCGGTGAGCAGGGCGCCAGGGCGGCGGGCAACTACAAGTGGTGGGTGCTGATTACCGTCGTCTTCGGCGCGTTCGTCAGCATCCTGGACAACACTATCGTCAACACGGCCATCCCCAAGCTGCAGGCCGTCTTCGGGGCCGACACGCACGAGATCTCGTACGTGGCCACCGGCTATACCCTGGCCCAGGGCGTGATAGTCCCGGCCACGGCTTTCCTGGCCGCGCGCTTCGGCATCAAGCGCATCTACCTGGGCTCGCTGACCCTCTTCACGATTGGGTCGGCGTTGTGCGGCCTGGCGCCCAGCACCTCGGCGATGATCTTTTTCCGCGTGTTGCAAGGGGCCGGTGGCGCTGCCTTGTTTCCGCTGTCTTTCGCCATCCTGTTTTCGGTCTTCCCGCCCGAGGAGCGCGGCCGCGCCAACGGCTTCTTCGGTATCCCCGTGCTGTTCGCCCCGGCGATTGGCCCCACCGTCGGCGGCTATATCGTGCAATACTTTGACTGGCGCTGGATCTTCTACGTCAACGTGCCCATCGGTATCGTCGGCGTCCTGGTGGGCCGGGCCGTGCTGCGGGAAGTGGCGCCGCGGACGGGGCTGCGCTTCGACATACCGGGCTTCGTGTTTGCCGCGTTGGGTTTCGGCCTGTTGCTCTACGGCCTCTCCAATCTGGCCTATGACGGCTTCCAGAGCGTCAGCACCGTCTCCGGCCCCGTTGCCATCGCGGTGGTCTTGCTGATCATATGGATCGCGGTCGAGCTGCGCGTCAAGCAGCCGCTACTGGACCTGCGCTTGTTTAAGAGGCGCAACTACTGGGCTGGCAACGTGATCACCTCCCTGGGCACGATCGGTATCTTCGGACCCGCCTTTTTGCTGCCGCAATACCTGCAGAATTTGCGCGGTCTGGACCCCTTCCCGTCGGGTGTGCTGCTGTTCACCGCCGGCGTGGGCACGGTGATGGGCACTATTTTGGCTGGACAACTCTTCAACCGCATCGGCGCGCGGGCGCTGATCATCATCGGTTCCCTGCTGACCATCACCTCAAGTTGGTTGTTGGCCGGCTGGTCCACGGTCGACTCGCCCTATAGCGCGCTGCCGTGGTTCTTGTTGCTGCGGGGCATCGGCCTGCCGTTTTTCCTGCAATCGGCCAACACCTCGGCGCTGGACGGCATCACCGGCCGCGCGCTGCCGGGCGCGACGACGCTCAACGTGGTCGGGCGCAACGTGGTTGCCGCGCTGTCCATCGCCACGCTCCTCAATATCCTGCAGAACAAGATCACCATCCACCGCTTCGATCTGGCCAGCACCTTTTCGCTGACTAACCCGGTGAACAGGCTGACCTACAACAATCTGGTGACGAGCCTCATCCATAGCGGGACGCCCGCGGCGCAGGCGGGACGCCAGGCTATCGTCCTCCTGCAACGACAACTCGGCACGCAGGCCGCCGCGCTGGGCTACCAGGACATTTACTACCTGACCGCGATCATCACCATCCCGGTCATCGTACTGGCCTTCCTGATCCGGCCGCCGCAACGCACCCGCCAGCAGCAAGGCGGCAGGGCGCACATGAGCGCCAGCGAGTAGCCAGTAGCCCATTGTGGGAGGATGGCCCGCACCTCGGTATGACCCAACGAAACCGTATAGACGGGGGCGTCGGCGGTTCCGCCGACGCCCCCGTCTACCCCATCGCCCGTGGCGTTAGCCCCGCGTCAGCGGTTCGCCGCGTTGACGAACGCGTCGTTGTACGTCGCGCTCAGGTTGATGTGCATGCCCCGCACGCTGGGGTTCGTCAAGTTCTCGGTCTTGAGCACGAACGCGGGGCCGCCTTGCGGCATCCTCCCGTCGGGGCTATACATGGCCAGTTGCGACTTCAGGGCCGTCAGATAGAGGGTCCTGTTCCCCGCGTAGTAGTCGGCCGGCATCATCGCGGTGATCTGCTCCGCGCTGTGCGTGTGGATCCACTTCAGGGTCTTGACGTAGGCGTTGACGACCTTCTGCACCACGTCCTTGTGACTGTTGACGTAGGCCGTGGTCATGAACACGCAGATGAACGGGTAGTTGCCGCCAAGCGCGGCGCGCGTTGACACCGGCGTCCGCAAGTCGACCAGGACTTGCCCCACCTTGCTCTGCACCAGGCGCGAGATCGTGGGCTCGGTGGTCATGCCGGCGTCGATCGAGTTATGCTGCATCCCCGCGATGAAGGTCTCGCCGGCGCCCACGGGGATGAAGTGGACTTGATCCGGATGAATGCCCTGCTTGTTCAGCAAGATGGTGGTCAGGGTTTGGGTCCCCGATCCAAGCTCGGTCACACCCAGGTTGCGTCCCCGCAGATCGGCCACCGACTTGATCTGGCCCGCCTTCGAGGTGGCGACCATCTCGGCCTCGCCCGGAGCAATGGTCAACTGGACGACCTCCGTCATCCCTTTGCCCAGCGCCTGGAGCTCGATCGTGTGGTTGTACGACCCCGAGCCGCCCTGCACCTGGCCCGCCAGCGTCGCGGTCTCGGACGACTGCCCCGAGGCTTCGTCGATCAAGGTCACGTTGAGGCCCTGCTGGGTGAAGTAGCCGAGCCGCGCGGTCAGTTCGTTGGGCAGGTAGATCTGCTTGCTCATCCCGCCGACCATGATCGAGAGGGACTCCATCGCCCCTACATGGGCGGCAGGCGTGGCCGCGGCGCCGCGAGCCGCCGGCAAACCGACGATCGCCGCGGCTGCGGTCAGGGATAGGACTGCCGGTGTAACGAGCTTACGCTTCATCCTCTATCTCCTCATCCTCATTGAATTGCTTACGTTCACGTCCATGGCACGATGCCTGGTAAAAGTCCGATCAAACGATCCTCACATCACCCCCTTTCCGTGTCGACCCACCTCTCTTATAGACCTATAGACCGGCGTCGGCGACCGCCACCGGCCGCCAGGTGATCAGGCGATTTTCAAGCGCGGTGATCAGCGCCTCGGCGGTCAACGCCAGCGCGGCCAGGATGAACATCGCGGCGAAGACGCCGCTGGCGTTAAAGGTGCTCTGGGCGGTCTGGATCACCAGGCCCATGCCCTGCGTGGACCCCAGGTATTCGCCCACTACCGCCCCGACCAGCGCGAAGCCGAACGCCGTGTGCAGACTGGCGATGATCCAGATCAGGGCTGACGGCAGGATGATCTGCAGGGCCACCTGGCGCGGCGACGCGCCCAGGATGCGCGCGTTGGCGATCAGGTTGCGGTCCGCCTCGCGCACGCCCTGGAAGGCGTTGAAAAAGACCACGAAGAACACCAGCACGACGGCCAGCGCGACCTTGGATTGCATGCCCAGCCCGAACCCGATCACGAAGATGGAGCCGAGCACGACGCGCGGGATCGAGTTAGCCGCCTTGATATAGGGCCCCAGGACATCGGCCAGCAGACGGTTGCGCCCCAGGGCAATGCCGCAGATCACCCCCAGTACCACGCCTATCAGGAAGCCCAGTACGGTCTCTTCCATGGTCGCGGCGATCTGTTGCCAGAGTGGGCCCTGCGCCGTCCCCGTGGTCTGCCAGGTCACAATCTGGTCCCAGACCCTGGAGGGCTGGCCCCAGAAGAAGGGGTCGATGACGCCAACGCGCGCCCCCAGTTCCCAGCCCCCCAGCAGCACGACCGCGACCAGGACGCGGAGAACGATGACCAGGACGCGCCGGCGCTGCGCGGCCGTATTCCGCGTGTAGACAGGCTCGTCGACCGGGGCGCTCGTCGACGCCGTATATCTCTCAGCGAGCAGGTTGCTGTTTGGCGCGTTCATAGCTGACCATCACCTCATCGCGCAAATCCCCCCAGATCTCCTGATAGAGCTGCGTGAAACGCGGCTCGAAGCGAATCTCGGCCACGTTACGAGGCCGTGGGAGGTCAATCGTATAGATGCCCTTCACCGTGGCCGGGCCGGCCGTCAGGACGCACACGCGGTCGGCGAGCGCGATGGCCTCTTCCAGGTCGTGCGTCACGAAGATGACGGACGACGAGGTAGCGGCCCAGATGGTGAGCAACTCGTTCTCCATCAGCGCCCTGGTCTGCACGTCGAGGGCGCTGAAGGGCTCGTCCATCAGCACGATGCGCGGCTCGGTGATGAGGCACTGCGCCAGCGCCACGCGCTTGCGCATGCCGCCCGAGACCTGGTGCGGGTAGTAGCTCTCGAACCCGCTCAGGCCCACGCGGTTGATCCAGTCCCGCGCGCGCTCGTACGCCTCCTTCTTGGGCACGCCCCGGAACAGGGGGCCGGCGACGACGTTGTTGAGGACGCTCTTCCATGGGAAGACGGCGTCGGACTGGAACACGTAGCCGATGTCCTTGCCGATGCCGTCGACGGGCTGCCCCATCACCCGCACCTCGCCGGCGCTGGGCCGCTCCAGGCCCGCGACAAGGGTGAGCGTGGTCGATTTGCCGCAGCCGGTCGGCCCGACGACGGCGCAGAACTCGCCGGGAGCGATGCTGAGGTTGATGTTGCGCAGGGCCGTGTAGATTTGGCCCGACGGGGTGGGGAATCGCTTGTAGGCCCCCCGCAGCTCGATGGCGGGAGGGGCTAGGCCGGCGCTCAAGCCGGCGCGATTGGGATAGGGACTGGGTGACGTTGACGTGGTCATAACGATCGACGCGACCTCCATTGCTCGTGCTAAAGTCCCCTCGTCGCGATCGGCGCCGGGCAGGGGAGGTACCCATGCGCCGCATATTCACCCTCCGTGTTTTCTCGCACGACGACGATGTCGATTGGGTCGCTTTGCTTCAAGGGGGTCTCGGTACCGGGATACCACTTGATGGGCCGTACGTTGGCGAAGAGGTCGAAGCCTTTGCGCATGGGATGCATCAACTGCTGCGAACCGATCTGATCGGGGACATGCGCCGGGTCTCCGTGGGCCCCCATGTAGATGACGTCGAAATCCCGCAGGATCTCGCGGATGTTCTCAGGCGCGGCGCGCCCCGTCGCGAGGAAGTGCCGCGCTCCCCAGGGGAACGTCTCGTGGGTGAAGCGCACGTAGCCGAGAGCCTGGAGACGCTCCAAGACGCGCAGGCCCGCGGCCACCACCTCGGGGCCGCTATTGTCTCCCGGAATCACGGCGATGCGATGATGGTTCATGGCTGATTCATGGCCGTATGTGGCACGGTATCAACGTCGTTCCTCTCCTCGCGTCAGTTACTCCCGTGTCCAGGCGTCGCCGAGCCATGCGGGCGTCCCTATGAGGTTGTAGGTATCGTAGCAGCGCGCGCATAAACGGCGCGTAAACGGGAACGGGCGCTGCATAAAAAACGCATAAATAATAGTGGGAAGAGGAAGCCGCACAGGATGCGCGCCAGGGTGGGATGGGACGGGTGGGACGGGTGGGACGGGTGGGACGGATGGCGTTACGGCGTGCGACAACTGGGGGGCAGGGGATAGAGGGCGCCCTTCTCGGCAACGTCGGCCGGAAACACGGTGTATGTCCGACCGTCCGGCTGGAGTTGCACGACCGCCATCGGCTTATAGATGTTGACGCCGCGGTCGTCGAACTTGATGCGGCCATAGAAGGTCATGATGTCCAGCCTGGCGAGCGCGGCGCGCACGGCTGGGGGGGCGAGGCTGCCGGCGTCCTCCAGGGCGCGCTGGTAGGCGACGAGGGCGGCGGTGGACTCCGCGACCTGGTAGGGGACCTGATCGTAGCCGGGGAACGCGGCCCGGAACGCCTCGGCAAAGGCTTTGGGCGTTCCCCACGGATCGTCCCCGTGGTACGCGAGCGCGCTGGTCCATTGGGTCGCGCCAAGGATGTCGTTGCCTTCCGCGCCCAGATTGGCGCGGAACTCCGGCAGGGAGGGGCCGACGCTGAAGCCCAGCGCCCGGGGCGAGAGGCACAGGTCCCTGGCTTGCCGCGCGATGAGGATGGCGTCTTGCAAGTGGCCCGCGGCGAGCAGCAGCGCGGGGTGAGCACGCTTGATCACCATCAACTGTGCGGCAACGCTGCTCGGCTGCGACGGGTAGTATTGCCGCGCGACCACGGTCAGGGCGCGTAGCCGCGCGTAGTCGGCGGCCCCCGCGAGGGCCTCGCGCGAGAAGGGTTCGTTTTCCCCAAGCAGGGCGAGCGTCCGCGCGGTCGGATCCCTGGCCAGCACGACAGCGATGATGCCGCGCAAGTAGTTCTTCGCCGGGCTGACGATACTAAAGACGTAGCGGTCGTGGCGCGTATAGATGCTCTCCGCGGAGCCATGCGGGGCGACCATCGGGATGCCGTAGTCCTCGGCGACCGGCGCGGCCGCCGCCGTCAGGACCGAACTGTACGGACCCAGCAGGACGTTGACCCTGTCCTCGACGATGAGCTTCTTGTAGAGTTGCGCCGTGCGCCGTGGCTGCGACTGGTCGTCGTAATATTTCAGGGCGACGCGGAAGCGTTTGCCGCCGACGGTGATGCCACCCCCGTGATTGATCGCGTCCACGTAGAAGAGGTACCCATCGCGGGCGTACGCCCCTTCGGTGGCGCGCTCGCCAGTGACCGAGATGGTGACACCGACGGTGATCGTGCCGATGTCATCCGTGCCGCCGGCCCGCGGCCAGACGCGCGACGCGAGCGCGAGGCAGAGGATCACGACGAGCGCGAGGCAGACGAACGCTGCCAGACGCACGCGATGGAAGCGGTGGAGCATGGGGAACATCTTAGTCGCCCACTATGCCGTTGTGTTGCACGGTCTTGTCGATCGTCATGGTGGCACGAACCGATAGCCCAGGCCGGGTTCCGTCACAAGGTAGCGCGGATGCGCCGGGTCAGGCTCCAATTTGTGGCGTAGACGGCCCATATACACGCGCAAATACTCGGCCTCATCACCATACTCGGCGCCCCAGACACGCTGCAAGAGCTGGCGGTGGGTCAGGACTTTGCCGGGATTGGTGACGAACTGTGCGAGTAGCGCGAATTCCGTTGGCGTCAAACGCACCTCATCCCCACCCTGCCGCACGACGTGCCCATCCAGATCGACCTCCAGCGCGCCGAACCGCCGTAGGCCGGAGGATGGGGGCGTCGGCGGCGTCCACTGCGAGCGGCGCAGGGCGGCGCGCACGCGGGCCAGCAACTCCTCGACGCCGAAGGGCTTGGTCAAATAGTCATCCGCGCCGAGATCCAGGGCCGCCACCTTGTCGGCCTCGCTATCCAGCGCGGTCAGCATGATGATAGGAACCGTCGAACGCTCCCGGACCCGACGGCATACCTCCAGCCCGTCCATGCGCGGCATCATCACGTCGAGGATCAGGAGATGCGGTTGCTCGTTCTCCCAGACGGCGACGGCTTCCAGCCCGTTGCTCGCCTCGACGACCGCGAAGCCCCGCGCAAGGAGGTTGCGGGCCACGAACTCGCGCAGCGCCGCTTCATCCTCGGCAACGAGGATGCGCCGCGTCCGCGTGGCCATCGTTTCCTTTGCTTGGCGCCCATCCGCGTTCGTCGTCATGATACCCCCGGCGCCCCTGTCGTATCGCCATGACGCGTGGCTCCCGCGTACGATTGACCGGCGACGGTCGGAACCGGAGGCGGGGAGTGGTCCGTCGGGGAGTGGTCCGTCGGAGAGTGGTCCGTCGGAGAGTGGTCCGGCACGGTGGGGGCGGGCACGGGGGCGGGCACGGTGGGGGCGGGTATGGTGAAGGTGATGGCCGTGCCGTGCGCGCCGCTCTCCGCCCGGATGACGCCGCCGTGCGCCTCGACGAAAGCCTTGCAGATCGCCAGGCCGAGCCCTGTCCCACCCGACCGCTGTTGGTGACCATGCCGGGCCCGATAGAATCGCTCGAAGATATGCGGCAACTCGTCATCGCCGATGCCCGGCCCGTTGTCGGTGACACGTACCAGGACGGCGTCGGCGGACGGCTCGGCCGTGATCCCGACCTGTCCGTTGCCGTAGGTGAGCGCGTTGGCGAGGAGGTTATGCAACACGACCTCGATGCGCGCGCGATCCACCTCCAGCGCGGGTAGGTCGGGGGGGATGTCCACCGTGATCTCCAGGGTTGGCGCGTGCAGTCGGCGCAGCGCACTATCCACCAACTCCTCCAGCCGCCAGGGCACCCGTCGCAGCAGCAGCAGGCCGGCCTCAAGCCGCGAGACGTCGAGCAGGTTGCTGACCAGCGCGGCGAGGCGGTCAGCCTCGGCGCTGATGGTGTGCAGGAAGTGACGCTGGTCGTCGGGCGGCCATACGACATCGGTCTGGAGCAACGTCGACGCGTACCCTTTGATCGTGGTCAGCGGCGTCCGCAGCTCGTGGCCGACGGCGCCCAGTAAGGTGGTCTTGAACTGGTCGATCTCGCGCTCCCGCGTGACGTCGCGCAGCAGGAGCCCGCGCCCGATCTCCCCGCCGGCGTCATCGCGCACCACGAAGAGGCGCAGGTTGAACGCCCGGTCCGCGCCGTCCGCGTCCGTGTCTAGTAGCCAGGTGGAGAGCTCGCCAGCGCGCACCCGCGCCAGCAGCTGGGCATAGGCGGCGCGGTCCCGCGCCGTGGCGTGAAGCGCCTCATGGATAGCGTCGATGTGGCCGCCTTCCAGTGCCGCCAGGGGCAGGCCGGTCATGGCGCTGGCGCCGGGGTTGGCATAGAGCACGCGGCCGGCCACATCGGTCAGGATCAGCCCGTCGCTCATGCTGCGCATGATCGCGGCCAGCGTCTGCTTCTCGGCCCTTGCCTGGTGGTAGAGGCGCTCGTTTTCCCGGGCCACGATGCGCAGCCGCTCATCGCTGCGCTCGTACAGCACCGCGTGTTCCCAGGCCAGGGTGGCATAGTTGGCGAAGGTGAGCAGCAGGTCGACCTCGTGCGCGGTGAACCGCTGCGGCTGGGTGCGATGAACCACCAGAACGACGCCGCCGACATGCCGGCTGATAATGGGGATCGCCAGCACGGCCCGGAAACCTTCGGCATAGGCCAGTGGCGGGAAAGGTCCAGCGTCGGTGGCAATCATCTGCACCGGGCGGCCGTCGTGTAGCGCGAGCGCCGCGGGGAGGGTGAGGTCGTCGGGCCGCACATTCACCGCGCGGTCGTGGCGCTCGCCGCGGCCGGCGCTGACCAGGACGCGCAGCACGCCATCCTCCTCTGGCACCAGCACCGCGGCGGCTTGCACGTCGACCAGCCGCCGAACCTCGCGGATGATAGTTCCACCGACGGCTCGCGGGTCGAGCGAGGTGACGACGGCATTCGAGGTATCGAGGAGCGTGCGCAGTTCGCCCAACTGGCTGGTCACGTCATGCTCCAGCCGGCTCAGCGAGCGCGCCAGGCCGCCGATCTCGTCCGCGCGCTCCGTGATTGCCGGCGACATCGCGAGGACGGGGCGAGCGGGCGCGGGGGATGTGAGGGGCGCGGGGAGCGCGGCGTGGCGCGCGGCCAGCGCGTGCAGGGGCCGCACGACGCGACGCAGCAGGACGAGCCAGAAGAGTATCCCTCCCAGGGCGAACAGGCCGGCGGCGGCGGTGATCCAGGTACGGAAGGGCAAGACGGCCGCCAGCGCCTCGGCGGTGGGCCGTTGGACCACCACGGCCCACCGCACGTCGCGGATCGGCGCCGCGCTGTAGAGCCACTGCTGCCCTTGCGGGTCGTCGCCCGTCCGCGTTGTGGTCTGTCCGGCGAGCGCCGCGGTCGCGCCGGGCAACGCATCCAGCACCGGCTGCAGGATGCGTTCGCTCTCCGGGGTCGCCACGAGTCGGCCCTGCGCGTCGACGACGCTGATGAGGAGATGCTGGCCCTGGCGCGCCTGGGCCTGGATGATGGTGCGCAGCGGTTCGCTGAGCTGGTCGAGCCGCAGGCTCATGGCGAGGATGCCGCGCAAGCGGCCGGCGCGGTCTCGCACGGGCGTGGCCATGGTCATGGCGGCCGCGTAGGTCGTGAAATCGGTGACGCCATCCTCGACGATGGGGCCGGCGGCGCCGCGCGCACGCTGGAAGATCTGTTGGCCCGAGAGGTCCTGGCCCAGGGTACGAACATCCGCGGGGGCGGACACCTGTAGCATGCCCTGGGCGTCAAGCCAATAGACGAGGTCGACGTCCTGGCGCGCCGCCTTAAAGACCTGGAAGGCGCTGGCCATGGCGCCGACGTTTCCGTCGCGTACGGCGGCCAGGCTGCTTAACTCGGTCAGAGCCGCCTGGGCGCCGCGTAGCGTGGAACCCGTCTCGAGCGCCACCTCCTGAGCCAGCGCGAGATCGGTCGTCTGGACCTCCGTCTGTACTTGCTGCTGGACGACCGAGTTGACCTCAAGGTCCACGCCCAGGACGGTCGCGACGAAGAGGAGGTACACCCCGAGCAATTGCGCCAGGAGCGACCGGCGCACAAAATGACGCATGAGCGGCGCCCTTCCTTGCCTTACTGGACTTGCGGCCGCGGGCTGAGCTGGCGCAGCGGGTAGCCCTGGGCCTGGAGTCCCGCCACGATCGTCTCCTGGTGCGCCGGATCGCGCGTCTCCATGCTCAGCGTAATCTCGGTGAAGCCGACGGGCACGTAGTGCTCGCCGCGATGGTGCTCCACCTGCGAGATGTTGGCCCCCAGATCGCCGCAGATCCGCAGCATGCGCACGAGCTGGCCCGGCGTATCGGGCACGGTCACCTCGACCGTCAGGACGCGGCCGACGATGGCGAGGCCGTAGGTGATGGTGCGGCCGATCAGCGTGACGTCGATATTGCCGCCGCACAGCACCGCCACGGCCGTGGCGTCGCGCGGCAGGCCGTGCGCGCCGTAGATCAGCGCGGCCAGCCCCGTCGCCCCGGCGCCCTCCACCACCAGCTTGCGCCGTTCCAATAGCTGCACGATGGAGAGGCTGATGGCCTCGTCGTCGACGGTCAGCACCTCGTCGACGAGGTCGCGCACCACCGCGAAGGTCTTGAGGCCGGGCTGCATCACGCGGATGCCGTCGGCGATGGTGCTGGCGGCGGCCAGGCGCAGCGGCTCGTCGGCCGCGAGCGCGGCGGGGAACGAGGCGCACCCGGTGGCCTGCACGCCGATCAGGCGGATGTCGGGGCGTAGCGCGCGGGCGGCGATGGCCATGCCGGCCATCAGGCCGCCGCCGCCCAGCGGCACGACCAGCGCGTCGGCGGCGGGCAGATCGGCCAGGATCTCCAGGGCCAGCGTGCCCTGCCCGGCGATGATGTCCCAATCGTCGTAGGGATGGACGAAGAGCGCGCCCGTCTGCTCCTCGATGCGCAGTGCCTCGACCATGCACTCCTCGATCGAGGTCCCGTGCAGGACTACCTGCGCCCCGTAGCCCTGCGTCGCCTGGTACTTGCTGATCGACGCGGTGAGCGGCATCACGATCGTGGCGGCGATGCCGTAGTGGCGCGCGGCGTAGGCCACGCCCTGCGCGTGGTTGCCCATCGACGCGGCGACGACGCCGCGGGCGCGCTGCGCGGGCGAGAGCGCGGCCATCTTGTTGAGCGCGCCGCGGATCTTGAACGAGCCGGTCACCTGCAGGTTCTCGGCCTTGAGGTAGACGTTGCACCCGGCCATCGCGCCGAACGTGTCCGACTGCATCAGCGGCGTGTGGCGCACCACGCCGGTCTGGCGCTCGACGGCCAGCCGCACCATATCGAGGGTGACAGGAAAGTGCGACATTGCGGATTCTCCTCCCTCCCGCAAGTATACGCCGTCCGCAAGCAGGGCCTGTGAAAAGTCGTTGGCGCGCAGAAGGTCTGGGGCTGGATGGCGAGGCCACTGGGAGCGCGGGCGGCCCGCCCGCTTGGCCCCGCGGCACGGGGCGCGATTGTGCGCGGCAGCGACCGCCGCGGATGCGACCGATGCGGGCGGCCCGCCCGCGCTCCCAGGCATGTCGTCGCCCATCCCATGTCTTATGCACACCAACGAAAAGTCGTTGATGCGGCGATGGACTTCCTGGCGGCTGTTACGGGCCTGCAGACCGCGGGCACCGGCAATGACAGTCACGCCGCCAATGGCATTCCCGATCACGGCCGTGGACGCGTTCATGTATCAAAAATCCAATCGTGGCCCTGGTGTGGCCCTGATCAGGTAGACGAGCAGCAGTATCAGATGTGCGGCAGGATTTGGGGGGGTGTACCCCAAAAAAGTGAGGGGTCGGAAAAAGGGGTACCCTCCAAAGGGGCACGGGCGCTGAGACGCCCTTAGCGTGCCCGAGGAGGGTACCGATGGACAGAGTGGACCTGCCCGAGGAC
>JAABUZ0100002722.1_pt1 | contig 28411 bp, 27 predicted proteins | sample 5562091 | NCBI WGS metagenome assembly JAABUZ01 (sample SAMN12813069, study PRJNA571459) | rock metagenome | isolation source: Antarctica rocks | place: Antarctica: Victoria Land, Linnaeus Terrace sud | collected 2015-12-21 | reverse complement strand
CATGGGCAGGGAGACCGAGTAAAAGGATTGGTTGAATCATGGGCTAAGCGAAAACCAGAAGAGGGATAAGCGACAATGTTCTTTCCTCAGTATACCACAAATTTATCATCGAAAGTGTGCATGAACCACAATCACGGACTCTTTACATCGTATTTTATATAGTAGTATAAGTCATATTTTGTGGTAGCATAGAGGTACACAAAATATCACCGCTAGATAATAGTATTGAGTGATACACCATTTTATTTTGTTGCGAAGGAAGAGTGTGTATGCAGTCAGGTCAATCTACCAGCCCTATCCGTTGGGGCATTTTTAGTGCCGCGAATATTGGTGTAAAGGCAGTCGCACCAGCGATACGTGCGTCCTCAAATGGACGGCTGGCGGCGGTAGCCAGTCGCGACCCCCGTCGCGCGGCAGAAGTGTACTCGTTTGCCCCCGATATTTCCATGTATAGTAACTATGAGAGCCTTTTGAACGATCCGAATATCGACGCGATATATAACCCGTTACCTAATGGTCTTCATGCCGAGTGGACAATTAAAGCATTACAGGCAGGAAAGCATGTTCTTTGTGAAAAGCCGCTCGCGTCGACAGCTCGCGAGGGCAAGACAATGATGGATGCGGCACAGGCCAATAACGTTTTTCTTATGGAAGCGTTCATGTATCGGTTTCATCCACAGACGATATGGGCCGTTGAACAGGTTAAAGCCGGATTGATTGGACCTGTCCGACTCGTTCGCGCCTCATTCTCGTTCGACATACGTTCACGTCCCGATGACATACGACTCAAGCCAGAGCTTGCTGGTGGTTCTCTTATGGATGTTGGAAGTTATACAGTAAATGTTTGTCGAGCAGTATATGGACATACTCCGCTAGTTGTCGCGGCTCGTGTTCATACAACGAGTTCACGCGGTGTCGACATGGCAACGAATGCTGTACTCGACTTTGGTGATGGACGCTTTGGTATGATTGACTGTAGCTTTGAACTCCCAACGCGTCAAATGGTAGAAATTATTGGAGAGGCGGGGACAATTACCATTCCCGTTCCGTTCACTCCAACAAATATTGAAGCGATAATCCTCATTATTAAAAATGGGGAGATGACGGAACAAAAATTTGATCGCGTCGATCAATATCAGCTTGAGGTAGAGCATTTTGCCAATTGCATCCTCACCGGACAAGAACCCATATTCCGCCTAAGTGAAACGTTAGAAAACATGGCAACCATCGAAGCGATTTATCAGGCGGCAGGCCACGATTGGCCGATGGTATAAGTGCGTTCTGTTCAACACGCACGATCAATACCTTGAGCATTGAAGGTTGAAAGCGGCTGACAAAGGACAGACCATCATGGATGCCAGAGTGTCAACCGGTGCTCAAAAGCCTGACTTGCTCAACCAAATGGAAGCGTTGAAGGCGTATTGTACAACGAACGCATCGCATCACGGATGATGAGTGGATGCAAGACGTAGGAAGTGGTCTTAACTCTAAACGTAAGCAGTTTAACTGTCTCATGGAGCAGGTAGAACTAGGACACGTGAGGCATGTGATTATTGCTCATCAAGGGTGATACCCTTTCGCTTGAACAAGAAATGGTTCAGGACTTGATAGCTATACTAACCGTATTCAGTTCTCGTTTGTACGGGCTTCAGTCCTACAAGAAAGCGATTAAAGATGCTGCTTTGCACAAAGATTAAGCTAGAGGTGTCCGACCAAGACGCCGTGACACTTGAGTTCATGCAAGGCAAGTGTCGTGGTCTCTATAACTGGTGGGTCATGCGCTTAAAAGCTGGTGAGAAATGGAACTTCAAAAGTTGCAAGAAGACGTTAGCCGAAAGCCGATTGCATGACCCTGAACTTGACGATGTATACGGGAAATTGTTAGCAGAGGTCTACTATCGTCTCGACGCGGCGATGGGTGCATTCTTTCGTAGATGTGATGCAGGTGAGACCCCTGGTTTCCTTAGAGTACGTCCTAGACATGCCTTTTTCACGCTCTGCTATCCTGCGATGTACTTACAGATTGAAGGCAACCGTCTGACGCTTCCAACGGGAGGACGTGGGAAGCACAAACGGTTTCCCAACATCATTGCCAAACTGACTGATACCCCGCCCCAAGAGTTTGGAGAAGTGGCGATATCAAGAGATGCACGGGGCAACTACTATGCGTCTTTCACCTATAAAAAGAATGAGCAAACACCTGATCATGAAGAAGAACAATCTGACTACGTAGCCTTTGACTTGGGTATCAAGACACTGGCAACCGGTGTCAACGAACACGGGCGTGTCTATACCGTTGGAGGCTTCAAAGGGCATCAGTGGTATAATAAACAACTCGACAAAATCAGGTCTAAGCGAGACCGTTGCAAGAAGAAGTCACGTCGCTACATTCATCTGAGTAAGGTGTATAAGCGAGTCAGTGAGAAGAAACAGAACAAGCAAAAGGATAGTCTCCATAAAGCCTCACACTTGATAGCCCACACATTGGTTGAGAGAACTGTGATTGTGGGAGACCTTTCCCAGAGGCAAATGGTCACGAAACAGCATCAAGAGCGCAATAAGCACTTAAATAGGGCGGTTTATAACGAATGGGGACTCTACACCTTCATTCAGATGCTCAAATACAAGAGTGACCTGTACGGGAAAGAACTCCTGTTCTTCGATGAGCGATACACTTCCAAAGACTGTAGCGGGTGTGGCAACAGACAGGAGATGCCCTTGTGGAAACGCACGTATTGCTGTACGAATTGTGGCCTTGTCATGGACAGAGATGAGAACTCTGCACATAATATTCTGACAAGGTTCCTTGCGGGGCTTCCGCCATACACTCAACTTGTTGAGTGCGATGTATTGCAGGAATCGCGTGTTGACGTAGGTATCATGGAGGTACCTCAACCGTGTGAAGTGCAACAACTAAGTATGTTTGAACACATTTTAGAAAGCAGAAGTGGCGATGGCAAATGTTGAATTTGGCTTTATGCTCAAACAGAAAAATGATACGGGTCATTCCTGGCAAAACTTACTTGCGAACAATCTGGCTGCTATCGAAGCTCTCTCTGCAGGCTTTACAACGCTTTGGGTTGAAGATCACTTACAATGGGAGCGAAACGATACGTTTGAGTGCCTCACTACGCTGATTTACCTTGCTGCCCGTTATCCGCAATTCAAAGTTGGTACACTTGTCCTTTCACAGTCGTATCGTAATCCTGCACTCGTTGCAAAAATGATGGCAACTCTACAATCCCTATCTAACGGGCGTGTTATTCTAGGATTGGGTGCTGGTTGGAAAGAAGATGAATACACTGCCTACAACTATCCCTTTCCATCAACTAAAATACGCATGGAGCAGTTAGCAGAGACAGCGCAGATAATGCGTGCAATGTGGACTGCTCCGCAACCAGTGACATTTGAAGGCAAACACTACTCTATTCAAGATGCCTATTGTATACCGCAACCATCGCCTACAATACCTTTGCTAATTGGTGGTGGGGGCGAACAGCTCACTCTTGCACTTGTGGCACGTTACGCTGAATGGTGGAACTTTAACTCCTGCCCTCTTGAAGAGTATGAACACAAACTCTCGGTTCTCAAGCAGCACTGCAAAGATATAGGCCGTGATCCCTCTGAGATTACCCTTAGCTATCTTGCAACGGTCAGTGTTGCGTCAGATCCAGCAAAGGTGCAACGCAACCCGACGAAGCACTTTATCGCAGGTACTGCTGAGCAGGTAACGCAGGAGATTGAACGCTTTCGGAACATAGGTGTGTCACATTTTATTTTCCGTTTCCTCAATCAGGAAACACTTGAATACTTTGTAGCACGTGTTGTCCCAAACTTTATATAGAACGTATCAAGACACTAGTGCATACGTCATAACACGTTAAGTTATGACGTATGCACTAGTGTCTATTCGCTTATTTTGGTCTTGTTGTCGCTTGTAATGCTTTGTCCAGGTCCCAAAGAATATCCTCGATATTCTCTATTCCTATCGAAAGACGAATGAGATCAGGCGTAACGCCGCCCTCTAATTGGGCATCTTCGGAAAGCTGTTGGTGTGTTGTACTCGCGGGATGAATAATCAGACTTCGTGAGTCACCAACATTTGCAAGGTGTGACAGCATCCGAACATTGTTGATTACCGCTTTTCCTGCTTCATAGCCACCTTTAACTCCGAAGGTAAAGATAGCACCGACACCGTTAGGGAGATAGCGTTTCGCTAATTCGTGAGAAGGATCATTTGCTAGTCCTGCATAACGTACCCAACTTACCGCAGGATGCTCTTGAAGAAACTGAGCTACGCGTAGCGCGTTTTGACAATGGCGTTCCATACGCAACGAGAGCGTCTCTAATCCTTGCAATAAGAGGAAAGAGTTAAATGGACTAATGCACGCACCAGTGTCGCGTAGCGTCTCCGTACGCGCTTTCATCACGAACGCAAAATCTCCAAATGTTTCGTAGAAGCGCACACCATGATAGCCGGGTGAAGGATCGACAATATGAGCAAAATTGCCGTTGTCCCATGGAAACTTCCCATGCTCAATGAGTACGCCACCAATAGATGTGCCATGTCCACCAATAAACTTTGTCGCTGAATGCACCACGATATCGGCTCCATGCTCAAACGGACGGCTGAGATACGGTGTCGTAAAGGTGCTATCAACGACGAGGGGTATGCCAGCCTCGTGCGCGATATCTGCAACGGCACGTATATCAAGAACATCTCCGCGTGGATTGCCGATTGTCTCACCGTAGAGGACACGAGTACGCGGCGTAATTGCCTTACGATAATTTTCGGGATTGGTGCTATCAACGAAAATGGTGTTGATGCCCCAGGTGCGCAATGTTAGATCAAATTGCGTATGTGTTCCTCCATACAGGCCGTTAGAAGACACAATCTCGTCGCCTGGACGAAGCAAAGTTGTCATCGTTGCCATCTGTGCCGCCATACCCGAGGCAGTCGCAACGGCTCCTGTTCCTCCTTCCAAAGCAGAGATACGCTCTTCAAATGCAGACGTCGTAGGATTCATAATGCGTGTATAGATATTTCCAAAGCGTTGTAACGCAAAGAGATGAGCGGCGTGGTCGGTGTCATCAAAGACAAACGAGGTCGTCTGGTAAATAGGGACTGCGCGTGCTCCTGTTGCTGAATCGGGTCGTTGCCCCGCGTGAACGGATAAGGTATCAAATCCGAAGACGTGATCGCCATCAATTTCTGGCATGCTCTATTCCTCTCCAAGTAGGTATACTAGTCTTTACTTGTATACTATCACATCTGTCTTCTATATTTTTCTTAGAGTCTAAAATTATAAAAATGGCTTACAAACTGCTTGCATTTTATGTCTCGTATTTGCAAGGAGTAGAAGACTGTAGAGTAGTTTTTTCAACCGGTGAAGCATGTGATTGATATAGCTTAAAAGCCACCGCGTGAGTGGATGATTTGTCCCGTAATCCATGCGGCAGCATCGCTTGCTAAGAAGGCGATGAGACGTGCTGCATCTTCTGGATGCCCTACGCGACCAAAGGGAGCATGCTCCAACAAGGCGTGTTTCAGTTCTGGATCAGCACTTATCCACCCTGTATCTGTCGGTCCCGGGTCGACAGCGTTAACAGTAATACCTTTTGACGCAACCTCGGCGGCGAGTGTAACAGTGAACGCTTCGATTGCACCTTTCGTAGTAACATACGCGAGCTTGCCAGGCATAGCTCCCACGCTTTGTCCAGACGTAAGGTTGATGATACGACCACCAACAGATAAAGCGAAACGACGGGCAAATTCAATGCTTAATAACATCGTGCCGCGCATATTCACCGCATAATATCTGTCCAATGTAGCGGCGTCAAACTGATCGAAAGGTGCTTGAGTGTCGTCGTGTACAGCATTATTCACAAGAATGGAGGCAGGTCCTAAGCGTGTATTTACTTCGTCCATTATCCGCTGTGCTGATTGAGGAAGGCCTTGGTCTATCTCCATACATTCGCAACGTACTCCCATACCGTGTAGTGTTGAAAAAAGTTCATTATGGCCCTGTTCTTCTTGTCCGTACAGAGCTTGATCGTGTGCTTCCCAATAGGTAAAGAAAACATCTAGTTGCATCTGAGCTAAGGCACGGCATACCGCTGCTCCTATTCCTCTGCTCCGACTTGCCCCTGTTACAATTGCGACATGGTGCTGCCCGTTGCCTGTGCTCATGAAGCTCTATTCCCTATATTACTACAGTTCTTTTAGACACTTATAACTTTATCCATTGATCATTTGATGTTAAAAAGTCTTTCTCAGGACCTTGAGACTGTGCTTTGTCTGCGATTAATTGTGCTTTGAGTGAAGCAATCTGCTCGTCTGGCGGAAGTCCTTCTCTGCGAGGTTGTTGCTGCTTCTTTTGCTTGCTTCTTCCCTTCGATATAATCATGCCAAGCAGCGTAAGTGGGCAAGCAGCAACAAGAATCAGAAGGAGCAGTATTGTTACTGCATTTGGAGCTACCAGCCAGATGCTTATCCCTATGAGCGTAAGTGCAGTTAGCACTCTCCAGTTCAAAAATATTTCGCCGAATGTATTCATCTTCTTGTCACCAACCTTAGCTTTATTCAGTAGGTAGCGAACTAAACGTACTACACATAGGGACCAAATAATGTATTTTGTTATATCTTCTTGTATTCGACATCTTGAATTATAGCGAAGAAAAATACTCTTTACAAGAGTTCTTTTCTTCCTATTTCTGATAGCTTCTTTGACTATTGAAATGTATCAGCTTACAATATAATGGATTACAAACTTTGTACATGTAGAAAGAGACATATGTGACTAGTTATTATGTTGGGAAACGCGCTCAAAACTACGACCTACGCTGGCGCTCGTATACCAGGAATACACTCGCGAAAACTATCGCAATGATCGACATTGCTAAACTGCGTAATATAGCATCACAATTTGGACGCCCTCCGCGCGTACTTGATGTAGCTTGTGGAACAGGGGTCCTGTTAAGGATGCTTGCCGAGCAGATACCTGATATGGAAGGGTATGGGGTAGATGCAAGTGCGGATATGCTAGCTCAAGCACGAATCGCGCTAAAAGATCAGTCACACATACAGTTTGAACAGGCCGAGTTGGGTAAAGATGGAATAACACATCTTCCATATGCATCACAGTTTTTTGACTTGATTACGTGTACGAATGCTTTGCACTACATGGCAAATCCAGCAGGGGTAATTGTAGAACTTCGGCGATTGCAGGCACCTGAGGGGCAAATGGTTGTGGAAGATTATGCGCGCCACGGACCTCCATTTCTCTGGGCACTTTTTGAGCAGCTTTTACGGCGTATTGAGAAAGGACAGGTGCGTGCATTTACCTTGTCGGAGGCAGAGTCACTCTTTACTCAGGCAGGACTTTCTGTTGTACGTGAACAAACCTTTGCTCTGGATCTGGTATGTCATGGTTGGGTACTGCATCTGTCCAATCCTGCTTGCGACGTGGTCCAACACAGTGAAGTTAAAGATAAGAAATAGTATCACGACGATATGCATGATACTAAAGCTCAGGCTTATACTCCATAATGATGTTTGCATAATCATCTGAGACGAAGACATTTCCATGTGCATCCATAAGAAGTCCCTGTGGCTCGATAAACCCCTTGCTCGCTAGTATTTCGCGTCTGCCTGTTGCCAAATTCAGACGAATGAGTGCATGAATAGAAGGCTCAAGGTCAATCACGAGCAGGTTGCCATGTCCATCGGCTACAACATCGTCTGGCATGCCAAAGCCACCTATACGTGTTTTCTTTCCGTCAGGTGTAATATGCCAGACCGCATTCCCGCATTCGTCAGCAACAAAGATATTCCCCTGGTTGTCTACTCCGGCACCGACAGGACGTACAATACCCGATGCTAGCAGAGTCAATGTTTTGCCATCCAGACTCATACGGTATACGTTACCCGTTGGGCTGTCCGGCACAATAATTGTATTCGTAGTAGCATCAAGCGCAATACTATCTACACCATGCTTACATGTTGCAGTGCTTGCTATACCCCGCAACACACGTAGCACTGACGGATTTTTCGCACCAGGGGCAAGAGAGACAATCCGATTAGTGGTCTGTTCGGAGAAGATGAGCGTTCCATCTGGCAAGGAGATGAGGCCTTCGGGACCATTTGGATCGTGTAAGAGCAACGTTACTGAACCATCGGTATTGAGTCTGCTAATCGTGTCATCAATTTCGTCACTGAAAAGTAAGCGTCCCTGTTGATCGAAAATAAGATCATCGGGTCGTCCTGTACCTCGCAGTATCACTTGCGCTACGTAGCGTTGGGGTGCTGTAATAGGAGTGCTTGTTGATGTGGATGTGATTGTAGGCAATGCCGTAGGCGAACTGATTGATGTGCGAGAAGGAATGACGGTAGACTTTGCTGGCCCTACTGTTTGCGGAGAAGACGATTGTGTACAAGAAGCGGACAGCAAAAGAAACAAAAGGGTAAAAGCACATAGTATGTTAGTACGACGTGTTACCATGTTACATCTTTCTAGTAGTCTTTTTACTAAAGTGCTATCACACGCATCTCACGTATACGTATACTTTTTACTTAATTTGCAAAGAAGAGGTAAAGAACAAAAGAAAAGATTGAGCGCACATGTTGAATCATACTTTATGGTTTCAACATGTGCGCTCAATACTACAAGAGGTTTAGAGGTTTTCCACTCGTCCGTGGAGTTGGGCTTGACTCTGTAGAGACAGTATATCCAGCATCATCGAGCACCTCTTCAATCTTCTTCATAGAGAGTTGATGCTCGTCATAGCGAAGATGAACCGTCTTGGTTGGGATATCAGTTGAGACATGTTCCACACCTGGAAGGTTTCCTAAAGCCCCATTCACAGTCTTTACGCAATGTTCGCAGCTTACGTCAGGTACGGAAAGTACAACGTCCTGTACATTTGCCATGATTTTCTCCTTTTATTTCGATGTTAACGATTGCCTGCCAAGTTGTAGAGCTGAACGAGTTCTTCGATAATGGCATCACCTCTGCCATCAGCAATGCCTTCTGGCACGCAGGTATGCAGATGGCTTTCCACTAAAAGTGCTTCCATCTTCTCAATGGCTTTGCGCACTGCATAGGTTTGGCGCAAGATATCAACACAATATTTGTCCTCTTCAATCATTTTTCGTATGCCGCCCAGATGCCCATCAATGTAATTGAGCCGCTTGAGGACTTCTTGTTTGTCAGCTTGCATCTCATATTCCTTCCTTTCCCTACCCACGTGGGAGGGGTATAAATAAAGTGTATCATATGCGGGAGACGCGTGCAAGTGAGGAAGAGTTGAAAGCAGCAACCTATCTTTGCTAGGCTTCAACCATTACACGGTCAAACACACCAATATTGCGGAACTTCTCGTAGCGTTTCTCCAACAAATTCTCGGTAGAAAGCTGTTTTAGTTCGTCCAAGTGCTTGAGCAAAACTGCCTTGAGATTGTCTGCCGCCCGCCGATGATTGCGATGTGCTCCCCCTAAGGGCTCAGGTACCAGCTCATCTACAAGATGAATAGCTTTGAGTTCTTTTGCGCTAATACGCATAGCTTCGGCTGACTGTGGCGCGAATGCAGTGTCACGATAGAGGATAGAAGCCGCTGCTTCTGGTGCTGCTACACTGTAGATTGTATGCTCCAACATCAAGATGCGGTCCGCAATGCTAATTGCTAATGCGCCGCCACTTCCGCCCTCACCAATCACAACGGCGATGATAGGCGTTTGCAGACGTGCCATGAGATAGAGATTCTCCGCGATAGAGGTAGATTGGCCGCGCTCTTCGTCCCCTAATGTAATTGAGGCACCTGCTGTATCAATCAGCGAAACGATAGGTAGGTGAAATTTCTCTGCTTGCTTCATTAAGCGGTGTGCTTTGCGATACCCTTCTGGATGAGGCATGCCAGAATTACGAAATATTTTCTCTTTTGTATCTCGTCCCTTCTGCTGACAAACAAGCATAACGGTTTGGCCGTCGAGTGATGCTGGACCTGCCATAATGGCGTGGTCATCAGCAAAAGCACGATCTCCATGCAACTCGAAGAAATCGTCAAAGATGAGATTAATATAATCGGCAGCATAGGGACGATCCTTGTGCCGTGCAACCAGGACAGTTTGCCATGCTGAGAGATTTTTATACATTTCTGCCGTGCGTTTGCGCAACTCTCTTTCCGCCTCTTGCAACTGTGTCTGCTCGTCTGGTTTTAGACGATCACCTTTGCGTTGCAAACTGGTGATCCTTTTCTCTAACTCTGCTAACGGCTTCTCAAATTCGAGATCATAAGCCATTACGTTTCCCTCTTTCATACTGTCTACTTTGACAGCTTTCTTCTGACAATCGTTCCATTTCTCAAGAATAGAGGCGCAAAAGGCGGCTTAAGGCATTTTTTAAATCTTTTCGATGTACCACCGCATCAATCATTCCATGTTGATACACGAACTCTGCGCTAGCAGTACCTTCTGGAAGTTTTACATGCATGAATCCTTCGATGACGCGTGGACCAGCAAAACACACAAGTGCTCCCGGTTCAGCAATAATAACGTCACCCAGCATCGCAAAACTCGCTGTAACGCCTCCAGTTGTGGGGTCCGTTAGAAGGCTAAAATAGGGAAGTTTGGCCTCTTTTAGCTTCGCTAGAACTGCCGAAGTCTTCGCCATTTGCATAAGCGAGTAAAGACCTTCTTGCATACGTGCCCCACCAGAGGTTGAGGCAATGAGTACAGGAATGTGTTGCTCAATGCCTAGCTCAATGGCTCGTGTGATTTTTTCCCCGACAGCAGAGCCCATACTGCCACCGATAAAGTTGAAATCCATAATTGCTAGTGCTAGTGGTTTTGTTTCAACGGTAGCGTGGCCTGTGACGACACCCTCGTTCATCCCTGTTTTCTGTCGTTCTTCTTGCGCCTTGCTTAGATAAGATTGTGAGCGAATAGAGAAATTAAGTGGGTCTACCGAGATAATGTCCATATCAGTTTCAACAAAGCTATCCGGGTCTGCTAGCAACTCGATGCGTTCATGTGCTGTAAGTTTGAAGTGATGGTCACAGCGCGTACACACCTTAAGATTTTTCTCCCAATCGCGCCCATACAAAATCTCCTTACATTTAGGACACTTTACCGCTAGATTACCCGGTACATCTTGTTTTGCGCCTTTTGTCGACATATCTTGTCCAGTAGAGGGAACAGCGGCTTCTTTGACCATCCGATGCCTCCTTGTTAATCTCGTCCGAAGAGCGCATCCACAAAGCTCTTTGGCTCGAAGGGAGTCAGGTCTTCAACCTTCTCACCCGTCCCAATAAATTTGATTGGTACTCCTAAGTCATCAGCAACGGCGAAGGCGAAGCCTCCTTTGGCCGTGCTATCCAGCTTTGTGATAATGACACCTGTAAGACCAATATCCGCGGCAAACTGACGCGCTTGCAATAATGCATTTTGCCCCGTTGTTGCATCAATGACCATAAGCAGTTCATGAGGACCGTCTGGAATGAATTTCTGAATAACTTTATTAAGTTTTTTTAATTCTTCCATCAAATTGTACTTGGTATGCAAGCGTCCAGCAGTGTCGACAATCAACACCTCACTACCACGTGTGCGAGCTGCCTGAATGGCATCATATACCACCGCACCTGCATCAGAACCAAGATTTTGACGTATTACAGGAATTTCAATACGTCTTCCCCACTCTTCGAGCTGATCAATAGCTGCTGCACGAAATGTATCGCCAGCGGCAAGCAGGACTTTTCGCCCTTCACGAGAGAGGCGATAGGCCATCTTCGCAATGCTAGTGGTCTTACCGGAGCCATTGACACCGATCACAAGAATTACAGTAAGAGGTGACTGTTTAGAAAAGCGAAGCGGAGAGGGCTTTCCTAGAAGGCTCGTCATTTCTTCACGAAGCGCACGTTGTACCTGTGCTCCCGTGCGCATGCCTTCTGCTGCTGCCCGTTCGCGTAACCTGTCCATGATCCATACTGTCGTGCTAGGGCCGACATCAGCTTCTAGAAGTTCTTCCTCCAAATCATCCCATAAGGAGTCTGTGATCGTGTCATTCTGCTCAACAGTTGTGCTGATCTTGCTGAACATCTGGCGTGTGCGTTGCAAAAAACCAAAACGTTGCTCTTCGCTTTGTTCGGGCTGCGGCTGTGCCACCGCTTCTGGCTCTTTTTTAGGTTCTTCTTCTGGTTTCCGTCCGAAGAATCGATTGAACACGTCGACTCCTTTATGATGATATATATCTTAGAGGTTTCTTTCTTCTCTTACTCAAGAAGGAAGAGGGCATTATTCCATGACACGCATTTGTGTGATGACCATCTAGCAAAAAAATTAAGGTAGAAGCAAGAAGAGATTTAACTTTGTTTCTTGCCTCCCGACCTTGCACATTGCGAGCGGTTCAAGACCGCCCACATATGTGCTGTAGCTCCACTCTTATTGGCGACCACTACGGTATGAGTGAAGAGAGCCATCACTAATGGGTTCATTAATAATGATATCGCCGTTACGGATTTTGATGTTGTATAGGCACGAAGGATTGGTGCAGACCCAAGCCTTGTACTCAATAGAAGCTCCCTGGCTACCGAAATCCGAAAGCGGAACCAGATCACCTTCACCACATTTGCGACACCGGGGAAAAGCGTTTTCCACGAAATCGCCTCCTTCCTTCTTTTTGGAGGGTCTATCGCTTGCTTCATCAGATCGTCAAGCGAGGCTTAGCGAAAATGTAAGCCGAGGGGGAGCCTCCGCCACTGCATCCGCATCCCCACAGCAGGGTATAACCCATGCCCTTCCTATCATACCACAACTCCTGTACTCTGTCAGCAAGTTCGTGAAGAATTTTTCATTATAGATGTTGAAAAATTTATTCCTCCAGTGTTAACGTACTAGACGGCTACTAAGAAACAGAAATGACGAGATTAAGGGACAGAAATTGCAGAATTGAAAAAAGAGCTGCGTAAAATTCCCCATATGTGGAAATATCTTCAATTTTTTCCTAATATGAGACATTGCTACCATAGAACTCATCCATGCTAATCCTTCCTCTTCCCTAAAATCTTCCTTTCCTTCCAGCAAATATTATGTTATTCATGCTGAAATAATATGAATATATTTGAAACACGATGCATGTTATGCTCTTTGGCACGATTGTTGCAATGAATAATTACAGGAACACAATTATTGAATAAAATTATTCTTCTCTTGTATTTACAGCATTCATATCTTTAATAGGTAGTAAAAAAGGAGCACTCATCATGGTAGCTAGAAGAACAAATATATCAACCGCAGTATGCACACCACTACACGCAATACGTATTGACGAAGACACTCCTGCGATGGCGAATAAGAGAGTACGTACAAAATCGTCTTATGAAAAAAATGATTTGATAAACGATTTAGATTTTGACTATGGATTTGGCGATATCGCCGATGAATTAGAGGACGAAGAAGAGGAGCGGGAAGATCAGCGTAGCATTCTCGATGACTCTGTGAAGCAGTACCTAAAAGAGATTGGTACATATCCATTACTTACCGGCGAGCAGGAGTTAAAACTTGCAGAACGTATCGCACGAGGAGATTCGACAGCACATCAACGCTTGATTGAGGCAAATCTGCGTCTCGTGGTCAGCATTGCGAAACGTTATGCGAATCAGGGTCTTTCATTGCTTGATCTTATTCAAGAAGGCAATATTGGCTTGATGCGCGCAGCACAAAAGTTTGACTATAAACGTGGTTTCCGTTTCAGCACCTACGCAACATGGTGGATTCGTCAAGCGATCAGTCGCGCTATTGCGGAACATTCACGCACCATTCATGTTCCTGTACATGTCGTCGAGATCATCTACAAAATCAAGCGTGTCGCACGTCGCATCTATCAGGAAGATGGTATAGAGGCACTACCAGAGCAGATCGCCCTTGAGGTCGGTCTCTCGAAAGAGCGTGTAGTAGAGTTGCTAAACGTCTGTGATCAACCGGTCTCTCTCGATGCACCAGTAGCTGATGATGAGCAATACCATCTTGCTGAAACTATAGAGGATGACACGTTGCGTGCTCCTGTTGACCAAGTGGCACATCAAATGCAGCGCACATACATTGAACAGTCAATGAAAATATTGAATGATCGAGAGCGCACCATTCTTGAGATGCGCTACGGTTTGAAAGATGGAAGCTCCCACACGCTCGACGAGGTAAGCGTATTCTTCAAACTCACACGTGAGCGCATCCGACAGATTGAGGTGAAGGCATTGCGTAAGATGCGCTATCCTGAGCGTTACGAGAGCGGAATGCATACTCTCTTGCATGCTTAAAAAATATAGGGATACCAAAAAAGCTCTCCAATGGCGGAGAGCTTTTTTATTGTGCATGACTTTTATTCTTCGGTGGCTACTCCACCTGCTTGCTCTTGTAAGTATGCCTGAATAAAGGGGTCGACATTCCCCGCCAAATAGCCTGTCGTATCACCTGACTCATAGCCTGTTCGGTGGTCCTTGACAATAGTATACGGATGCACGGTAACAGAACGTATTTGAGTGCCGAAATCAGCCTGGACATGCGCGCCTTTGAGCTTTGCTGCCTCTTCTTCGCGCTTCCTCACCTCTAATTCATACAGGCGTACCTTCAGTAGTTTCATCGCAACTTCGCGGTTCTGCATCTGAGAGCGTTCATTCTGACAGGTGACAACGATACCTGTTGGAAGGTGACGCATGCGAACCGCTGAGTCAGTTTTGTTCACATGTTGTCCACCTGCACCTGTTGCACGATAGGTATCAACTTCGATATCCTCTGGTCGCACGATAATTTCAATAGTATCTTCGATGTCTGGCATGACCTCAACCTTCGCAAATGAGGTATGGCGTCGATGTGCAGCGTCAAATGGTGAAAGTCGTATTAAGCGATGCGTGCCAATTTCTGAGCGAAGATAGCCATAAGCATAGTGTCCTGTGACTTCGACTGTAGTACTTTTGACTCCGGCCTCTTCACCTTCACTGTAGTCATACATGTCAGTGCGGAAGCGATGATGTTCAGCCCAACGTAGGTACATGCGGAGCAGCATCTCCGCCCAATCTTGGGCATCGACGCCTCCACTACCTGCGTGGATACTGATAATTGCGTTACGCTCATCATGTTCACCGTTTAGCATGAGCGCAAACTGGAGTCTCTCGACCTCTTTCTCAATCGGGGAAAGTGACTGTGCAACTTCGGCCTGCATCTCTTCATCTGGCTCCTCTTCCAGTAGTTGAGCAAGTCCCAGCAGGTCATCGAGTTGTAACGCGATTCCTTCCCACGTCGTTACCTCTTCATGCAGGGCATTGAGTTGTTGCATTTGTGCCTGTGCCTTGCGATTATCGGACCAGAAGTCTTCGGCTACGCTTTCCTCTTCAAGCTTAGCAATTTGTGTTTTCTTCGACGCCAGGTCAAAGACGCACCATAGTCTTCTGGACACGTCGTTGTAAGCGTTCTATCTGATGTATAAGTTCGTTCATAGCTGCTATTGTAGCATGAATCCCCTGTCCTTGTACATTGCTCCGGGCAAAAATGCAGGTTTTTTGACCAGCGCGTAACCTTGTTCGCGCCATGCTCACACTACTCTACACTGCTTTCAACGGCTATCCAAGAATAACACCTGTAAGCATAAGCTGTCCCGCTTCAGAGCTACCGCTGGGTGGAATATCCTCAATGAGTAACAGAACTTGCTGTGTTTGCTTGTTATTTGTATAAAGAAGATTTCCTGTATAGGTGCCATCTGATGATAGTGTGAGTACCGGGTTGTTTGCTGATGATAGTGTGGCAAGCGTGTGATCGAAAAGAGTTGCCGTCACTTGTCCATCCGTTGTTGTTGTAGTTCCATGTATATGTATTGGTGATGTGACAGGAACAGGAAGTTGCGATTGATCGAGCGTGATGCCTTGTGTTTGTGCACCCGTAACAAACCAGAGACCTTTTGCATCTTTCTGAATTAACCGTTCCAGTGTAACTGTTACCGACATCTGTGGTTGTTTCTTTTCCAGCAAGACATGAGATACAGTGCCATTATTATCAAGTATCTTATCTTGATACCCGCTTGTCGACCATTGTAAGATATCCTTCGCCATTTGTTCCGCTGTTATCTGCGGATCGTTCCAGGGCACTGACTCACCATTGTTCGCCTGTTCTTGTAGTGCTTCAGCTTCACTTCTGCTTGTAACAGGGTAGAGTCCAGGAAAGAGTGTCTGAACAAACATGCCGTTCAGCCAACGATATTCCTGATAAAGGTTTTGTTGCATCGGTTGTATAATCGCAGTTGCTGCTTGCGAAAGCGTGGTATCGCGCTCACCTAGCACAAGTGTATTGACTTTGCTCATGCTTACCGTTCCCTGTACAAGTCCTTGCTGTTTGAAGAGAACGCTCAGTTGGGGAGTCGCATGCTGCATAACACACCCATAGATATAGACATCGAGCGTATGCTGTGTATCTATAACCTGTACAAGGGCCGTCGGTTGGTTGCCCATCAACTGATCGACGTACTGTATCGCGCCTATTTGCTGTGAAGCAGGGTCAAATTGTACATACTTCGTATAGTCAGTGTGGCGTATAAGGCTGGAGCAGGTAGTCGGTGATGTTGATTGCGTATTGTTCGTTTGCATTACAATAAAAAAATGGACAAGCGCAAGAAGTGCCAAAATTGAAAATAGTGCGGTTACTAATCGTGGCCCCCTCTTCTTTTTTTGGGGAGTTGTTCTATTAGCTGAGTGTCGTCCGTGTTCTCCTGTGACAATAACAGGTGGTCGCAATGGTGTTGGCATAGCCCGTATCTCTCCTCTATAGTATCTTCTTCTCTTTTCATTCTACAGAGTCAAGAAAAATATGAAAGAGCAGCAGGGAAAATATCATGTAACTAAGATACTTTCCCTGCTGCTCTTCTGCATTAAATACTAAAATCAAGTGTTATTTTATGCGATTAAGATACCCCTGGAAAATTTTCAAGGTTCCTCCGTCTTGTCCAACGATATAATAGCCTACATATGTATGATGTTTTGCTTTGCCTTTAAAGCGTTCTGTTGTGACAAGAGTAAGAAGAACTTTCACAGTGCCATCGCTTAACTGTGTCGCATTTTTAATGATGAGGTTATCATGCTCTGTATTCGCATAACCCTGCTCGAATTCAGCCAGGGTAGGTGCATTCGAGCCCCACTTCCAAAGATTATAGGCTCCTACGTAGTCTTTATTGTTGACATCGGTATAATATTGTTCTACAAGTGTCCTGGCTTGCTCAGGAGTGACAGATACAGGCGTAGGTGTTGTCCTGTTTGTTGTTTTGCTGATACCACCATTGTTCGTACTACTCTTCTTCGTAACAACTACGGGACTTACTGGACCGCCAAATAAATGCGTTCGTTGCAGCACAAAGAAGCTTGCTACTCCTAATACAAGCAGTAGACAGATGAGCAATGCTACGACTCGTCCCCTACCTCGTTTCTTTGCAGGGGTAATCGGGTAGCTAGAGGCTATCGCTGCTCCGGGTGGAATACTTTCTCCGTATGTCTGTGTAGGTGTAGCATAATTTCCGTTTGGATATATTGTACCTGTCTGTACAGGATTAATTGGGTGCGTAGAATATTCTGAATTCATTGTTCCAATTTGAGAGGCATTAGGTGTATTTTGACGTGTACGAAAATCTGCAACATTCATTGCACTCGTTGGTTCGTTTCCACCCGAGGCACCATAGCCGTAGATACCACTTCCTGAAGGTAAAATTAATTTCTTTACGTCAGGAGGCGCAAATGGTATTGGAATGGGTGATACATTAGGATACACATTCGACTGCGGATGTTGCGCGTAGTGGAGTGATGCGACCGTTGGCGTATCTGCTTGTAGTGCTTCAGCATTGCTATCAGATGCTGCCTCCGATACTGTACCACAACGCGGACACATAGTTTCACCAGGAGGTATCTGAAGACCACATTGACCACAAAAAACCATATTGTTGTATCCTTTCAAACTCCTGGCAATAAATATATGAAAGAGTTAGGGCAATTGTGTTTTGCATATATTTTCATCATTATAACGTACCTGCTACGAGGAGGCAACGAAACACCAAATTTTTGCCTGTTTGGGTGTATACTAAAGCAATTTTGCCATTATATATTCGTCAACATAACGGTTAGTGACAATATATGCATCTCTACGTGTACCCTCGGTCTCAAATCCTCTCTTCTTGTATAACGCTATACCTGCGAAATTATGTGTCATCACTGTCAGTTCCAGGCGATGGAAACGCTGCTTGTGTGCCCATTCCTCCATCGCAATAAACAGGTGTGTTCCAATACCTTGATGCGTAAATGCTTGTAGAATACCAATTACAATTGTCACATTATGACGAACACGCCGTAGAGGGTAGGTTGTTGCGCCAAGATAGCCAATAAGGTGTCCCTCGTGTTCCGCAACGAAGATCATGCCACCTTTCGCAAGTGTAATCTCTATCTGTTGTCTCTGCTCCTCAACTGTCGTCTTGCGTTCGCCAGGTTCACGCAACATGAATTGTGTCTCCTGATCGAGTTGAATTTGAAGGTGCAACAGTTTTTCCGCGTCATTCCGTTGTATCTGTCGAACAAGCATGAATAAAATCTCCTATGACCCGACGCGTAAATAATGTCCCCAGTAGCCCTTATACATTCCATACGGCTCCGCGATACGCTCAATCTGAGCACACGTTAGATCTATACCATGTCCATAGAGCCTTGAAGCTGCATCGAGCATCACCTTCTCGTTGCGGGTTAGCCGTTCCGTTCGTCCCAAGCCACGTACCATCACAAACGACGCAGACCAAACACCAAAGCCGTGAATAGCTCGTAGCCATGCCTCAACCTCGTCATAATTGCCAGTTCTCAAAAAGTGCTCATCAACATTGCTGAATGCTTTGATGACTGCGACAAGATACTCCGCTTTACGTGCATTTCGTACAACTTCTGTGAGTTTGTCTGCGCTCACATGTGCCATACGTATGGCTTCTGGAAAAGCTGTATAGAGGGTCCCATCTACATCAATGCCGCCACCGTAGGTATCGATGAGGCTTTTCTTCATTCTTTGGGCCATGTTCATTGGGTTTCGCTGTGTCAGCACTGCCCAACATGCGTTCTCGAACGGTGTCAAAAACTTGACCTGATGATAGCCGTACAATTCCTCTATAATTGGGGCGAAATCAGCATCATCATGTCCTATTGCGTAAAATGGCTGTAAATCATCCTCTAAGCTCAAAAAGAACGTGATGCGGTCTAGTGCGGCATTTTTAATTTCTTCATCAAGAAGTTGCTCAGAGAAAAGCGTATATGCTAATTGTGGCTTCTCTATTGTTCCAGTAGAGGTCAGCCGAAACGCAATCAACTGCTCCTCAACATAGACCGCTTTGGTCAGCACTTGCTCATCTGTGGTTTGCTCACCTTGTGTTGGTGAGAAAAAACCAAGAAAGTTCAGTGACTTTGCAAAATCATACGGTGCAATGGGCGCAATATGCCCTTTTTCTGTATACATTGCGTTGTGTCATCCTACTACTTACTCTGTTACAAGATGTGTCTTCATAAAGTCTAACGTGATTCGGATAATCTCTTGTGAACGCACATTATCGTCAAGAACGTCGAAAGCGTGATGACCTGTAGCATGGTTCATAAAATCAAGACTAACATTTCTTGCAATCGCTGTCGTTAGAAGGCGATCAATTGATCTGTTGAGTTCAGGGGCGTCGAGACCTGCGCGTACAATAAACATGGGTGGAATAGCATTTGTCCTCTTGCTTAGTCGATTGGGCGCGGAAAACTCATCAAGTACTTCGTCAGAAAGATGAGGCAGTTTACTATCAGAATCGTAGAAAACTTTGAGATCAGTAATGCCATAGTAGGAGACAATGCAACGGATGTAACTCGCGTCTTCGCGTAGTGCGGAACGCAAACCAAATGGTGAACCTGCCGAACAGGTCCAGATACATAACGCGTTAGCATCTATGCCCAACGAACTGCTATTCTTACGCACGTAGGCAAGAAGATCATCGACATCTTTTGCTGCGTCATACAACTTTGTTGGCATCTGTGATGAGCGATGGTTGAAGGTAATGCCAATGAAGCCCGATGCTGCTGCGAGTTGACCCCAAGAAACATAGCATGCCCTGTCCTTCGCATTCTTAAGAAATTCAGGTGAGCCATCGCCATGCACATAGATTACTGCAGGGAGTCGTGTTTCACCCTCATAATCTGCTGGATAATAGACATCCATCAGCAGGTCGCCGGACTCGACGGTTTTGTACGCGATATCTGGGCGTACGATAGCCCCTTCCATATCAGGAAGTGTATATACAACGGGCATCTCTCTGAAATCTTCTTGTTCTGACTCATCCATTGAAAGGTTATCCTGGTCTGTCATCGCATAATCTCCTATCCGGTGCGCTAGGTTTTTCGTACCAAACTATAGTAGCATACTCATATTCCAATCGGTAGACAAAAATACGGTTATCTTGTCAAAATTGCTGCTTGCGTGCTATTCTAGCACATGTGGTCTAATTTTATTTTTTGAGAGCATAAAAGGACATGTGTGATGGCGGATAGTAGCCTGCCACAGCGTGGTACATTACTGCGACGCGCCCACGAATTATTAGAAAGCTTGGGACAGCCAGTAGCAGAGGAGACGCTGATCCAGCATCTCTTTGGAGCGAGCAGCAATGTAGGACAACAGGGATTTTGGACGGTAATGCTTCGACAGGCGTTGAGAAGTTCTACGCTTTTCGAGGAGGTAGGCGAGATTGGCATAGGAAGTGATTTGCACTGGTCACTTTCTGCCTGGCACAGTACACAGCAATTGCTGAATGATGTTGAGTTTGTGGTTATTGACACAGAAACCACTGGACTGCGCCCCGGTCCTGATCGTGTCATCGAGATCGGCTGCGTACGCGTTCGGAGCGGAGAAGTTGTCGACTCATTCCAAAGTCTCATTCAGCCAGGCCGCCGCATTCCCCCTTTTATCGCTCAATTTACAGGTATCACGCAAGAGATGGTTAATGACGCTCCCACTGCGAGAGAGATTATGCCTGAGGTGATGAATTTTATTGATGGGGCTATTGTCGTGGGTCATAATGTAGGTTTCGATATTGGCTTTCTCTCCTATGAAGCACATTTGCTTGGGCACACTTTCCCTCCTGACGGCCTCGATACTATTCCACTCGCGCGGCGTTTCTGCCCAGCACTCAAGCGTTTTAAACTTGACATGGTTGCCAGCCATCTCAATATTCCCACTGTTAATAGACACCGTGCGTTAGGCGACGCCTCTGTTACAGCCGCCGTATTTTTGCGTATTCTTGAATTGGCGCGACAGCAAAATATTTCCACCCTCGGCCAACTACGTCGTCGGCTCCAACTACCAGTAGCATGGAGCGGTGACATTCTGCAAACGACCCAATTGGGAAAAGGAGAAAAGTGGCGTGCCGACGGAAAAATCGCTTCATCGTCACAGCCCACTACACGTCCTACGGGTAGTCTCTTCCTCGACCCAATCTGGAAACGCAACTTTTCCACGAAGCCAGGTGTCTATCTGATGAAAGATGCCAACGATCAAGTAATCTACGTGGGGAAGGCAAAGTGCCTCAAAAATCGCCTCGCGTCGTACTATAGTCATCCACTCGGCTATACACGCAAAATGGATGGACTATTACAAAGTGTCAAAGACATTCAAACTATTGAGATGGGGTCGGAGCTTGAAGCATTGCTAAAAGAATCCGAAATGATTAAAGCGTTACAACCGGCCTACAATGTTCAGTTGCGTAACTATGATTTGTACCCCTTCATCAAAATTGATGTCCAGCATCCTTTCCCACGTGTCTATTCCTCAAAAGAGGTTATCGCGGATGGCGCACGCTACTTTGGTCCATTTCGTAGTCGTCGCATGGTTGATTTAACCATCGAACTGGTGCAGAAGGTTTTTCCTGTGCGTACCTGTATTCGTTCGCTTCCACCACAGGCAAAAGCCTCTGACCCCTGCTTACGCCTACATCTTGGTCGTTGTCCCGGCCCTTGTCGTGGCGATGTTGATGTGACAGAATATCAAAAGGTAATTGAACAAGTTTGTGCCTTCCTGGGCGGTGAGCGCGAAGACCTGTTGGAACGTCTTCGCCGTCAGATGCATGAGGCGGCACACAATCTCAATTTCGAGCGTGCTGCCTGGTTTCGTGACGCCATTCGTAGTGCTGATGAAGTGCTTATTGGGCAGCGTCTCATTACCGGAGCCGTTGAAGCAAACAACCTCTTCATCGTCTATCCCTCGGCAATTGAGGGACACAATGAACTATTTCTCATTCGTCATGGTCGGCTGGTACAACAACGTGCTGTCTTGCATGAGCCAGACTCGATGAAACGTGCTATCTATGCATTGCTCGACGTAGCAGCTACACTGGGAGATGCGCCAAGCATCGTTGGCAAAGCCGAAGTCGACCAGATAAACATTATCAGTCGCTGGATTCACCGTCATAGCGATGATCGTGCATTTTTCTCATTCCAGAGTGCGTTGACCGATGAGCAGGCCGCATGTGAGCTGATTGAACACATTTGGATTGACGTTGATACAGCTCGCACTCTCCCCATTGAAGAGAATGCTGAAGAGCTGGAAGAAATACTCTGAACCTCTCTTGCTAAACACGCTATAATAAACGTTACATGAAAATGTTCAATATGTTGTAGTATCGTACCGTACCGTCCATCTGGTTATTTCAATGATGGGAAATATACAGGAGATTGTTAGCTATGTTACTGTCTGATAAGCGTATTGTGGAAGAGCGAGAACACGGAAATATTGTGATCGAGCCGTTTGATCGTCGTCACCTGGGCACAAATTCGTATGACTGTCGGCTCGGCGAATGGTATTTCCAGGGTAATGCAAATGTTGAAGTGATGCACCTTGACAATCCAGAGGAGATTCGCCGCTACTGGGGTGAGCCACGCAAGGCACATGGCAACAAGATTGCAATTCGCCCTGGCACCACCATTCTTGCACACACACAGGAGATAATCGGGGGCCACAATGGCTATCTCGCAAAAATGTACTCACGTAGTACCGTTGCTCGCTCTGGCCTCTCTGTCTGTCGTTGCGCAGGTGTTGGTGATGTTGGCTATATCAATCGTTGGACGATGGAGATCAGCAATCATACACAGACCGCTATCTGGGTTCCTGTCGGCTTTCGCATATGTCAGCTTACCTTTGAGTATGTCGGTGAAACGCTGAAAGAATATCACGGGAAGTATGGTAAACCGGGGAGTGATTGGACGCCCGAAGATATGCTTCCAAAGCCCCACTTTGATTGGGATTATGACGAGTATCGCACGGACCGTGAGCGATAAAAAAGGGAGTGGCATGTGAGCAGGGGACGCTTGATTTCATTTGAGGGACTTGATGGCGCAGGTAAAAGTACGCAGATGCGCTTGCTAGAACAGTGGTTGACCTCGAACGATATTTCTTATATTCATACTCGTGAGCCAGGGGGGACTCCATTTGGAAGCGAGATACGGAGCATTCTATTTAGCCATCCCGAATTTACAATCACACCTCTTGCCGAAGCATTTTTGTTCCAAGCTGATCGGGCCCAACACTTTGCAACAGTAATTCTTCCTGCTCTCGAAGAGGGGATACACGTACTTACTGACCGATGCTTCGACTCAAGCATCGCATATCAAGGTGCGGCGCGTGGCGTTGGAGTCGATCTTGTCATGCATCTTTCTATGCTCGCAACACAAAAGCATGTGCCAGACCTCACTATTCTCCTCGATCTCGACCCCAGGTATGTACATGCAAGGACTGACACTGTTCAGGATCAGAGCGGTCTGCGTGAACAACAAACGCGTTTTGATACCGAGTCTGAACGTTTCCATCAATGTCTTCGTCAAGCATTTCTCACTCTTGCCCAGACGTACCCTGAACGCATCAAAGTAGTTGATGCCTTCCAGTCACCGGAGCAAATACATCAAGAAATTGTTGCGTTAGTGCAACCTCTTGTAGTCTAACAAAAAAGCTGGCATCATTTTACGTAAAATGCCAGCTTGGGTGCAATTCATTTTTTTGCAAAGGGAACAGGAGAGGCCAGGGCATTCCCTTGCCGATGCCCTGGTTCTTGCTTCTTCACAAAGAACCTTATACGAGTAGTCTTTTCCCCCATCCAAATGTCACAAACTCTAAGCGTACGGTGTCTTATATATAGATACATTGTAGAGTACGTACCTGCGAAAATATGTTTCCGGTGAATAGAGAAGGAAAAGAGAGGCATGGTGTTACAGAGAAGCAGTGGGTCTCTCGTCACCCCGACTCAGGACGAGACATTCGAGGCTATGTTTACCCGGTACTACCCCCTCGTGTATCAGCTTGCGTATCGCTGTACAGGACGAGGTGACGAGGCAGATGATATCGCGCAAGAGGTATTTTTGCGCTTTTACCGCATCCCACCTCACGCGACAACCGAGGGAGAACAACGTGCATGGTTGTGTCGCGTGGCCACGAACCTGAGTTTGAACGCATTACGCTCTCAGCAACGCCGTACACATCATGAAGAGCTAGCAGGGAATAGGGCAACACAACAAGAAGCTACTCATGGGATGGAAAACAGCCCGGAAGAACACCTTTTGGCGGCAGAGCAAACAGCGTTGATACGCGCGACTTTAGCCGAACTTCCTGAGAGGCAGCAGACATATATTCTATTACGAAGTATCGGTCTAAGTTACGCGGAGATTGCACAAGCGACAGGAGTAGCAGCAGCTTCTATTGGCTCACTCCTGGGTCGCGCGGAACGTGAATTCCGAAGGAGATACAATGAACGAGCAGCAACACTTCGAGCCGAATGAGGCGTGTTTAGATAGAGGGCTATTGGTGAGCTTGCGTGATGGCGAACTATCCAAGGCCGAAAACGTACAAGCACTGGCTCACTTAGTTGAGTGTGCTGATTGTAGTGCTGACGAACGCGAGGTCAGGAAGAGCGGTCAGGATGTATACACATTACTCGACGCGCTAAATTCTCCTGTTAACGCAATGCCTGATACAACAAAAGCTTTTGCCGCCTTGCAAGCAAAAATAAATGTGGAACAGTATGCTACAACATTCAGGGGCATAACACAGCCTAAGCAAAAGGAGCAACAACCTCTTCGCCTAACAAGAAAACGCACACAATTCCGTTGGATAGGAATGGCCGTCGCTGCAGCATTAATTGCTGTACTACTACTGCCTAATGCAGGTGTGCTGGCAAATCAATTCCTGGCACTGTTTCGCGTGCAACAATTTCAGCCAGTACGATTAGATGCCACTCAAACAACGCAAAGTTTATACAACAATCTTGCTAATTTTGGTACTGTCCATGTGACGCCGCTGAAATTCACAACGTTGACCAATCCAAGCAAGGCTCAAGTTGAGCAGTATATACACTTCCCTCTGTTGACGCCTCACACTCTTCCGCAGGGAGTAAGCAATACGCCACAGTACCATATCTTTGACGGTGGCTATGCAACCTTTACGTTCGACGCCACCAAAGCACGAACAGCTATGCAAAGAATGGGTGATGGGAACGTTCGTATTCCGACGCAACTGAATGGAGCAATATATACAATCACTGTTGCCCCTGGGGTCGGTATTCAATATGCCCGTGACTGTAAAGGTGATACATCGGCGGCATGTCGGAATCAGAAACAACTCGCTGTAGCGGAGGTCCCAAGCCCGACTGTACAGGGAAGCACGGCGAATTCGCTCGAAGACTTGCGTGGTTATATGCTTTCCTTGCCACATCTTCCTGTGGATGTGCATGATCTCTGGCAGAATCTTGATATGAGCACCGGCACAGTTCCACTGCCACTACCATCGGCTCAGACAAATGTAGAACGTGTGTCGATCAATGGGGCGTCCGGAGTAATGTTGAGCGATAGCTCTATTAAGTATGGCGGTGTAATCTGGCAAACGCAAGGTATCGTCTATGTTGTTGTCGCAAATACCAACGATAGAGCACAAATCTTGAACACAGCGAATTCACTCCGGTAAAAAGTCCGTTCATCGCGTCCTTGTCAGTCGTTGATACTAATAAGGACGCGATACGTTGGTTATACAGTTCCCAGGTTTAGTTCTTAAAAGAGCATTATCAGGTCCTACAAGCAAGCATGTGAAAATATGCGGAAAACATCCACCAGGAGGACATGGTATTCATGGGTAAGGAACGTCAACTACCCGCCATCGAGGTGGAAGGATTATATAAAATCTATCATCATCTGGTTGCGGTAGAGGATGTGAGCTTTACAACCTACCGTGGTGAGGCTTTTGGCTTTCTTGGTCCAAATGGAGCTGGCAAAAGCACTATTGTAAAAATTATCACTGGCCTTGTGTCGAAGACGCAAGGCACTGTATGCGTTCTGGGACATCCTGTAAACACTATGGAGATGCGGAGACGCGTGGGCTACTTGCCAGAACTACCAAATTTCCATCGCTGGCTCAAGGCTCAAGAATTTCTGGAATTTCATGGACAACTCTATGGTATGCGTGGAGCGGTGCTACAAAAGCGCTGCAAAGAAGTATTAGCACAGGTTGGATTGGCAGGCAAAGAAAAACAAAAGCTCGGCACATTCTCGAAAGGAATGTTGCAACGCATTGGGTTAGCGCAGGCTCTGCTCAATCAACCCGACCTGATTATCCTTGATGAGCCAGTATCCGGTCTTGATCCTGTCGGGCAACACGATATGCGTACACTTTTATTGCGCCTCAAAGCTGAAGGTGTAAGCATCTTTCTCAACTCGCACCAACTCGCTGACGTAGAGGCTATCTGTGATCGCGTAGCAATTATTGATAAAGGACATATTCTTAAGATAGGTCCACCACAATCACTCTTTGACGAGCCACTGACCTTAGACGTGCATGTCAACGCCATCAATAATGAACTATTACACAAACTTGGTTCCGTTGCACTCTCAGTCCGTGAAGACTCCGAACAACCATGTCACCTGTTGGTCGAGGTGCAAAATGAAGAGCAGGCCGCTGATGTCGCGTCTGTTGTACATATGTGCGGCCTACGTCTCTTTACATTAGCGCCGCGTCGACGCTCGCTCGAACACCTTTTTTTGCATACTATCGATATGTCGAGCTACGAGGGATAGGAGAAGAGCATATGGGCTTACTTCTAATAACGCGTTTTACATTACAGGAGGCTATGCGGAAGCGCATTTTTCTTGCGGTTGTGCTGCTCAGCATTCTACTCTTGATAGGATTTGCTATCCTTTTTAACTATCTCGTTGATGGTAGCAATGGTCCTGCCTACCTTAGCCACGAGTTATTTCTATTGGGTATCGGCGGTTTCATGAGCATTCCCGCGATCTGGTTAGTCTATCTACTGAGTAGTCTTCTGACAATCTTGCTCACAACGAATATGCTTTCCGGCGAAATTGAGGCTGGCACATTTACAGTAATTGTCCCCAAACCAATACATCGTTTTGAAATCGTCTTTGGTAAGTGGCTTTGCTATGCTCTTTTGTTAACGCTCTATACAGCATGTCTCTTCTTCGCCTTTCTGGGCATCATCTTCTGGAAAACGGGTTACTGGCCTTCAGACGTATGGGATGCACTAGGGGTGCTCGAACTAGTCGTCTTTGTGCTCATGGGGCTAACAACGTTCGGTAGTGCGTTTGTGCCAACGATGGTTAACAGTGCGATCATTTTGGTACTCTTCATCGGAGCGCAAATATCAAGCTTCGTGAACCTGATTGCACCATTTGCCGCACCTGCTGCAAAGGATAGTATACAAAATGTCACAACAATCATCAGCTTGATTATGCCGACAGATGCGCTCTGGCATGGTAGCTCGTTCTACCTTACCTCCGGGGCCGTTGATATCCTACAAGCTGCGCGTATGAACACACCCTTTACTTCAACTAACCCAATCGCTATGGCTCTGCTCCTATGGGCAGCTATCTATGCCCTCGTTCTTCTCATCTGTGGAGCATGGCGCTTCCAGAACCGCGATTTGTAGTGAGTGAGGCCGCAACTTTATACAGGATCAACCAACATGCTCTTGAAACGAAACGTACGGTGTTGTAAACGATATAGAGCCGATAGCACGCCCCTTTTTGAGCATGTAATACTTCGTGGTTTTCAAGATATATTTACTGTTTCGTGTTTCTAAGAACTTACCTCTCTATAACAGTGCTATAAAACGGTATAATTTAGTAGTATTTGACCTTTTGAATAATGAGACGGGTTTTTAGGAATTCTTAACACTAGCATAACAGGAGAGTATATCTGTTGGTTGCTGAGTGTTATTTAATGACCGCAGCCTGTTGAAAAAGTCCCTGCTAAGCTCATCATTAAGGATGATGCAGTCGTTCACATTTTTTGAGAAAGCTGGGTATATTGACCAGAGAAAAGCTTCCTTCTCCAAAAGGAGACGAA
>JAABUZ0100002721.1_pt1 | contig 28412 bp, 20 predicted proteins | sample 5562091 | NCBI WGS metagenome assembly JAABUZ01 (sample SAMN12813069, study PRJNA571459) | rock metagenome | isolation source: Antarctica rocks | place: Antarctica: Victoria Land, Linnaeus Terrace sud | collected 2015-12-21 | reverse complement strand
GCTGCTTCAAGCGTACTCGTTCCCTTTCCTCTTTGCAAGGATTTGAGGGAATTGTAGCCAATTTGGGCTTCACCGTTTGCCAATTTGGAATCCCCAACGGCGTAAAGCATGTTACGAAACGCACTCTTAATAGAATTCATTGTTTCTTCTTCCTCACAGCCTCTTTGCCAGTTAGAACATGTCAGGGCTTTTCGAAAGTCGCCTGGGGCATGACAGGGGCAAGCCCCATAAGCGTTAATTAAGGCCAAAGGGCTGTCTCTGATGAGGCCAGGGCACCCGCAAGGGGATGCCCCTCGCATAGACAACCCTGTTTCTCATGCGTTATCGTCGTATGGGAGGGGCATCCCCTTGCGGGTGCCCTGGCTCCTGTGGAAACTGAAACGCTCAAGATTTGGGCGATAGGCATCCCCTTGCGGGTGCCCTGGTTCCGATGGAAACCCAGTTTTTCATGTGACGGTAACGCTTATGGGGACAAGCCCTGTCATGCCTCCCTTATCATGCTCCAGGCGACTTTCAAAAAGCCCTGGGATATATAGAACGTATTAATCGTGTTTGCTCACGCTCATCACAGGATTCGGTGTCCTGGTTGCACCCATAGGCAATGGCACTGGTGGTAAATAGCCATTTTGACTCTGCATGCTCACGTCCTGCTTTCCTTCCTCAGCAGGAGAGTAGTAGTTGTAGTAGGCATACGCCGAGTCTTTGCGGTTGGGGCGTTGCTTGTTTACAACACAACCAAGCAAGTTGCATCCAGGTTGTGTCAGTACGGCTCCCATCTGCTTGAGATTTTTCTTATTAGCACTCGTGATGTCAACCACAGCGATTACACCATCCACCTTGGACGCAAGAATGCTTGCATCCGACAGACCTAGTATGGGGGGAGCATCGAAGATGATCACCTCGGCTCCAGTGTTTGCCAGTGATGCAAAGAAGTTTTCCATTCCTTTCGAGTCAAGCAATTCTGGAGGGTTCGGTGGCAAAATTCCTGAAGGTATGACGCGCAAGTTGGGAAAGTCCACTGCCTGTATATAGGGTTCAAGAGACAAGTTCGTGGGAATAGGCGTATTGGATTGCCATTGGGATGGCGTAGTAGCGGTGTGCCTGAGTTGAGCGCTTGCCACCAGAGCATTACTCAAACCGACATTGGTTACGGGTAGACGTAATTTCTTGTTCACCGTCGGACGACGCATATCAGCATCAATGAGGAGTGTCTTCTTGCCGGCCTTTGCCATAAAAATGGCAAGATTAGCTGCAACCGTGCTTTTCCCATCGTTTGGAATTGCACTCGTCACCATTATGGAATAAGGTATTTTTTCTAACATCGAGAACCCGAGATTGGTACGTAACATTCGGTAGGACTCAACGTTCGGACTGTGTCGTGGCGGATTTACAAGCTCTTCTTCCTTAGTTTTGTTCTTCTTATCCTTGGAAGCTATGCCCCAGATTGTCGCAAGGACAGGCCAACCGACTAACGAGGTAAGAGCCTCCTGGGTGCGCACACGCGTGTCCAATTGCTCTAACAATAGCGCTAACAAAAGACCGTTGAGCAAGCCAACCAACAGTCCAACGCCAGTACTGAGGGGAATATTGGGTTGAGAAGGTTTAGAAGCAGGCTGCGCAGGCTGCACGATACGTAGGAAATTACTGCCTTGCCCACCTGCCGTCTTAAGCTGATCCAGTAATGACTGCCACTGAGTAGAGTGCAGTTGCAAAGCATTCAGTTGTGCAGTCAAGGTAGTTATACGCGGATCAGTATTATCCGTTGCTTGAAGTGAGGCTATTTGGCTTGAAATAGTATCAATTTTCTTTTGCGTCTGCGTGAGGTCTTGCAGAATTTGCTGCTGTGATTGAATATTGCTTTGCGGTGATTGAGTAGTACCTTGTCGAGTCGACTGAGTTTGCTGCTTGATCAACGTTGCCGCAATATCGTTGGCAATGGCAGCTGCCCGTGTTGGACTGGCATCCAGTACATTGATCGCGAAAAGTTGAGTATTGACTTTAGGTGCCGTACTCACATTTTTCGTGAGCTGATCGACTGTCAACCCCGGGTAGTGCGAAGCGACCTCACGCAACACGGGATCGCTGGTCGCCAGTTCCGCCTCTGTCTGCACCAGCTGATCACTCGCCAGCAGGCTATTAATGTTCGCTTGATCGTTTTGAGAGCTGATAGCAACCTGTACAAGAGTTACTGATGGATACATTGGAGTTGTGAGTTTCGCACTAATAAATCCTCCTAGCCCCAGTACCACAAAACAAATAACGATCAGTCCCCAGCGTTTCGTCAGTGTATTCCAAAATTGTTCAAATGCCATACTATCTTCCTCTTCCCTCTTTTCCTAAATATTAGCAGGTGTAGTGAATACTCGCTTCTGTATCCTGAGTCAATGCCTGAGTGAGATGGACAGCTTGTTTGCTATCTTCCACCATGCCCGTAGACGTAGCAACGATTGTCGCGCATGATGGAAGCGTTACCTGTAGATTCATGTTTTGCAAGGCACCAGTTTGACGCTGAAGCAGGTACTGGTAGTGCCAGCCATGCGCATTCTTTTGCGCAGCGCCAGCCACACGCCATGTCAACGCAATGGTCCTGTTATTGGGATAATCGATAGAGGAATAGCCGCCCCAAAACATACGGCCATGAATACTACCAGAATCTTTTGGATTCCAGCCGGATTGTGCAAGTAAGACACTGTTAGAAGGTACATGCACACGTACATAATCAACGTAGTGTGTAGAACCATAAAAATCGGTAGCAGTTAGCCCTGGTGTTGTCCACGTATAGTGAATAAGAGCATGATGTGTTGCAGTGCCAGCATTATCAATAGAAACCTGATCATTCACAGTTGTGACAAGATATCGATTCGCTTTATTTGGCGTGATATTCGCATCCACCACGAAGACAGCATCACCTGCTGGCGACTGAATTGCATCGTCAACATGGTAGGATTGCAGAGTCTTCTCGGCTGTATCCGAATTGAAATAAATTTGCATGTCCTTGGTATGTATTGAGTCCATCAGTACCTGGAGCATTTTGGGCAGCATTGATCCTGACAGCGAGTGAACACGTGCCATGAGATTTTCGCCTAACAATGCCGTAAAATGCTTACGAAGTGATGAGACACCATCAGGTGAGGTCATGACACTGCTTTGTCCCTCCTCTATAAGCTGGTGATAGTGAATAAGAGCAATCAAATTTTGTGCCGTTACCGTCTCATGATATTCTGGCACGGCGATGGGACCCGTGAGAGTGAGAATACGCTCGACGAGTTCAGGCGTAATGGCAACTACGCCTGCAAGTGGCAAGGTTCCTCCTTCTATCTTATAAAGCATCGCCCCATTGCGTGCTGACGTTGGAAAATCTGCATCGAGATTAGAGTCGCGCAGTCCCCACTTATGCGATAGAGTAAGAAACCACGAATATTGCGTTGGAAAATCAATGTGATACTTTTGCCCATAGCCCTGGTCAAGCAGGTAGGTATCGGTCACGTGCGCCGATGCCAACCGCCCACCTGAGAGCGTGACAATACCGTAGTTTCCAACGAAGCCACCACCAGGTCTCAATTCGGATGAGTCAAGAATTTCGACGAGGTAATTTGCCGGGCTACCGATACCAAGGACCATAGGAGCCACGGAGAAGAATGCGGATGCTTGATCAATCCCCTGCTGTATAAGAGGAAGACGACTGTGAAATTCACTTACCATCTTGCCTAAACGTGGATCAACTTGCAGGTCTTGCGGCTGTAGTTGATTCACCTGCTGAATGGCCAGATTGAGTATCGACTTGATTTGCTGAAGATTATTATTCAGCACTGCCAGGTCTGACACGTTCAGCCCCAGAGCCTGACCTGCAGAGTCGTGAAACCTGGCTGTGATGGTACTCAGAATGGTACAGGCCGCCAGTCCAGCTTGCGCCACTTCCATAGCTAACGGTACAAGATGCTTCGCGGCATGTAAGCGTCCCCCATAGCCAGGGGCTGAGGTGAGCACATCAGGCACAAGGGCAATATCATTGTTCAAACGGGTAAAGATTGTCAATGCGGATGTAAAATGTTGCCTTGCATCAGCAGCAACCGCAGTGTCGAAAGGTGTATGTGTTAACGTTTGCATAAGGGCAGTTGCCACCTGGAGGTCTTGCGCTCCTGTATGTGCAAGGGCGAGGTCCTGATGATACCTTCCATTAAGTGCTGGAGTTCCGAGAAAAGATAACGCGAGCGTCAGAGCAACTAGAAACAAACAAACACCCACTAAAATATTGCGCCGCTTCGTTGATCGGCGTGGCTCGTGAGTATTTCGTTTGTATCGAATAGCAGTCTGAATGCGAGTAGTACGTTCTTCAATTTTCATGAGGTGAAACTTTCCCTCTATGCCTTCCAATGCCATTGCCTACGAATGGAGAACAAGATCAGCAGCCAGAACATTTTGTTCCGGTCTTGCCACGATAGAATTATAAAGATTACTGAGTGTATTAGCAGTGTTTGCCCAATTGTAGTGTTTTGTTACGAACTGCCGACCAGCTTCACCCATTTGTTGAGCGAAGTGCGGATTGTCCAGCAATCTCACAATTGCATCTGCGTAAGCCTGTGGTTCTTCAGCCACCAGGAGATGTACACCATCCTCAGTTCCGAGAGCACGGCAACAACGCGGTGTCGTTACCATTGGTGTGCTCATAGCGAGCGCTTCCAGTATTTTGAACTGCGTACCAGCAGCTACCAGCAATGGCGCAAGCGCGACTGCAGCCGTGCCAAGATAAGAGCGAGTGTCAGGCACGAAGCCCGTCACCGTAATACGTTCATCAGTAGCCAATGCTCGAACCGATGAGGGTGGATTGCTGCCCACAATGGTTAGACGCACACCTGGATGCTGCTGCCATACTAACGGCAAAATATGGTCACAAAAATGAAGTATCGACTGCGCATTCGGCGAGTAGTCCAATTTAGCGCAGAAGACGAGCGAGTCAGGCACGCGTGGCTCAGGCAACGGCGAGAAGTAGTCAATATCAACACAGTTACTCACCACCTGGATGTTTTGCGGTTGACCAGCAAGTTTTCCCAAATGCTCCCTATCAACAGCCGAAGTGATAATTGTCTGATCAAAATTCAGCAGTGCAGCCTGCTCATAACGGCGCATCTTTTGCAGCTCACTATAGACAAATGCTTTGCTCAAGGGATTGCGTGTGGTGTCCATCTTTTGCTGTAAAAACCAGGAGATGCAGTCGACTGAGTCGTAGAGAATCGGAATGTTTTCCTCTGCCAGCACAGCCCTGAGAGCAGGAACAACCTTTATCAATTCTCCGTGGATCACATCGATTCTCTGCCGCTGAATCACCTCTTTAATTCGCTCGACAAATGCCCCTGAGCGATAGTAAGCAACCCGTAATGGTGTGAGAGTTGGCAATGCAAGCAGGCAATTTGCATAGGCCTGCCATTTGGGCAGAGGAACCAGGTCGACTGAAACGCAGTACTCCTCTACATCCTTCACCATTGCTTGCTCATAATCATCAACAAGTAGCGAGACGAGAGAAATCTCGTGTTCAGTAGAAAGAGACTTGATCAGGTTGAACGGTCGCACACGTATGCGTGAGGGTACATAAGGAGTCGCAAATAAGATACGCACGTTAAAACATCCCTTCCACCACACTCCACTATCACAATAATAAACGGCATAGCCCTTTGAAAATACACGTGGGGTTATGTTTGTACATGTATTATAGTGAAATCCTAAAAAATAGGGCACTTTTAGAACGTGAAATAGGACTTTCAGCAATGAGTTCCATCCATTCAGATGGAACTGTCGCAAATCAGGAAGACAACAAGGGTAATACATAAGACCAACAGGTGATCACAAGCTCCATAAATTTCCATCGGAACCAGGGCACCCGCAAGGGGATGCCCCTTCCATACGACGATAACGTATGAGCGAGTTGTCTATAGAATGAGCATTCCCTTGCGGGTGCTCACGTGGCTTGCAGAGCGGGTCGGTGAGCATGACAGGGGCAAGCCCATAAGTCCAACGTATGGCTCACGTGGCTTGCAGAGCGGGTCGGTGAGCATGACAGCATGACAGGGGCAAGCCCTGTCACTACTATATTCCCATGCGCCACTACGTGGCGAAGCCGCCCGGGTCCGTGTATAGTAGTGACAGGGCTTGCCCCTGTCATGTTCTTATTTGCCCCTGTCATGTTCTTATTTGCCCCTGTCATGCCTTACTACCCACAAAGCCAGCGTCACGCGCCAGGTTTATCACCTGTCATGCTTTTACTTGCTTGCCCCTGTCATGCCCCGGCTGGCTCTACAATCCCTTGCGGTCGCTTGTCTCTTTCCAAAGCATATTGTTGGGTTACGAAACCGTAACACCGCTTGCCTGTTACTCAACCATATGTCTACCTCTTTTCAATTCACTCTCCACCTGAAACAGTTAGTCTACTTCATATAGATACATAAATATATAACAATATGACTTCTAATCGAGTAGCTCCGTCACCATGCGCTTTACTGCCGTGATGGCGTAGAGGAGGTACTATGTCGTCAGCAATTACATTACCATCATCACTTCGCCAACAACATCAAACCATTCCTTTGCTATATATGCTGTTTCTCGTGAGCGGACTTGCTTCTATCCTGGTGAACGGGTTTGCTTCGGGAGGTCTTTTCTCACATCGGCACTGGCCGCAGCACCTGCAACCAGGCTACCGATTGCCGATAGTGGGAAAAAGATCGGCATGCCCTCATCCGGGTGGCGTGTACAAAAATCCTGATGGAAGTTACCACTTCTCCTGGTTGCATGTTGATGCCAGCACGGGCTATATTCGCGATGACCGAAATTGTATAGTAGATTTACGCGGCTTTAATAGCGCAGGGACAGAGTTTGGCGACGGTGTAAGCGGTTTCCCCGGCTTAAATCCTGCACGGCTTACCTGGTTTAATAATATGTTCTCGATGAACTATATACGGCTGAATCTCAATGTCGATTGGTGGAATTACAATGTCTATGTGCCAAATGCGCATATGTACTATCAAGCATGGATTCAACAATGGATTACCTGGGCAAAGCAGAATGGGGATTATGTCTTACTCAATAGGACAAATCAGTATACACTTCCCCCCTGTGGCGGCAGCATCACATATTGTCCAGCTCAATCAGAACAATCAGCAGATATCCCTGATGCCTATCCGCAGCAACAATTTAATGCTGGACATCTGCTCGATCAGACAGTGCCATTTTGGAAGAGTCTTGCTTCCTTATATCAGAACGACCCGGCTATTCTCTATAACAGTTGGAATGAACTACATGATATCAATGCCACGTCATGGCGACAGGTGCAGACAACACTGATTACCACCATTCGTTCTGTTAATCCTCGTTCTCTGATTATGCTCGGCAGTAATGACTATAATAATTCGATGAATCCAGTGAGTAATGGAGAAGTACCTGATCTGAATTATCCTAATCTAGTGTATGACTGGCATATATATGCTGGGTTTTCAGGATTGTGGGATGGGTTCCGCTGTGTCCAGGGCACCAGTTATATCTGGGGACAATGGGGAGCTGTATCAAATAAACAGTTTAGTTTTGCCCATAGTCACGGGCATGGCGCAATAATCAACGAGTGGGGAGGATGTGCTGATAGTCCGAAATACAATGATGCACTCTCGAGTTATGCAGCGAGTAACCATATCGGGATGGCATACTATCAAGCAGCTAATGTTGTAGATGGGGGATGGACTCATCTTATTCAGAATGGCTTGCTCGTACAAACTGCCTATGCAAAGTTTAGCTATTAATACCCTCTCTTATTAAGTCCAACTCATTCATGCGTGAAATGGTTTGTGAGGTGATGTGGGTATGATTGCAGGGGCATGACAGGGGCAAGCTCCATAAGCGTGGATTTAAGATGAGGCCAGGGCACCCGCAAGGGGATGCCCCTTCCATAGGACGATGACGCATGAGAAGCGGGGTTGTCTATGGGAGGGGCATCCCCTTGCGGGTGCCCTGGCTCCTATGGAAACCGCGTTTTTCGTGTAAAGTGAACGCTTATAGGGCTTACCCCTCTTTATGCCCCTATTGTCTCCGCAAGCTGTTTTACCAATGAGTTGGAATCAATGAGCCTCTTTGTATCTCTTGTATCATTTTTACCTGATGTAGCTTTCGAGTGATCGATGCAGCCGAGCAATAGATGAATTTTATTATCCTTATTTAAGAGACTTATCACTTGCATTCACAAGTATCATACTTAGAGGGACTGAATTTTCCCACGACATGCTGATAAACACCAAGGGGAATATGTGGAAAGGGGGATAGAGAGTATGTTTGAAAAGATGTATACCTCTGGTAACCACTTTGAGAAATTGCTAACCCACCACCACATTGAAATATCCCCTTTGAACGCAGAGCAGATTACGCGCATGATGGAGCGGTCTCCAGGTTTTCAATAGTTTCGTTCTAGCGGAAAAGTTTTTGGGGCTTACCAAGTCCTTTGTTCTGTATAAGGGTTGGTAAGTAGCAGCCCACTAGTATACAATCTTCGGAGGCAATCTTTATGCCAAACGCGTTGATCACAGGAATTACAGGCCAGGATGGCAGTTATCTCGCCGAGTTTTTGCTACAGAAGGGTTACAATGTCTACGGCATGGTGCGCCGTACCAGTTCGATAAACAAACAGCGCATCGCCCATTTATTGGATAGAATCACGCTGATTGATGCTGACGTGCTTGACCAGATATCCCTGCTGCAAGCACTTCAGATATCGCAGGCAGACGAGGTGTACAATCTTGCGGCCATGTCGTTTGTCAGCACATCATTTCAGCAGCCTTGCGCGACGGGGGAATATACCGGTCTCAGCGTTACACGCATGCTCGAAAGCGTACGGATAGCAGATTGGCCCATTCGTTTTTACCAGGCCTCCAGCAGTGAGATGTTCGGGAAAGTACACGCAGTGCCACAAAATGAAGAGACGCCTTTTCATCCACGCAGTCCCTATGGTGTTGCTAAACTCTATGGCCACTGGATTACGATTAACTTCCGCGAAAGCTACGATATGTTTGCCTGCTCCGGAATACTGTTCAACCACGAGTCTCCTCGTAGAGGGCTAGAATTTGTGACACGCAAGATCTCACATAGTGTCGCCAGCATTCAGCTTGGTCTACAGAAAAAGTTAGTCCTTGGCAATCTCGATGCGAAGCGTGACTGGGGCTTTGCAGGAGACTATGTTGAGGCAATGTGGCTGATGCTTCAGCAAAACACACCCGAAGATTACGTTATTGCCACAGGCGTTACCCATAGTGTTCGTGACTTTGTAATTGCCGCTTTTGCTGCGGTAGGCATCGATGACTGGCAACGTTATGTAGAGGTGGATAAAAACCTATTTCGGCCTGCGGAAGTCGATCTGTTAATTGGTGATTCCTCGAAAGCACACAAGCAGATTGGGTGGCAGCCATCAGTGACCTTTGAGAGCCTCGTGGAAATGATGGTGAAAAACGATGTAGAAACTCTTACTCGTGAAAATGTTCATGCTACACAGAGAGTAGCCCTTTCCTATCTCAGGTGAGAATATCCGCTTTCCACGCACTCAAGTCGATTAGAAAAGGAAGTGTACGTTCATGGGTAAGACGATGCGCATCTTGATTACAGGAGTCACAGGCTTCGTCGGTGGCTATCTTGTCGAGCAGTGTCATGCGCGTTATCCCCAGGCGGAGTTATTTGGACTCTATAACCACAGGGAGCCGCTAGAGGATTTTGCGGCTATGAAGCACGTGATATCTCTCAAGGCTGATATTACGCAAGAAGAGGATGTGCGTAGAGTTCTGGCCCAAGCGCAACCGGATATTATTTTTCACCTGGCGGCACAGTCATCAGTAGCAGCATCCTGGTCTGATCCGGTACGGACATTACAGGTCAATACCATTGGGACGTTACGTCTTCTTGAGGCGGTTCGCCAGGAGCATCCTCTTGCACGTGTCGTGCTGGTGGGGTCGGGAGAAGAGTACGGAGTGGTTCAACCTCATGAGAATCCAATTCGTGAAGAATACCCACTTAGACCAATTAATCCATATGCAGTTTCAAAAGCGACACAAGGACTTTATGGCTATCAGTATTTTGTAGCCTTTCAGCTATCAATCATACGTGTACGCTCATTCAACCATTTTGGGCCGCGCCAATCCGATGTATTTGTCTTACCAGGTTTCGCACGACAGATCGCCTTGATCGAAGCAGGAAAGGCCGAACCGATTGTTCTGGTGGGTAATCTGCAAGCAAAACGAGACTTTAGCCCGGTCGAGGATGTTGTGGCTGCATATCTCGCGGTGGCAGAATTTGGGCAGCCTGGTGAAGTTTATAATGTTGGCTCAGGGAAAGCCCGCTCTATTAGAGGAATCCTGGACCTCCTCTTATCCTTCGCGAAAACGCCTATTCGTGTGTGTGAAGACCCTACACGCATGCGCCCTGTGGATATCCCGATACTGGAGGCCGATATCTCACGCATACAAGCGCATACAGCTTGGAAACCCACAATCTCCTTTGAGGATGCCCTTGAACAGACGCTGAATTACTGGAGGGATGTGGTTGCTACTACCATATAGCTACCAACCGGAGGAGGACTATGAAAATTTGCATCAATACCTTTTGTTTTAAGTCTGCTACCGAAGGATTGTGATAATGGCACAACAAAGGTTTTCTTCAAGTTCCCTGAGCCTTTCATCGACAGCAATGACTATGACATTGATAATCTGCCTTGCATTGGGTCTGGGACAGGTATTTCTCATCGCGTTAAACCCCATCATTGGACTGCTAGGCGCGTTGGGAATCATACTGATTGTGCTGCTCTTTATGCAGTCGGAGATTGCTCTTCCTCTTTATATTTTAATGGCTGGACCCTGTATTGTCTTTTCGGCAAGTAGTTCAGGAATCATGTCAAGGCTCTACATCGGAGACGTACTGTTTATACTCATAGTAGGACTCTGGTTGCTGTACGAGATGTCATCTAAACGCAAAACGACGTTGGAGAGAAGGGAACTGCGTATCCTGGTACCGCTTCTATGCCTTGCCTTCCTCGGTTTCCTATCTATCGTTTATTCGCGCATGTTCCCTGATCGCCACGTCACCTACGCATTTGTGCATTCTAATGTCTCGCTTTCGCTGGTCAACGCCGTCGAAATGGGCTTGCTGATCGGTCTACCTTTGTTTATTGTTATTGTACCTAAAATGGTGCGCACGCTTAGAGATGCCAAATGGATGATCTGGGCATACCAGTTAGTTGGATTGCCCTACGCCCTCGGAACGATTTTTGCTGGACCGCTCCATCTCTACTCTCAAGACGTGATTCTTGGCGTCCAACGACCGTTGGTGCTTGGAACAAGTTCGAGTGGACTTGGAATACTCAACGTGCTCTTCACCTGTCTTAGCCTCGGTCAAATGCTCTACGCAAGGCAGAGAGCGACACGGCTACGTTTAGGATTGCTCACCTGCATCTATGCGGGAGGAGTTGCGATGGCTTTTGGCCGTGAGTCGTGGCTTGGACTTATTATAGGAATCTGGGTTATTCTAGGGCTCCGCTACAAAAATCCGATTGCCCTGCTTATCCCGCTCGCCCTCCTGCCGCTTGTGCCTCTTTTCTTCCCAAGTATCACAAATTTCTTCAACCCTGCAAAAGTCTACGGTGCTGACCGCCTCAATATCTGGCAGGATGCTATTGTTATCTGGCTGCGCAGTCCCTATATGGGGATTGGTGCAGGGAATTTCCAGTTCTTTGATATCGCCTATGGCACTGAAGTTGTAGGTGTTGCCCATAATCAATTTCTCGAAGTGCTGGCTGAAATGGGAGTACAAGGTCTTGTCTGTTTATTGCTAGCGATCATAATGATGGGGCGCGTCGCTTTCGAGCGTTTCAATACAGCAGTATCTGACTTGGGGAAAGGAATAGCTCTGGCATACCTGGGATATTTTGCCGCGCTGGTTTTTGCGAGTTTTTTCACTTCCCTATTTGTCCCTTCTGCTGATTCTGGTGGAGGAACAGGAGCATTTATTGTATCGTCCTATCCTTGGCTTTTCCTTGGATTAGTATTGAGTATCCCTAACTGGGATCACGAGGCGACAGCACTGGACACACCAACTGAACTATACGAACTTGCTGATATGAACATGCAACATAAAAAAGTCGAAGTGAGCTAAGTATTACTGAAAGGAGGTATTCCTTATGAAAATATTGCAAGTTGTCTGGAACTTTCCAAATACCGTCATGCACCCCTTTGACATGTATTACTTTTATTGGCCAGTGCGGGAGGCCGTCTTGCGCGGTTGGCAGGCCGAAGTGTTGACGTTTCAGGTAAATGAGTCTCAGCCTGCGGAAGAGATCATTGATGGCATTCGTGTCCACCGCTGCGCGGCAGGAGTACGCAAAGGAAGGCCTTTTTCCTGGTCTTTTATTGCCGCATTGCTCACGACGGATGCCGATATCATCTACTGTCATGGTTATGGCGAGGGACGTAGCGAACTGGCAATACTCCTGGCTCGCTTACGTGGACGCAAGGTCGTCTTTGCCCCCTACTTTCATTGCTATCCCTATCGCCGTCCGGTGCGCGAAGTCTATGATAAAACGCTGGGCCGTTTATTTTTCAACTTGAGCAACCGAGTGATTGTATTTACTGATTATACGGCTAGCCTATTACGAAACCTTGGTGTGAACGAGAAGCGGTTGCATGTGATTCCGCTTACATCGCGGCCAGAAATATTTGCGGAAAAGGCAGGTGAGAAAGAGGTAGGAAGTTTGCTACGTGCAGCTGGGGTCAGTGGTAGTCCGCTGATTCTGGGCGTAGGACAATTTATTGAACGCAAAGGCTGGGAGCACGTGGTTCGCTGTATGCCAGCTATTCTTGCGCGTTTCCCGCAAGCCAAGCTGCTCATCATCGGATCATCGCGGCCAGCGGAACCTGTATTTCGTAAACACCTGGAGCAACTAGCAATGGAACTCGGCGTAATTGACTCCATACAAATTCTGCAGGACAATCCGCCGGAGTTTATCCGAGACGCTTATCGCTCGGCAACTATCTTGACTCACCCTTCATTTGTCGAAAGCTTTGGACTGGTGCTTTTGGAGGCGATGACGGCGGGGCTTCCAGTCGTAGCGCATAACGGTACTGGCATTCCCTGTATCGTTGACGATGGAGTAATAGGCTATGTGGTGGATGTAAGCGATACACAGGCATATACCAAAGCACTGCTCACACTGCTAAATGACCCTACGCTACAACAACGCATGGGGGCTGAAGCGCGGCGGCAGGCCATAACACGTTTTAGTCAAGCTGAAGTGGCAGCACAGTTGTTTACAGTGTTTGCGGATATGCTCGGTATTGCCTATCCTGCTCCACTAAATTCTGATTGTGTTGCACCACTTGAGCAAGAAGTCCCGAGTTACTTATAAGTGTCAAGCCAGAATCAGGACGGAACAGCGGGCGTACTTGGCATTACGCCAATACAGGAACTAATCACGTCTTAACTTAACGTCTATATGAAAATTGTTGAAGAAACAAAAAGGAAAACTAAATGAGCTTAACATTACGTGCTGACTTACTACGAAATATAGGCAGCCTGATGAGGCGAACAAGTCGTGTAATCTCGCACCCACTACGCCAAGCTTTGGAGGATTTTTTTGTCTTTCCAAGGTCCAACAAGACGACTCAAGTCCTATTGTCAATGCAATATAAAGAGATGCTGGCGTTGAAGCTACCATTGCCTACTTTTGAAGACGTGGAGTTTCGAGCCTACTCTCAGTTTGGTGAAGATGGCATCCTGCTGTATCTCTTCTCTCTGTTGGGTGCGACCAATAAGAAGTGTGTAGAAATCTGTGGTGGGGGTGGCTTTGACAACACGGCCAACCTACTCATCAATCACGGTTGGAACGGGCTATTTTTTGAAGGCAGTGAGAGTCATATCCAGCGCGGGCAACAGTTCTATGCCAGGTGTGCAGACACAAAGGTGTGGCCGCCGAAAATAGTACAGGCCTGGGTTACTGCCGAAAACGTGAATGACTTGATTGCAGCACAAGGCTTTTCCGGTGAGATCGATTTGCTCTCACTGGACATGGATGGTATGGATTACTGGGTCTGGAAGGCAATCGAGGGTATTCGCCCACGTGTCGTGGTGCTTGAGTATAACAGTGTTTGGGAACCAGATGTAGCAGTGACTGTTCCCTACCGACCTGATTTCATAGCGGAAAACAATAACGTCTCACCACTGTACAACCAGCGAAGAAGAGTAGTTAACACTCTTACAGGAAAGCCGATCGCAGACCGAGTTGATAACTACTTTGGAGCTTCGCTTGCAGCATTCGTCAAGTTAGGCAAGCAGAAAGGGTATCGACTAGTCGGTTGCGAGCGCTATGGCTTCAATGCCTTCTTCATGAAGTCAGGTATTGGAGAAGAGATACTGCCGGAGATCCCAGCATCTGCATGCTTTACGCATCCTTATACCCAGTATGCAACGACTGTTCGTAAGCAGAGAGTTATTGACCGGGAATGGGTCCAGGTCTAACACGCACACGGCAAGAGCAAGATGTGTAGTAGCAGGGTAAGTTCCCTGCCAGAATTTACATTTACAATGAGGAGAAAGAAATGAACATTACATTAGACACGCCCCTGCGGGTGAAAAATATACAGAAACTGGTAAAACGGACAGGCCTTGCGATTACGCATCCGCTACGTCAGGCGATGGAAGATTTTTTTGTTTTACCCAGGTCTAACAAGGCAGCCCAAGTCCTGTTGTCGATGCAATACAAAGAGATGCTGGCGTTGAAGTTGCCTCTGCCCGCCTTTGAAGACGTGGAGTTTCGAGCCTACTCCCAGTTTGGCGAAGATGGCATCTTGCTGTATCTCTTCTCTTTGTTGGGTACGACCAATAAGAAGTGTGTAGAGATATGCGGAGGAGCTGTCTATGACAACACAGCCAACCTGCTCATTAATCATGGCTGGAAAGGACTGTTTTTTGACGGAAACGAAAAGAATATTAGCAAGGGACAGGAGTTTTACGCACGTTGTGCTGATACGAAGTTGTGACCGCCGAAGTTGGTACAGGCCTGGATTACTGCCGAAAGCATCAATGGACTGCTTGAGAAAGAGGGTTATACAGGTGAGATCGATTTGCTCTCACTGGACATGGATGGTATGGATTACTGGGTCTGGAAGGCAATCGAGGGTATTCGCCCACGTGTCGTGGTGCTTGAGTATAACAATGCACTCGGACCGGAACTGTCCTTGACCGTCCCCTATAAGGATTCCTTTGTAAAGGATTCGAATGACATTTCAATGCTGTTTGCTCAAGGAAGAAGGGTGATAAATACGTTTGTGGAGAAACCAATCGCAGATAGAATCGACAACTATTATGGGGCTTCACTGACAGCATTTACCAAACTAGGTAAGCAGAAAGGATACCGCCTGGTCGGATGCGAACGCTTCGGCTACAACGCTTTCTTTGTGAGGTCAGATATTGGCAAAGGGATATTACCCGAGGTAGCACCAGCAGAATGCTTCCATCATCCCTTCACACAGTACGCCTCAGAGGTACGCAGGCAAACAATAGCAAATAGAGCTTGGGTCGAAGTGTGATTATGGTTACGTTGGGTAGTGAGTCGCCTTTGGTAAACCCACTACCCGCATTTTCTTTTCCACTCACTTAAAGAAAGTCGGGGAGACTCACGCGGTCCCCTGACTTTTTCACGATCAAGGATGGAGACTCTAATACCTATCCATGTTTCTTCACACTAAGATGTTTGAATGAGAAGTAGCTCTCTGGCTTACTAGTTGATTGACACGACGCTCGATCTTTGGTGCCCCTTCCGCACGTCGTTTACTGCTCATAAGCCAGGCAATACCTGCTGCCAGGCCAAATACACGCCCCACCATGTGTAGCATTGCGCTAATACTGAGCTGCCCAGATACGTATAAGAGCTTACCCACAACCTCTGCTGTATCTACTATTAACTGGCCAACAAGTGTACGTGGATTCAAGCCAAAGTTCTTGATGGCAAAATACGTGTTATTGCGACCGCTGGAAAACAGAAGATACGGTTGATTCCAAATGTGCATGCTCTGTACACGTGTCGAGTGATGCACTACCGCCATTGTTGGCACAAATAGGATACACCAGCCAGCCTTTTTCACACGAATACAGAGATCAGTTTCCTCACGAAAATTTGTTAGAGTATAGTTAGGGTCGAATCCACCTACTCGCTCTAATACTTCGCGGCGAAACGACATGTTGCCCCCGGGTATATGGTCAACTTCTATCTTCTCCGTACTGAACAGCCCCCGACCTTTTCCAATCACGCGTCCTGAGGACTTCACAACCATGCGTGGAGGACCACTGACTAGATCGCAATGTGGCTCAGGTATTTCAATCACACGTCCACCTACGGCACCCACTGTCTCATCTTGATACGCCTCAAGAAGTGACGCAAGCCAGTCAGGTCGTACCATTGCATCATCATCTACAAAGGAGATAATATCGCCAGAAGAGGCAGCTATCCCTGCATTACGTCCCTGGGGCATATTATTGCGCTGTCCTCGCAGACGCACGCTAATGACTTCTGGATGTTGCGCCACCACCTGCTCACTCTCATCGTTGGATGAACTATCCACCACAATGATCTCTTTGTGCGGATAGGGTTGACTCAGCGCATGCTCAAGGCAGTGCCGCAGCAGAGAGGCGCGGTTACGAGTAATAATGATAATACTGACCAATGGGTCCTTCATTGTATCCTCCTAAATATCTGCATTTTCATGCAGCTTGCTTTTTACCGAACTTAGCACGAACAGCATCAAGTACCATCATATCTTCCTTACTGAAGCCGAGCAGAGTCAACACAAGCCCATAAACAAGAATGAATGGAATTACCAGACCAAGCACTCCGAATATAGCCCGATATCCAAAGCCAACATGAATGACGTGTAGCAGGAAAAGCCCTACTACACTTGCAACTACACCTGCTGCTATAGGCTTCAACATATCCCATCGAAGCGTGTTTATTTTCAAAATCCAGTAGACCTCGATAAAATACGCAACATTGAAAATAATAATTGCCATTGCTGCTGCTACTGCTGCTCCAATAATATTAAAATGCGGTACTAACCAGAGAGCTAGCCCTATGTTGACGATAATAGTCGCGACAGTATTAGCGAGAATCAAACGTGTATGCCCTGTCATCACGAGGATACTTCCCGTTGAACCTGTCCCTGCATCTACGAGATTGCCAAAGGAGAGAATAATCAGTACTGTGCTGGCAGCAGTGTAGTCCTTAGAAAAGATGCTCAGAATAGGTTCGTGAAACACACAGAAGCAGAGGAAAACAGGCAAGCTCAAAGAGAACATCCATTTCGTGACCACCTTCGCAAGTTTCGCAAGTTGTTCATGCTTATCACGCGCAAAATAATCGGCGATCAGCGGCGCGAAGATAGTATTGAGCGTATAGAACGGCATGAGAACAAGTACACTCAAGCGATCAGCAGCAGAATAGAGCCCAATCTGAGCAGATGTAGCGAAGACAACGAGAAAGAGCATATCAGTTGAGTCTAATACTGTCTGTATAAATGAATTTAAGGATATCGGCAAGGCAAAATGAAGCCATGTCTTCGGTTCCAAGCGAGGGATAACATCACTTACAATTGGTTTCGAGGCTTTGCGCAGAAGCAACTGTCCTGCAATGACAGAAGCAAGAAACCCACAGGTGGTTGCGAGAATCAAGGCTTCCAGGCGTAATCCGAGGAGATAAAATACTCCTAAGAGGACAAGGGAGAGCGTGGGTTGAATTATGCGACCAACATAGACTCTCCATTTGGTGGCATTCACTGCTTGTAAACCGCTGCAAAGTACTATCTGAAGTGCCATCAGAGGAATGAGTAATGCAACCTCTTTGAGTGGCAGTTCATACGCATCTTGATGATAGACAAGATGTGCCAGTACCCTGGCAGAAAGGTAAAATAAGGCGGCACAGAGCAAGCTCGAGATAAGTGTCATCCATACCACGAAACGAAGCAGACCCGCTGCCAAATTACGCTCACCTTTCACACGGTACGTCGGAAGAAAGCGCACCAATGTGTTATCTAGCCCTAACATCGCAATAGTGCCTAAAATCGTCACAGAAGTATAGACGGCCGAGTAAATGCCATAGGTGCTCAGAGAGACGATGTTAGTCATAACAACATTTATTACATAGCGCATCACAGCATAAAAAATATCACCCGCTCCAGCGATAGCAGCGTTACCAGCAGTGCTGGCAATAACCTGATGAGAATCCGTCTGCTGTGGTTTGCCAGGTGTTAACTTTATAACAGGCATTGGCAGAGTAGCTTGATGCTCAATTTCCCCTACCATAGCGTTGATGAATATATCCTGTTGCTGTTGCTGGCTCTTTCCAGGTCTTACAGCAAACATCAGCGCGGTATCAAGATTTGAAATTAGCTTTTCAGCAGTAGGCGTCAGAAATGGACTTTGCCTGGATGGTAAGGTAAACCTCGGCGGGATAACGAGCGCATTGGGCCTTTTGCCGGTACCCAAGAATGTTGGGAGAGGAACGGTTAGATCATTTTCTACGCTCGGTGGTAGTGATGAGGACAACCGATATGCGGGGAGTTGCACTGTAGCGTCATCGCCCAGCTCCGTCAATGCATCTTTCGCATGATAGAAAGGTTCCTCAAGAGTATTGGAGTGGCTTCCCTCTCCTTTCTCAGGCACAACGTTGGTATGTGATGGATGCAAAAACTTCTCCTCGTTCTCATGATCTTTGTTAAGAGTACTCTGCTATACATTCTACTTGCAAAGAGAAATTAGGCATCTTTTGTGTTGTATTTCTCGCTAAGAGTGGGAAAAAAGGGGGGGGTAGGAAAGGAACCATGGCAGGGGCAAGCCCAGCCACTACTATACACGGACTCGTGCGGCTTCGCCACTGCGTGGCGCAGGGGAGTATAGTAGTGGCTGGGCTTGCCCCTGCCATGCTCACTCCTCCTGGTTTTCAAGAGTATCATCTGACAGGATGGAGGTCCAAGCAGCAGTAGTCATAGGGATTTGTACAAATTTTGTAGGCATCTATAATGTAGGAGGTACTATTGTTCAGAGGAGTATTCATTATAATGAAACCACTACGTGTAGGAGTCGATCTAACAGGGATATGGCGACGCCCAACCGGCATTTTCCGCTATAGCGCAGAAATGGCGAAACATCTCCTCCTGTTGCCAGGAACAGAACCTGCTCTTCGCTACGTATTTTTCTTTTCACAGGAGATACACCCGGATTTCCTGCCATTTCAAGATAGGTTCGATGCCGTTATCTGTCCAAGCAGAAACGAGTTGCTCAACAAGCAGTGCTGGTTTCCGTTGATTCTTCCACGTCTACACCTCGATGTCATGCATTACCCGACCTTTCCACCACCGTATGTGCAGCCCTTTGGGCCACGCACGGTCATGACGTTCTACGATACGGGTCCCTGGCGCTATGCGCAAGCCCAAACATTGCATGGTTGGTTGTATTTCCGCACATTACTCACGCGAGGAACTCATACGAGTACACAAATTGTCACACTTTCAACACATGCGAAATCAGAGATAGGGCATTTCCTGGGTAAGCGTTACCTACCAAAAATTTCTATTGCCCCGGGGGCTGGACGAGAGGAATTTGGCATGGCTGCCAGTGACACCTTCAAACAAGAAGTACGAGCACGGCATGAGCTACCTGATGCCTATTTCTTGACGGTTGCAACGGTAGAGCCACGCAAGAATCTACCAACACTCCTCGATGCTTACCTGCAACTGAGGGAGCAACTCGGCCAAGAATGTCCTGCATTGGTGATTGTTGGGCGCAAAGGCTGGAATTGCGACGATATTTTGCGTTACATGACCGCGCTTCAGGAAAATGTACACTTCCTGGGACATGTTCCCGATCAGGACCTTATCGCGCTCTACCAGATGGCGACATGCTTTGTCTTGCCATCATTGTACGAGGGCTTTGGTCTGCCAGTTGTGGAAGCCATGACGGCAGGCTGCCCTGTGATTACCACCACCAGTTCCTCGCTGCCAGAGGTCGCCGGAGACGCAGCACTGCTCGTAGACCCGCTCAACGCGAAAGAGATGGCGAGCGCAATGCAAAGGGTCTTACAAGATTCAGCACTACGTTAGCGCATGATTGCCGATGGCCGTGTGCAAGCATCCCATTTCTCATGGCAACAAACAGCTCTACTCAATAGAGACGTCTATATGAAAGCTGCCAGATCATGTTACAAGCCCGTTAGCATGAATTGAGCCTGGGACATGATCGGGAGGGCATGGCAGGGCTTGCCTACCGAGACCAATGAAGCCATGAGATGGCTTGTGAAGCGGTAGCAGATATAATTGTAGGTGCATGACAGGAGCAAGTCCATTGAAACCAATTATTTGCTCAAGTGGCTTGCAGAGCCTGTCGAGGGCATGACAGGGGCAAGCCCTGTCATGCTCTTGAAATCATACTTACACCGCTCCACAGGCCAATCTATGATATTCATTGGACTTAATGGGCTTGCCCCTGTCATGCTCACAACCCGCTCTACAAGCCATTTTAGCCATTTGTTGACCGCAATAAGTTTGCTCCTTTTCCCCCACAGAATAAAGACCCAATTTGTATAGAGGTTCATTCCAGAGCACGAATAGGATATTTGGCTAAAAAAACGCAGAAAAGGCTTATTATTTGCAACAATGAGTATCCTAACAAGAGAGGCTGAGTTTTCCTAATAGACAATGAATAGGCTTATATGGTCATGAATGGGTAATCATGGTATATAGACACTTGGGGTGGGGTTTATAAATAGGGGAGGATTTAAGTGGAACAAATAACTCAAACAGTATTAAAGTTTCGTGAAGAAAGTGGGTATTCACAACGGGCCCTGCAACAAATAGGAGTTGGTCTTGAGACTACCCGGTCTTCTGGCAGTGCTGAAAGTACTACTATCGTTCTCGATCAGTCATTATTCTATAATCTTTCAAAACGTGTAATTGATATTGTCCTGGCTCTATCTGGTTTGATAGTACTTTTACCGCTATTTCTCATCATTGCTGTTTGTATAGTCCTTGATGATGGCGGTGAGGTCCTCCATTTCAGAGAAATTGTTGGACAACACGGAAAACGTTTCTTCGCCCTGAAGTTTCGCACAATGATTCCCAATGCAGATACCTATTTCGATCAACACCCTGAACTGAAGCAAGAATATATCCAAAACATGAAGTTAATGAGCGATCCACGTATCACTCGCATCGGTAAATTTATTCGCAGGGCCAGCCTCGATGAATTTCCACAACTATGGAATGTCCTGGTTGGGCAGATGTCGCTTGTGGGCCCACGCATCATTCATCCCAGTGAACTACCACGCTATGGTGAGTTTGCCCAGAAACGGCTCTCCGTCAAACCAGGAATTACTGGTTTATGGCAAATCAGTGGTCGGCAGCATATCTCCTACGAGGAGCGTGTGTTGCTTGATATGCGTTATGTGAACACCCGCTCATGTTGTGGTGATCTTAAGATTCTGTTCAAAACCTTAAGTGTCTTGATTATCCATACAGGAGCTTAACAAGCTTAACCAGGGCACCCGCAAGGGGATGCCCCTCCCATAGACGCGATCGCGTCGTTTCGTCCATATGGGAGGGGCATCCCCTTGCGGGTGCCCTGGCTTTATTGTTTCCATACAATGGCTTACTTTATCGTTCCATACAATGGCTCACTTTATTGTTTCCATACAATGTTTTACGCGTGCGTTAACTCTTGTCCGCGGGTCCAACGCAGGTTGGGCTTGCGGGCTGCTAGTGCTTGATCGAGTCGCCCGACAACGGTTGTATGTGGGGCGGTCTTGACGACTTCGGGATTGGTACGTGTCTCCTCGGCGATCTGATGCATCACGTTGACAAAACTATCCAGCGTCTCGCGTGTCTCAGTCTCGGTGGGCTCGATCATAAGTGCCTCATGGACGATCAACGGAAAGTATACCGTCGGGGCATACATACCGAAGTCAAGGAGACGTTTGGCGATATCGAGTGCGGTCACACCATGCTCGTCCTTCTGACGTTGCGCGGTCACTACAAACTCGTGCTGGCATGTCTGCGGATAGGCTACATCATAGTCATCTGCTAACTCATGTTTGAGATAGTTCGCGTTAAGAATAGCACTCTGCGAAACATGCTTGAGACCGTCGGGACCATTCGTACGAATATAGGTATAGGCACGAACAAGCACACCGAAGTTACCAAAATTTGCACGCACTTTGCCAATGGACTGTGGACCCGTATCCTGCCAGGAATACCGTCCCTGCTCATCCTTCGCGGGCATTGGACCCGGCAAAAATGGTACAAGGTGCTCCTTGACACCAATCGGACCCGCACCAGGACCCCCACCACCATGTGGTGTGCTACAGGTCTTGTGCAGGTTAAAATGCACAACATCAAAGCCCATATCGCCGGGACGTGTAATGCCAAGTACGGCGTTCGCATTGGCACCGTCATAGTACAACTGCCCACCAACTCCATGCACAAGTTGGGCAATTTCCGCGATATTGGAGTCGAAGAGACCGAGTGTGTTTGGATTGGTCATCATGATTGCCGCGATATGAGCACCGTTGGCGTCCAACAGAACCTTCAAATGCTCCATGTCGATGCCGCCCGTTTTTGCATCACTCTTGACTTCGACAGCTTTATAGTCAGCAAGCGTTGCACTAGCGGGATTAGTACCATGAGCATTGTCGGGAATCAGCACGAGGTTACGATGGCCTTCACCCTGACTCTGATGATGTGCTTTGATGAGCATGAGTCCCGTCAGTTCGCCGTGTGCGCCTGCTGATGGTTGTAGTGTGACACGAGCCATGCCAGATATTTCAGCGAGGTACTGCTCCAATTCGTATATGAGTTGAATCGCACCCTGCACCGTGTTTTCAGGTTGCAAAGGGTGAATATGCGCGAAGCCAGGCAAGACCGCCATATCCTCATTCAATTTAGGATTGTATTTCATTGTGCAGGAGCCGAGCGGATAGAAACCTGTGTCGACGCTGAAGTTGCGCTGCGACAGGTGCGTGTAGTGGCGCACCACCTCGATCTCGCTCACCTCTGGCAACGCTGCTGGCGTCTTACGCATTAGACTGGCAGGAAGCATTTCCTCTAAAGATTCTGTAGGAACGTCCATTTCCGGCATTGTCGCGGCACGGCGTCCTGCTGCCCCCTTTTCAAAAATCAAGCTTTCAACGCTCATACCTTCACCTCTTCAACTTCCTTGTGTGTTGATGCCGTGTCAACGGTGGCCGATTTTAAGACAGCGACCAGCGCGTCAATGTCTTCTTTCGTGCGTGTCTCTGTAACACAGAAGAGCATAGAGTTGTCCATGCCGGGATAGCTTTCACCCAGAGGATAGCCACCAATCATATCGGCTTGCTCAAAATGCTGTTGTAGTTCCGCGCTAGTAACGGGTAACTTTACCACAAACTCATCGTAAAATGGACTTGTGAATGCAGCCTCGAAACCTGGCAAAGCGGTAATTTGCCGAAATGCGTAGTGTGCTTTTTGCAGACACAATTCACCCAGTTCGCTGAAACCTTGTTTCCCAAGCGCGGCCATATAGATTGTCGCACCAACAGCGAGCAGGGATTGATTCGTGCAGATATTTGAGGTGGCGCGTTCACGGCGAATGTGCTGTTCACGCGTCTGTAGAGTTAGCACGTAGCCCGTTTGCTGCTTATCGCTCTCTTCAAGAGTCTGACCTACAAGACGCCCAGGTAAGAGACGCATGAATTTTTGTTTTGAAGCAATGAAACCAAGAGCCGGAGCACCATAGCTCATTGTATTGCCAAAACTCATCAACTCACCGATAGCGATATCAGCGCCATATTCGCCTGGAGCGGCAAGGATGCCGAGCGAGGCCGGTTCTGTGATCGTGGTAATGAACAGTGCTTTACCCTTGTGCGCGACACGTTCAATGGCATGGACATTCTCAATACAGCCAAAGAAGTTTGGTTGCTGCACAATTACTGCCGCTGTTGTAGGGCTAACGGCTGCTTCTAATGCTTCAATTGGTGTAACACCATTGCTTGTTGGCACTTCTTTGATCTGAAAACCACGCGAGAAGGCATAGGTGTGCAGCACACGCCGATATTGTGGATCGACGCCCTGCGAGATGACAACCTCGCCGCGACCACCGGGGCCGAGAGCCATCAGCACCGCCTCAACCATCGCTGTCGAGCCATCGTAGAGCGAGGCATTCGCGATATCAAGTCCGGTGATCTGACACACCATTGTCTGAAATTCGTAGATTGCCTGTAGCATACCCTGGCTGACTTCTGGCTGATAAGGTGTGTACGAGGTCACGAACTCCGAACGGTGTTGCAGATGTGGCACAACACTTGGGATGACGTGGTCATAGGTACCTGCACCAAGAAACGAGATCGTCGTATCAATATTTTTATTTTTCGCCGCCATCTTGTTAAGCTGGCGTTTGAGATCAGGTTCCGAGAGTGCTTTAGGGAGGGCAAGCGGACGTTCTAATCGAACATTCGCTGGCACTGTTTCAAGCAGGTCTTCCATACTGGAGAGGCCGAGCTGCTCCAACATTGCCTGCTGCTCTTCGGACGTATTAGGTACATAATGCATGGGTTAACTCCCCTTCGAGGATCGTTGTCTAGCATACCCCTCCCAATTCATTAGACTACATATGTATGGATGTGCAAGGGGAGCCGCTACGACAATACAAAGCAACATGTTTCTTCCAAATATAATTTATACAGGAGAACCATGCTGCCTATCTTGCTAGTAGTCCCTTTCATTATATCCCATTACCGGGTTATGTATCCAAACTTATTCTTTTAGCTTCACTATTATGCTCGTTTATGCTCGTTGCATTGAAGGATGGACGTCATAGAGTGAGCACAACAAGAGTCCATTTGGGAGCATGACAGGGGCAAGCCCTGTCACTACTATACTCCTTGCGCCCCCGCGTGGCGGAGCCGCGCCAGGCCGTCTATAGTAGTGACAGGGCTTGCCCCTGTCATGGTTTGGTTGCCCTTTTCATGATTTGTTAGCCCTTGCTATACCCTCACGGATCATGCTTACACCGCTTCCACAGGCCAATTTGTGATATTATTTGGGCTCACTTGGGGTTGCCCTGCCATGTGAACAACGATGTCATCCACAATTTTTGAAAAACCCTGTTGCTGCCACCAGTGAAAGTAACGCCCACATCTGTTTTTCACAGTGGCACGTGCTACAATGTCTACAAATAACTTCTATAAAGGAAAGAGACACTAAATAATGACTACCGCACAAAAGCTGCCTCATTGGGACATGATCGTTATTTATCCCAGCCTCGAATCACCCGAATTTGCACAGGGCTTCAACAGCGTCGTCAACGATATCACTCACCTTGGCACGTTGTTCGACGAGCATAGCATTCAGGAGCAGCCACCTCTCACAATAGATGACTCGCTTGTACACACCTTCGAGACCATTACCACGCATTACAACACGACAGCTGATGCAGTGCGTACACTGGGTGCATACATCAATTGCTTCGTCACCACCGACTCACGCAACGATCTGGCACAGGCGAGAATGAGCGAACTGCGTCAATCGCTGGTCCTCTTCTCACAACTGGGAACGCGTTTTACAGCCTGGATTGGCTCACTCGACGTAGAGGCGTTGATTGCCCAATCAGCTTTTGCACACGAACACGCTTATGCTTTACGTACTGCCAAAACGGAAGCGACACATCTTATGTCGCCCGCAGAAGAGACACTGGCCTCTGAACTCAACACAAGTGGCGGCTCGGCATGGAGCAAACTTCATGGCAACATCACCTCACAATTGAGCATCCCTTTTGAGATCGAGGGACAGACCCAGGAACTGCCAATGAGCGCAATTCGCAACTTTGCCTTTGATACAAATCGAGATATCCGCCATCGTGCCTACGAAGCTGAGTTAGCCGGATGGCAACAGGCTGCATTACCCCTGGCAGCCGCTTTGAACAGCATCAAAGGTGAGGTCAATGTTTTGGCACGTCATCGTAAGTGGGAGTCACCACTCGCGGAATCGCTCTTCGGCAACAGTATCGACCAGCAGACGCTCGACGCAATGATGTCAGCAGCCCGCGAATCATTTCCTGATTTTCGTCGCTATCTTCACGCGAAAGCACGCGCCCTCGGCCTATCACGCCTGGCATGGTATGACCTCTTCGCGCCAGTAGGAGCAAGCGAGAAGGTATGGACATTCGACGAGGCAAATACATTCATTGTGAAGCAATTTGGCACCTACTCACAACGCCTCTCAGACTTCGCGGCCCGTGCCTTTCGTGAACACTGGATCGATGCAGAGCCACGTCCAGGCAAGCGCGACGGTGCATATTGCACATCGATACGACGTGACGAATCGCGCGTCTTCTCGAATTTCAAACCGGCTTTTGGTGGTGTGAGCACACTGGCTCATGAGCTTGGACATGGCTATCATAATCTCAATCTTGCACAGCGCACACCCCTACAACGTTCGCTTCCTATGACATTAGCGGAGACCGCGAGTATTTTCTGTGAAACCATCATTACCCATGCCGCGCTAAAAGATGCGACGCGGCAAGAGCAGATCGCGATCCTGGAAGAGTCGATACAGGGTTCTTGTCAGGTTGTTGTCGACATCACCAGTCGTTTCTTGTTTGAGCAGCGCGTCTTTGAGCAACGTGAGAAACGTGAACTATCGATTGACGAATTGAAGGCCATCATGCTTGAAACGCAACGCGAAACCTATGGCGATGGTCTCGACGAAGCGCAACTTCACCCATACATGTGGGCGGTCAAAGGTCATTACTATAGCACCGCACGCTCCTTCTACAACTATCCCTACATGGTTCGGGCTACTCTTCGGCCTTGGCCTCTACGCTCGCTATCAGCAAGACCCCGAAACATTCAAGCAAGGCTACGACAATCTGCTCTCATCAACGGGCTTGGCCGATGCCGCGACTCTTGCCGCGCAGTTTGGTATTGATCTGCGTACAGAGGCATTCTGGCGTGCCAGCTTCGACATTATCCGCAAAGACATAGCGCAATTTGAGCAATTGGTACAAAAATAAACTCTAGTATGGAGTGAAAGGAGTGTTTTGTACATGTCTAAACCCTGGGATAATGTCCTCAAGCAACTTATTCGGAAAGACCCCTATGCGTTTATCGCGTTATTTCTGCCAGAAGCGCGTTTCATTAAATCGTTTCCATATAACTTGCAAGATGCTAATAGGGAAGCCGATGCTCTCTTAGAGGTGATATTCCATGAACAAATAATGTTACTGCACATCGAGTTTCAGACTAGCAATGATCCAACAATGGCAAACCGTCTTTTGATGTATAATATACTTGCAAGGAATCAATATGACCTGCCAGTGTTATCATGTGTCATTTACTTGCTGAAAGATGGAAATGTTACCCAATCGCCACTAAAATTGACCATTCCAGGTGACTTAGAGATACTCCGGTTCCACTATCAGAGTCTTGAATTAGAAAGTCTATCTATAGGCGACATTCTAGCAATGAAACAGGTTGGCTTAATCCCGCTCTTACCACTTACGTATGACGGCATAAAAAGAGAGAACATCGTGGCGATGTTCCAGGAAATCGACGATGCAGAAAACATAGACGAAACCCAAAAGGAAGAGTTGAAGCTCATAGGGTACACGTTAGCATCATTAGTGCTAAGAAGAAAGAAAAATGTTTTAGACCAGGAATGGCTCATCGGGAGGTTTCACAAGATGCACGACATTATACGCGAGGCACCAATCTACCAGGAAATATTGCGTGAAGGCTTTCTAGAAGGGGTAATGAAAGGGATGAAAGAGGGGATGAAAGAAGGTGTGAAGGAGGGGATGAAAGAAGGTGTGAAGGAGGGGATGAAAGAAGCGCAACAGGAAGCGTTGCAAACCCTTCGTCATGGCTTCATTAGTCTCGTCAATACGCGTTTTCCCCTGCTTGCGACATTAGCATATGATGAAGCTGAACGCATCGAAGATCAAAAGACTCTCGTAGATTTAATGGTGAAGGTTGCAGCCGCCCAAACACAGAAAGACGCACAGGCTGCGCTCCTCGCCTGGCAACAGAAAAATGATGCATAAAGCATTGATGTAGTTCATTTTTTGCAAGAATTAGGGCATCCGCAAGGGAATGCCCCTCCCATACACGAGATCGCGTTGTTCCGTCTGTATGGGAGGGGCATTCCCTTTACGGGTGCCCTGGCCTCCCCTGTTCCCTTTGCAAAAATATGAACTACACCCTACGCACACCGGGTGTGATTTATTTTTTTGCAGACCCTGCTCAAGTGGTATCATAAAGACAAGCAGAACCGAACAGAAGAGTTTGTGAGAGGAAACCCAAAGATGAATACGGAAGAGATGCGACGTGTCTGGCAGGA
>JAABUZ0100002718.1_pt1 | contig 28435 bp, 29 predicted proteins | sample 5562091 | NCBI WGS metagenome assembly JAABUZ01 (sample SAMN12813069, study PRJNA571459) | rock metagenome | isolation source: Antarctica rocks | place: Antarctica: Victoria Land, Linnaeus Terrace sud | collected 2015-12-21 | reverse complement strand
TCAGCACGTTCATGCGCTGGCCGCGCTCGACCGCGACCCCTACGCCGAATGAAAAGAGCATTACACTGATGACCCCATACGCCGCGAACGAGGCCAGGATATAGCGGCCCGCGCTCACGGCGCCCTCCTGGTAGTGGGCGTTGGGCAATCCAAAGAAAGCGAAGAAAATCGCCGGCAACGCCAGGCTAACGATACTGAAGCCGGGATTACGCCACAGCTTTAGAAATTCGGCCTTGGTCTGCCGCCAGAGCATCGGCCCAATGGGGGCCACGCCACGCGTCGTCGCATGTGTTACAGCCGTGGGTACAGCGCTCATGTTGTCTCTCCTTAAAGTCGGAAGTCGGAAGTCGATAGTCGATAGTCGTCAGTCATCCCGCGACCGCAGTCGCCGTGCTTTGCCATGCGACGGCAGTCGCAGGCCAAGCCTACTCGCTATGCGTCAAGGTCAGGAACGCCTCTTCCAGGCCGGCGCCGACGACCTCGAGGTTATGTACATTAGCGCCGCGTGCGAAGAGCGCCCGCAACACCGCTTCGGGCTCGGGACTCAACAGTGAGGCATGATGCGCGGCCAGTCGCAGGTTCTGCACGGGTAGGCCGGCGAAAGCCGCATCGTCGAGGGGTTGGTCCGTGTCGAAGCTGACGCGCTTACCGGCCACGCGCGCCTTGATGGCGGTGGGCGAGGCGTCGGCGATAACCTGACCATGGTCGATCACCACCACGCGGTCGGCCAGCGCGTCGGCCTCCTCCAGGTAGTGCGTGGTGAGCACGATCGTCTTGCCGGCCTGCACGAAGCCGCGCACCTGCGCCCAGAACTCGTGGCGCGCCTCGACGTCGAGCGCGGCCGTCGGCTCGTCCAGGAACAGCACGGCGGGGTCGCCGCAGACCGCCAGCGCGAAGTACAGGCGTTGGCGCTGCCCGCCGGAGAGCGTGCCGGCGCGGGCGCGGGCCTTGTCTTCCAGGCCGGCTATCGCGATGGCCCGTTCCGCCGTGAGCGGCGCCGGGTAGTAGCCGCGGAACAAATCGACCAACTCGCGCACCGTGAGCGTCATGGGCACGCCCGACTCCTGTAGCATCACACCGCAACTGCCGCGCGCGCGCGGGTCGCGCGGGTCCAGGCCGAGCAGGCGCGCCCACCCCGTCGTGGCCGTGCGCAGCCCCAGCATGATGCTAATCGCCGTCGTCTTGCCGGCGCCGTTGGGGCCGAGCAGCGCCACGACCTCACCCTGCCGCACCGCGAAGCTCACGCCGCGCAGCGCCTGCGCCGTCCCGAAGCTCTTGGACACATCGTGCAACTCGACCTGCGCGCGCCCGTCACGGCCGTTCACCGCAACCCGCGCGGCGCCCGTCCCATCATCTTGCAATTCCTTCATCGCCATCGCTACCATCGTCCCATCCCTTCGTTGTTTGTCGTCCGTACAACACAAGCATAGGGCTGTGCGGGCGCGTTGGTAAGTGAGGGATGTTGCCAATCTGTCATGACAAATGTCACAATCGAGCGCGATAACTTTTGATAGGCGTGGGGCCACCGGCGCCACTGGCACCCTTATTGACGCGCGGACTCAACCGCTGTTACCCTTACAGAAGACAGATGATTTCACCTGTCTAAGGAGTGAGGATCATGAGCGCCCAAGAGAAACAGGAGTTGGACAACGAGCATCAAAGTTCCGAACTATCAGATCCGGATCTAGAGCGTCAAACACAACAAGCGCTGCGCATCTTATCATCGACCGGCGTGACGGCGCAGAACATGGTTCGTCACTTATCGACTGTACGTGCGCAGGTGGTTACTGAGCACTACGGCGCGGATTTCCTGGAGCAACTGGAAAAGGCGCGGAAGTCGTCGCGGCTGCATTAGCTCAACCTGATGTCGTGCTTTCGACGAACACCCGTCACTGGAACCATGCGGTGGCTAGAGCAACAAGGCTGCTAATCACCACGCCAATGGACTTCGCGGAGCGTCTCCACCTCTGAACCTGCGTGCGCGCCGCAAAAAGCCACCGCTGCACGGAACACTGTAATGTCACTTGTCTACGACGATGATGCCGCGCTGGGTAGCGATCTTGACCGCGTCGGTGCGCGAGCGGGCGCCGAGCTTGCCCATGGCGCTGCTGAGGTAGGAGTCGACCGTCCGCTTGCCAAGGGACAACTTGTCCGCGATCCTCTTGTTACTCTCGCCCTCACCAACTAGGGCCAGGACATCGCGCTCGCGTGCGGAGAGCGCCGTCGTGGCGACACCCCCCGACGTGCGCAGCGCGGCGAGTTGGGCCGTGACCTCGGCGCTGAGGATCTGCTCGCCGCGCGCCACCGCCCGCACCGCCCCGATCAATTCTTCGTCCGAGGCGGTCTTGAGCAGGTAGCCGTCCACGCCGATGGCGAAGAGCGCGCGCACGTAGGTCTCGTGGGCGTAGGCGCTCAACATTAGGATCCGGATCTCCGGCAGGTCCCAGCGCAGGGTGCGCGCCACCTCGATGCCGTTCGACCCGGCCAGGCGAATGTCGAGCAGCGCCACGTCGGGCCGCAGCCGCCGCGCCAGCGCCAGCGCCTCGTCCTCTCGCGCGGCCTCACCTACGATCGCCATGTCCGGCGCCGCGCCCAGAAGGGCGCGCAGGCCCTGGCGCATCAGTGTGTGGTCCTCGACCAACAACACACGAATCATTCTGTCACTCCTTCCATGACCGCCACGGGGATAGCGACCCGCACGACCGTCCCCCGCCCCGGCGCCGCTATCACGGATAACCGGCCGCCGGCGTGCCCCACGCGCCGTTGCAGTCCGACCAGGCCCAAGTGCCCGGCCGCGGCCAGCGTGTCCAGGCGCGCCGGCACGACGAAGCCGTCGCCGTCGTCACACACGGACAATTGCACCGCTCCATCGTCGCAACGCAGGGTCATCCGTATGATGGCCGGGCGGGCGTGGCGCAAGGCATTGTTGAGCGCTTCCTGCGCCGCGCGATAGATAACCAACTCGATATCGGGCGACAGCGCGAGCTCGATCACCTCCGGGTCGGCGTCGAGCAAGATGGGCACGGTCAGGCCCGCGCCCAGATCCAGGGCCAGCGCCTCCAGGGCGGCGGCCAGGCCCAACTCGTCCAGCGCGGGCGGGCGCACCGTGGTGCAGACCAGGCGCAACTGGTCGATCACGGCCTCGGCGACGGCGACGTGGCCGGCCGCGGCCGCCCGCCCCTGCCCGTCGCCGAGTAAGCGGTGGCGCAGGTGCAGCGCCGTCTGCAGCGCCTCGTCATGCAGGTCGGCGGCGAGGCGCGCCCGCTCCTCCTCCTGCGCGTGCTGCAGGCGCTCGTTGAGCGTGTCCAGCGTGGCCTCGCGCGCCCGGAGCAGGCCGACTTGCGCGCGCAATTCGTCGACGAGCTGCGCGTTGCGCACGAGCGCGGCGAGGTGGCCGCTGAGCGTCGCCAGCAGGGCGCGATCCTCCGCGCGGAAAGGCTCGCCGGAGCGCTTCGGGCCCAGGCAGAGATGGCCCACCAGCCGATCGTGCGTGCGCAGGGGCACGATCAAGACGGCCGTCTCGCCGTCCGCGAGGGACACGGCGCGCGGCTCACCCTGAACGGCGCGCACGGCCGCCGCGAGGTCCACCGGACAGGGGCCCTGCGGCCCCCAGTCGCCGAACGCGCCGCGCGCCCCATCAGCTAGCAGGACGGCGAAGTCGAGGTTCATTAGCCGCTGTAGGCGGTCCGGCAGCGCGGCGGCTAGCGTATCGAGGTCCCCGACGAGGGAGAGGTCACGGCTGAGTCCCTCCAACGCGTCGCGATAATCATACGCATCCTTGAAGAGATGGGCGTCGAGGACGCGCCGTAACCCGTCGTAGGGCCACCGGAAAGCGAGGCCGGTCAGCAACACGAGGACGGCGAACACGACGAGGGTCCCGGTGGGTCCGCCGTTGGCGACGTTGGCGACATGGCGCAACACATAGGCGACGGCCAAGCACAGGGCGAATACTATTCCCCACAAGAGGCCGTGCACCAGCCAGCGCTGCAGCAGGGACACATCCAGAACGTCGCGGCGCGGGATGGCGTAGCTGAAGCTCGCGGCCAGGATCGCGAAGGCGAAGACGGCGTGCTCCGAACTCACGAGCGCGGGATGATGCAGCAGGGTGGGCGCGAGATAGAGCAGGGCGAACGGCAGAATACTCGCCGCCGTCCCCACGCCCATGATGATGAGCCCTCGGCGCGGGTCGCGCTCGCGCTCCTTGACGCACGCGAAGGCCAGCAATCCGGCGCCAAGGAGTAGGTAAACGAGCAGGACGCCCAGGCGCAGGCGCGAAGCCGTACCCGCGAGCGACGGATACACCAACCCGGCGACGCCGAGCGCGCTGACGACCAGGGGCGCTACGAAGGCCGCGCGCCGTATGCGGGCGCTCCGTGACCTGGGGAAAGTCAGGAAGAAACGGACGAAAAAGGCGGCGAACAATAGGACCATCGCGAACTCGGCCACGCCGGCGACAGGTTCATCGGCGACGGTCGCCGGCGCCAGCGCCAAGGCGTACGCCCCACTGACCAAGAACAAATAGGCGGCGCGGCCTATGCGCGGCTGCCGCGCCCGCACGACCACAAGCGTGCCCAACAGAAAGAACCACGGGCTGAGCAGGAGGAGGGGCAGAGGATCGTGCCCTCTCCGTAGTTCGGAGGCCGCGACCGCCGTCACGCCATCGGCCCCGCGCACGACCAACCGCTGGCCCCTCCAGAGGCCGGCGTCCTGTAACGTCGGCGTCCGGCCGTCGAGGGCGAGCGCCCGATCACCGGGTCGGACACCACGGTCCCACAGCGTACTATCAGGCCGGACCCAGGCGACCCGCACCGCTCCCGTCGTCGACGCGCCCAGCACGAGCATCATGCGCGGCGGCGTCAGCAGCGTCAACATATTGAGCGCCAGCACGACGGCGTAAACCACGCTCACCAGCGCGATGAGCGCCCGACGCGTATAGCCGCCGTACTGGGGCCATACCAGTGTCGTCCGAGGTAGAGCCACGCGTGCTGTTGCCATTCCTAACTTATCCCATCTTTTGGCGTCATATGCCGCTATAGCAGCGGATCTCAGCGGGTCTCGAGCAGCCGTGCGAGCGCGGCGCGGCCGTCCGGGTCGGTAGACAGGGCCGGGATGACGCCCTCCGCATGGCGGCGATACATCTCGGCAACCGTCCAGGCGACGAGAGCCGCTTGGCCCCTCCGAAGCGCGGCGCTGTCGTCGGCCTCAGAGGCGCTCATCTCCGGGGTCACGACCATGGGCGCCATGCGCGCGAGAGGTAGGGTCGGCCGTCCCAGCGCGATGTCCGTCTTCCCTAGTGCTCCCGGCCGCACGGCCGCGATGTCGTTGCGCAACTGCATCATCATACCAAGCGATGCGCCAAAATGGGCATAAAGACGTTGCGTGTCCACGTCAGCCGCCGCGCAGGCGGCGCCCAACCGGCAGAGCGCGGCCACGAGCGAGGCCGATTTGCCCGCCGCCACCTCCAGAGCCACGTCGAGATCATGACCATGCTCCAATGGAGGGGCGAGGTCGGCGTGCTGCCCGGAGCACGCCCGCACCCCCGCGTCGAGAAGGATATCCGCCAGCGCGGCGCCGCCGGGCGCGGCCAGCAGACCGCGCTGTGCCAGCAGGAGCAGGCCCGTCGAAACGTTGAGCGTGCGAGCGGGGCCCAGGGCAGCGCGCAAGGGTGTACCCTCGCCATCCTCCTCGTCGTCGAGCACGTCCAACGCGATCATAAAGAGCTCGACCGCCGCCGCCACGGGCACGGCTTGCTCCCAACGCCCGCCCGCGGCAACGCAGCACGTCCAGACAAGATAGCCCCAGCGCGCATCTCCCGTATCGGAGAGACTATTGCCGGGCAGGGAGAGCGCCGTCGTCAAAGCCATCCGATACTCGTCCGACCCAGGCGCGGCGCGCACACTGTCCCGCACCCGCGCGGCGACGGCATCGCGGGCGGCCCTGTGCGTACCGGCGCCCATCCCCGTCGTCACTACCAGGTCCCGCGAACGTCGGACAAGATGTCCCACACGCCGCTAGACAGCGTCGCGCCGCTCTCACAGAGGCGCGCGCGGAGCGCCTCAAGCGCGGCGTACGCATGCGCTCCAAGGCCATCCATCGTTGCGCGCTGGCGCAGCCAGCGGCCGTCTTGCAACCGAGCTCGATCTCCCGCGAGGAGGTCCTGCACGATAGCCGCCATAGCGTCCACCTGCGCCCGCGGCTCCAGCGCCGCCTCACCGTACATCCCCATACTCATATCCATCCCGCTCTCTCTTCCAGGTGGCCGGACAGCGCTCGTCGTAGCGGCGAGAACAACGCCGTGCGGCCGCACCCGAAACCTAGCATACACCCCTCGCACGTTCGCGACTACCGTATTTTTACGGTGATCGCTTACCGTAAAAACACGGTGGTACAAGCCCGATAGGGGGCATAAAGTAATGAGCATAGGGCGCGGTACAAAGCTGCGCCACTCATGAAAGGAGATATAGTTCGCATCGTAAAAGCGTCGCTGTCGGTTGTACGTCGGAGATGCGCGCCGGTCTCAATAGTTTCCGAGCGGCGGCGGTCTGGCGAGACATCATTGTACACTGCCCGACCCATCCCTCCGGTGTCACATCACGGTTTACATGTCGGATAATCCATGAAGATCGGATAATCCATGAAGAACATGAAGAAAGGGAAGGAAATGAATCTTGGTCATCGTTTCACCGGTCGAGCGCTCCTGAGCGCCGCGTTTGTCGTCCCCGTTCTTAGCGTTGGAGGCCTATCACACCACGCCCAAGCGAAAGCGCTCGACACCCAAGTCATCGCCGTCTACGACGCGACAGCGCAAAGCCACTGCAAAATGTGGAATGGCGATGACGTGACCCATTCCTGGTCGTGTGCGGCCGGTTCCGTCATCTACAGCAACCCTGAGACGCTCGTAGCCGCCCAGGCCGCCGGGCATCGCTATGTCATTCCCACATCCGACACCTCCGCCACGCGGAAGGCTATCGACGCCGTCGCGCGCGATTTGAGCGGTTATCTGCTCGAGCAAGCGACCACCGTGAGCAAGTTTGGACCTCAGTACGGCAGTTACCTCCGTCACGTCACCTCCGGCGCGCACCTGCTAAACCGTCCAGCGGCGCCTGCCGTCGCCATGGGTTGCCCGGTCGGAGCGACACCTACGGACACAGGCAGTTACAATGGCAACGGCGGCGGTACCATCTTCTACAAGGTCGCCTTCACTGTTGGTGGCGGGACGAACGGCGCCGCATGTACCGTGTATAACGTAAAGGATGCGGATGCCCAATCCCAGCCTGCCAACACGCCCTTGCAGTTCTGGGACTACAGTGTAGTGGGCGGTAGCGGAAATCAGGGCCACGGCTGTCAGTCCATCCCGACCAATGGGTATACGGGCTTCGACAATGAGCCGAATGGAAGTTACAACGACAGGTACGAGAACCATGCGGCGAACGGTGGTAACTGCACCATCTTCGATGGTGACTCCTACGGTTTCCGCGCGCTGACGTAAAGGTCCGCACCGCCCGTACTGGTAGGCTGAAATGACATCCTTGGCAGGTTGTTAAACCCGCCAAGGATGTCCACTCCCAACGGTAACCCTCGGCCTGATCCCAATATGTCATGCGTGTGATGGACGCCAAACCGGCGGTTATTGTCGCTATGCGCCATACGCGTTGACTCTCTCCGGTCCCGTCGCTGCTGACAACGAGGACAAACGCATCAGGCGACAGCGCGTGTTCGATATTTACCCGAAAGGAAATCATTCTTGGATACTCGATCGCGCGATGTCGCGCACACAGACTATTTCGGTCATAGAGAGACGCACGCCATCACAGCAGCGATGCGCAGTCGTTTCGGACGGATTGTCACGTCCGTGCCGGGGCAAGGCTCCCTGTCGAACGAAAACGTATGGAGCGTTCCTCGCCGACCCTCGCTATCCTTATGGTGTGTGGCGGCGCTTCTTGTCGTCGTGGGCACGTCTGGTATCGCCCTCGCCGCCATGCTCTTGGAAACATCGGTCGCCGTGATGATCGGGCATACAGATCTCCTTCTGGTCCACCCGAACAATACGCTAGATGTTATCCTAAATTGGGTCAAACCATTACCTGGCTTGGCTATCCTGTGCGGCTCCGTTACTTCGTTGTGGGTCGCCCGCGCTGTCATAGGAGGGCGATGGACGCGCCGCCGAGGGCGACGTGTCGTCGCCGTGGGCGTGGCTTTTGCGCTCGACGCCATCTTGATACTACCCCTGCTCACGATCCTAGCTCCGGGGGCGCCGCACCCCGCGTATGGCAAGACTGCGCCTGTCCTCGACGACGCGCGGTTCATCGAGGATGGGACGATTGGCCAGCCCGCTTCCAACCAGCCCTCACGTCCGGTCGCGGTAGACCGGGTTCTGGCCGATGGGGCGGCGACCTACGTGCAGTACCACATCGCGGATGTGCCGCACGACGGGCAACCGACGCCTGCGCTGGTCGATGATCGTGGCGATCTCTACGCTGTCGACGTCGTGCCGGCTGTGGTGATGACACCCGAGGAGTTTGTCCGTCAAATGATGCCCTGGCGTGCGCCAGTGCAGGAATTGGCGACGTTCCCGCCGCTACGTCCCGGCGTCCGATCCGTGGCCCTCCGTTTCACGGACCGGCTCTCACGGGTCGTCCAGACGGTGCGCGTCCCCCTAAATCATCCGGCCGGGCCAGGGCCGCTGACTGTGCGCGTGGTGAGCACGCGCGACGCCACGATGACGCTACACATGGCATGGGGAATCGCCACGATCCGGCTCACTCTGAGTACCATGGTTCATCGCCAGCTGGTCCCGACGAGCGGCCTGTCGAGCGCCCTCCCCAATGGACCATTTGCGACAGTGCGCGGGCAACCCCTCGCACCCCTAGATTGGGGTAGCACCTGTCGCACCGCGTCGACCGGCGCCGCCCGATGCGAGACATGGGCGACGTTCGCACTCCTTCCTCCCGCGACGCGCATCACGGTCGCGGCCTCCGGCATCACCCTGTACGACCAGAACGGTAACGGGCGTTCTATTTCCTGGCCGGTGCGACCCGTATTCACGACACCGATGGTGAAAAGGTGACGGCGTGCTCGTGGGGAACGGGGTCACGCCCTGTCGTGGGTGGATGCGTCATCGAAAGGAACACTATAGACACAATAGAGAGGATAGGATAATGACACGTCGGGCGTTATGGTGGGTTGGTATCGGGACGCTTCTGGTGGGGGTGACATGCGACGCGATCTGGCAACGCAACGGCCCTACCGCCATCGACCCCCTCGCGACGGTCGCCGTCGGGCGGCGACCGGCCGCGCTCGCCCTCGACGACCGGACGGGGCGCGCCTTCGCGGTCAACAATCTGGACAATACTATCAGCGTCCTCGACACCCACCGCGGCCAGCTCGTCCGTACCCTCAGCGTTAGGCCGTACGGTCTCCGCCCAGCCCTCCAGGCCATCGCCGTCGATACGCGGATTGGCAGGGCGTACGCGGCCGGTTCGGGGTTCACCTTCAAGTCGCCCACCTCCGCCTTCGTGAGTACCGTCGTCATCCTGGATACGCGCCGCGCCGGTGTCGTTAAATCTGTGTCCCTCCCTGGCCTCGTGCGGGGCGTGGCCGTCGACGATCGCACGGGGCGAGTGTTCGTCCTCGTGGACGGGAATGCCATGAACCATGGTGACGTGGCTGTGCTGGACGCGACGACCGGCGGCCTCCTGCGTACCGTCCCCGTCGGCGCGTCGCCGGTAGCGCTGGCCGTCGACGACCGGGCGGGACGCCTGCTCGTCGTGAACCAGGGCATGTCCACATCCGGGTCCCTCACGATCAGGGGGACCGTGAGCGTGCTCGACGCGCGCAACGGCCAACTGGTGCGCAGCGTCACCGTGGGACAACGGCCGATGGATGTCGCCATCGACGCGCGGACGGGGCGCGCGTTCATCAGCAACAGCGTCAGCGACACGATTAGCGTGATCGACACGCGCGGCGGACGCGTCCTGGCGACCGTGGCCGCCGGGCGACAGCCCGATGCGATGGCGGTCGACGAACAGGCCGGTCACCTCTTCGTCACGAACGTCGCCGCCAATACCGTGAGCATGCTCGACGCGCGCGGCGGCGCCTTCCTGCGAACGGTCCACGTCGGCCTCCGCCCCCTGGTGGCGACGGTCGACACCCGCACTCATCGCGTCCTCGTGGCCAACGATGTGAGCGGGACCGCGACCGTGTTGGACAGCGCCACAGGCTTGGTGGTGCGGACGGTCAGGGTCGGCCTGGACCCCGTCGACGCGGCGGTAGACGAGCGTACGGGGCGCGCGTTCGTCCTCAACCTGAGCGCGGACGGCGCGCGCCCGAGCAGTCTGCCCCTGGTGAACCGCATCCGGGCGCTCGTCGGGCGCATCGTAGCGGGGCCGGCGCGCGAACCAACGGGGAGCGTGAACGTCATCGATATGACGCGTTAACGCACCGTATCCACCATGACCACGCTCGCGTTGAGGGCCGCGGCGGAGGTACCCGCGGTCCGCACGATGACCAAGCGCCCCGCGGCGGGGTCCACGGCTACGCGGCCTCCGTCCGGCCCCACCGTGCGCACGATGGCCCCGCCGCGCGTGTCAATGGCAACCGTTGCCACCGTGCCTGAGATATAGGCGCGTCCCGCGCGCTCATCCACGGCAATGGCCCGTTGGGTCCCGTCGACCGCGCCGGCGCCCATCAGCTGTCCGGTGCGGGTATCAAACACGCCGACGGAGGCGGCCGTCCCGACGCCAGCGCCATTCGCGACGACAATGAGGCGCCCCGCCGCCGTATCCACGGCAATAGTGTTGGGCCACGTTTCCGACTCCTCCAGGATGATGGACTGCAACGCTTGGCCGCTCCGCGTATCCAGCACGCTCACCGCGCGCCCCGCCTTGTGCGGAATGAATAGGCGATGGCGGCGCGCGTCCACCACCATCTGTAGAGGCTCGTGGTCCAGTGTGGTGGTGGCGAGTATTGTCCCATGCCGCATGTCGAATGTGTGGACGGTTCCTCCCTCTCCGCTCATGTGGACGAGGCCCCGCTCGTCTACGCCAAGCGTCCCGACGAAGAGGCGTCCCGCCGGCACGTCCAAGGCGATAGTGCTGACCGGGCCGGCGACAGCGAGTTCGAGGGTGCGCCGGATGGCTCCCGTCCGCGCGTCGAGTATGCTGATGCCCGTATCCGTGCCGACCACGACCTGTCTCCCGCGCTCGTCTACAGTTATAGCCCGGGTGGCCGCGCCGACCGGCGTCGTATGTAGCACACGTCCCGTCCGCACGTCCAGCATGCTCACCGCTTCGGTCTGTAGAGGGCCTGCGTGGGCGACGAAAACGCGATGGGCCCGCTCCGCCACGGCCACGTTATTGTAGCCATATCCATAGGCGCCGCCAAGGTCGACCGTCCGCAGGAGGGTCCCGTTAGCCGTGTCGAGCACATCGACCATGCCATCTTGATGCGTCACGAATGCACGATGTGTGGAGGGGGAGACAGCTAGCGCCACGGGGAATGGGCCAATAGCCATCGTCTGTTGGCCGAACGCGGTGGCACGCCGCCATGCGATAAACCCGAGGATAGCTGCTCCACCAACAGCCGCGACCGTCCATGTAACAACTCGTCTGCGCATCACCTTCACCCACTTCATTTATCATCTGCAATTAGCACTTATCATCTGCAATTAGCACTTCGATGCTGTTAGAGATACCATGACAACGCACACCATGCTCAAAGGCGAGGCGGGAACTTTGCAGCCCCCGCCTCGCCAAGCTAAAAGATCAAGTTGACAGCATGAGCTCGACGCCCAAGAACAGGTTAGGTATGCCACCTTGACGTCCGGTTCACTGCCTATCCGGTCGTGACACCGTTACTCATTCTGCTGGTCTGATTGACGAAGCCCCCTGGGAGATCGCCCTGACTATTGGGGAAGTATGGTATCTTCTCGCTGCCGAAGCTGTAGAAGGATCCTTCACCACTGCTCCCCAATGTGCGCCACGAGGCAATGTTCTGGCAAACAAGGACCGTGGTACCCGGATAGAAATCGTTGCAAAGTTCCGCGACTCCGGTACCCGTGTACCTAACACACAGTCCACTTTGCCCACTCTTCGAATAGAGCCTGATACCGCCCGTGTCCGCGCAGGTGCCGTCTTTCTTGATAGTACCAATGTTGGCAGGACGGTGGGCGACGCCATGCCTGACGGATGCGGCCTGTATCGCGCTCGGGCAGAGCACGGCGGCAAAAATGATGGGCGCGAGTACGACTTTAACGCGATTCACTGTTCTTTCCTTTCCTCATCTATCGTTGCTTCAGCAGTCATAGTCGTTGTGTCCCGACTTTATTTTTCCCCTCTGGCGTGAGCGCTACCAAGGCAAGGGTGAGTCGGTTTGACGCAGCATCAACGGACGTATAGATCGTGCTCTGTTCCTCTCCTCTCGCAGCTATGACGCCGCCCCATGCAGCGTCCTATACTTGCTACTCTACGCCCCCTGGTATGTCCGTCACCACCGTATAAATACGGTAGCAGCCACCCGTATTTATACGGTGGTCGTGGACGCGTAGAACTGCTATCCTACTCCTTTGGCGCGATCCCGCGTCGCATGGTAACGAAAGAACAAAGAACGAATGATGAGCAGACGCGTAAGGGTTTTTGCCGGTATCATACTACTGCTCGTCGCTCTTGGCGCCGGACTAGCTGTTCTGGCCGTCTTGGCCGCGCCGAGGACGGACGCGTTGCAGGTCGTGACCGTCGGCCAAGACCCTTTTGGTATCGCGGTCGACAGCCGCGCGGGCCATGTCTTCGTCGTTAATACTACACAGGGGAATGGGCCGAGTACGGTCAGCGTGCTCGGCGCGGCGGACGGGTCGCCGCGGCGGACGACGCCCGTGGGGGTGTGGGCGCACGGCATCGTCGTCGGTGATCGGCGCGGGCGCGCTTTCATCTCGAATACGGCGGATGCGCGGTCCCACGCGCCAAACAGCGTGAGCGTCATCGACACGCGCACCGGGCGAGAACAACAGCGGGTACCCCTTAGCGCGTCCTTGGCGACCATGACGGTTGATCGAACGGTCGGGCACGTCTTCTTGGGCCTGTATAACGGACGTGTGCAGGCCCTCGATGCGGCGAACGGGCGACTGATCGGAGCGATAGCTCTCGGGTTCACGCCGCTCGCCTCGGCGGTGGACGAGCGCCGTGGACGCGCGCTTTTCGTCGGGTCCGGTCGCGCAGGGGTGGGTTACCTCGCCGTGCTCGACACGCATAGTAGCCGCCTGCTGTGGAAAGCGATAGTCGGTTTGGCCCCGTCGGCTGTGGCCGTCGATACGCGGCAGGGCCATGTGTTCGTGGGGAGCGTGGGGCCGGGACCGGGAGCGTGCGCGGCATCGGGCGGTAACTGCCCATTCGGCAGCGTCAGCATGCTCGACGTCCGCGACGGCCGTGTGCTGCGCACGGTCAACGTGGAGCAAAACCCGGCCAGCATCGTCACCGATGAGCGGACGCAGCGGGTCTTCGTAGTGAGCGCGGGCGCCAACCAAAGCGACATCGGGACGGTGAGCGTGCTAGACGCGCGCACCGGCGCCGTCCTGCGGACGACGACCGTCGGCTACGGGTCCGCGGGCGCCGCCGTCGACGTGCGCCGCGCCCACGTCTATGTCGCTAATGGTAACAGCGGGACGGTGAGCGTGCTTGACGCGCGCACCGGGCGCGCGCTCGGCGCCTTTCGCGTCGTCGCCGGCCCCGTGGCGGTCGCGGTCGACGAGCGGACGGATCGCGTCTTCGTCTCGAGCGACGATGTGAGCGGCGGCATCGCGCAGACCCATCAGGTCGGCGGTCGTTCGGTGATGGACCAAATCAGTTTCTTTGAAGCGGAGGCGTCGAATGAGCTGCGTTTGTTACACAAAGGACGAACGGGCACGGTGAGTGTATTCGACGCCCAGAAGACACCGTAGTAACTATAGAAAGGGCAACGATTATCATGGACCCTGTGATCCTCAACACCATCCTCGCCATCTGGCCGGTCGTCCTCGCCGGCGCTCTCTTCCTCGCGTTCACTTTTGGCTATATACGCGTAGCGCCCGGTCCGCGCCGCTGGCACATCCTCCTGGCGCTGTCGAATGTGGGCGTTTTGGCGTACGCCGTCCTCTTCCCGGCGCCGAACAACGATGCCAAGTTCGTGGGCTTGGTCCTCTACCTGCTGCTGGTCACGGCCTTCTCGTTGGTCCTCCTGGCGCGACCGCGAGCGCACGCGCAGATACCGGCGCCGGTCATGTCGGCTGGCATGGAAGATTCCGTCCTCGTGATCCACGGCCACGCGCAAGTGCTGCAAGGCGCGGGCGTTGTGTTCGACACGCGCCAAAGCGCACAGACCGCGGAAGCCGTCGTTCGCCGGACACCGCCAACCGGCGAGTAAAGACTGATGCCGACCGCGCCGTATGCGTCCGCGCCACCCGACGCCGACGCATAGGTCGTCCTGTCTCCCGGTCTACGCTGCCCGTGCGTCCATTGCATACCATATTTTACGGTGGCCGGCAACCGTATTTATACGGTAGTGCGCGCGTGCTGAAGGGGGTAGGATAGGTAGATACAAGATGCGGCGTGGAGAAGCGGCGGTCAGGGGCGAAGAGCCGGGGAGGACGAATGTCCGTTGTCGTGGGGCGGCGCCGCACGGGGTGGATGGGCGAGCGCGCCAGCGTGGAGTTGGCGCGGGCGGAAGAAACAACACTCGCCTTCGACGAGATGGTCACACGCTATCATGGCCGGATCTACGGCTACCTGCTGGGCATGGTCGGCGATGCCGAGCAGGCGCAAGACCTGACCCAGGATACCTTCCTCAAGGCGTACAAGGCGCTGCCGCGCACCCCCGACCCCGTGCTGCCGGCCTGGCTCTACCGCATCGCGACCAACACGGCCCTCGACGCGCTGCGCCATCGCCGCCGCCTGACCTGGCTGCCCTTCGCGCCCGGCGACGAGGAGCGCTGGGCCGCCCCCGGCGCCGACCTGCCAACCCGCTGCGCCGAGCGCGAGGCCATCCAGACCGCCCTCACCCGGTTGACGCCGCCCCAGCGCGCCTGCCTGCTGCTGCGCGCCCGCGACGGGCTCTCCATCGACGAAATCGCGCGCGCCCTGGGCCTGTCGCCGGCGAACGTCAAGGTAACCCTCTCCCGCGCCAAGGAACGTTTCCGCGCGGCCTATAGCGTGGACAGCGGGGTGGGGTAGGCCGCGGCAGCGTGTCGAAAAAGGACGACATCATGTGCTCACAGCTACGGCAAGAGACCGATGGGCGGAGGATCACGGCGGCGGCGTTGCGCCGCAGCCCCTTCTTCCGCGAGGTTCCCGAGAGCATGCTCGTCCCCCTCGCGGCGATCAGCAGCCGTCAGGCTCTCGACCACGGCGCTGTCCTGTGGCAGGCCGCCGACGTGATCGAGGTCGTCGTCGTCCTCGCGGCGGGCATCGTGCGCCTGTATCGCGAAGGGGACAATGGCGAGGAGGTGACCGTCGCCCTGCTCGACCGTGGGCAGGTCTGCGGCTTGGCGGGCCTCGACGCCGCCTTCACGCCGACGACCGTCGCCCAGGCGTTGTTCGATGAGACCGTCGTCTATCGCATCCCGCGCCGCGACGTCGCCGCGTTCCTGCGGGCAAACCCGGCCGTGGTCCTGCGCGCGCTCGACGCCACCTGCCAACGTGTCCAGGACGCCTACGACCTGTGCGCGTTGCCCGATGTACGCGCCCGTGTGGCCTACATCCTCGCACACCTGGCAGCGGCCAACGGCGAGCGGACGGTGTGGGCGACGCACGAGGAGTTGGCGGTGTGGGCGCACGGGCATCGTGAGGCGCTCACCGGGGAAGTGCTGCCCGACCTGCGGGGACGCGGCCTGATCGCATACGAGCGGCACCGACGCGGCATCCGCGTGCTCGACCACGCGGGGCTCCTGGCGCTAGCGACAGGTGGCGACGCGCATGTGCGCTGACGCACATTAATGTATGCCAGCGCACAATCATGTGCGTCGGCGCACAGACACGGCGGCCTGCGTACTGTACCGTAGGAGATAAGCAGCGGGAGGAGGTTCCGTTGCCGGGAGTGCTAACCCTAGACCGGCGGCCGACGGTTGCAGGGCAGGTACAAGGAGGAGGGCATCGAGCAAACCAAATAGAGGTAATCTGGTCATCTAACGCACAGAGGCCGATGGCTGCTGACAACAACCACCGGCCGGTCACATCGGGTACTCAGTGAAAGGAGCAATACCCCAATGCGTTTCCATCTTACCAGTTTGCGGCGCGGAGTGCCGCGCGTTAGCTTCTTCGGTCTGGCGTTTCTCGGGCGACTCCTGGCGGCCGGTGCCATTACGTTCGTCGCTGCGTTCGGCGCCGCGAACCTACCCGGCCTGGTGAACGTTGCCCGCGCGGATGCCCCGCCGTGTCACACAAATGGATATACCGACCTGGCCGCCTCCGGCATCAACGTAGACCCTTACGGCCAGGTGGGCGTCGTGGTCCTGTGCGGTGCCAGCAGCGGAGGCATTACGGACAGGTACGCTGAGTGGCAGACGGTCAACGGCCTCGGCGCCTTCAGCAACTCCACACAAGTTACGCTGAGAATATTCGCCAAGGATTCGCACGGCAACCAGTGTATCGACGGTGAATTCCCGTACATCGGGAGTAGGGGTACCGTGCATGTGACTACCGTTTGTGCCGGTACGGGTGAGACAGGGTATGCGACCGCTTACTTCGACTATGCCGGTACCCAGTACCTTACCAACGCTCCATCTAGTACACGTTGGCTCAATTATCTTTGCGCTAGCGATAGCGTGAAACGCTTGCGCCGGAGACACTTCAGTGTCCGTCGTTTGCCATGCGACTTTAGTCGCAGGCCAACGGCGCTCGCCAAGTTATTTAGGCCAAGCTGTACTAGTGGTTTTCGATAGGAACAGCGTCTAGCATTGCGGCCTCCGGAGCCAGCTGTGGATGCCGGGGGCCGCGTGCTATAATGCCAGCGGCAAGAGGCGCATGTACCGGAAGGCAGGTGGTAGCTTTGGATGGAACGGATCCCGAGCCAGATAGTCCCGTGGCCCTCATCACGATTGCGGGGACACTGGTCGAGTTCGACCGCCACGGTGCCCTCGTCGCCGACCACGACGATTACACCTTGGTTGTGCCCATCGAGACTTATGTGCGAGCCGTCGAGTTTGCCGTGCGCGGCAACGCACGACTGCTGGATTTCATGGCGGGGCTGACAGCGTTCTCCCATGAACTGAATGAGAAGAAGGCCGTGGCGACCGACATCGACGCCATTCAGGGCGCGCTCGGCGCTTTGGGGTGGCGCGAGCGGGAACGTTTCGCCCGCGACTACAGTCTCGACGGCAGGCTGCCGCGCGAGGGGCGGCAGGATGTCTATTGGCTGAACCCGCCGAGGAGCGGTTACACCACCCTATACGGGAAGGTACGGGGTACGCATTGCCATGCCGACTGGGATCTCACTGCCACGCCATGCTGGAGGATACGCGACGACTCGAAGCGGGTGCTCTCCATAGGAGACAATCTGTTCGATATCCCCAGCGCCATATCGCAAGTGGGATGCACACCTCGCGCAGTACCCGCCTCCTGAACTCCCCTACTGGTGGCATGTGTGACCATTCCTACGGCTAAATGGTCCATCCGGCAAATCACCATCACTTTTGGAGCCGTACTTTTCGCTGAAGTCTGCTCGTCCCCACGCTTGAACTGTGGCGACTTGGCCCAGCAGCGACGCGAAATGGCACAGAAGGGACTTACCGGATGGACCACTAAAATCGAGGAGGGCTTGGCCTACTTTCAGGCCCACCCCGCCGAGGTCAAACGTCTCATGGGCACCTATCTCGATCAGATGGCTGTGCTGGTGGCCGCTGCCTAGTGCAGAATCAAGGGACAAAGTTTGATTTGGGCGGCAGTTCACCCGACCGCAGTCGGCGTCGTTTGCCATCCGACCGCAGTCGCAGGCTTCAGCGCTGCAAACAATGTCCTCTGAAACAGCACTAGTCTCATTCTTTTTCTGAAGAGATATAGACATCTAACCTTGTTCAGGGACGGTGCCCTGAACAAGAGGCTCCTGACGGAGCAGTAAACTCCGACTCCGAAGCAGTGGGATACATTACTTGGCACATCAAACGTCTTCCGCCTCACGTTATTGCCCCTCCACGGAAAGCGCTGTCGAGGTAGGCCACGCACATGCGACGACGGTGTACTGGAAGACGTACGTCCCTGATTACCGGCGGATCAACCTTACACCCTCCGGTCTGGCGCGGACGCACCGTGCTCGTCCAGGGCGCTATCGTCTGGTACGCCTATTCCCCTCCACCGACGGTGATACGCGTGCCGATCGCGGGACCATTCAGGGGCCGGGTATTTACTTGGAGAGGCGTCCGATCAACAGCCAGGGGCAAGTAGGGTGTTTCGGGACAGCGCGCGTGCCCGTCCGGCGTCTATCGCCTCAGCTTAGTCATGGGCGCGATCCGCGTCCTTCCAGCCGCATCACGGACTCACGCGCGATGGCGCTTTGTTAGGTGGCTAGCGAGCGGGCAGAGGCGCGCCCTGTAGTCGGCAACGGCATCCACGGTGGGATAGGCCGCCGCTACGCTCCCCCGCCGGCACGTTCACGCAGCCAGTCGGACAAGGCCTTGATCGCGGCGATCTCGTCCGCGTGGCTCGTCACCAATTCCTCGATGCGGCGTCCCAACTCCCCCTCAGCCGTCACCCGATACCCATTCCATTCGAGGAAGGTCACTCCACAGACCAGCGCCGTACGCTTGTTCCCGTCGATGAAGGCATGCGCCAACGCGATGCCTGCCATGAGTAGCGCCGCCTGATCGACCATGTCGATGCCTTCGTAGTGGGCGGCCATGCGTGGACGCATCAGGGCGCTTTCCAGTAGCCCTTCGTCGCGTAGCGCGACCTCCGCGCCCTGTGTATAGCCAAGGACGCGGGCGTTGATCGCCACGGCGTCGAGCGCTTCGAGATAGCGCACGTCAGCGGTCTTTCAGGTAGTCAAGATCGGCCTGATAGCGCCGGATCACATCCTCTACGATGGGCGCGAGATCGGGACGCAACTCCGGTTGCACGCGCGCCTTGCGCACACTCACAACGACCGTATCACCCTCCCCCACGCCCTGCGCCTCGGCTTCCTCGCGCGGGACAACCACCATCAGGCTACCCCCAACCTTGCGTATCTTTTGCGTCATCATCACGTCCCTCCTGCCATATAGTCGATATAATTAATTATATCGTAGGGAGGCGCGAACGTCCATCCACCGACTTTCGACTACCGACTTTCGACTGCGTGGTCGCGCTGGCGGCGGATCTCGTAGAGCAGGATGGCGCCGGAGACGGCCACGTTGAGCAATTCGACGCGCCCGCGCATGGGACGGGCGCCGCATCGGAGCAGGTAAGCTGCGGGCCGCTGGATGCGGCGCGTCATCGCTGGCGGCGCGGGGTCCATCCCTCGGCGTTGACGACGTAGAAAATCGGCACGAGTAGGAAGACGATGAGCGCCGCGCCGGGCAGGGGGACGCCGATGGCGATGGCAATAACGGGGCTCAGGATGCCCAGCGCGGCGCGGCGGCGTTCCTCCCGGAAGAATCCCGCAGGCACATCGCCGCGCAGCAACTCGCGATGGCGGTCGAGGTAGAAGAACATGAGCAGCCAGGTGGCGCCCATCGCGGCGGCGACCAGCCCGTACAGCGCGAGCGCGGCGCGCTGATCGGCGAGCGTCCCGTGTTGCATAGCGTAGGCGAGCGTCGCGGTCGGGAACGGGAGGATCGACGCCGGGAGGAGCAGGATCAGGTTCCGCCAGAGCACGCCGCCGTTCACCTTGCCGACGCGGGCGAACAGCGCGTGGTGGTTGACCCAGATGACTCCGACGTAGACGAAGGAGGCGAGGTAAGCCACGTACGCGGGCCACTGCGTGAGGAGTTGGCGCGCGACCGTTCCGGGCGTGCCCTCGGGGACCTTGAGGTCCAGCGCGAGCAGGGTGATAGCGATCGCGAGCACCCCGTCGCTGAAGGCTTCGACCCGCCCGCTCTCGAAGAGCAGGCCCGGTCTGCCGCCTACAGCGCCCAACCCGCGGACGATCGGCCCCGCGTTCGGCGCGCCGCCCGCCTCACCCGACGCGCCGGCCGCGCGGTCGACGACACCATCCCACCCATCCGCCATGAAAGTTCCCCTCGCCGTCTGTCCGCGGCGTATTCCCATCGTAGTACCGCATACTGCATATGGCTCGGCGTGGTCAGGCCGCGTGATTGGCGACACAGTTAGGCGAACGTCACGGCCTCCCCGCGCCGGCGCCACCGCCCTGGTCTATGCGACCGAAGGTTGATCGCGCCGCCCCGCCAGCCCGCGAACATGCTGCCCTAGCCCGGCGCGTTGTCGCGCACAGATGGGTCCGACGCGGTCCGGTCGGCAGGGACGGGCGTGCGGACGATGTCCCGATGCCCCTCGATCGTGGGGCCCGGCTCCTCGTCCGCCGCGGCCATGGCCGGCCCGGCGATCTGGCGCTGGTGGAGCGGACCGAATACCTCGGCCAGCACGGCGAGTTGCGCGGGCGAGACGTGGTCGAGGAAGTGCCGCCGGACGCCTGCCACATGCAGCGGCGTCGCCCGCTCCACCAGCGCCAGTCCGTCCTCCGTCAGGAAAGCGTACACGCCTCGCTTGTCCACGGCGCAACGTCCCCGTCGCACCCACCCGCGCGCCTCCATGCGCTGCACTCGATAGGTGATGACGTTGGGCTCGACGCCGAAGGTCGTGGCGAGCTCCGTCATGCGCCGCCTGCGCCGCGGGTCGATACGGAGCAGCATCAGGATGCCGTAGTCGAGATGAGATAGGTCCAGTCCCCGCTTGAGCTCGTCGTCGAGTGTGGCCAGGAGGTGGAGCATGCTTTGGACAAGCGGGGCCCAGGCGCGCTGCTCCTCCTTGCTCAAGGGCCGCGTCAAGCGACCGTCCGCCTCCGCTTCCATGATCTTCATAGTCCCAGTTTGATGATGAGATAGCACGGACACAAGAGCTTCACCACCACCTCCTGCGCTCGGCGACACACGGGCAGCGCGCCACGTCTTTGTCCAATATCATCCCTATGATACCGCGTCATCAAACCAACTTCAAATTTTAAGTAGTTATTGCAGATTTGAAGTAATCATGGTATTGTGAATTTGAAGGACATAGCGCCGGGCCCGTGTGGGACACCCGGCCTGTCCGGCCGTCACGATCGTCCGTGCGCGGCGGCGCGTTCATAGCAAGGAGTTGCCGACCATGTCCACGTCCACCACACGCTCGCTCTCGACCCTCATCGCGGCCCTCGCCCTCACGTTCGCGCTCATCGCGGCCATCCCCACCCATGCCGGCGCCCGGACGGTGGCTGGCGGCGCGCCCCTGACCACCGCAAGCCTCCCCGCCTCCTACCGCCTGTTCCTCGATGAGGTCGGCGGCTCTCACTTCGTCACGGCGCATGGCGCGTCCCTGCACTACGTCGCGATGGGCGACCCCACGCGGCCCACGCTCCTGCTCGTCCACGGCAGCCCCGACAACGTGTTCACCTGGCGCAACATCATGCCCATCCTGGCGACGCGCTACCACGTCGTCGCCGTCGATCTGCTCGGCTTCGGCCGCTCCGGCCAACCCACACTCCACTACGGCTGGCAGGTCGAGATCGATTATCTGACCGCCTTCATCCAGACGCTGGGGCTGCGGCATGTCACCCTGGTCGGGACCGACATCGGCGGCCTGTTCAGCTTCGCCTACGCCCAGCAGCATCCGGGCAATGTAGCCGGCATCGCCTTCTGGGAGACGTTCGTGCAGCCCATCCCCAGCTACGCGTCCCTGGCCTACTGTGGCGCCTGCGCGACTTTCTTCCCGCGCGACCCCACGGCCAGTCTGGCCTACGCCCGGAAGGACGCACAGTTTATCGCCCAGGCCTATAGCCAGAGCCTGCTGAGTCCGCCCACCGCGGACGTGCTCGCCGCCTACGCCTTCCCCTTCACCAGCCCGGACGCGCGCGCGATCCCGGTCGAGGTCGGCGCGGACATGCCCATCGGCGGCCGGCCGGTCGCCACCTACGCCATCATCTCCGCCTACGCCCGCTACCTCAAGACGACCCCCACGCCCAAGCTCGCGCTCTACGGCACACCGGGCTACGTCATGCCGCTGGGCGTCCTCACGCGCTGGAGCGTGGGCGTGCCCAACCTGACGATCGCCCCGGTGGGTAAGGGCTACCACTACCTCTCCGAGGATGAACCGGGCAATATCGCCCAGGCCATCCTGGCCTGGCGCGCCGCGTTCTAAGAGCTACCAGGAGGATTGCAATGGCTGCCATCACACGCTGGATTCTCGCCCATCGACGCCTCGTCGCCGCATTCTGGCTCATCGTCGCCGTGACGGGCCTGGCCTCGGTAGGCTCGGCCACCGCTGCTCTCTCACAACAGTTCACCGCCCCGCCCGGCTACGAAGGGTATGCAACCAATGACACGATCGCGCGCGCCTATGGCACGGGTGGCGCGGGGCATCCCCTTGTGCTTGTCGCCGTCCTACCACACGGCGCGACCGTGGCCACGCCGCGCGTGAGAGACCAACTTACCGCTGCCCTCGCCGCGGTCGCGGCGGCGCTGCCGCGTGCGCGCGTCGCCTCGTACGCCTCAACTGGTAACCGCGCATTCGTGTCGGCCGACGGGCGCGTCACCTTTGCCATGGTCTACCCCTTCGGGCCACGGTCGGGACCAGGGGCGGTCTCGGTCGCCCCGGCCATCACGCGGGCGCTCGCCGGCCACACCGTCGCCGGCGTCCCACTGCGCGTCACCGGGCTTGACGAATTGGCGACATCCGGCGGTGGTGGCGGCGGGCCGGGCGTGTTGGCCGAGACGCTCATCGGCGCGCTCGGCGCGCTGATCGTCCTCGTCGTCGTCTTCGGGTCGTTCCTCGCGTTGGTTCCGCTGCTCATCGCGCTCGTCGCCGTTCCGACGACCTTTCTGCTTGTGTGGGGCGTGACCGCGATCACCGATGTGTCATTCATCGTGGAGTTCCTCACCGCGCTGATCGGGCTGGGCATCGCCATCGACTACTCGTTGCTCATCATCATGCGCTGGCGCGAGGAGCGCGCCCAGGGCCACGCCAACGTGCTCGCGGTGGAGCGCGCCATGGCGACCGCCGGCAGCGCGGTCATCTTCAGCGGCGCCACCGTCGCCATCAGCCTGCTGACCCTCGTCGTGCTGCCCGTGCCCTTCCTGCGGAGCGTGGGCTACGGCGGACTGCTCATTCCATTGGTCACCGTGGCCGTGGCGATGACGCTGCTCCCGGTCCTGCTGGCCACGGTAGGGCCACGCCTCGAGTGGCCGCGGCGTACCTACAGCGCGCAGCCGAGCCCCTTCTGGACATCGTGGACGCGCGCTGTGGTGCGCCGGCGCTGGATGGCGGCGGGGGCGGCCCTCCTCATCCTCGGCGCGCTGTTGATCCCCTTGGGTAGCCTGAAGCTGGGCGACCCCAGCGCGGACGCACTAGCGAGTACGGGGCCGGCTTACCAGACGCTCCAGACGTTGGAAACCTCTGGAATCGGTAACGGCGCCCTGGATCCCATTGAGGCGCTAACCACCCCCCATGACGCCGCCGCGCTGGTGGCACGGTTGAGCCGTGTGCCGGGAGTCCGTGGGGCCATCGCGCCGTCGGGTCCCACCTGGCGCCGCGCCGGACGCGCGCTCGTCGACGTGCTGCCGTCCGCCGAAGGCGCCTCCGCGACGGGGCGCGCGACGCTCGATCGGGTGCGGGACGCCGCGCACAGCGGGTCCGCGCGCGGTCTGGTCGGTGGAGCGCGGGCGGCCGACGCCGATCTAGCCGCGGCGGTCTATGGGAACTTCCCCCTGATGGTCGGCCTGATCGCGTTGGTCACCTATGTGCTGCTCGCGCGGGCCTTCCGCTCGCTGCTGCTGCCGCTCAAGGCGTTGGCGCTCAACGGGCTCTCGGTGGGCACCGTGTGGGGGGCGCTCACGCTCGTGTGGCAGCAGGGCCATGGCTCACAGCAGATTTGGGGCATCCAGGCCACCGGCTCGATCACCACCTGGATCCCCTTGATGATTTTCGCCTTCCTCTTCGGCCTCTCCATGGACTACGAAGTGTTCATCCTGGCGCGCATACGCGAGGAATTCGACGCGACGGGCTCGACCGACCGTGCGGTCATCGGCGGGGTCGGCCACACCGGCCGGCTCGTGACGAGCGGGGCGCTGATCCTGGTGCTGACCTTCGCCTCGTTGTCCTCGGGGCCGGAAACGGATCTCAAGGTGTTCGCCACAGGACTAGCGGCGGGCATTCTGCTCGACGCCACGGTGGTACGCATGCTGCTCGTCCCCGCCCTCGTTTCACTGTTCGGACGCTGGAATTGGTGGTTGCCAGAGATGCCCGCACGGCTGTTGCGCGTGCCGGCATCGTCGGGCCGGCGCCCTGGGCGTGACGAGGCTATCTCCGCAGGCGAAGGGTCAGCGGCGTAGCCGCTGGGCGTGCTCCAAAAGAGAAGATAGAGAATCGATGATTAGTACATTTCCGACCAGCGGCGTCCGGCTGATGCATCTCCTTGTAATCAGCGACTACGACCGCGCCCTCGCCTTCTACCGTGATGTCCTGGGCGCGACCGTCGTCCGGGAGATGCCGGGGACGCTGGCCTTCCTTGATTTCGCGGGCGGCCAGCTGATCCTCTCGGTCCCGGGCGGTCCCACCCCGGATAAGCCCACGGTCACCTTCGCCCCACCCTCCGCGCCCGACACCGTCAGCAGCGAGGTCACCATCCGGGTCCCGGATTGCCACGCCGCCTACGAGGAGCTGCGCGCGCGGGGCGCGGTATTCCTCACGCCTCCGGTGGAGTATCCCTGGGAGATCCGCGCCTTCTTGCGGGACCCGGATGGGCACTTGATCGAGATCAGCCAGGGCGGCGAGTATGCGCCCAACCGGAAGGAGGACACGGCACACTGAGTATCCATATAGGTGTGGATTTGGGGCGCTATAACCAGCAGCGCACAACAGGCGTCAGCTTTTTGAGGAAGACCCGGCGCCATTCCGGGAACACACAACACAATGGAGGACATGCAGCATGATCGCGATTACGGCGGCAAATGGAAATATTGGGCGTCATCTCGCACAAATGCTCGCCGCGGTAGGGGCGCCGGCGCGGCTGCTGGGGCGCGGCCAGGACATCGCCAACGCGGCTACGGCCGGCGGCGTCCTGCAGGTCGTCGCGGCGGACCTCGATCGCCCCGACACACTCGACGCGGCGCTGGCCGGCGTCACGCAGCTCTTTCTGGTCTCACCCGGCCCCGCCACCCCGGCGCAGGACGCCGCCGCGATCGCGGCGGCGCAACGCGCGGGCGTGCGCCACATCGTCCTGCTCTCGTCGCTCGGCGTCGAGCTCGGCGGCGTCGGCGGCGGACGCGCGCACGCGCCCGGTGAAGGGCTCCTCACGGCCTCCACCATGGACTGGACGATCCTGCGCCCGAACGAGTTCATGACGAATACGCGGGGGTGGCTCCCCGAGATCACGGCGCGGGGGACGATCTCCGCGCCGAGCGGCGCTGGCAAAGTCGGCTATATCGATCCCGCCGACATCGCCGCCGTCGCGTTCGCGGCGCTAACGGCGTCCGGTCATACGGGGAAAATCTACCGCCTGACCGGCCCGGAGACCCTGACCACGGCCGAGGTCGCGGCGCGGATCGGCGCGGTGATCGGGAAGACGGTCCGGCACGTCGATGTCTCCGACGCGGTCTTCCGCGCGAACGCCCACGACGCGCACATGCCAGAGGCGATGATCGAGTTACTATCGGAGTACTACGGCGCGGTCAAGGAGGGGCGGATGGCGGTGCTCACGCCCGACGTCGCGCAGGTCACCGGCCGTCGTCCGGGCACGTTCGCGGACTGGGCGCGCGCCGCCATCGCGACGGCATGATCGCGCCGGCGTTGTGGTGGTGTAGGGGCGATGGTCGGGCTACGTCCAGATTCGCTAGGCGGCCGACTATCGACTTTCGACTTTCGACTTTCGACTTTCGACTGCGTGGTCGCGCTGGCGACGGATCTCGTAGAGCAGGATGGCGCCGGAGACGGCCGCGTTGAGCGACGCGACGCGCCCGCGCATGGGCAAGCGCACGCGATAGTCACAGGCCTCTCCCACGAGGCGGCCGAGTCCCTTGCCCTCGCCGCCGACGACGACCACGAGCGGACGCGTCGCGTCTATTTCATCATACGGCGTCGTGGCGTCCTCGGAGAGCCCCACCGTCCAGTAGCCGACCCGCTTGAACCACTCGAGCGTGCGCGTCAGGTTGGCCTCCTGCGCGATGGCAAGGTGTTCGGCCGCGCCGGCCGAGGCGCGCACGACGGTGGGGGTGACGCCGGCGGCGCGGTGGCGCGGCAGCACCACGCCGTGCACGCCGGCGCCCTCGGCGCTGCGCAGCAGCGAACCGACGTTGCCGGGGTCCTGCACCCCGTCCAGCGCCAGCACCAGGCCGGGCTCCCCCGCGCGCTCGGCCACGGCCTGGATGTCGTCGAGCGTGGCGTAGTCGTGCTGGTGGTAGGCGGCCGCCACGCCCTGGTGGTTGCGGTTGGCCAGCATGCGGTCGAGATCGGCGCGTGGCACGGCCTGTACCGGCACGCCGGCGTCGCGCGCCGCCTCGTGCAGTTCGCGCAGCACGGGGGCGTCGCGCGCCTCGCGCGCCACGTAGACTCGCGCGGCGTGCCCCGCACGCAGCGCCTCTATCACGGGATGCCGTCCGTAGACATCAAAGTCAAGTTTAGCCATCCGTCCCACGCTCCTTCCGCGCCAACACTAACACTTGGTCCTCTGTCCAGCGCAGCGCCAGAATCTTAAAGCCGTGCTCATCACACAAGCCGCGCGCCTCCCGCGCGCTCGTCACGGCGCGATAGCGCCAGCCGCCGGTCCGGCCATGTCGCGGCCGCTCGATATAGTCGCCGTAGATGACCGGCCAACGATAGACGTAGCGCTGCAGCAGGTAGCGGCGCAGGGTCGCGCGCGACGAAGCCGTGCCGGCGGCCAGGAATAGCAGGCCGCCGGGACGCAGGACACGGTTGACTTGCCGGAAGAAGACGGTACGCCGGTCCGGCCGCACCGAGGCGAAGGCGCCGTCACACCAGACGCCGTCGACCGAGGCCGCGGCGAACGGCAATTCCATCGGGTCGGCGCCCACGAATAATGTATGGGCGCCGTCCTCCGCTGAGGTCTCCGCCGTGGCGGTCATCGCGCACTGCAGCCGCGCGCGGCTCGTATCGACCACGACGACGCGCAGCCCTTGGCGCGTCAACCGAGTCGCCGCGCGCGCATCGCATCCGATGCCGAGCGCGATCCTGTCCGAGGGGAGGCCGCGCACGAAATGATCGAACAAATCGTGCTCACGCGTACCAGCCGCGTCTTCAACGGGCGAAGCAACGTACGGATCGGCGGTGTGGTAGACCAGGGGAGCCAGGAACCGTTCGCGGCGCTCGACCCGCGCGATGTGGCGACGGTAGTCGAGGCGCGCCGAGTCGGGGTCACTGCGGCTGACCACGATGTCCTGGTCGAGCGTCGCCAGCGCGTCGTCGCGCATCAGCCAGGGGATGTCGAGGGAGCCATTCCCCACGCTGTGCAATGGGTACGAACGCCCACAACCAGAGCAATGAAGGGCGCCCAAGGGGAGTGAAAAGGATAGGGTGAGCCGCGACATGCAGTACGGGCAACACACGATCTCCAGCACGTCGTGTAGTGGGGTGTCGATAGGCGTTTGCACGGTCATACGGCTCCGTGGAGATGTACCCGTCACCAATAGGCGCTCCCGGTAGACACGCCGCTAATGGTCGCGCGCGTCGGGCCGCGCCGCGTCATAACCGTCGAGCAGGCGGGCGACATGGGGGGCGGCGCCGACGAGGCTGGGCAGCACGAGGTCGGCGCGCTCGAACGAGTGGCCGTGGGTCTCGGCCGAGGGCACGGCGATGGCGTACATGCCGGCGTTCTTGGCCGCCTGCGTGCCCGGCCCCGAGTCTTCGAACGCGACGCAGCGCGCGGGCGCCACGCCCAGGCGCTCCGCCGCCAGCAGATAGACATCGGGCGACGGCTTGCCCCGCGCCACCTCGAACCCCGAAGCCCACGTCGCGATCATGGCGCGGATGGCGAGGCGGTCCAGCACCGTCTCGATCTGCCACAGCGGGCTCGACGAGGCGATGGCCAGCGGGTAGCCCGCGTCGTACAGCGTGACGACGAGCTCACGCGCGCCCGGCATGGCCTCGGCCTGCTCACGTAGCAGCGGCGCGTAGTAGGCGGCCTGCAACTCTTCCAACTCCGCGTTGCCCTCGCGCACACCGTAGAGCGCGCGCAGGCGGTTCCAGCACTCGTCAGCGCGCAGGCCGACGAGCGAACTCATCACGTCATGCGGGATAGACACGCCGTAGCGCTCCTCCAGGATGCGGCTCGACGCTCCGAA
>JAABUZ0100002716.1_pt1 | contig 28448 bp, 16 predicted proteins | sample 5562091 | NCBI WGS metagenome assembly JAABUZ01 (sample SAMN12813069, study PRJNA571459) | rock metagenome | isolation source: Antarctica rocks | place: Antarctica: Victoria Land, Linnaeus Terrace sud | collected 2015-12-21 | reverse complement strand
GATTGTGGAACGGCTCAACCTGGCCCGGGACATGAGCCGGCACCCCCTGGTCCAGGTGATGTTCCAGCTCGCGCCGCTCGAGCAGGACAACCCAGCCTTCAGCGGGGTCGTCGCCAGCGAGCTGCCGCTCGACACGGCCCCACAGATCAGCGAGTTCGAGATCGTGCTCAACGTGCAGACGTCGCCCGAGCACTACGTCCTCGAGCTGAACTACGCAGCCGAGCTGTTCACCGACGCGACAGCCAAGGAGGTGGTGTCCGCGCTGTCTGCCCTGGTGGCCGAGTGTGCAGCGGACGCGGGGCGCCCCCTCCATCAGGCGTCGGCCTTCCGCGACGACAGTCCCATCGTGGCCTTTCCCGGGTCGCCGGCCTCCGTGCTCGCGAGACTGCGCACGGTCGTCGAGGCGCAGCCTGAGGCCATCGCACTGGTCGACGACGCGGTCGGGATGTCCTACGCAGACCTGTGGGCGGCCTCGGAACGGGTGGCGCGCGCGGTCCGCCACGCTCTCGGCGTGACCGAGGGCGCCGTGGTCGCGGTGGCCGGTGCCCGCACCGCGCGCCACGTGATCGCCGTCGTCGGCGCCGCGCGCAGCGGCGCCGCCTATCTCACCTGGTCGGAGGGAGGCGACGCGGCAGAGCTGGCCCGCGAGGCCCACGACGCCGGCGTCGACCTCATCCTGTGCTCCGACGACGTGCGGCAGGGACTGCTGGCCGCAGGCTGCACCTGCCGGATCGCCGACCCGGCAGAGGCATTGTGGCCCGACGCGTCGTCGGACGACGCGCCCTTGCCCGAGGTCGCCCTCTCCTCCGCCGCCTACATGTGCTTCACGTCGGGTTCCGGAGCGGCCGGCCGCACCCGTGCCCTCGTGTCTCATCTGGCTCTCGCCAACGTGGTCGAATGGTTCGCGGACGTGCAGGGTCTCGAAGCCGGCGTCGACACGACGTTCCTCACCGGAGTCGAGTTCGACGTGTCCCATCTCGATGTCTGGAGCCCACTCGTCTCGGGAGCCACCGTCCACATGACGCGGGAGCCCGTCCTCGGCCAGGAGCTCGCTGACTGGCTCACGGCTCGGCGCGTCACCAAGGCGAACCTGAGCACGGCAGTCGCGACCACGCTGCTGGAGGCGCAGTGGCCGCAGGGCTGTGCCGTGGGGCAGCTCGCCGTCGGGGGCGAAGCGCTTGCGCCGTCGACGAGACACCTGTGGCCCTGCGCCGTGGTCAACTGCTACGGCTTGACCGAGACGGGCATCACCTCGACGTATCACGTGCTCGACAGCGAGGCAAGCGGTCTCATCCCGATCGGTCAGGCGATACCCGGGGTCTGGTGCCGGGTGGTCGACAGCTTCGGCAACCCGCTGCGGGCGCCGTTCTCGGGGGAGCTCGTCATCGGCGGCGCCGGCGTCGAGACGACGCTCTTGCGCCTGCCCGAGCAGTCACGCAACCACCTCGGAGAGCTCGGCGGACGAACGGCGTTCTGGACCGGGGACCGAGTTCGCTGGAACGTGGACGGCGAGCTGATGCACCAGGGTCGGCTCGACAACCAGGTGAAGCTTTCCGGGCATCGTTTCGAGCCGGAGGAGATCGAGGCGCACCTGGGCACTGTCCAGGGCGTCGTGCGCAGCGTCGCCGTCCTCGATCACGAAGCTGCTGCACCAGTCCTCGTCGCGCTCGTGGAGCTGAATTGGCAGACGTCCTCGCCGGCGCTCCTGTCCGTCGTCCGCAAGCTCTTGGCGGCCGAGCTGCCGTCCTACAAGGTGCCGTCGGCCCTGCTTGCCGTCGATGAGGTCAGGCTGACCCCGAACGGCAAGATCGACCGCAGGTGGGCTGCCGAGACCGCGGCCCTCATGCTTGCGGAGGCCCGGGCGCAGAGCCCGGCGGCCGCATCGGGGGAGATGTCCGAGGATCCGTTGTACATCCTGGTCAAACAGGTCGTGGAGAACAACCTGGGCCTCCCCTACGACGAGCGCCGAGACTTCAACGGCAACGGCATGGGCTCCTTGGCGGCCACGCGCACCGTCATGCGCCTCGCGACCGTGCTCGGCTTCAGGTTGTCGCTCACGGAGTTCTTCGAAGCCGGCACCGTGTCGGGCGTCGTGCGGCTCGCGCGGTCGGGCAGCCGTGTGGGGCAGACGTCGGACGGGGGCGCCGGCGGTCCCCACCTGCTGGACATCACCTCCGGCCCCGAGCGGGTGACGACCCGGCTGATCGTCCTGCCAGGGGTCACGGGCGTACTGACCCCCTACCTGCCGCTCGCACGCGCGTTGGGCGGCACCATGCGGGTCGCGGGGTTCAACGTCCACGACAGCGTCGGCTCGGGCGAGTCGCCGGGGTCGCTGGACGATGTCGTCGACAACTGTGTCGAGAGCCTGGCGGCGTTGGCGGGCGAGGAGATCCTGCTCTGCGGGTGGTCGCTGGGCGGCACGCTTGCCTACGAGGCGGCTCGACGGCTGTCCCTCCTGGAGATCGAGGTCGCCGGCGTGCTCCTGCTCGACGCCTATCCTGCGCCGCTGCCGTCCGAGCTGTTGGACGACCGGGAGCTGGGCGAGCTCGCCAGCTTCGCGCGGATCATGACGGGGCTCGCCGCGGACTTCGAGACGCTTCCGTGGGACGGCCCTGTCGCGCTCGTCCCGGCGTCGGACAGCCTCGCCGTCGAGGTGTGGAAGGGGTGGGCCGCCGGCCACGAGGGCGCCGTCGCCCCGCAATCCCTCTCGAGCGTGAACGTGGAGCACCTGCGGATGCTCGACCCGGGCCACGCGGAGGCCGTGGCCGCTGCGGTGATCGCCTGGCTCGCGCAGTCGGAGCGGGGCGCCGTGCCCGGGTGACGCCGCAGAGCCCGTCGCGCCGTGCAGAGGGAGGAGGAACGTGACTCAAGGGCAGATCGTCGGACTCTCCGACTGGTCCGGCAGGGCGGTGCTGGTCACAGGAGCGACCCAGGGGCTGGGCCGCGAGGCGGCACTGGCGTGGCACGGTGCCGGCGCACGGGTGATCGTCCACGGGCGGACGCAGGTCGACGGCCCGGCCGAGGAGGCGCGACGCGCAACGGAGCGCTGGCTGAGCTTCCAGGCCGACGCCGCCACGGTGGGCGAGCTGGGTGACAGCCTCGCCCGGATGCTCGACGTGGAGGAGGTCGATGCGGTGCTCCTGAACCACGGCGCCACCGTCCGGGAGGGAGACGGCGTGCGGCTCGCGCCCCCGCTGTCGTACTCGAGTCGGGAGCTGGCCGACCTAATGCAGGTCAACGCGCTGAGCATGTGGGAGTGCCTGCAGGCCGTCGCCGGTGCGTGGGACTCCGCCGCTGCGAACGTCACGAGACGTCGCAGCGTCGTGCTCATCAGCAGCTCCGGTGTCGGAAACACCCGCGCCTTCGACCCCTACCCCTACCGGCTCTCCAAGGCCGTGGTGAACCGGCTGGCGCACGATCTCGCCCACACCTTCGCCGAGGCGGGCATCGCGCTGAACGTCGTGTCGCCGGGGATGATCGACGGGGGACTTTCACATCTCCCCGGCGTTCGGCGGCTCACTGACACCATCACTGCCGGCATCCCGATGGCGCGCTACGGGACAGTCGGTGAGCTAGTGTCCGTCCTCGACCTCTTCCTGTCGGGGCGCGTCCACTTCGCGACGGGCAACAATCTCCTGATCAACGGAGGCACGGTGTCCACATGACTGTCCCAAGCCCGGCCAAGGTGAACCCGTGCCGCCTCGGCGCTCACCGCTGAGGCGGCTCCGCGATCCCCGCGGCGCCAGCGGCCTCGTCTACATGCTGACGCTGCTGCCGAAGGCGGCGCCCGCCCTCTCGTTCGTGCTCTTCGCGCTCATGGCGGCCGTGCTCACTCTGCCCGCCGGTCAAGCCGTCCTGGCCGGTGTCTTCGTCTCCCGGGCGCGGGCCGTCGTCACGGGCACGCCCGGCGCCTCGCGCTCCAGCGTGTACCTGGTCGGCGTCCTCATCGGCGTCGCCTTCGTGTGCCTGCAGTTGGCGACGCTGGCCGTCCAGACCCTGGCCCGGGTCCTCGGTCGTCGGCTCGAGGCGATGGTCGAGCGGAACATCCTCGAGCTCTCCCTGCACTCCGCCGGGCTTGAGTTCAGGGGGGACCCCGAGTTCCGGCGCCTGCTCGGCGACTGGCAGGGGGAGGCGAGCGCCGGAGGTGTCCCCGCCTCGCTGGTACAGGCCCTGGTGGGAACCGTCAACGTGGCGATCATGCGGGGTGGCGCGCTGTTGGCCGTGTCGCTGCTCTTCGCGTTCCACGTCGAGCTCGGCCTGCTCCTGGTGGTGGTCTACCTGGCTGCCTCGCACGTGAACACTCGCAACTACCGGCTGGGGCTCGAGTCCACCAGGGGCGAGGCCGCCATCATGAGCAGTCCCCTCTATCTCAGGAGCCTGGCCACCGGCACCCATGCCGCGAAGGAGGTACGGACCTTCGGGCTCGCCCCGTGGCTGACTGCGCGCTACGCGACGGAGACGCGGTCCGTCCTGGCTGCTCTGCGCTCCGGGCGGGGCACCGTCGGTCGTAGTGGCGTTCTCATCGGCATCGCGATCGTCGCGGCCCAGGGCCTGACCTTCGCGTTGCTCGCGCGGGCCGGCTACCGGCACAGCATCAGCGCCGGCGACGTCACGACCTATGCGGTGGCAGCCACAGGCCTGGCTTCCGTCCTGTTCGCCACCGGCGACATCTTCAACATGGCCAACGGTGCGCATCGCTTCTCGGTCACTCGCAAGCTCGAGGGCCTGCTCCTTCGGGCCAGGGGCGATCCCGCCCCCACGACGACGCTGCCGGCGGGGTGGCGGGCCATCTCGTTCGCCGGCGTCGGCTTCCGGTACCCGGGGTCTGACAGGTGGGCGTTGCGCAACGTCGACCTCACGCTCGTCAGAGGGACGTCGCTGGCTCTGGTCGGCGAGAACGGTGCGGGCAAGTCGACGCTGGTGAGCCTGCTGTGTCGTTTCGTGGAGCCCTCTGAAGGGGTCATCACGGTCGACGGCGTCGACATCAGGACCATCGACATCGGCGAGTGGCGGGCGGCCGTCGGTGCCATGCTGCAGCACCCGGCACGGTGGCCGCTCGCCCTGACCGATATCACGACGGCGGACTCCGCCGACCCGGCCATCCGCGACGAGGCTGCCGCCCTAACGGGAGTGGACGAGCTCGTCGCCCGCCTGCCCCTCGGGTGGGAGACGCAGCTCGGGTCCATCGGCGCCGACAGCGTCGACCTCTCGGGCGGTCAGTGGCAACGCCTGGCGCTGACCCGGACCCTGATCCGCATGCGGGGCGAGCCGGGACTGACGATCCTCGACGAGCCGACGTCCGCGCTGGACGCCGAGGCGGAGGCTGCCATGAACACCGCGCTCCTCGAGTCCGGGCGAGGCGGCACCGTGCTCCTGGTCTCGCACCGGTTCAGCGCGGTGCGTCGGGCGCAGACCATCGCCGTCCTGCGGGAGGGCCGACTCGTCGAGACCGGCGATCATGAGCGCCTCATGGCCATGCGCGGGTCCTACTTCGCCATGTACGACGTGCAGGCCAGCCGGTACCGCGAGGGCGTCTCGTGAGGCCCGCCGGAATGCCGTTGCTGACAGGTACCACGCGTGCGATCCGCCTGTCCTACAAGGCCTCGCCTGCTGCGACGACGGCCACTCTCGTCTCCTTCACGCTGCGCCCCCTCTCGCCCGTGCTGCTCGTCTACCTCTTCGCCGATCTCGTCGACGCGGTCGCTCGTGGGGACCGCTCCGGCGCGCTGGTCAGCGGCCTTCTCATCGCCGCCACCGCGGGCGTCGCCGCCGGCGTCGCCGGCCCTTCCCTCGAGGCCTCCGGCCGCATGATCGAGGCAACCGCGGCACACATCGACCTGCTGCTGATGGACCTCGTCGCGCGCGCTCCCTCTGTCGAGGTCTTCGAGGACACCGAGGTCACCGAGCGCCTTGAGGTGCTCCGACGCGACCGCACCATCCTGGCCGAGGGGGCCGACGCGGCCGGGCTCGTGTTCGGCAGCGTGTCCCGGGCGATCGGCACCGCTGTCCTCCTCACCACCGTGGACGCTAGGTTGCTGCTCCTGCCGCTCTTCGCTCTGCCAGGCTTCTTCCTCACCGGCCGCGCCGGGCGGCTCAAGGGCCAAGCCTCCCGCGACAGCGCTGAGGCGACAGGTCGTGGTCACGAGATCCTTCGCGTCGCTCTGGGGGAGAGCGGAGCCCGCGAGGCCAGGCTGCTGTCGTGGAGGACGAAGCTTGCGGGGCAGCACGCTGACCTGCTCACGAGCGCGAACGACCGACTGACGCGGGCCGAGATTCCCGCGACGGCGTTCGAGGCCATCGGCACCGCGGTCTTCGCGCTCGGCTACGTCGGCGCGTTGCTGCTGGCGAGTCAGCGCTACCTCGATCACCACGTCGGCGTCGGCGGACTCGTCCTCACCGTCAACCTGATCACCAGCATCAGCATCCAGGTGACGCTGGGCATCGTCTTCACCGGAGCGCTGCGCGAGTCCTTGCGCAGCAGCGAGGTGCTGGCCGAGGTGCAAGAGCTTCTGAAGCGGCCGGACGACGCAGGGGGTGAGGTCCCGCCGACCGTCCTGCAGCAGGGCATCGTCCTGCAGTCGGTGTCCTATACCTATCCGGGCTCGTCGGCGCCCAGTCTGCGCGACGTCGATCTGACGCTCCCGCGGGGCTCCGTGGTCGCTGTCGTCGGCGTCAACGGCGCCGGCAAGTCGACCCTGGCGCGGATGGTCCTGGGGCTGGCCGAGCCGAGCACCGGCCGGCTCACGCTCGACGGCGTCGATCTGCGGTCCTATGACAGCGATTCCCTGCGCAGGAGGTCAAGCGCCGTCTTCCAGGACTTCGAGCGCTTCGCCTTCGTCGCCCGGCACTCCGTCGGGGTGGGCGAGACGTCGCTGATGGACGATGCGGAGGCCGTCACCGCAGCGATCGGGGATGCTGCCGCCACCGACCTGCTGGCCTCCCTCCCGCGAGGTGTCGACACCCTGCTCGGCACCGAGTCGGGAGCCGGCCGCGAGCTCTCCGGCGGGGAGTGGCAGCGGATCGCCGTGGCTCGTTCCAACATGCGGCGATCGCCGTTGCTGCTGGTGCTCGACGAGCCGTCGGCCGCCCTCGACCCGGAGGCCGAGGAGACCCTGCTCAGCTCCTACGTCTCCTCGGCCCGCCGAGCCGCGCAGCAGGCACACGGCGTGACGGTCGTGATCACCCACCGCTTGGCGACGGTGCGGGAGGCGGACCTCATCGTCGTCATGGCGGACGGAAGGGTCGACGCGACGGGCAAGCATCGCGAGTTGCTGGCCCAGGGTGGCGCCTACAGTCGCCTCTTCGGCCTGCAGGCCGCTGGGTACGTCGACGACCCGTACCCGACCGCGCCACGGTGACCCCGGTGACGCCGGCGACGGCGGCCCCTTCTCAGCCGATGCCGGCGGTGGTCGCGGCAGACGCGAGCTCACACAGCCGTCGCACGCTCTCCAGGGTGCGTTCACGGTCCACACAGAAGTCGACGAGGCACGCGATCTCGTCCACGCCCGCGGCTGCGTAGTCGACCATCCGCCTGCGGATCTCGTCGACGGAACCGATGAGTGCGTTGTCGAGATGCCTTCCAGCCGCGTGCTCCAGCACGATCGACTCCTCCTCGGCCGTCACGCCGTCCTCCTCGCCGATCAGCGGGTCGTTAGCCGCCTCCAGTTCCATCGAGCTCTTGAGATAAATCTTCAGGCTGGGCAGCACGAGCGCGTCGAGGTCAGCCGGTGTGTCGCAGACGAATGCGTGCAGCATCAGCACTACGTTCCCGCGTCCGGACGGCAGGGCCCGACGATAATGGTCAACGCTGCCGGTCAGTTGCTGCCGGGGCTGGCCGACAAGGTGCGTCAGGAGGCCGTAGCCCGCCCGGCCGGCGGCTTGCACGCTTGCCGCCGAGCCTCCGCTGGTGATCCATATCGGCAGGTCGCGCTGCACCGGTCGCGGGAACACTTTGACGGAGACCGGCTGGCCGTCGACTCCCGCCACGGTCAGGCTCTGGCCCTGCCACAGGCGGCGCACCTGGCCGATCGTCTCGTAGAGGTCCCTGCTGCGGCTGGCGTAGTTGGCCGGGCGCAGGACGAAGTCGCGGCGATGCCAACCCGCAGCGAAGGAGACACCGGCGCGCCCGTGCGACAGGTTGTCGACGACCGCCCATTCCTCGGCCACCCGCAACGGGTCGTGCAGCGGGAGCGCGACCGAGCCGGCGCGAATGCCCACCCGGGTCGTCACTGCGGCGATCGCGGCCGAGGTCAGCGAAGGATTTGGGTAGAGACCCCCGAAGTCGGCGAAGTGCCGCTCCGGCGTCCAGATGGCAGTGACATCGCTGTCATCCGCCAGCCGGGCACAGTCGAGCAGAAGGCCGTACCTGTCGGCATCGTCCTCGCTCCCGCCGGCCGCGAAGAAGAACAGGCTCACACGCATGACACAGCCCCTCGTGTCGACTTGGCCTCACCGTAGCGACAGCCTGCCAGTCCTACTCGTGGACGTATCCCTGGCGAGCGAAGGCATCCCGGAGACCCTCCGGGAGCGGCTCGGTGTGCGCGACCACCAAGCGGGTCACGGCGCGGGTCAGGCCTACGTAGAGGTTGCGCAGACCGGTGCGCTCGTCGTGTGCTCGCAAGACGGCCGCCGGCTCCACCACGATCACGAAGTCGAACTCCAGGCCCTTGCACTGCTCGACCGGAACGACGGAGACCCGCTCGTCGGCGAGGTGGCGCAACTCCGCCAGCTCCTGAGCACCGCAGGCGATGATCCCGAGTGTCCCCGGGGCCTCTAGCAACGACGTCAGCTGCGCGCTCACCGTCGCGGCGCGCTCCTTCTTCGGGCAACTGACGAGACGCGGCGGGGGGCCTGTGCGGGCGGCCACCGAGCGCTCGACGTCGTTGCTGATGAGGGGCAGCAGCTCGTTCGCCAGGTCGATGATCGGCGCGGTGCTGCGGAACGCGGTCACGAGTGACTGGACCGGGAGCTCGGCGAGCCCCAAGTCGTGGCTCACCTCGAGCCACGACTCCGCGGACCACGGCGTCGTGCCCTGGGCGATGTCGCCGAGCAGGGTCATGCTGACGCTGCGCCGCCGACCAACGGCCCGCAGCATCATGGGTGACAGGTCCTGTGTCTCGTCAACGACGACGTGTGGGTAGGTGTCGCCGCGTTCGAGGAGCCAGGTCAGCTCATCGAGCAGCACGAACCAGCCGAGCGAGCTGCGGGAGCTGGTCGCCCTGCGCAGCAGCAGCTCCTGCTCGGCACCGTCCAAGATGCCGTCGGCCGCTGCGGCGAGGGCTGCGGGCGATCTGAACGAGCTGGTCAACAGCGTTGCCGGGCGCACCCGCGGCCACAGCCGGGCGAGGTTGGCGTCTGCCGCGCCCACGCTCTTGCGAGCATCGGCCGACGACTTGCCCGACGCGTCGACGACCATCTGCACCAGGCGTTGCGTGAACACCTTTCTCGAAGGCTCGTAGTCCAGCCCACGCGCCCGCACGAGAGACCGGCATGCCCCCAGTTCCTGCGCGCTGAACCGCACGATCCGGCCGGAGACCGACAGCTTGACGTCCTCGGCCTCGGGCATTCCGCCGTACAGGATGTTGTGCAGGACGCGGGCCATGCGACCGTCGTTCATCAGGAGGCCCACGTCGTCTTGGCTGTGTGTCGTACTGGTGTCGTCTGTCCCCATCAGCCGCGGGAAGGTCGTCTGCTTGACGTCGACCTCGCCGAGCGCCGGCAGCACCGCGGAGACGTAGTCGAGGAAGATGTCACTGGGCCCGACGAACAGCACGCCCGAACGCTTGAGCCGGTTGGCGAAGGCGTAGAGCAGGAACGCCGCCCGGTGCAGTCCGACGGCTGTCTTGCCCGTCCCCGGCCCCCCCTGGACCGCCATGCTCACCTGCAGGTCGGACCGGACCAGTTCGTCCTGATCGGCCTGGATGGAGGCGACGATGTCGCGCATCGGCCCGGTGCGGGGCCGCTCGATCTCGGCGAGCTCCAGGGTGCTGAGAGCGCGCCGCGACAAGCCATCCTCCGACGAGGTCGAGATGGGCTCGTCCTCGAAGGCCGTGAGGCGACCCGACTGGTGTCCGAAGCGGCGCCGGACCTCGACGGACATGGGGTCGTTGGGGCTTGCCTGGTAGTAGGCGGCGGCCGCCGCCGCCCGCCAGTCCATGACGAGCATCGACTTGTCTCCGTCACGGACGTGCCGCCGCCCCACGTACTGCTTCTCCCCGTCGTCGCGGGTGAGCGCGCCGAAGAACAGCGGCACGCCGGCGGGCGGCGTCAGCGCCTTGATACGGCTGGCGAATGCCGCCTCGAGGAGGTCACCGGCCATCTCGTTGCCGCCGACGTGCGCGGCCGAGGCGGACAGCAGCATGGACTCGCTGCGCATCTCATCCAGCGCCTGCCAGGCGTCGTCCTGATACGCCTGCTCGTTCTGCAGCTCGTCGTCCGTCACAACGGTCCTCCCGGGGCTCGGCTGCGGCGGTGGCGGCACGACGCGGTGACCGGCTCTTTCGGTCCGCTCCGCTGGCGCCTCGTCATCGCCATCGAGAAGCAGCCTAGCTATGCTGGGCTCAACGACTCCCGGTTGATCGTGCCGAGCAGTGAGGACTGTGAGCGAGCGTGTACCCGAACGCAGATCCGGAGTCCTTGGTGTACGGGCAGTACCTCTCGCTCGACCGCGTGCTCACCAGCCAGCAGCCGCGCTCGGGTGACGCGCGCTCTGACGAGACCGCCCGCAGCGAGCACTTCTTTATCGTCTGTCATCAGGCTGTCGAGCTGTGGCTCAAGCAGCTCCTCCTCGAACTGGCTGCCGTCGAGTGCTCCCTCCAGCGCTGCCAGCCGGAGCGCGCCGTTCCGGCTATCGGCCGTGCCGCGGGGGTCGCCGCGGCGCTGGTCCAGCAGCTGGCGATGTTCCAGCACCTGTCCGCTGCGGAGTTCGCCTCGTTCCGGCCTCTCCTGGGCACCGCGTCAGGGGCGCAGTCCGAACAGTTCGCCGATCTGGAGCGCGTCTGTGGGACGGTCTCCGGGGAGAGCGGCATCGAGCGAGTCCTCGAGGAGCGATGCCGGGGCGACCTGGGCTCGCTCGACCTGACGGCGGCGTGCACGCACGCCCTCTGCCAGTGCGCGGTCGGCTTGCTCCTGGTGTCCGACCGCGTGTCGGCGTGGCGCGAGCAGCATGTTCGCCAGGTCTCCAGGCTGATCGACAACGCCCGTGGCACCGGTGGCACTGCCGGAGCCACCTACCTCTCGGGTCGCCGTGAACGGCGGTGCTTCCCGCGGCTTGTCGCGCTGCGACGCTCCCTGCAGCAAGCGTGACGACGGAGTGCCGGTAGCGCCTTCAGGCCGGCCCCTCGCACGCCCAGGCGTCCAGCAGCTCGGCCTCGCGGGTAGAGTGAGAGCCAGTCGTCGGCTGGCCCGACGACGTCGACGATGCCGTCGTCGCGCAGCACGTCGCGCACGGTCGACGCGAGCGTTCGGGGTCGCAGGCCGGACGCGAGCGCCTGCTCGATGACGGTCTCCGTCGCACCTCGTGCACCCGGCCACAGCGGGATGTACTCAGGCGTCTCGCCAGCGGCCTCGAGGAACCCGGTGTCGAGCCACACCAGCGCCGGACGGGTCGACGAGACCCTGGCCACTGTGTCGAGCAGGTCCGCGAAGGACGAGCAGGCGGGCCCGGCCCGCGGCGTTGTAGGTGCCCGTCGCCTCGGCGCGGACCAGCTGCAGCAGCCAGGACGCGAGGTCTCTCGCGTCGAGCAGCTGGAGCCTCGCCTCGGGGGGGCCGGGCGCGAGGACCTGCCCGCCGGCCACGACGCGTCGCAACCAGTAGCCGAGCCGATCGGTGTAGTCGTGTGGCCCGACGACCATCGAGGGCCGGATGACGAGGGTGGTGTCCCCAAACAGGTCGCGCGCAGCCAGCTCGCACATTGCCTTGAGGCCGCCGTAGTTGGCGGCGTCGACCGTCAGCGGTTCCGGCCGGACGGCCGGCAGCAACGTCGACGTCTCGTCCGATCGCCCAGTCCGCGAGTCCGCTAGACCGCAACGGAGGAGATCAGCACGTACCGACCTCCACGACCTCTCAGAGCGCCGGCGAGAGCTGCCACGTGACGCGGCAGGTAGGCGCAGAAGTCGACGGTGACGTCCCACGAGCCGACCGCGAGGGAGGCAAGGTCGAGGTCACGGTGTCCGACGCGTCGTTCGACCTCCGGGAACAGGTCGGCGCCGGTCCTGCCCCGGTGGAAGACCGTGACGTCGTGGCCCGCGCTGACGGCGGCTTCCACGAAGTGCCGTCCCAGAAAGGCCGTCCCGCCGCTGACCAGCAACCGCGTCGCCGGCCGCTCGGCGCGCGACGTCGCCACCTAGGCCATCCCTGCGAAGACGACGTCCAGCAGGCCCAGGGTGCTCTCGTCGAGCGACTGCTCGGCCGATGCCGCGCACTCGACGACCTGCCCCGGGTCGCGCGCTCCCACCACCGTGCACGCCACTCCGTCCCGGCCGAGCACCCAGGCCAGGGCGAGCTGGATGCGGTCAGGCCGCGGCGGGCGGCGACCCGCGCGAGGAGGGAGACCCGGTCGAGGACGGGGTCCACCAGGTGCGGCGGGCAGGACGTCCGTGTCCGCGGTCTGCTGCAGCAAGCTCAACTGCGTCTGGTTCGAGACGGGGCGCGGAAGGCGCATCTCGTCGGCGAGGCGGACGGCGTCGAGCACGTGCTCCGCCGACCACCGGCTGGTGCCCCAGCATCCGATCCTTCCCTCGTGCACCAGCTCGCCGAACGTCGTCACCACGTCCCGCAGGGGCGTCTCCTCGTCGAAGTCGTGCGCCTGCAGCAGGTCGACGTTGTCCGTGTCGAGGGCACGGAGGGTCCAGTGCAGTCCCGCCCGCACATGACGTCGTCCGAGGCCGGTTCCCGGCAGCTCGCTGTTGCCGTAGAACACCTTCGTCGACAGGAAGAACGCGTCCCGCCTGGGGGATGACAGAAGGCGCCCCAGCGATCGGACCGCCTGGCCGTCCGCGTAGCTCTCTGCCGTGTCGATGAACGTCACCCCCGCATCGACGCAGGCACCAAGGATGTCGGCGCAGCGCCGTGAGGGTGACTCGAAGCCGCGCCACGTGCCCAGTCCCAGCGGGCTCACGGTCGGCCCTGCCGCCCCCAACCTGCCACCCTCCACCCCGCTCGTCACCGAGGCTGCTAGCGGCTGCCCTCTGCTCCGGGGCCCGGCTCGGGCGGGGGAGGCGTTACGGCGCCCGGGCGGGGCGACGCCACGGCGCCCCCACCGGTTTCCTCGGCCTCGACCGCGGCCAGTGAGGCGGCGTAGAGCTCGCGGACCTTGGCCAGCTCGTCGTCGTCGAGGAACTTGGAGAACGAACTGGGCACGGCGACTCCTGACCGGAGGGGGCGGACTGGCGCTCAGCATAGGGCGGCCCGGGCAACTGGGGAGCAACTGGCGAGCGCAGAGGCAGCCTGATCCCTCCGGACCGCACCGCGAAGCGAACCGCGACCAGGACGACGGTAGCGATATGGATCGGTACGATCCGACGTGACCTCCCACCTCTGCGATGGGTTTTCGACATGACCGTCGAGCCAGGGCTGCCGCCTGGCCCGCAGCCGGTGACGCGGAGCGGGCTCGCCGATCTGTGGTGCACCATGCTGGCTGTCGACGCCGTCGCCGGCTCGGACACTTTTTTCTCCCGCGGCGGCCATTCGCTGCTCGCCTCCCGCATGATGGCGCGCCTGCGCAGGACGTTCGGGGTACCCGTCCCGACCGCCCTCGCGTTCGAGACGCGGACGTTCGACGAGTTCGCGGACGCCGTCCTGCGCTTTGTCGGCGACTTCGAGCCGCAGTGCGAGACCGGCGGGGAAGCGACTTCAGTCCGGAACGTCGTGACCTGCGGGCTCACCCCGCAGCAGTCCGTCCTCCGCGTCGAGGCCTCGCCGGACGTCGCCGAGAACATGACGGTCGTCTACCGGGCCTGTGGCATCAGAGACCTCGGGCGCTTTCGCGCCGCACTCGAGGCGGCGATCGCCGCTCACGCGGTGTTCGGCCTGACGATCGAGTTCGGCGACGACGGCGCGCCACCGCTGATGCGGGGCCCTGGGCCGACCCGAGACCGGCCCCGCCCCGTGATCGCCGTCCAGGAGGACATCGCCCACGGCGAGCGCGCCCTGGCGCGCCAGCACCTCACGGGCGCCGACGTGACGAGCGGTCAGGCGCCGGCGGCACTCGTCCTCCCGCGGGGCGACGGCGAGGTGCTCATCGCGCTGACCACCCACCACATGTTCTTCGACGGGCACTCGGCCGAGGTCCTGCTGGAGGACGTGGCCACGGCCTATGTCGACCCGGCGGGCGTCACGCCGTCCTCCTACCTCGCTTACGCCGTTCGGCGTACCTCGGAAGCGGCCCGGCGCCGGGACGACGTGCTGGTGGAGCAGTGGCGCGCGGAGCACGCGACGCGCCTGTCCGCCCGTCTCGCCGCCGGCGCGGCGGAGTACCGGGGGCCGGCGGGCGGGATCCTCGCGGAGCTGCTGGTCGAGGTCGGGCCGGATGCGGCCGACCGCCTGCGGTCGCGTCTGCAAGGCAGGGCGAGCATGTATTCGGGGTTGGTCGCCCTCGTGGCGGGATGCCTGCGTGCGGACGCGCCCTCGGGCGCCGCACCCGTCGGCGTCGGCGTGATGTTCGACAATCGCGTGGAGGACCCTGGCGACGGCCGGACGGTCGGGCTGTTCGCGACCAGCGGTCTGCTCCTCCTCGAAGCCGGGCACGCGGGCCTGTCGGCGGCAGCGGAGGTCGCCCACCATGAGGTCGCGAGCGCCCGCCGGTACAGCCGCCTGCCGCTGGAGCTGCTGGCAGCCCCTTTCACCGGGTGGCCCGCAGCGGTCGACGTTGTGGTCGTCGAAGATTCCGGCCAGCCTGCCCGGAAGGCGGGCGGGGCGACCTTCGCGTTGCTCTCGGGGCGAGAGGTGCGGGACTACTTCCCGCGCTACGGCAGCTTCTCCTACGGCACCACGACGACGGTGACGGCAACGGGTCTCAACGACGGCGGCGGCCTCGTCCTGCGGGTCGAGCATCCGGCGCGCGACCGCGAGCGGATGACCCGGCTCGTCAGCCGTCTGCGCGTGGAGCTGGGCCCGCATGCGACCACGCGACTCGGTTAGCGTGACGGTGGGACGCGTCGCTAGGGTGACGGGTGGACACGGGGAGGGCGAGTGAGGCACGCGGCGGCGCACGCCACGCCCAGGCTCTGGCTGCGGCGACAGGGTTGGTCGCCGGTCCCGCAGTGGGGTGGTCGGTCGTGAACCGGTTCGATCCAGGTGAGGTCGAAGCGCCGGCGGACGGCCAGGCGGTGCCCGACATCGCCACGGCAATTGCCGACGAGGTGCGATCTGAGCTCGGTCTTCTTGGCTCGCCTGATCCTGGCCACAACTTCTTTCGCCTGGGGGGCGACTCGCTGGCCGCCAGCCGCGTGGCAGGTGCACTGGCCGCCACGTTCAACGTCGACCTCACCGCCGTAGACGTCATGAGGCACCCGGTGCTCGCCGACCTTGCGCACCGCCTCGCGCAGGTGGCGGCCGAGCCGCCCCGTCCGAGGTTCAACCGCAGGTCACGGCTTCGCGACACAGCTTTCGCCACGTCACCCGGTCAGGACGGCTACCTCCGCCAGCAGCGCGCGCTAGGGGGAGGCTTCGACAACGCGGTCACGGCCCTGCGCGTCGACGGCGACGTGGACCTGGCTGCACTCGTGTGGAGCCTCGAGCGTCTTCAGGTTCGGCAAGGGCAGCTGCGGGCCGTGTTCCTCGAGCGGGGCGATGACTTCCTCTTCCTGGAGAGGCCCGAGCCCCGTCGTGTCGAGACGGTCCGCTGCGGGCCTGGCGACGGTTGCGACGAGACGGTGGGCGCTCACCGCGCCAGCCACCAGCGGCACGCGTTCGACCTGTTCACGGAGACGCCGGCGCGCTTCACGATCATCAGCTGCGACGGACACGCCCACGTCCTCGTGACGGTGCACCACGTGGCGTGGGACGCCTGGTCGTTGGGACTGCTCGTGCGTGAGGTGACCGCCCTCTACGCGCACGCCACCTCGGGCACCCCCGAGCCGCCGGCCGCGCCCGACTCCTACGCCGACTTCGCCGACTCCCAGCGCAACAAGCTCTCCGGGCGGAGCCTGGACGGGCACGTGGACCACCTGCGCGGCGTGCTGGCCCGGTGCGCACTCCCCGCGCCGCGCTCCGAGGCCGCAGTCGACTACCTCATGGCATCGCTGCCACTGGAGCTCTCGTCGCCTGATTGGCCGACAGCGACAGCGCACGTGCGGGCGCTGGGGTGGACGCCCTTCGCCCTGCTGGCCACGTCGCTGCTGCGGCTGCTGCCGCGCTGGCCTGCAGTCGGCGGCACGTCACTCGTCTTCCAGGCCGCCAATCGCGACGTGCTGCAGAGCCAGAACCTCATCGGCCTGTTCAGCACGATGCTGCCCATCGCCTGTGCCCCGGATGCCGACCACACGCTCGAGAGCACCTCGCGCAGCATCGCGGAGGCACTGGAGTTCGAGGCGCTGTCCCTGGACGTGGGGCTCAGGGAGCTGGCCTCCCGCGGCGACCCGCTCGTCCTGCGCGTTCGCGAGCTGACCCGTCTGGGCGTCACGCTCGCCCCGGCGACGCCGACCCCGACACTGGTGGGCAGCGTCACTATTGCGGTCTCCCCTGTCGGCCTGCAGGAACCCGAGCTCGACCCGACGCCCTTTCGACTGGTCGTGGACGCCGCGGACGAGGGGTATTCGCTGACCGGGGTCGCCCAGTACGCCGTGAGCTCCTGGGACGCGGAGTCCGCGGGCGAGATCGTGCCACTCCTGCTGGAGACGCTGCAGTTGCCTGCAACGCCTGGGCCGGTAGTCGGATAGCCGTGAACGAGGTGTGGAAGCGGATCCAGGGCAGAACGCACGGCGGCGGCGCCGCGCTGACCATGCTGGGTCCCGACGGTCGCGAAGCCGAACGCCTCTCCTACCCCGAGCTCAACGGCCTCGTCGCAGCTCTCGCGGCTCCCCTGGCCGGGACGCTCGCGCCAGGCGCCCGCGTCATGATCGTCGCAGAGGACGGCCTGTCCTTCATCACCTGGTTCCTCGGTTGCTGGGCGGCGGGCCTCGTGCCGGTGCCGGTTGCGCCACCCCTGCAGGCCAGCGGCCTGGACCGCATCGAGAGGCTCGTGCGCGGCGCCGCCGCAGAACTCGTCCTGACGGACCTGCCCGCTGTCTCGGGGCACCTCGAGACGATGGCCGACACGTCGGGCGCTGCTGGTCTCGGCGTCCGCGACTCGTCGGCCTGGCTGGTCGCCGTCCCAGCTGACACCGGCCACGCCCGAGGTGCGGACGGCGACCTCGCCCTGCTGCAGTTCACCTCGGGCAGCACGGGTCGGCCGAAGGGCGTGCCCGTCACCGAGGGGGCTCTGGCGGCGAACCAACGAGCCATCCAGTCGGTCCTGATGACGTCGGCCGCCGACGTCATCGTCAGCTGGCTGCCTCTGCACCACGACATGGGCCTCATCGGGAGCTGCCTGCACGCGCTCCACACCGGCGCGGAGCTGGTGTTGATGTCGCCCCTGACCTTCCTGGAGGAACCCGTCCGCTGGCTGCGCGCGATCGGCACCTACGGCGGCACCGTCAGCGCCGCGCCGAACTTCGCCTACGAGCTGTGCGCTCGCAAGATCGACATCCCTGCAGCCGTCGCCGAGGGCGTCGACCTCGCCGGGTGGCGGGCGGCCCTGAACGGTGCCGAACCCGTTCGCGCCGACACCCTGCGGCGATTCAGCGAGGCCTGTGGCCCACTGGGCTTCCCGGCTCGCTCGTTCGTGCCCTGCTACGGCATGGCGGAAGCCACGCTCCTCGTCAGTGCCGTCGCGCCCGACGTGGATGTTCGGACGGTGGTCGATGCGGACGGCGTGGAGCGAGTCTCATCCGGCAGGCCCGTCGGCTGCACTGTCACGGTGCGCGATGACGACGGCGAGGCGGTCGCGCAGGGCGTGCGGGGGCAGCTCTTCCTCGAAGGGCCATCCATCATGCGTTCCTACTGGGACGAGGCCGAGGGCCCCGAGCAGGCCGGGCTCGGTCTGCCTACGGGTGACATCGGCTTCATCGACGACGACGAGGTCTTCGTCACCGGGCGGGCGAGCGACCTCATCATCGTGCGGGGACGCAACCTGCACCCGGAGGACCTCGAGCGCTCCATCGTGCAGCACGTGACCGAGGTGCGACCCGGTTGCGTGGCGTGCTTCGCCGTCGAGACCGAGGCCGGCGAAGCGGTGGGTGTCGTCGTCGAGACGCGTACCGGCGGCCGTGCCCGGGAGGCCGTGTCGGCGGCAGTCGCGTCCACGCTGAGCCGTGAGCACGGCGTCGCCGTCAGCGGCGTCCTCGTCCTCGAGCCCCAGCGGCGAATCCCGAAGACCTCCAGCGGCAAGGTGCGCCGCAAGGAGGCCCGACTCGACTATCTGGCCGCCCACGAAGGCAGCGCGGTCGCCGTGCCCGAGCCACCTGCGGCCACCGATGCGGTAGCCAAGGCGCTGCTGGAGGGGCTCGGCCGTGTGCCGGCACCCGACGTCACCCTCGTCTCCGCCGGTCTCGACTCGCTGAAGGCGGCGGGGATCCGCGGCGCGCTGCTCCGCGACGGCTGGCAGGTCGACCTCTCCTCGCTGTTCGAGTGCACCCCGCGCTCGCTCGCTCTACTGGTCAGGTCCACCGAAGGTGCTGCGGGCCGCACGCCGGACCAGGGACTCGTGCCGGACCAGGGACTCGTGTCGGTCGGGGAGCGCGAGATCCTCTTCGCCAGCGCGATGGCCGGGTCAGCGGATCCCCACGTGCTGCGGCTCGGTCTCCTCCACGACGGAGGTGTCGAGGCCGCAGACGCGCTGACCGCCGTCCATGCCCTCGTCGACGGGTCGGAGTCGCTGCGATCTACCTTTCCCTTCGTCGACGGTGACTTCTGCCGCAGGGTGGGCGCGAGGGGGCCCGGTGACGTCAGGGTCGTGGGGGTCGGCCGGGAGACGAACGTCGAAGCGGTACTGCGACGCCTCACCGACCAGCTGGTGGTCGATCCGACCACGGGCCCGGTGACCTCCGGCGTCGTGCTCGAACGCGACGGCCACCTGGTCGGGCTGGGCCTGGCGACGCACCATGCCGTGGTCGACGCCGCGTCTGCGGGTGCATTGCTGCGGCACCTGCAGGATCGTCTCGCGACCCCGGGTGTCGGCGCGGACCGCGCCGACACCGCGGCTACGACAGCGTTGACCCACGCGACGAGTGAGCGGGCCTGGCTCGCGAGCGTGGACGCCGACGCGGCGAGGGACTACTGGCGAGAGCGGGCGGCCGGCTGGCCGGAGCCGCTCGCCGTGCCTCCGGCCGGCCCCGTGGCATCGGACGCCGGGGCGACTGTCTGGCGCGTCCCGCTCGTCAGCCGAGAAAGGGAAACCGTGAGCCGACGCAGCCCCACCGCCGCGCTGCTCGCCGCCTACGGGTCCGCAGTCTGCCAGGTCTTCGACGTCCCGGAGACGTTGATCGGCGTCCGCATCGACCTGCGAAGCGTCGGCGCGACCCTGGACAGGGGCGGCTACCGCGTCACCACGATCCCCATGCTCGTGCGCCGCCCCGACGGAAGCTCCTCCGCGGAGGACCTTGCCGAGTCGGCCTTCGCCTCGCTGGTCGAGGCACTAGACCACAGCCGTCTTCCGGTGTCGGAGATGGGGCGTGCGGCGTCCTCGGACCTGGCTGCCGGAGTCCTGGACGTGACACTGCAGTTCCTTCCCGGGAGCCCGGGGATCTCGACGGGCGGCAGTCCGTTGCTGAGCCGCCGGGAAGGCTGGCGCAGCCTCGAGGCCCGGCATCCCGACACGGGGACGATCGATCTGCAAGCGACGGTCGACTCCGGGGATCTCGTCTGCACGCTGTGGGCGTCGGGCCGGGTGGGGCAGGTCCGGCGCGAGCGACTGGCGGCCGCGATCCGCGACGTCCTCACGAGCATGCAGACGAGGACGGCGGGAAAGGTCCCCCCGAGCTTGCGCCTCACCACGCAGGAGGAGGCCGAGGTTCGGGCCGCCTCCCGGGCCGGCGCGCCCACGCCTCGTGCTGCGCCCGCGACGCTCCTCCAACGCTTCGACGACTCGGCCCGGCGCTCGCCGTCTGCGGTCGCGCTGATCGTCAACGGCCGGCCCCTTTCCTACGCCGACCTCGACAGCGCCAGCCGGGCGGTGGGCGCGGCGATCCACCGATCGACGGGTGCGAGGCCGTCGGACGGGGACGGCGGGTCGAAGGCTCAGCCGCGCCCGATCGTGCTCCTCATGCGCGCCAGCCAGGCGATGGTCCTGGGCATCCTCGGTGCGTGGCGGGCGGGCCTGCCCTTCCTGCCGCTGGATCCCTCGACGCCGGACGAGCGTCTGCTCGAGATCCTGACGGCGTCGGGCGCACAGCTGCTCCTCGTGTCCTCACCGGAGGACCGCGAGCGTGTCGAGGGGCTGCTGGGGGCGACACCCTCCCCGGTCGTCACCGAGGTGGGCCTCCTGGCTGCGGCGCTCTCCGGCGACGGCGGCAGCCAACCCGGCGTCGCGGCGTCCCTGCAGCCGGACGATCTCGCCTACGTCATCTTCACCAGCGGCACCACGGGGCGGCCCAAGGGGGTCCCCATCACCCACGCCAACGTCCTGCCCTACCTCGATGCCTATGCCCGGCAATACGGTTTCGGCGCGGCGACGCGCGTGCAGCACGCGCTCTCGTGGTCCTTCGACTTCGGGCTCAACGAGATGCTGTCGGCGCTGCTCTACGGAGGGGCCGTCATCCTGCGGACGGCCGACGAGCATCTCATCGGCCGTGAGTTCGTCGAACATGCTCGCCTGCATGGCGCCACCGCGCTGTTTCTCACGCCGACGGTCGTGGAGGCGCTGTCCTCCGCCACCGGCGGCGCCCTGCGCTCCGTCCGCCATGTGCAGTGCGCGGGTGAGGCTATGGACGCGACGACCGCACGAACGCTGCGCCGTCTGTGCTCCGACGAGGTGACCATCGTGAACGGCTACGGTCCGACCGAGGCCTCCATCATCGTGGCTCAGCACCGGGTCCCCCCGGGCACGCTCGTCGACGGTGGCCTGCCCATCGGCCAGCCGGTGGGGGACAACGTCCTCCATGTCGTCGACACCCTCGACTCGCCGCTCCCTCCCGGCGTGACGGGGAAGCTGCTCATCTCGGGGACGGCCGTCGCGCACGGCTACTGGGCGGGGGAGTCCTCCCACGGGCGCGCCTTCGCGCGCATCGACGGCGAGTGGGCCTATCGGACCGGCGACTGGGCTGTGCTTGACGACTGCGGCAACTTCTGGGCCCTAGGTCGAGATGACGGCCAGGTCAAGGTGCGCGGATACCGCATAGAGCTCGGCGAGGTCGAGGAGGCCATCCGGCGCGAGACAGCCGAGCCGGCGGCCGTCGTCGTGGTGGGGGAGGGTCTCAGTCGCCGCATCGTCGCCTTCAGCCCCACCAGCCTGACCGAGCAGGAGCTACGCCGCCGTCTTGCGGCCCGCCTGCCGGCCCACGCGGTTCCGCAGCGCGTTGAGGTGGGAACGACGCTCCCGGTCAGAGCCAGCGGCAAGATCGACATGGCTGCGCTCGTACTGCGCGCGCATTCGCTGCACGCCGTGCGTCCTTTGCCGCCGTCCGGTGACGTCACCGTCAAGCTCGTGGCCATCTGGTCTGAGCTGCTGGGTCGCACGGACATCGGCGTCGGCGACAACTTCTTCGCCAAGGGAGGGCACTCGCTCCTGGCGGCTCGGATGGTGGCGATGGTCGAGCAGGCCTTCGGCCTCCTCGGCACACCGGTGCGAGTGGCCTATGAGCACCCAACGGTGCGGGCCCTCGCGGCATGGATCACCGACCAGCGGAGCACCGAGCCGGGAGAGGTTGAGCCCCTGTCGATCAGCGCGCGGGTCCCGAGACGGTCCCCGCGCATCCGGACGTCATCGCTAGAGAACAGCCACGGAGGTCAGGCGTGAACGCACCGAAGGACCCGAACGGCCTCGTCCCGGCACGGATCGCGATCATCGGCATGGCCTGCCGGCTTCCGGGCGCCGACGATCCGGAGCAGTTCTGGGTGAACCTGCGCGAGGGGGTCGAGAGCCTCACCCGTTACTCCCCCGAGCAGCTCGCGGAGCGGGGGGTCGACCGCGAGGTCATCCAGAACCCTGCCTACGTGCCGGCCAGTGGCGAGCCCAGCGACGTCCCGGGCTTTGACGCTGCCTTCTTCGGCTACTCGGCGAGGGAAGCGCAGCTCATGGACCCGCAGCACCGGTACTTCCTCGAATGCGCCACGTCGGCGTTGCAGGACGCGGGATGCGACCCGCAGCGCTACCCGGGCCTCATCGGCGTCTTCGCGGGGAGCTCGATGAACGCGTACCTGCCGCTCAACCTGATGAGCCGCCCGGAGATCACCGGCATGTTCGGCGACCAGCAGATCATGCTGGGGAACGACAAGGAGTTCCTACCGCTGCGGGCCAGCTACAAGCTCGGTCTCACCGGACCGAGCGTGGCCATCCAGGCTTCCTGCTCGACGTCGCTGACCGCGGTCCACTTCGCCTGCCAGAGCATCCTCAGCGGGGAGTGCGACGTCGCGCTAGCGGGCGGAGCCTCCCTGCGACTGCCGCACGGCGTGGGATACCTCTACCAGGAGGGAGGGACCTTCTCACCGGACGGGCATGTCAGGACCTTCGACGCCCGCGCCGGCGGCACGGTCGGGGGCAGCGGGGTGGGGGTCGTCGTCCTGAAGCATCTCGACGACGCCGTCCGCGACGGCGACAACGTCTACGCCGTCATCCAGGGGACGGCCGTCTCCAACGACGGCTCCGGGAAGGCCAGCTTCACGGCCCCCAGCGTCGAGGGCCAGGCGCGGGCCATCGCCTCGGCGCTCGCGTCGGCGGGTTGGGGGCCGTCCGACGTCGACTACGTCGAGTGTCACGGCACGGGCACCAGGCTCGGCGACCCGATCGAGGTCGCTGCCATCACCCGGGCGCTGGGAGCCAAGGCGGGCACCACCTACGTCGGTTCCGTCAAGCCCAACATCGGCCACCTCGACGCGGCTGCAGGGGTGGCGAGCCTCATCAAGACCGTGCAGGCGCTCTCCAACGCCCAGATCCCTCCGACGCTGCACTACCAGACGCCGAACCCGGAGATCGACTTCGCGACGGCCGGGTTGCGCGTGGCCGCCCGTCTGCGCGACTGGCCGGCCTCGGAACGGCCGCGCCGCGCATCGGTGAACTCGCTGGGGATGGGTGGCACCAACGCCCACGTCGCGGTCGAGCAGCCACCCGCGCCGCGGCCGTCCACCACAGACGCCGGACGGCGCCCGGTCGTCCTGGCGTTGAGCGCCGCGACCGGCAGCGCACTCGACACGCACACCCGGGCGGTAGGTCAGTGGCTGGCGATGCATCCGGAGTCGCGACTGCCGGACGTGGCGTGGACCCTGCTCGAGCGCACACCGCTGCCGCTGCGCCGCGCCTTCGTCGTCCGGGACCGTCGGGACGCCGTCTATGCACTGACGGCTCACAGCTCGACACGTGCGCACGACGGTCGCGTCGGAGACCGGGCGGGCGTGGCGATGGTCTTCCCCGGCCAGGGCACGCAGCGGCTCGGCATGCTCAGCGACCTCTACGAGGACAGCCAGTCCGCCCGTGCATGCGTCGACGAAGGTCTGGCCCACCTGCCAGAGGAGACCAGGCAGCTGGTTCGCGAGCTGGTCCTCGGAGAGGGTGCGGTGGAGCTCGACGTGCGCAGGACTGACGTTGCGCAACCGGCGCTCTTCCTGGCGGAGGTTGTGGTGGCCCGTGAGCTGCTTGCCGCAGGCGTGAAAGTCGACGCAGTGATCGGGCACAGCATCGGCGAGCTCAGCGCGGCGTGCATCGCCGAGGTCTTCGACCTCGAGAACGGCATCCGACTGGCAAGTGAGCGGGGGCGGCTCGTCGCGCTGTGTGAGCCCGGGGCCATGCTCGCCGTTGCCGCCCCCCCCGCCGAGGTCGAGCGCTTCCTCGGGGGTGACGTCGAGATCTCCGCTGTCAATGCGCACGACCGGATCACGCTCGCCGGGCCCGCGACCGCGATCGCCGCGCTCGAGGACACGCTGCGCGAGGCCGGGCTGGCGGTCGCCGCACTGTCGGTGCCGCACGCCTTCCACACCGAGGCGATGGTCCCCGCGGTACGTGCGTTCCTTGACGTGGCAGCCGCGACGTCCTTCTCGCCGCCGATGATCCCCATCGTCTCGACCCGGACCGGCAGGGTGCTGCAACCGGAGGAGGTGATGTCGCCTGAGCACTGGGCGGAACAGCTGCGGGCACCGGTCCGCTTCGCCGACGCGGTCGACACCCTCGCTGCGAGCATCGCCCCCGGCTGGGTCGTCGAGTGTGGCCCCGGGTCCACGCTGACCTCGCTCGTCCGCCGCGCCAGCGACGACTGGTCCTGCGTGGCGACGGAGGCCGCTGCCGCGACGGGATCAGGTCTCATGGAGCTCGTGGCCGAGCTCTGGGTGCACGGCTGCACCATCTCGTCGAGAGGAGCGTCCGCCGAGGACGACCTACGGAAGGTCAGCCTGCCCACGTATCCCTTCGAGCGACAGCGGTACTGGATAGACGCCGCTCCGCGGGGGGGCACCACGAGCTCGCTCCACCAGGTGCCGACGCCGCTGCCGCCTCAGCCGCCGGAACCTGTGGACGCGAGGAGGCAGTTGGCCAACCTTCATCCCCGTCCCGCTTTGCAGACCGCTTTCGCCAGCGCCGCCCCCGGTATGGAGACCCACGTCGCCTCCGTCTGGAGCGAGATGCTCGGCTTCGAGCGGGTCGGGACGGGCGACAGCTTCTTCGAGCTCGGCGGTGACAGCCTGCTCGCGATGCAGCTGGTGGACCGCCTGCGGGTCGACTTCTCCGTCGACCTGCCAGTAGCCGCGCTCTTCGACTCACCCACCGTTTCCGGCGTGACCGCGACCCTGCAGGAGCTGCTCGGCACGCGCGAGTTCACGATGCCGGCCGCGCGCTCGGCCGCGCCCGTCTCGTCGACGGCACCCGGCACGTCCCACCCCGCCAGCGACCCGGATGGGCCAGGCACGGTCAACGACTCGGAGTTCGAGAGACTCATGCAGGAGCTCGACTCGGCGTCGGTCGAGGAGCAGCAACGGATCCTCGCTCAGCTCGAGAGCCTCAATGACTAGCTCGGCGGACGACACCCGGCTCGCGGGCCTGTCGCACGCGCAGCGAAGCGCGCTTCGCGAGCGCCTTGCGCGAGCCCGACAACCCTCGGGCGGCGCGCCGACCTTCAGCCTGTACTTCTTCGGGAACCAACTGCAGGACGACATCCGGGAGAAGTACGCGCTGATGCTCGGGTGCGCTGAGCTGGCCGACGGTGGCCCCTTCGAAGCGGTATGGATGCCCGAGCGGCACTTCGATCCTTTCGGCGCACCGTTTCCCAATCCTGGGTTGCTCGCTGCCGCCCTGATCGCCCGCACCAGCCGCGTGCAGATACGGGCTGGCAGCGTCGTCCTGCCGCTGCACGACGTCCTGACGGTCGCCGAGGACTGGGCGGTGCTCAGCCAGCTGTCGGATGGGCGGGTGGGCGTCTCGGTAGCCTCCGGCTGGCATGCCGGCGACTTCGTGCTGGCACCTGGGGTGTTCGAGCACCGCAAGCAGGTCCTCGTCGAGAAGCTGTCCCAGCTTCAAGCGGCGTGGTCGGGCGAGAGCCTGCCGCGTGTCGACGGCAGGGGGAGCCAGGTGCTGACTCGCACCTACCCCGCTCCGCTGAGGCCCGTGCCGATGTGGATCACCTCCACCAGTGACCCGGAGACCTGGCGACTCGCCGGGCGTCTCGGACTCAGCGTCCTCACCGCCCTGCTGGAGCAGCCCCTGGCGGCAGTGGCCGAGAAGGCCAAGGTCTACCGGGAGGCCTGGCGTGCGGCGGGCCACCAGGAGGGCCGGCCCCACGTCACCCTTATGATCCACACCCTCGTCTGGTCCGATCACGAAACCGCCCTGGCGCTGGCCAAGCCGCCCATGAGCGCCTATCTGCGGCAGCACATGGACCTCTACGCGAGCGACGCCAAGGGCCGGGACGTCGGTTTCCGGCTCGAGAGCGTCTCCGAGGCCGACCGTCAGGCTCTGGTGGCGCAGGCGTTCGCCCGGTACTCGCGCGAGGCGGGGCTCTTCGGCAGCCCCGAGACCCTGGTGCCCCGGGTGCGTGACATCCACGCCGCGGGCGTCGACGAGCTGGCCTGTCTGGTCGACTTCGGGGCTGCGAACGAGGACGTCATGACGGGTGTCGGACACCTGGCGACCCTCGCCGCGGCGGTGCGTGCGGTCGACCAGGCCGCTGGTGCCTCGCCCGAGGCGAGGGAGGGGGCGCTGTCCGTGGGGGCTCCGTGACGGGCTCGACCTCAGGCTCCGCAACAACGACGAGTCCCTGGTTCCCCATACGCCGCCCCTCGCCAGCGGCGAGCGTCTCGCTCGTCCTGCTGCCCCACGCGGGGGGCTCGCACGCGTCCTACCGCGGGTGGGAGCGCGCGTTCCCACCGGAGGTCGACGTGTTGGCCGCCTGCCCGCCAGGACGAGCGCATCGGCTGTCCGAGCCTCCTGCTCGCGACATGCCGCAGCTCGCGGACGACCTGGTCCGCGAGCTGCATCGGGTGACCCAGGCGCCCATCGTGCTCTTCGGCCACAGCCTCGGCGCCTATCTGGCTCTCGACTGCGCCCACCTGCTAGAGGCGGCTGGATCCAGCGTTCCGCTGCTGTGCGTCGCCGCGGCCCGCGCTCCCGACGACCTAGCGAACCGCCATCGCGTCCGCGACTCGTCTGACGAGGAGTTCACGGAGCTGCTGCGCAGCTTCGGCGCGACGCCCGCCGAGCTGCTGGACCACCCCGAGATCATGAAGCTGCTGCTGCCCGTGCTGAGAGCCGACTTCCTTCTCGCGGAGGAGTACGTCCCCGTGGCGGGGCTGCGGCTCGCAGCTGCCGTCACCGCCTTCAGCGGCCGCCACGACCCGCTGGCGCCGCCGGAGAGCATGCACGGTTGGGGTCACTACGGCAAGGGCGACCTCGAGCTACATGCGCTCGACGCAGGCCACTTCTTCGTCTCGGACGTCGAGCCGGTCGCCGGCCTGGTCCTCGGGCAGATGCGCTCGCTCGGCCTCGTCGGGCCCGAGCGTGACGCCGTCATGCGATGACGGCCGAGCCGGGAGACCTGGGTCTGGCGTGCGGCCAGCGTCGTCAGAGCCTGCACGCCCGCGACAGGATCGAGGCTGCGTCGCTCGTCGGCCGGCACACCGCCCGCCATCGAGCCGATCAGCTCGACTACCTGCGACGTTGGAGCCGAGGGCAGCTGGCCCAGGTCGTAGGGAGCGAGCGGCTCGCAAGCGATGTGCGGGTCCGCACCCTCGGTCTCCCGGCCGCCGCCGCCCGCTGCCTGTCGGGGCTTCCCGCCGATCAGCGAAGCCTGCTGGATGCCTATGCCGATGGGGTCAACGCGGAGTTGGGGGCGCAGGGGCTGGCCTGGACCTGGGAGCCGGTCGACTCGATCGGGGTAGCGCAGTACCTGCTCGACGCACTGAGCTTCGACGGCACAGAGCACCGCATGGTCGAGGTCATGCGGCGCACGCTCTCGCCCGAGCTGTGCGAGTCGCTCCTCCAGTGCCACGACCTGCACGAGACCGCGCTGGACGGTTCCCCGGGGACGCCGCCGCACGACATCGGGGACGACGACGTCGCAGCCCTGGTCGCGGCGGGTCCCTCCCTGGGGGACCGGCTGGTCGTGCGGGAGTCGCCGAGCGCCGGCAGCAACGCCTGGGCCGTCTCGGGTGGCGACGGGGCACTGGTCGGCAGCGATGTTCACCTGCCACTCACCGACCCGGGGCTGTGGTTGCACCTGGACCTGACCATCGGCGGCCGGCGCATCGTGGGGGCCGTCTTCTGCGGCCTGCCGCTTCCGGTCGTGGGGGTGACCGACGACGTCGCCTGGGCCTTCACCCGTCTGCCGGCCGACATCGTCGACGTTTACGAGGTCGCGCTGGACGAGGTCGACGTCGACCGGCCGCGCTACCGCGTGCTCCCGGTTGGTCCGTGGCGGGACCTCGAGGTGCGTCGCGAGGCGGTGCGGGTCGACGGCGGGCCCGACGTCACGATCGTCGTGCGCGACACGCATCTCGGGCCGGTGGTCGAACCGTTCCGGGACAACTGGCTGGTCGTGGACGCGCCGGTCAGCCACGACGACGCCATCGACTTCGTCTACGGCGAGCTGCTCGCGTGCGTCACGGTGGACGAGGTGCTCGATGTTGCGAATGCCAGCGGCATGGCGCCGGTCAACGTCCTGGCAGCAGACCGGCACGGTCGGATCGGATGGACCACGGGTGGACGGCTGCGCGCCGGATCACGATCCGCAGGTGGCTTCCGCAGCGAGTCCGACCAGGGGACCGGCTGGCGGTCCGT
>JAABUZ0100002715.1_pt1 | contig 28467 bp, 28 predicted proteins | sample 5562091 | NCBI WGS metagenome assembly JAABUZ01 (sample SAMN12813069, study PRJNA571459) | rock metagenome | isolation source: Antarctica rocks | place: Antarctica: Victoria Land, Linnaeus Terrace sud | collected 2015-12-21 | reverse complement strand
TCGGCTCCACAGCAGAGCCAGGACGCGGTGGAGCCGTCGAAGGGCGACCTGCCCGACGCCACGACCCTGGCCTGAGCTGAGTCGTGAAGGCGAGCACAGCGAGCAGACGGTGCCGGGTGGCAGGTCGCGCGCCGGCCGAGCCGGCCTGCGCTCGGCCTCGTCGCGAGGCGGACCCGGAGCAGCCGCGGTCGGAGCTACCCGGGCAAGGTCGACCGCTGACGATCTGCTCTACTCGCGGCGCCGGCCCTTGACGTTGTCAGCCTCGTCCCTTGTCAGGTACTGGAGGTTGTACAGCCGGTCAGCCAACGACGACAGGCTGACCCGCAGCCGTCCAGCCAGGAGCACCGCCACCGCAGGGTCGGAGGGAGGTCCCGACTGAGCCGCCAACGCGGCCTGGACCAGGGGGCGCGGCATGAGGAGGGCGGCGGCGAACGCGTTGGCGCGCTGCTCCACGTCGAGCGATGTCCACTGCCCGCTGCCGATCGCGAGCGTCGACGCTCGTTCCCGGTCACGAACGAGGTGACCTAGCTCGTGGGCGAGGGTGAAGCGCTGGACGGCTGTGGACTGGTGCTTGTAGCGGCTGTTCACGACGATGACCGGAGCCCGCCCCGGCGCGACCAGCGACAGGCCTCGGAGCTCCGGGTCGCTGAGCGCGGCACCCGTCACCTGGACGCGGAGCTCGGCGAGGACCGCGAGGACGTCGACGTAACCCCCCTGGTCGTGCTTTCCGTGAGCGAGCTCCCAGTACGCGTCCTCGCCAAGGTCCGACCCCACCTCGCCCGGTGACCGCCCTTCGCCGGCTCCTGTGTGGGCCGATCCGACGCCCCACCCGACGTCCAGTTCCTCGGAGCGACTGGACTCCAGAACCAGGCCCGCGAGGGCCGCGTAGTCCTCCCGGCCAAGCGTCGGGCTCAGCGAGCCGAACAGAAGCGCCACCTGAGCCTCGACCAGCACCAGCTGGGCCTCGCGGTCTGCGCCCAGTCCCTCGGCCCGCTCCTTGGGACCGGCATCCGCGTAGACCTTCTCGACTTCCTCCCACAGCTCCTCGAAGATGTCGCTGTTGGGAGTGAACCCGCTGAGCCACGCCAACCTGGTGTGGCGGCGTTGGTTGCCCTCGCTGATGGCCTCGGCCGAGGCGACGAGGTGCTTCAGCCGGTCCGACTCGGGGCGGCGGGACAACAAGCGGCGCGCGAGTGCCTCGACGGCGTCGGCGAGGGCCTCCGCCGCCTCGTCGACGGGCACCAGGAAAGAGCGGTCCGCCACCGTGAAGTCGAAGTGCTCTGGGGTGCCCGGGTCGACCTCTTGGCCGACTGAGACTTCCAGCATGTCGCGCACCCGCCGCAGCCAAACGTCCGGGAACAGCCCCCCGGACGACGCGACCCGCAGCGAATGCCGCTGCCTCCAGTCCCACATCCGGGTGTCGAGATCCCAGTCGGTCGCCCCGTCCGGCCGGATGGTGCGGCGGACGGCCCGCGCGGCGGCCTTGGCCGCGTCGGTGGCGTCGAGGCGGTCGAGTGGCAGCCGCTCCTCGTGCAGCAGCGGATCCCAGGCCTCGACGATCCATTCGAGCAGCGACAGGAGATACCAATGGACGCTGGTCAGCATCTCCCCCTGCTCAACGTGAAGACAGAGGTTCCGGCCCTCCACCCACAGCGAGAAGGCACCCCAGGAGGCCTGCTCGTCAGCGTCGACCATAGAGCCGTCGTCCTCGTCGGACTCCAGCCGGAGGTCAAGCGCGAAGACGGAGGTGTCACCTGCCAAGTACCTCCAGGTGGAGCTCACCCGCGTCCCCTGCCCGGCACGTGGCGGCTGAGCCGACCTTCGGACTGCCATGCCTTCCGTACCCGCGGTGGGACCTGCGACCACGGCACGGGGTGGCCGTGCCAGACCTCGTCGCCGCTGGAGTCCACCACGTTTGAGTTCTTGGCCTCGTACGCGTCCCGCCCGTCCGTCGCCCATCGGCTCCTGGGCTTCCACGAGTCGACGACGCTGTCCCTGAGCAGCGCACCGCCGTCAACGGCGGGGGGGCAGACGGACCCCTTACGCCCCGGCTGCCATGGTTGCTTGTGCTTGGGATTGCCGACGTACGCAAGGCCCACGACCGACACCCTCCGAGAGCAACGAAAAGCCCCACCCCCTGAAGGGGTGAGGCTTTGAAAGGGCGACTCGCCCTCGGGATGAGGCTACGGCACTCACGCGGCTCTTGTCTACCGGCTGAACCCGTCGCGCAGCCCCCGTCGTGTGGCCGAGCCACAGCGAGCGGCCCGGCGTTGGGAGGCGCCGCCGGCCGGGGCCGGGGCCGGCGCGCAACAGCCGGGCCTCCCCCCGGCCTCCCCCCAGCCCGGCTATCCGCCTTGGGCGGACTTCGGACCGGCGGATCAAACGCATCCGTGAGCGCCGACGGTGAGCGCCGACGGCGAACGCCGACGGACTCAACCGCGACCGCCGAGACCGTCACGACCCGGGTCGGTGGCAGCTCCGGAGCCCTCAATCGCTGATCTTGGGAAGGCTAGGCTACTCTCGTCTTCAACTCAGAAGACTTCCGTCCCTAGCCCCATGGCGGTGGAGGTGGGATTTGAACCCACGGAGAGTCTCCCCTCACACGCTTTCGAGGCGTGCGCGCTCGGCCACTACGCGACTCCACCGCAGACGAGCCTACCGGGGCGCCGGACCGCCCCGCCGCGCGGCGAAGAACGATCGCAGCAGCTCCGCCGACGCCGCCGCGCCTGGGCCGCGCGTCACCGTGGGCCGATGGGGCAGCCGTCGGTCGCGGACGACGTCCCACAGTGAGCCCACCGCTCCCGCCTTAGGGTCGTCGGCGCCGTAGACCAGGTGGCCCACGCGGCTCTGCACCGCCGCGCCCGCGCACATCGCGCACGGCTCGAGGGTCACGACGAGGGTGCAGTCATCCAGCCGCCAGCCGCCACGCGCCGCTGCGGCGGCCCGCAGGGCCTCGACCTCGGCGTGTGCGAGCGGGTCGCCGCGCTCGACCCGCCGGTTGCGCCCACGCCCCAGCACCGTCCCCCCCGGGTCGAAGACCACAGCCCCGACCGGTACGTCGCCGGCGGCGGCGGCTGCGGCGGCCTCCGCCAGGGCGAGTGCGACGGCGTCGGCGAGCGGTGGCGTCAGGCCGGCCGCACCGACTCGAGTGCCTCGGTCGCGCCGGCTGCATCGGCGACCGCGCTGATCACGTCGGAGGGGAGGCTGCCCTCGGCGGCGCAGACCTCGAGCAGCTGGTCCCCTGCCATGCCGAGGTCGGCGACCAGCTCGACGTCACCCGCCGGCTCGATCTCCGGTCGGGCCGACTCGTCGTCGTCGTCCTTGTCCTCGCGGATGGCCGGTGCGGGCAGTGCATCAGCGAAAATGCGCTCAGCGAGGACGCTGGTGGTGGCCGAGCGGCGGTCGGACAGGAAGACGGAGACGTCGTCGTCGACCAGCAGACGGACGATCCCGACCCACTCGTCGTCCTCTTCGATGAGCAGGACGGCGGCGCCGCCGGACCCCCGCTCGCGGAGGAGCTCGGCCGCTGCATCGAGGTCCTCCAACGTCGCTGGATCGACGTCGAAGGCACCCCACCCCGCGGCCGAGCGGATCAGGGCGACAGCGCTGGACGGCACGCGCCGATCCTGGCAGACGGACCCGACCAGCGCTGCGGCCGTACCGTGCTGCGGGTGCACGGGCTCGTCGAGCGGGTCCTGGGTCTGCCCGCCGGTGGGGTCCTTGCGGCGGTCTTCCTGCTGCCCGCCCTCGAGGCGAGCCTGTTCATCGGCGTGATCTTCCCCGGCGAGATCGCCGTGTTGCTCGGTGGGGTCGTCGCCGGGCGCGGTGACGTCTCCCTCGCCGCCGTCCTCGTCTGCGCCATCGCCGGGGCCGTCCTCGGAGATCAGGTCGGTTACCTCGTCGGGCGGCGATGGGGGGAGGGGCTGCTCGCCCGCCTCCCGGCCCGGCTGGTCAAGCCCGAGCACCTGCAGTCCGGGCGCGCCCTGGTCCGACGCCTGGGCGCCCGGGCGGTGCTCCTCGGGCGCTGGACCGCCTCGCTGCGCGCCCTCGTGCCAGGCCTCGCCGGGCTCAGCGGCATCCCGTACCGCCGCTTCGTGGTTGCCAACGCCGTCGGCGGCACTCTCTGGGCCACGGCGGTCGTGCTCGCCGGTTACGTCGCTGGGGACCATTACTCAGCCGTCGAGCGGGCCATCAGCGCTATCGGGTACGCGGGGGCGGCCCTGGTCATCGCGCTCCTGATCGTCCTGCTCCTCGTGCGCCGCCGCCGCACCTCGGTCTCCCGTACGTCCGAGGGGCCGGCGGGCGTCGCCGGACCGGCAGCTCCTGCGGTGCCGGGCGACACCCCTCGCTGAGCGCCCCAGCCGGCTCGCCCGGCCTGCTGCCGACCCAGATGCTCGGAGCCACCCCCAGCACCCGCCAGATCCCTTATCCTTCGGCTCTCCGCTCTTCCCCCGCGGACACCGCCGCACAGCCGAGACCCCGGAGGCCCGCCGCGATGGCTCAGCGACCGCCCGCGCGACCGAGGCCTTCCTCGGGTCGCTCGCAGTCGCCGCGCCGTCCGAGCAGCCCCGGCCGTCCGGCGTCCGGCGGCGGTGGCGGGTCAGCCCGACGGCCGCCGAGCCCACCCGGACGCGGCGGTGCTCCGGGTGCCGGATCCGGCGCCCGGGGCCGCGTCATCGCCGTCGTGCTCGCCCTGCTCGCCGTGGTGGGCGTCGTGGTGGGGATCGCCCTGAACAACCACAGCTCGAGCACGCCGGCCAACGCAGCGCGGGCCGTGACCCCAGCGACGACCACCCCGGCAGCCGCCATCACCCGTGCGGCCGCAGCGTCGCCGAGCACCGGTCTGCCGCCCACATCGCGCTCGACGCCGTCGCCACGGCCGGCCGCGACGACACGCGCGACCCCCGCGACCACGGCTGCGGCCGCTCCCCCCGCGGTCACGACCCAGGCCCAGGCGCCCCGGACGACAGCCGCCCTCGCGGCGCCCACCACCGTCACGCCCACCACTGCCAAGCCCACCACTGCCAAGCCCACCACTGCCAAGCCCACCACCGTCAAGCCCACCACCGTCAAGCCCACCACCGTCAAGCCCACCACCGTCAAGCCCACCACCGTCGCGCCCACCACCGCACCGGGGACCGGGACCGCCCCCAGCCCTCCGCCGGCCACCCGCGCGGTCCCCGCACCGCCGGCAGCGACCGCACCGGTCGCCCCGAAGCCGGCGACGGCGTCCGGGGTGACGGGAGGGGGCGCCCCTGCGGCGGCACCCGCTCAGGGGCAGCGCTACACGGTGCAGCGCGGGGACTCTCTGTGGTCGATCACCCAGCGCGCGATCGGGGGCTCTGCGCCGACGGACCGCATCGCGGCGGCGTGGCCGTCGGTCTTCCACGCCAACAACAGCACCATCGCCGACCCTGACCTCATCCACGTCGGGCAGGTCATCACCATCCCGACGCTGGGCTAGGGATGACCCGGGGAGCACATCGAGCGACACGGGAGCACGAAGACCGCGCGGTCCCGGCTTCGGAGCATGCCCCACGACGCAGACGTCGGGGTGCCAGCGCCGGGCTGGCTCTCGCCGTGACGGCCCTGATCGGTACGGCTGCCTTCCGCATCTGGCCGACCTCCTCCGCTGCTCTTGACGCAGCACGCCGGGGCATCTCCGCGCCGTCCACCTCGCCCGCTCCCGCCGCCAGCGAGGCACCCGTCCAGGTGCTGCCGACCCCGGCCCGGTCAACGCTGGCCCCGATCTCGACACCAGCCTCGACACCTGCCTCGACACCTCCCGCGGGCCCGACCCCCGCCCAGCTGCCCTCTCCCCGGGCGGTGCGCCCCCTCGCCGGGCGCGTCGACGCCGATGTCTTCGTCCGCACCAAGGAGCCGGTGACCAAGGCGCAGCTGGCCGCCGCGTTGGCCGACGTCCCCGGCGCGCAGGTCAGCCTCCTGGCGGTCGGGGGAGTCGCCCTGGGGACCGGCAGCACCACCGCGGTGGGCGTCGACCCGTCGCGTTACCGGCGCTTCGCGCCCGCGGGGACCGCCGAGTCCACGCCGCTGTGGCAGTCCGTCGCCCGGGGGGACGTCGCCGTGGCGCACACCGTGGCCAAGGCGCTCGCCGTACCGCTCGGTGGCTCCGAGACCATCGGCGGCGTCGGCGGTACGCCGTTGGACTTCCGCATCGGGGCGCTGGCCACCACGGGGCTGCCCGGCGTGGGGGTGGTCGTGGACGACGTGTACGACCAGGTGCTGGACCTGAGGCCGGACACTGGGGCGGTCGTCGCGGCACCTGGTCACGACCCGGTCGTCGTCGCGGCCGTGCTGGAGCAGCGCCTCACCGCGGTCGGCGCGACGGCGACACCGCTGCGGGTGGCCGTCGGCGCCGACGGACGAGGCACCTGGGTCTCGCCCGCGGCCGGCCCCTTGACCCAACCCTTCGGCCCGAAGCCCTTCGACGGGCACGAGAGCTTCCACCCCGGCATCGACATCGGCGCGGCCTTCGGGGCACCTATCTACGCCGCGACCGCAGGCACGGTCCTCTACGCCGGCCCCGCCAGCGGCTTCGGCAACGAGGTCGTGCTCCAGCACACCGGCGGTGTGCAGACGGTCTACGGCCACATGGAGCGGATCCTGGTCACCCCAGGCCAGGCGGTCCAGGCCGGCCAAGCGATCGCGCTGGTCGGCAGTCTCGGCGAGTCCACCGGCCCTCACCTGCACTTCGAGGTGCACTTCAACGACCAGCTCACCGACCCGCTCGCCTGGCTCGTCGCGCACGGCGTGCGCATCTCCCGCTGACGTGGCACCGGTGCCGACGGCCCGTCAGCGCCTCGCCGTCGTCGCCGGCCGGGCGGCCGGAGTCGCGAGCAGGGTGCTGGGCCGAGGGGCTGGCGAGGTGGTCACCGGGCGCGTCGCGCTGCGGCTCGACCCGCTCGCCCTGGCGCGCGCGGCGCAGCGGCGCCGGCTCGTCCTCGTCTCCGGGACCAACGGCAAGACGACGACCACCCGGCTGCTGGCGGCGGCGATGGGCACCGCCGGGCCGGTGCTCTCCAACGGCGGGGGAGCGAACATGCCCGAGGGCATCCTCACCGCGCTGCTCGCCAGCAAGGCCCGCGCCGGCGCGCTGGAGGTCGACGAGCTGCACCTGCCGGCGGTGGCGCGCGCGGTGCGCCCCGCTGTCCTGGTGCTGCTCAACCTCAGCCGCGACCAGCTGGACCGCTCGAACGAGACCCGTCGGTTGAGCCGGTTGTGGCGCGACCTCGTCACCGACCTGAGCATCGTCGAGGACCCCCCCTCGCCCTCTGCACGGGACAGTGCGGCCGGGTGTGTCCAGACAACGGTCACTGTGGTCGCGAACGCCGATGACCCACTGGTCGTGTGGGCGGCTCTGCCCGCCGGCGACCGGGTGCGCTGGGTGGCCGCCGGTCAGGCCTGGACGGCGGACGCCATGGTCTGTCCCCGGTGCGCGCACCTGCTCAACCGCGGCGATGTGGCCGAGCCTCGGCCGGGCGCGCCATCGGCCGCCGGCGTCGCCGCGCCCGCGGAGGCGGCTCCGCACTCGGGGGCCGACTGGTGGTGCACGCACTGCGGCCTGCGTCGGCCCACCGCATCCGTCACGGTCACCCCGACCGGCGACTGCACCGCCCGGCTGAGCACCGCGGAGGGCACGACCACGGTCTCGTTGCAGCTCCCGGGGCGTTGCAACCTTGCCAACGCAGCGGTCGCGGTGAGCGCTGCGGTGGCCGTCGGGGTGCCGCTCGGCACGGCGGCCGCGGCGCTTCCCGCGGTCCGCTCCGTCCAGGGGCGGTACTCCACCGGCACGCTCGCCGGGGTGCCCGTCCGCCTGCTGCTCGCCAAGAACCCGGCCGGCTGGGTGGAGATGCTCGACCTCGTCGACGAGCTGGGACCGCGCACGCCGGTGCTGGTGCACTTCCACGCGCGGGGGGCGGACGGTCGCGACCCGAGCTGGATCTGGGACGTGCCCGTGCGCCGGCTCCTCGGGCACCCGGTGGCGGTGTCCGGCGAGCGGGCGGCCGACGTGCTGCTGCGCCTGGCGACCGCCGGTGTCCACGCCGAGGCGGTCAGCGACCCGGAGGCGGGTGCGATCCGGGTCGCAGCGCTGGCGGGTCACGGCGTACAAGTCCAAGTGCTGGCCACCTACACGGCGTTCCGCGAGGTGGCGGTGGAGATAGGCGCCCTGCGATGACCGACCTGGTGATCGCGCTCGTCTACCCCGAGCTGCTCGGCACCTACGGCGACGGCGGCAACGCCGAGGTCCTGCGCAGCCGGGCGGCGCTGCGGGGGCTCGATGCGGCGGTGCTCGACGTACCCGCCGGAGACCGGGTGCCGACCGGAGCGGACCTCTATGTCCTTGGGGGTGGCGAGGACGAGCCGCAGGGTCTGGCGGCGGCCGCCCTGCAGACCGGCGCACTGCTCGAGGCGGTGCACGACGGCGCCGCGGTGCTCGCGGTATGCGCCGGCCTGCAGATCCTCGGCGCGTCCTTCGGCGGGCGCGCCGGTGACGACCTCCCCGGCCTCGGCCTGCTCCCGGTCACGACCCAGCCGCCAGGACCAGCCGGGCGCTCCGTCGGCGACCTGGCCGTCGCTCCGAGTCCGGCAGCCCGAGCGTGGGCGGGGGCCTGGGACCAACGGCTACCCACCTTGGTGGGGTACGAGAACCACGGCGGCCGCACCGTCGCCGAGCCAGGTGCCGGCGACCCCCTCGGGAGCGTGCTGCGGGGGGTCGGCAACGGTTCGGACGGCGCGGCAGCACCGGCCCGCGGAGCGCCCGATGCCGTCGTCGACGGGTGGTGCGGTCGGCGGGGAGCCGGCTGGGTCGTCGCCACCTACCTGCACGGTCCGGTCCTCGCGCAGAACCCGGTCCTCGCCGATGCCCTGCTGGCCGAAGCCCTCGGCGACACGCTCCCCGACTGGATGGACGACGAGGGCCGCGTTGTCCACCGAGCGGCGGAGCGGCTGCACCAGAGCCGCCTCGCCCAGCTCGGCCTCACCTGAGGGCGATGCCCCGACGAGCCTCGGCAGGGCCGGGTCAAGCGCCGCCGGCAGCGTGTTCCACGTGAACCCTCGTCGCGGCTGCGGGCGTCGTGCTGAGCAGCACCACGCCGGCGGCGGCCACGAGCGCGCCGAGCGTCTGCGCCAGGCGGGCGGCGACGCCGCCCGCCAGCGACTCGTCGAGCACCAGGGCGCCCATCAGGCAGGCGGCCAGCGGCTCGATCACGGTGAGCATGGCCAACGGCTGCGCCAGGCTCCCCGACTGGTACGCCGCCTGGGTCAGCACCAGGCCGCCCGCGCCGGACACGACCAGGGCGGGGACCGGCCAGGACCGCAGCAGCGAGACGGGGGCGTCCACCAGACCGTGCGCCACCAGGTCGAGTGCGGCCGCGGAGATGCCGTACAGGCAGCCGGCGGCGAAGGCGAGCTGGGCCGCGCGGCCTGGGCCGCGCCGACGCGCGGCGAGGACTGCGACGACGGCCACCGTGGCGAGCGCCGCGCTCGGCACGGCGGCGTGCGCCACCGGCACGCTGCGCCGCCCCGTCCCCGGTGACGCTCCGAGCAGGAAGGCCGCGAGCCCGGCGGCCACGAGGGCGGCGCCGCCGAGCTCGCGCCGGGTGACCGGTCGGCCGTCGGCCACCGTGGACAGCGGGATCGCGAGCAGCAGGCCGCACACCAGCAACGGCTGCACCACCACCAACGCCCCGAGACCGAGAGCGAGCGTCTGCAGCGCCAGCCCGGCGACCTGCGCGCACACCGCCAGCAGGAAGAGCGGCCGGTGCAGCAGCCGCAGCACGAGGCCAGCCCCCGCCCCCGTGTCGGGCACCTCGCGCGCGGCGCGGTGCTGCAGCACCGACGTCACCGCGAAGCAGCCGGCCGACAGGAGCGCGAAGACAGCGCTGAGCAGCACGGCGTCAGCCGGCCGGCGGACGCCAGGCCGCCGCCAGCTCGGGGCGACGACCGGCGCCGCCGTGGACGCCGTGAGCAGCCAGCGGGCCCACCCGCAGACCTCGGGAGCGCAGGAGGTCCACGAGCGGCTCGACCGCGCCGAGGGTGGCCCGCCACGAGCCCGGGGTCGAGGTGCAGTCCGAGTCGTGCAGCAGCACGGTGGCCCCGGGGCCGACATCCGGGCGCAGCGTGCGCAGCACGCTGCTGGGCGTGGCCGTCGGCGCCCAGTCCCGGCCCCAGGCTGACCACAGCACGGTCGGCAGGCCGAGATGGCCCGACGCGGCCAACGTGCCGGCGGTCACGACGCCGTAGGGCGGCCGGTACCACGTCGGACGGCGACCGGTCAGCTCGCCCAGGACGTCGACGGCGCGGTGCAGACCATCCAGCAGCGAGCGCGGTCCCACCCGCAGGCTGTTGCGGTGGTGCCAGCCGTGCAGGGCGAGCTCGTGCCCTGCGTCCACCACATCCCTGGTGAGGCCGGGGGTGAGCTCCGCCATGCCGCCCAAGAGAAAGAAGGTCGCCCGTACCTCCAGCCGGTCCAGGAGGGCGAGCAGTCGCGGGGTGCTGACCGGGTCCGGCCCGTCGTCGAAGGTGAGCGCCACCGACGCAGGCGACCCCAGCCCGCTCAGGCCGGGGAGCGCGCGGCGGCGCAGGCCGGCCGCCCACGTGACCCCCGGCAGCGGGTGCGCCAGGACGGCCGCCGCTCCTCGCCACCGCGACAGCGCTGGGTGCCCGCTGGGACGGGGCGGGTCGGCGTAGGCGGGGGTGCGGCTCACGGCCGGCTCACCGGCGGCGGCGGAGCAGCTCCCGCAGCGACCCGAGGGCCAGGCCCTGGCGCGCCGCGGCGACGCGCACCGCCTCGAGCTCACTGGCCAAGGCCGCCGGGTCCCCCCGCCCGTCGACGAAGGTGATCGAGCCACCACGCAGGGTCACCGACCTGGTGCGCGCCCGCAGGACGACATCGGGGCGCACCACCCGGTCCGAGCCCACCCAAGCGGCGCTGAGGTCCCACGCCGAGAGGGGATGCGTGCTCAGGTAGACCGGGGCCGCCGAGCCCTGGGCCTGCCGGAGCACGGCCTTGGAGTCGTAGAGCCCGCGCTCGCCGCGTCCGTGACCGGCGTTGGCCAGGGGCACCCCCGAGGCGGCGAGCGCTCGCACGCCGGCCGGGTCGCTGCGGACCACGGAGCTGTCGACGGCCACCGCGGCGTCCGTGGCCAGCAGCGCCTGCACCACGGCGGCCGAGCGTGCCTCGGCGGCATCGATGCGCACCACCACGTACGCCGAGCGCGGGTGGTCCTCCGCGGTGTCCAGGACGCCCACGCCGAAGCTGGTGGCCATCGCGACCCCAGCCGTCCCGGCGTAGAACACGGCCGTGGTGGTCGCGGCCAGGCGCACGACCCGCCGCCGCGTGGCCAGCCAGCGTCGGGGCCGCACCAGGCGGCCCCTGATGTCGCTGCCGACCGGGCCGGCAGCCGCCGCGGCCGCCGTGATGCTCCGCGTGCGGCTGAGCGCGACGACGACCGCAGCCGCATCGGCCGCGAAGACGCTCTGCGCCGTCGCCACCTGGTGCGCCGCCGCACCGTCGGCGGCCAGGCGGTCGACCGAGGGCGCGAGGTCGGCCGCCTCCGCCACGTAGGTGACCACGCCGGCGTCGGCCATCACCTCGGCGTTGTGCACCCCGTGACCCGGGATGCAGGCGTGACTGACGACCGGCAGCCCCGCCCGGAAGGCCTCGAAGCAGGACAGCCCCCCGGCGTTCTCGACCAGCACGTCGGCGGCGACGAGCAACCGCGGCATGTCGCTGCGCCAGCCCAGGGCCACCGCGCCGGCGACTCCGGCCACCGCGCGCTGCAGCTCGGCGTTGCGACCGCACACCACGACGGGTACGGCGGCCGCGTCGCCCGCCCGCTGCCCACCCGCTCGCTCGCCGCCACCCGGCGGCCGAGCCGCCGCGAGCAGGCGCACCGTCGTCAGGACGTCACCGACGCCCCAGGAGCCGGCGACGACGAGCGCGAGGGTCGCGTCGGCAGGCAACCCCAGCTCGGTCCGGACCGCCGCACGCACCTCCGAGACCGCTGCCGCGCCGAGCAGCCCGGGGCCGAGCTCGGGCACCAGCGGCCCGGTCGCGAGCGCCGGCCGCGGGCAGAGCTGGTGCACCACCTCCGCGCTCTCCGGGCTGACGGTGAGGAGCAGGTCAACCGAGCGGTGCAAGGTCACCGGGTGCACCGAGAAGTCGGTCACGTAGGCCACGACGGGGACGCCGACCCGCCCCAGCTCGCGCAACCGCCCGAGCGACTGGCTGGCCAGCGGGTAGGTGCTGACGATCACATCGGGGCGCACGGTCCGTACGAGCCGGCAGACCCGACGGTGCGCCAGCCTGGCGATGCTGACGGACAGCCGGAAGACGATCCCCCGCCGCTGGCAGGCGCGGTAGTGCCAGCGGTAGCTGCCCGGCGCCTTCGCCAGCTGCATGCCGTAGAACCACCGGATGAACAGGCCCAGGCGCATCGGCACCAGGGTCAGCCAGTCGGCCCGCGCAGCGGCGTGGCCGTCGGCCTCCAGCCGCCGGCAGAGCTCCCGGGCCGCGCCGTCGTGCCCGGCCCCCATGCTGGCCGAGAGCACCAGGACGCGGGTGCCGGGCGCCGGCTCGACCGCCGCTGGACGCCCCACGCCGATCACCTCCGCCTGCTCATGACGCGGACGACCGCGCCCGGACCGACGGCGCCCCCACCGGCACCGGCGCCGCGATCCAGCGCGGCGCGGGCGGGGACCAGCACGGCAGCGGTCGCTCCGAGCAGGGCGGCCCCCGCGAGCGCGTCGACGACCCAGTGGTTGGCGGTCGCCAGGATGACCACGGTCGTGAGCAACGGGTACGCGGCCGCGGCCACGAGGACACCGCCGAGGGCCAGCCGCCGCACAGCGGTCCTCGGCTCCCCGCGGCGCGACCTCAGGCGGTGCCGAGCGGCGGCCAGCACCGCCGCCGAGGACCACAGCGCCCAGGCGATGTGCAGGGAGGGCATGGCGGCGTACTGGTCGGCCGCATGGGTGATGGTCGTGCTCCACCCCCCGAGGGCGTGCGTGCGCGCCACCGTGTCGGTGAAGCCGTGCCCCGGCGTCAACCGCGGCGGGGCCAGCGGGTAGACCCAGTAGACGACCAGGCCGACCACGTTGAGCCAGAGCAGTAGGTCGCGCCAGACCCGGTAGGCGGTCGGCCGTCGCACCCAGAGCCAGGCGAGGACGCCCATGGTCACGAACCAGTGCGCGCTGTCGTAGTAGGCCCCCGCCAGGCCGCCGAGGATGCCGGTGCCGAGCCGGGCGTTGAGCGCGTGCTCGACACCGACACCGAGGTGGCGCTCGAAGGAGAAGACTGAGGATGCGTGGGTCAGGGCGACGGCAGCCTTCTGCTGCACGACGTCACGGATGAGGTCGTACCCGCCCAGGAAGACGCCCACGACGAGCAGCTGGCCGAGCAGCCCGGGGCGACCCCGGTGGTCGCGCCACAGCAGCTCTCCCGGCGCGCGCCGGGCTCCAGCGGCGGGCACCGCGCTCAGCCGGGGCGGCAGCACGGCCAGACCAGGAGCGACCGAGGGGGCGGCGCGCTCGGGCGGCAGCACCGTCCCCGTCGCCATCAGGACAATCTAGACCGGCGGCGCGGTCGCCCCCGGTGGTCCGCCGGCTCACGTCGAGACCGGGGCGTTGGCCTCGTCGTCGGTGGGTCGAGGACTGCCACGGTTGGTGACCGGTCGCGGCGCTGCAGCCACGGCACTCGATGCCGTCGCTCAGTGGACGGTGAGGGATGAGCCCTCCGTCGGGACGGTCGCTGCGGGCAGGGCCGGCGGTGCCTCCCTGGCGAGGCTGGCGGGTGGGCCGACGCAGGCCGCGGGCAGGTCCAACACGAAGGTCGCGCCGCCGCCGGGGGTCGGCCCCAGCCGCACCTGCCCGCCGTGCCCGGTCGCCACAGCGGCGACGACGGACAGGCCCAGGCCGCTGCCGCCGGAGTCACGGCTGCGGCCGGGGTCCGCGCGGAAGAAGCGCTCGAAGACCCGCTCGGCAGCCTCGGGCGGCACCCCCGGGCCGTGGTCGACGACCGCCAGCACGACGCGGTCGCCGCCGGTCCAGACCTGCAGCTCGACCGGCGTACCCGCCGGTGTGTGCACGAGGGCGTTGCGCACGAGGTTGCCCACGGCCTGGCGCAGTCGGTGCTCGTCACCGAGGACGGTGCAGGCGCCCTCGGCCCGGACCGTGATGCAGCGGTCCTCGTCCGTGGCCTCGGCGTCGAGCGCGGCGTCCTCGGCGAGCCCGTGCAGGTCGACCGGCTCAGCCTCGTGGGCGCGGCCCTGGTCGAGCCGGGCGAGCAGAAGCATGTCCTCCACGAGGCCGCCCATCCGGGTCGCCTCACCCTCGATGCGCCGCATGACGGTGGCCAGGTCGGCGGGTCTCTCGGCGGCGCCGCGGCCGAACATCTCGGCGTAACCGCGGATCGAGGTCAGCGGGGTGCGCAGCTCGTGCGAGGCGTCGGCGACGAAGCGACGCAGCCGCGACTCGGTCGCGGCGCGGGCCGAGAAGCCCGCCTCGATCTGCGTGAGCATCGCGTTGAGCGCTGTGCCGAGCCGGCCGACCTCGGTGCGCTCGTCCCGCGCGTCGACCCGGCGCGACAGGTCGCCGGCCGCGATGGCATCGGCGGTGGCCGCCATCCGGGACAGCGGACGCAGCCCGGCCCGCACGATGAGGAAGGCCGCGAGCGCCAGGGCGAGCACGACCGCAGCACTGATGGCGGCCATCAACCGCAGCAGCCGGTGCGTCGTGCTCTCCACCTCGCTGAGCGGCACCGCCACCACGACGGCCTGCCCGTCGGGGGCGGCGCGCGCCTCCAGGCGGTAGTGGTCGACACCGCCTGCACCGTCCACCGTCCGGACACCTGTGGCGCCAGTGGGGGCAGCCAGCGCGTCGTGGGCGGCCGCCGTCACGGCGGAGATCGACGGTGACGCGGTGGTGGTGCCCGTCGGTGTCATGGACGCGCTGCGGGCGAGGACGGTGCCGTCGCCCGCGACGAGCGCGCCGTAGGTCCCGGCGACGCCACCACCGTCCGGCCGACCGCCGTCCCGGCCGCCTGGCGGGCCGCCGTAGGGCAGGCCGGAGCCGAGCTGCCGGGAGAGGAAGGGCTCGGCCATCTGCACCTGCTGGTCGACCCTGGTCACGAGGTACGAGCGCAGTGACCGGTAGGTCACGGTGTCCGCGACCACGAGCCCCAACCCCAGCAGCGCCACGAGGACGATCAGCAGCCGCAGGCGCAGGGACACCGCTCAGCCCGCCGTCGCGCCCCGCGGCTCGCGCAGGACGTAGCCCACGCCGCGCACCGTGTGCAGCAGCGGGGTGCGGCCGGCGTCGACCTTGCGGCGCAGGTAGCTGATGTAGGTCTCGAGGACCCCCGCGTCCCCCCGGAAGTCGTACTCCCAGACGTGGTCGAGGATCTGGGCGCGGCTGAGCACCTTGCGCGGGTGGGTGAGCAGGAAGTGCAGCAGGCGGTACTCGGTGGCGGTCAGCTCGACCGCCACGTCGCCCCGGTGGACCTCCATGCTGTCGGTGTCCATGGTGAGGTCGGCTAGCCGCAGCACGTTGGCCTCGTCCGCGCGGCTCCCGGCCCCCGCGCGGCGCAGCACTGCGCGCACCCGGGCGACCAGCTCGCCGACGGCGAAGGGCTTGGTCATGTAGTCGTCGCCGCCGATGGTCAAGCCGCGGATCTTGTCCTCGGTCGAGTCGCGGGCGGTGAGGAAGAGCACCGGCACTGAGCGGCCCTGCGCGGCGAGTGCGCGGGCCACCGCGAAGCCGTCGGTGTCGGGCAGCATCACGTCGAGCACGAGCAGCTCGGGCGCGAAGCTGCCGACCTTGGCCAGTGCGGTGGTGCCGTCGGCGGCCGTCTCCACCGCGAAGCCCTCGTAGCGCAGCGCCATGGAGACCAGCTCGGTGATCGAGGCCTCGTCGTCCACGACGAGGACGCGGGTCTGCTCGCGGGCCGCAGCGGTGCTCGACATGTCGGCCAGGGTGCACCTGCCGGCTGCTCGTCGCCTGAGCGCTTCCTGGGAGCTGGCTGGGACGGGCTGGTCGTCCCTGCGCGGGAGCGCTGAATGACCAGGCAGGTCATCGACAGCGGACCGCGGCGACACGACGCTCGGCGTGTCGCGGCTGCGGCCGTCGACCGCCCTGTCCACCGATCGTCGTGGAGGTCCCCGTCGTGCCGCTCATCCCTGGCTCCGGTCAGACGTCGCTGTTCTACACCGACTGGGGGGCCGGCCGGCCGGTCGTGCTGCTGCACGGGTGGGCTCTCGACGCTCGGATGTGGGAGGGCCAGCAGACCTTCCTCGCCGCCCAGGGGCTGCGGTGCGTCAGCTACGACCGGCGGGGGCACGGCCGGTCCGACGTCCCGGGCGACGGGTACGACTACGGCACCCTGGCCGACGACCTCGCCGCGGTCCTGTCCGGTTCTCGACCTGCACGAAGTCCTGCTGGTGGCCCACTCGATGGCCGCAGGCGAGGCCGTGCGCTACCTCAGCCGGCACGGCGACGACCGGGTGTCCGGGCTCGTCGTGGTCGGCGGGACGACGCCGTGCCTGGTGGCCACCGACGACAACCCCAGCGGTGTCGCGCGCGAGCTGTTGGGCGCATCGACCGAGCTGCTGCGCACCGACCGGGCCGGCTGGTTCCGCGCGGGCACGCCGGCCTACTTCGGCCGCCCCGACGCGGAGCCGCTGACGCCGTGGATGCAGGACGGGCTGGACATGTGCCTGCAGACGCCGCTCCCGGTGCTCCTGGCCTGCAGCCAGACCATGGTCGACGCCGATCTGCGCAGCGATGTGCGCGGGGTGCGGGTGCCCACGCTGGTCGTGCACGGCGACACCGACGCGTCCGCCCCCCTGGCCGTGACCGGCGCGCCGACCGCGGACCTGCTGCCGCACGGGCGGCTCCTCGTCTACGCCGGCGCCCCGCACGGTCTCTACCGCACCGAGCAGGGCCGCCTCAACGACGACCTGCTGGCCTTCGTCGGCGAGCTGCCCGCTCGCGTGACGGACGCCGGAGCAGGGGCGGTCGAGGACATCGGCTCCCGCACGACATCCACCGGCTGACCGGGCTCAGCGACGGAAGGCCGGGCGGCATGCGGCCGCGGTAGGGCGTCCGTCAGGTGAGGTGGTCGAAGTCGCCGCGCACCCACCCGATGTGACGCTCGGCAGCTCGGCGTACGACACCTCTGGCGTCCGAGGTGATCCCGCGGCCGAAGCCGCCGTACAGGAGGTCGTAGCCGACGCCGTCGAGCCGGTCAGCGATGCTCGCGACCACCCTGGCGGGGCAACCAGGAGCGACACCTGCCCGATGCTCACCTCTGGGTGCGTACGCACCGCGTGCAACCCGGCCTCGAGCTCGGTCACCTCCGCGCGCACGCCGGCGGCGGCGAGCTCCGCCAGCGTGACCCGGGTCGTGCCAGCGGCCGACACCCACTGTGTGGACGTGCCTCCGATCCCCATCACCGTGGGTGATGCACCGCCCCGCTGTCACTGCCGTCACACCAGCGGCAGGACTTCGGTCGCCGACGGCGAAACAAGACTGCAACCGGCCGCGGGGCCGGGGACCCCGGAGGATGTCGTGACCCGACGCGTCGTGCTGCTGCTGAGCGCTGCCACCACCTTCGCCTGCGCCACCGCGCTCGTCGGGCCCCTCGTCGGGACGGCCGCCGCGGCGAGCCCGGCCGGCGTCGTGCTGCTCGCCGGGGACGCACCGGCCAGCACCCCCTTCCCGGACGACCGGTGGACCGTGGCGGACACCGCGCAGGTGAGCGGCCGCCGGGTCGCCTTGCCCACGGCCGGTTGTGCCGCCGCCGGGCGCTCGCTGTGCGACGACCTGGCCTTGATCAACCAGCTGGACGGCTTCGACCTGCAGCCCCGGGTGACACTGCCCTTCTCCGCACCCGTCGACCTGCTGTCGGTGACCCCGGCGGACGTCCACGTCGAGAGCCCGGCGGGCGCGAACCTCGGCGGCCTGGTGCAGCTGGTCTTCGACCCCGCCACCAACACGGCGGCGGGCCTGACCGACGCGCTGCTCGCACCGGACACGACCTACACGCTGGTGGTCGGCCCCGGCCTGACGGGCGTCGACGGCTCGCCGGTGGACGTCTGCGCCAGCGGATGCGCCGTGGGCGCGACCGAGCGCAGGGTCCCCTTCACGACGATGACCTCGACCAGCGTGCTGGACGCCGCGCAGCGGCAGCTGGACGACGGGACGGCCTACACCGCTGCCGGCATCAGCCCCACCCAGCAGGTCGACCTCGACGTCGCCACCGGCGGGGGCCGCTCGGTCCTCCTCGGCGTACCCCCGGGTGACGGGGCGATGGCGGCGGGGGGTATCACCCGCAACGACCAGACCAGCGCCGACCCGGGCAAGCCGCTCGTCTCCAGCGGGGTCATCGACACGACGTCGGCGGCGTACAAGGGCTTCGGGTCGATCGACAGCCCGCAGTACGTCGACAGCAACGCCGTCATCGGCCACGTCCCGACCCGCTCCGCCCCGACCCCGGTCGGCAAGGCCACCATCGGGGTGTCGCTGATGTCCGCCGCGCCCAGCACCACCGGTGGGTGCCTGCGACCGGTGATCTTCGGTCCCGGCTTCACCCGCAGCAAGTACGACCTGTTCCTGGCGAACGACGCGCTGGCCACGCCGGCCGGCGGCTCGGCCGTCTTCGCCACCGACCCGCTCGGGCACTCCTTCGGCCCAACATCGACCTGGACGATGCAGAACGTGACCGGCACCACGCTCACCGGCAGCGGCTTCGGGCGGGGCCACGACCTCGACGGTGACGGGATGATCACCAGCGCCGAGGGATCGCAGCCGTCGTACACGGTGGATGCCAAGGGAGTGCCGACGACGCCATCCCCGCAGGCGCTCGTGGGTCTGCGGGACGGGCTGATCCAGACCGTCATCGACAACATGACCCTGGTCCGGGCGCTGGAGCGGGGCGTCGACATCGACGGCAACGGCACCATCGACACCTGCGTGCCGACCGCGACCGACCCGAACCCGGTGGAGTACTTCGGGCAGAGCTTCGGCGGGATCTACGGCACGATGCTGCTCGGCACCGACCCCCGCATCCAGGTCGGCGTCCCCAACGTGCCCGGCGGCCCCATCGTGGACATCGCCCGGCTGTCGTCCTTCCGCGGCAACATCGCGGCCCAGCTGCAGGCCAACAAGCCGGACCTGCTCAACGGGGGGCCCGGCAACAACGGCTTCACCGAGTCGATCCCGCTGCGGCTCGACCCGCGGGTGACCAACCCGGTCCCGGGTGCGATCGCCATCCAGGAGTACGGCGCGCGGGGCAGCTGGATCGAGCGCTCCGGCAGCCCGGAGACCTTCGCGCCGGCGCTCGGGGCGGGCGGCAAGTTCGCCGCCAAGAAGGTGATCTTCCAGACGGCGTACACGGACGGCACGGTGCCCAACCCGACCGCCAACGACATCTACCGCGCCCTGGGCGACTACTCGCGGGTCTGGATCTACCGCAACGACCGGACCCCGACCTTCCAGAGCGACCCGCACGGCTTCCTCCTCAACCCGACGCTCGACCAGCGGAGCATGGGCCAGCTGCAGATCACCAACTACCTCACCAGCAGCGGCGCGACGGTGACCGACCCGGACGGGGCCGGCACGCTGGTCGAGCAGGCCTCGGCGGGTACGACCAACTATCCGGTGCAGCTGAGCTGCCTGCACTACCCGGACCCGCAGACCGGGCAGGGGCAGACGCGGGTGGGCGGCACCCCGGCCAACGCCAGCCCTGACTGCACCGACCGGTCTGCCACGGTGACGAGCCCGCAGACCGCCGGCCCGTCCGCGTCGCTCCCGGAGGTCGGGGCGCCGGCCCTGCTCGTGACGGTGGGGGCGCTGCTCGGAGTCGGCGGTGTTGGGTTTGTTGTCCGCCGCCGACGGACGGAGCGGGCCTGAGGGTCAATCGCGCGGCCAGTCCGCCCGCCACAGGAAGGGCGCGGCGACCAGGCAGAGCACGCTCATCACCCCGAAGGCGAACCACAGCGGGCCGGTCGGGCCGCTGAGCGCGACCAGAGCGCCACCGAGGAAGCCGCCGACGGCGTGGCCGCCGACCGAGAAGGTGAGGTAGGCGGCCTGCACCCGCCCGCGCATCTCCTCGGGGATGAGCTGCTGGCGTGCGGTCGTGGTGACGATGCCCCAGATGCCGTCGTGCACCCCGAAGACGACGAGCACCAGGGCGGCCGCGAGCGGGGCACGCACCAGGGCCAGCGACAGGTGCGTGCAGGTCTCGACCAGGAGTCCCACTGCGAGCAGGCGGCCCGGGCCGACCGCCCGGCGGAGCCGGCCGGCGACCAGGCTGCCGGCCACACTGCCGACGGCGATGGCGGCGAGCAGGGCGCCGTACCCCGCGCCGGTCGTTCCCAGCCGGCGGCTGGCGTAGATGACGAGGGTCGCGATGACCCCGCCCAGGGTGACGTTCATGACGACCATGCACAGCGCGAGGGCGCGCAGCCGGGGGTGGCGCAGCAGCCAGTGGAGCCCGGCCGTGACGTCCCGGCGGAAGGACCCCGACGACCGGGCGGGCGGTGCGCCGCGGGCCGGCAGTCCCAGCAGGAGCAGCGCGCCGACGAGGAAGGACAGGGCGTCGGCGGCGAAGGGCAGCGGCCGGGCCAGCGCGAAGAGCAAGGCCCCCACGGGCGGGGCGACCATCAGCCCGCCGACGGTCGTCGTCGCCTGCAGCCTCGCGTTGGCCGACGCGAGCCGGTCGGGAGCGATGATGCTCGGCAGCAACGAGAGCGAGGCGGGTCGGACGATGCAGTCACCGGCCCCGAGCAGGAAGACGGTGGTGTAGACCGCCACGACCCCGAGGCCACCCGCCACGACGCCGACGGCCAGGGCGACCGACAGCGCCACCATCAGCACCCCGCGGAGCAGGTCTGTGACGACGATCAGGCGGCGCGCCTCACGCCGGTCCACCAGCGCCCCACCGAAGAGCCCGAAGAGCAGCACGGGGAGCTGCTGGACTCCGGCAGCCCCGCCGATCAGGACCGGCTTCGAGGTCAGCGTGGTCATGAGCAGCGGGCCGGCGGCGAGCGTCATGCCGCTGCCCGCGTCGCTGAGCCCCTTGGCCAGCCAGAGCCGGAGGAAGGCCGCGCTCGTACCTGCGCCGGGCCGTGCGCTGTCCGCGATGTGCGGGGCGCTGCCGAGGACGGTCATGCCGCCATCCTCCGCGGTGCCGTGGGGAGGGGGGCCTACCTGCCTCCCGGCAGGCCACCGGAGGTCTCGCTTGCCGCCGGCGCCGGCAGGTTCCGCCAGGGAGCGGGCGGCACGACCGGGACGTGCGGGTGGTCGTGGGCCGAGGCGTCATGGATGTGCTCGCCATGGGTGTGGGGTTGGCTGTGATCCTGGTGGTGCGTGCCGCACATGTCCGTCTCCTCGTCGTCTGTCAGCAGATCCGGGGGAGCTGCTCGCCGAGCGGGAGGTCGACGACGCGGGTGCCGCCGATGCCGGTGCGGACCACGAGCACGCCCGGGTGGTCGTCCACGACGGTGCCGATGCGGCAGGCTCCGGCGCCCTCCGGCCGGCGGCGCATCGCAGCCAGGACCGCGTCAGCCTCGCCCGGCGCGATGAAGGCGACGAGCCGTCCTTCGTTCGCGACGTAGAGGGGGTCCAGACCCAGCAGGCTGCAGCCGGCCGCGACAGCCTCGGGCACCGGGATGCTCCGCTCGACGAGCTCGACTCCGACGCCCGCCTCGACAGCCAGCTCGTTGAGGCTCGCCGCGACGCCGCCGCGGGTCGGGTCACGCAGCACGTGGACGGCACCGGGCGCCGCCGCGAGCATCGCGGCGACGAGAGCGCCCAGCGGGGCGCTGTCGGTCTCGACGACCGTCCCGAACTCCAGGCCCTCGCGGACGCTCATGATGGCGACGCCGTGCTGCCCGACGGGCCCGCTGACGAGCACCGCGTCGCCGGCGCGCACCCGGTGCGGGCCGATGTCGATCCCGTCGGCGATGAGGCCGATGCCGGCCGTGCTGATGAACAACCCCTCGCCGGTGCCGGTTCGACGACCTTGGTGTCACCGGTGACGAGGCGGACGCCGGCGGCGCTCGCGGCCCGGCCCATCGCGGCGGCGACCTGCTGCAGTGCGCTGAGCTCGAGGCCCTCCTCGAGGATGAACCCGGCGGAGAGGTAGAGCGGCGTGGCACCGCTCATGGCCAGGTCGTTGACGGTCCCGTTGACCGCCAGGTCACCGATGCATCCGCCGGGGAAGAAGATCGGCTGGACGACGTAGGAGTCGGTGGAGAAGGCGAGCCGCGCGCCGCCGACGGTGAGGACGGCGCTGTCCCCCGGTACGGCCGGCCCGGCCGTACCGAAAGCCGGCAGGAAGAGGTGCTCCACCAGCTCGGCCGTCAGCCGTCCGCCCCCGCCGTGGCCCATGACGACGCGGTCCCGGTCGCGCAGGGGAGCCGGGCAGGTCCATGCCTCGAGCGTCGCCGCGGTCGCCGTGTCAGACACCGACGACCTCCGGGCGCGCGGTGATGGTGACCGGCTCCAGCCGCCGGTACTGGAAGTAGGCCGCGCAGGCCCCCTCGTTGCTGACCATCGTCGCCCCGAGCGGCCGCCGCGGGGTGCACTCCTTGCCGAAGGCAGAGCACTCGGACGGCTTGATGAGCCCCTGCAGCACCTCCCCGCTGCGGCACAGCGACGACTCCGGGGCGGTGACGGCCGCGACGTCGAAGCGGTGCTCCGCGTCGTAGTCGCGCCAGCGCGGCGCCAGCTGCCAGCCGCTGCGCGGGATCATCCCGATGCCCCGCCAGACGCGGTCGCGGACCTCGAAGACGTCCGCCAGGACAGCCTGCGCGACCGGGTTGCCCTCCGCGGGGACGGCGCGGGCGTAGGCGTTCTCGACCTCGGCGCGGCCGTGCTCGAGGCGTTCGCCCGGGACCCTGTAGAGCGTGCCCGCTGGGTGGCCCGACCCGGTGCTGGCGTCGACGACGACCACCGTGTCCTGGCCGCGCATCGCGAATGCCACGTCCATCCCTGCGGTGCCCCCGTCCGCGAGCCGGACCCCCGGGGGCGTGCCCAGGGCCGCGAGGTGTCGGACGAGGACCGGTCCGACAGCGTCGTCGCCGCGCAGCAGGTTGCCGCACCCGACGACGAGCGTCCGGGTGCTGGACGAGGTCCGGTTGACGAGACCGAGCCCCTCGTCCAGCAGCAGGGCCGGGGCCACAGACGTCAGACCAACCCGTTGACGACGAACTCCGACAGCTTGCTGCCGCGCTGGTCGTAGGCGTGCACGGTGCAGACCAGGCACGAGTCGTAGCTCCGCGCGATCTGCCCCAGCTCCACCGGGTCGCCGACGTCGGCGATCTCGGTGCCCATGAAGGCCTTCTCCATCGGTCCGTTGGCCTCGCTGCCGTCGCGCGGCCCGATGTTCCAGGCCGTCGGGGTCACCACCTGGTAGTTCTCGATCTTGCCGTCGCGCAGCACGATCCAGTCCGCCAGGGCCCCGCGGGCGGCCTCGGTGGCTCCGAAGCCCTTGCCGTCCCGCAGCTCTTCCGGCTTGGTGTAGAAGCTGCCGTGCAGGTCGAGGTCGCCGAGCCAGCCCTTGACGCTGCCCGCCAGCTTCACGCACTCGTGGAGCCGACCGAGGGCTCGGACCATCACGGACGGGCCGATGCTCGTCACGATGTTGCGGAAGAGCGGGTCGACGTCCTGCCAGGTCCCCGGCTTGCCGGCGACGACCTGCCGCGCGAGCGGGCCGGCCTCGAGGGGGACGGCCCCGAGGCCAGGGATCTGGTACTGGGGCGCCTTCGCCCAGGTGTACTTGCCGTCCTTCTTGCCCTGCTCGGGGTCGACCGGGACCGTCACGCCGTCGAAGGGGTGCAGCGAGGCGGCGCCCTCGAAGAACGAGTAGGTGTGGTCCTCGCGGACCAACGCCTGGTCGAACTCGTAGTCCACGCCGTCGGCGTAGATCCCGGAACGCAGGTAGAGGGCGTCGTTGCGTCCCTCGATGGTGGGGTTCTCGTAGCGCTCGGGGTCGAGGTAAGTCCCCATCGCCAGGAAGTTGCCGTAGCCCCCGCCGATCGTGTGCAGCCCCGCCGCCATGCTGAACCGGATGTACAGGCCCAGGTCGCTCATGTGCTGGGCCTCGTTCTCGTCGCACCAGGCCAGCACGTCGTCCCAGGTCTTGTTCTGAAGCCAGCGGTCCATGGTGCAACCGAGGAAGGTGTGCTCGAGCCAGTCCTGGCGCCAGCGGTCCAGGATGCTGACCGACCGCGTGACGTCGCTCAGTGTCGGCGCGCACATGACGCCGCCGGGGATCATGAAGCTGCTGTGCGGCCACTGCCCGCCGAAGATCGCGTAGATCTCGACCGGCAGGCCGGACATCGTGACGCCCTTCTCGTACGACGTCCCGACGTAGGGCGCGAAACGGCGCACCACCTCGTCGAACTCGGGCAGGTGCGCGTACTTCTTGTTCACGAGGTCGATCGCGAACAGGGCGTAGAACCACCGCGGGACGGACTGCAGGGTCTCGCAGCCCTGCGCGATGTTGCGCACGCGGGTGGCGTCGACGGGCACGTGCGTCTTCCACGCCGTGTCGAGTGCGTAGCACGCCTTGTAGAGGTGGCTGCCGCCGCAGATGCCGCAGATGCGCGGGGTGACGATGAGCCCGGCCTGCGGGTCCTTGCCCTTCAGGATCATCTCGAAGCCGCGGAACATGGACGCCTCGGTCCAGGCGTCGGTGACGGTGCCGCTCGGGTCGAGCGTGACGAGCAGGTCGAGGTCGCCCTCGACGCGCCCCAACGGGCTGATGTAGAGCTCCTCGGGACTGAGGGTGGTCATGGCTGGCTCCTTCGGGTCGGGAGGGTGGACGGGCGCGTCAGACGACGAACATGTCCTCCTTGGACCACGCGGGGGCCGCGATCTTCGCGGTGGCGGCCATCGCCAGGTAGCTCACGTGGTCCATCCCGATCGGCACCTCCTTGGGGATGACGCCGGACACCTTCTGCGTCTTGAAGACCGTGCCGGGCATCAGGTCGTGGTGCGGGAACTCGGGCTCCGTGCACCCGATGCACGGCATGCCTGCACGGGTCTTGCTCGACTGCCGGTTCCAGAGGATCTTGTTGCAGCTCGAGTGGGTCATCGGGCCGCGGCAGCCCTGCTCGTAGAACAGGCAGCCGGTGCGAGTCCCCTCGCCGAACTTGGCCGGGGACTGCTTGTAGTCGAAGAACTGGGTGCGGGTGCACCCGGTCTGGGTGAACGTCGTGAAGAACGTGGCCGGCCGCTGCAGGTCGTCGAGCGCGATGTCCGCGGTGCGCCCGCTGGCGAGGGCCACGACGATCTGGGTGATCCAGTCGGGGTGGGCGGGGCAGCCGGGGATGTTGACGACGGGCAGCCCGAGCCCGGAGCGGTAGTCGGCGCCGAGGTAGCCGCCGTTGTTGCGCTTGAGGAACTGCAGGCCGATCGAGTCGGACGGGTTCGGGTCGGTGGCCGGGATCCCGCCCCAGCAGGCGCAGTCGCCGAGCGCGACGACGATGCCGGCCTTGGCGCACAGCTCCTTCACCCAGTCCTGCATGGGGCGGCCGGAGAACATGTTGAAGCGGCCGGTCTTGTTCGGGGCCTGGATGACGGAGCCCTCGAACACGAAGATGTCGAGCGGGGTCTCTCCGCTGACGCACGACTCGAAGAGCGCCCTGGCGTTGTCACCGAGCTCCATCCCGAGGCTCGGGTGCCAGATCAGGTCGATGCCGAAGTCGGTGAGCAGGTCGACGGCAGTCGGCTGGTCGGCGTTGAGGAACGACATCGTGTTGCCGCTGCACGCGCCGCCTTGCAGCCAGAGCAGGTTGGCCATGGTGGGAACCCTTCGGTCTAGACGAGCACGGGTGCGGGGCGGTGGGCGAGCAGCAGGTCGATCAGGTCGTCGACGCCCGCGCCGGTGCGGGCGCTCGTCTCGACGACCGGCATGCCGGGGTGCACTGACTCGACCGCGGCGAGCAGCGCCGGGCGGTCGAACCCGACGGCGTCAGAGATGTCGGTCTTGGTGACGACCAGCAGGTCGCTGGCGCTGAACATCGCGGGGTACTTCAACGGCTTGTCCTCGCCCTCGGTGACCGAGAGCAGGACCACGCGCAACGACTCACCGAGGTCGAAGGCCGACGGGCAGACGAGGTTGCCCACGTTCTCGATGAAGAGGACGTCGACGGTGCCCAGATCCAAGCCCTCGAGGTGCGAGGCGACCATGGTCGCCTCCAGGTGGCAGAGCCCGTCGGTCACGATCTGCCGGACGGGAGCCCCGCTGCGGGCCAGCCGGACGGCGTCGTTGTCGGTCGCGCAGTCCCCGACGAGGGCTGCCACCGAGCACTGCTGCGCCATCCGTCGGAGCAGCTCCTCGAGCAGCGCGGTCTTGCCTGTGCCAGGGCTGGAGACGAGGTTGACGACGGTCGTCCCGGCCCCGGCGAACCGGGCCCGTAGGCCAGCGGCGACGACGTCGTTGCCGTCGAGGACCCCCTTGCGGACCTCGAGCAGGCGGGTGTCGCTCATGCCGGCACCTGGTCGGCGGCGAGCTCGAGGCTGACCAGCTCCAGCTCGCGCCCGGACAGGAGGTCGCCCGAGGGGGTGTCGCAGTCGGGGCACCGGAACCGGTTCGCCTGCGCGAGCGTCACCGCCGCATCGCACGGCGTGCACCAGACGACGGGCTCGACGCGTTCGACCTCGAGGCGCGCGCCCGCGAGCGTCGTGCCCGCCGCGGCGATCTCGAAGCCGAACTGGAGCGAGTCGGGGACGAGCCCGGACAGGCGCCCGAGCCGCAGGTGCACCACGACGACGCGAGAGTCGCCGGCAGCCCGGGTGGCCTGGGCGACGAGAGCCGTCGCGACCGACAGCTCGTGCATCACGCGCCTGCCTTGCGTCCCAGTGCTCGGGCGACGCTGAGCAGCATGCTCAGGCCTCGGTAGGTGTCCGGGTCGCGCAGCTCGGCCAGCAGGGCGCGGACGCCGGGCTTGTGCGCGGGCGGGCGTGCCTCCTGCACACCGTCGACCAGGGCGGTCGCCAGGGTGTCGAACGTCGAGATGGTCGCCGGAGCGGCGAGGCTGCTCCGCTGCAGCGCGTCGAGGGTGGGCCGCAGCGTCCGGAAGCTCTCCATGAGGCCGCCGAGCTCGCCCAGCGTGGCCGTGAGGTCGATCTGTCCGGCCGAGTCGCGCACCACCTCGGCGATGCCGCTCGCGATGTTGCCGGTGATGGTCTCGCCGCGGCGGAACAGCTCGTCGACCATCGTGGTGAGCATGGCCAGCAGCTCGGCGTTGTCGAGCAGGTCGTGCAGCGCGGCTGCCGTCCTGGGGTCGTCCAGCCTGAGCAGGAGCGAGGTCGCGGCTGCCGAGCGGGGCGCTGCGACGGGTGCCGGGAGGGCGTCGATCGCGGGTGTGCGGGGTGCTGACGTCGTCGTCATCGCGGCTCCCAACGGGTGAGCCAAGATGCTCACAAGCCGGAACGTACGCCGCGAAACGGGTGCGAGAAAGGGCACACCGCAGGACTGGTTTGGTGCCACTGTGGGCCGGTGCCGAACTTCCTGGGCAGCGACCTCCAGGTCTACTTCCTGTTCGAGAAGCGGGGTCCGTGGCCGCCGGTCCCGTCCGAGGGCGTGCGCGTCGTCGCGGTCGACGCTGACTCCTACCGCCTGGTCGAGACGCCGTTCTTCGTCCGCAACGTCGCGGTCGGCGACGTCGTCCGGGCCGCCGCCGGTGCCGACGGGATCCGCTGGGTCGACGAGCGCGAGTCCTGGTCCGGGCACCAGACGCTGCGGGTGACCCCGACGGGAGCGGCCTCACCGGCGACCTGTGCCGAGATCATGAAGGAGCTGACCGCGCTGGGCGTCGGCGTCGACGAGCTCGAGGAGTACGCGCTCGTCGCGGTCGACGTACCGCCGGAGGTGCCGCCGGGGCCTGTGCGCGATCTGCTCGAACGAGGCCGGGCGGACGGTCGTTGGATCTTCGAGGAGGCGTGCCTGGGACCTTCGTGGTAGGCGTCTCCGCGGGTCAGAGGTGGTGCGCTCGGCAGGACTCGAACCTGCAACCTTCTGATCCGTAGAAGGCTGCACGCCGTCCCGACTGGTGCCGGTAGATCCGGCGGGTGCCTGTTCGTGCAGGTCAGCCGCGGTCCGGGGCCTCACCTCGTGCCGGCCGGTCCGGCTGGTGCCGCCCCGTCCGTGAGCCACTCCGTGAGCCACACGCGGTCCGTCGGCATGCCCGGCCCATCAACTCAGGTGGACGGCGCATCCCTTGCGACTGCCCCGGCTCAGCCACCGGTGACCGTCGGTGAGGAAGTCCACAGCCACCAGCAGCCCCCTCCCCGGGCCCGCGGAGCCCAGTGACGAGCGGCCCCCGCTGACCGTGGACGAGTACTACGCCCCCGTCCCCGAATGGGTCCTCGACGCCCCGATCAGCGACTGCGCGCTGCGCCTCTACGCCGTCCTCCTGCGCTACGGCCACACCAGCG
>JAABUZ0100002714.1_pt1 | contig 28477 bp, 22 predicted proteins | sample 5562091 | NCBI WGS metagenome assembly JAABUZ01 (sample SAMN12813069, study PRJNA571459) | rock metagenome | isolation source: Antarctica rocks | place: Antarctica: Victoria Land, Linnaeus Terrace sud | collected 2015-12-21 | reverse complement strand
GACGACGACTCCGGGCCAAGCCCGACCTCGCTAACCCGGCGTGCCACCCACCCGATCCCACCATCATGCCTAACGCTATGCGCGCGCTCGCAACTGCCAAGGACCTCTCGCAACCAGACAACTAGGTATGCGCCGAACTACCGGGACGCGACACTAGCGCGGTTTCAACGCTCCGCCTCCCAGCGCAGCGGAAGCTGGACGAGCTGCCGCACCGTACGCCCCGCGCGCTCCGCGGGGATGAACCGGGCGTCGGTCGCCGCGAGCCGGGCCGCGGCGGCGAACTTCGGGTGCGAGGCCGCGACGACGCCAACCGTCCCCAGCTCGACCGCGCCCGTCGTGTCGACGACGAATTCCACCGTCGCCTCACCGGGCGTGTGCGTGTTCCGGAGCGAGTCGGGGTACGTCACGGCCAGCGTCGTCCTGGCGTCCAGGTGCGCGGGCCGGTCGACCTGGTCGGCGGTGTAGACCGTGGCGGCCTCGACGAGGCGCTCGAGATCGGCCGCCGTGTACGTCCGGCCCGAATTGCGCGGGCGCAGCTCCGGCAGCCGGGACCAGAGCGCGATCACGCCGCACGATTCCTCGCCGCGGCCGCCGCGCAGCTCGACCGGGACGGTCGCGACGCCCGTGTAGACCTCGATCCCGCCCAGCGAACTCGGGTCGAACGCGTCGACGTCAAGGTACCCCGCGAGGGCCGGCATGCCGTCGAGCCACACGAGCGGATCGCAGCGCGCGTTGCGCAGCCGTAGCGCGCTGACGGGGCCGCTGGAATACACGCCCACGCCCGGGATCGTGCGCAGCAGGTCGCTCGTGCGCAGCGGGTGGCGGTTGTCGATGTCGTCCTGCGTGATGAAGTGCCCGAAGCCGAGGTCGCGACGCCGATTGAAGGCCGCGAGCGGGCCCGTGTAGGCGCGCCGCCGCCCCTTGACGACGACCGCCGCGAGCCGTTGGGCCACCGGCGTGAGGGTCACGTCGAGCGTCGGCGTGGACGCCGCGACGGTGTCGATCGTGACCGCCTGGTAGCCGATCCGGCGCACCGCGAGCGTGACGCGCCCGGTCGGCAGCCCGGGAATCCGGAAGCCGCCGTCGTCGCCGGTGACGGTCGCGCGGGTTGCGGCCGTCGGCACGCCGCCGCGCGTCGCGACCGGTGTGACGAGCACCTGCGCCCCGACCACGACTGTGCGTCCCGCTCCGCGCACCGTGCCCGACAGGACTTGCGTCGCGGACCCGACCATCGGGTCGCTTTGCGCGTGTGCCGTCTGCGTGGGCGCGAGCGCGGTGCAGAGGACCGCGCAGGTGGCGAGCATCGGCGCGAGCGCGCGGCGGTGCAGCCGCCCGCGGACGGGCGGACGACCGACGTCGGGGCGAGCGGAAGGCGGCATGGCGAGATTCCTACGCGGGATTCCTACGCGGGGACGATGCGAGGACGCCGCGCGACGGACCGCGACGCACCGATGTTCTCCTACCCCGCTCCAATGCTGTGGGTGCGCTCGGCTCGCCGCCAGGGGCCGCCACGGGTAACCTTCGGCGCCCGCGACGCGGGCGCGTCTTCGTCCCCGATCCTTCGCGTCATGGCCCGTCCGTCCAACTCGTCGCTTCCGCGTTCCGTTCCGACACTCGCCGCGCGCGGCACGGCCGCGGCCGCACTCCCGTTCGACCCCGACATGCCGGGGGTCGGCACGAGGGTCGGCACCGAGACCGGGGACCAGGGACCCGACACGATCGACACGTTGGAGCCGGTCTCGACGCTCCCGGCCGAGCAGTTGGAAGGCGAGGATGCGCTCGATACGGGGCTGTCGCTCTGGGCCGTCGTGTTCGCGGGCGGGATCGGGTCGCGCTTCTGGCCGCTCAGCTCGCCCGAGCGGCCGAAGCAGTTGCTCGCCCTCGTCGGCGAGCGCCCGCTAATCGCGGAGACGGTCGCGCGGCTCGCGCCCACCGTCCGCGCGAGTCAGGTGCTGGTCGTCACGAGCGCCGACATCGCCGACGCGCTCCGGGCCGCGATCCCGGAGGTGCCGGCGGCGAACTTCCTCGTCGAGCCGCGCCCGTTAGGCACCGCGGCCGCGCTCGCCTGGGGGGCGCAGGAGGTCGCGCGGCGCGCGGGGCCGCGCACGACGTTCGTCGCGATCCACGCGGACCTCGCGGTCGCCTACCCGGCCGCGCTCCGGCAGCTCCTCGTGCGCGCCGCGCGGATCACCGCCGCGGGTCCGCCGATGGTCGTCCTCGGCGCCGACGCGCTGCGGCCGGAGACGGGCTTCGGCTACGCCCTGCCGGCGGCCCCGCTCGACCCGGACGACAGCGGCCCGGACGCGCCGCGGCGCGTGTCGCGCTTCGTCGAGAAGCCCGGCCCGTTGCTGGCCGAAGAGCTCATCGCGCAGGGCGCGCTCTGGCACACCGGGATCGTCGTCGCGCGCGCGGGCGCGGTGCTCGACGTGGTGGCCGAACGGACGCCCGAGCTACAGCCCGGGCTGGCGGCGCTCGAGGCGGGCAAGTTCGACCGCTTCGCGGGGATGATCCAGAGCGTCTCGCTCGAGCGCGGCGTGCTCGAACGCGTGGCCGACCTCGTCGTACTGCCCGCGGCCTGCGGCTGGGACGACGTCGGAACGTGGGCCGCGCTGCGGCGCGTGCGCGAACTCGACGACACCGGGAACGGCGTGTGGGGCCGCGCGCACCTCGTCGACGCGTCGGGGTGCGTGGTGCACGCGGAGGGCGGGACCGTCGTCGTCTACGGCGTGTCGGGCGTGCTCGTGGTCACGCGCCCCGGGCTCACGTTCGTCACCACGCTCGACCGCGCGAGCGAGTTGCGGCCGCTCCTCGACCAGCTCCCGGACGACGTTAGGCGCCCCGGAACGTCGGCGCGCGCTTCTCTTTGAACGCGGCCATCGCCTCGCGCACGTCGGCGGTCCCGAACGCCGTCTTGATGTGCGCGAGCTCGTCGCGGAGCTGCGCGTCGAGCGTGCGGTCGTAGGTCGCGACGAGCAGGCGCTTGGTGAGCGCGAGCGCGACCGGCGGGCCCGCGGCGAGGCGTTCCGCGTACGCCGCGACCGCCTCCGAGAAGCCGTCGCGCGGGAGCACGGCGCTCGCGAGCCCGATCCGTTCGGCTTCCGCCGCCGCGACGTCGCGCCCGGTGAGCGCGATGTCCATCGCCCGCGACAGCCCGACGAGGCGCGGCAGGAAGTAGGTCACGCCCGCGTCGGGGCTCAGGCCGCGGCGCACGTACCCGGCGGTCATCGTCGCGCCGTCGGCCACGAGGCGGAGGTCGCAGGCGAGCGCGAGGCCGAACCCCGCCCCCGCGGCGGGTCCGTTCACCGCGGCGATCACGGGCTTCTCGCAGGCGATCACCGCCTGCACCCACCGACCGACCCACGCGTACGGGTCGAGGCGCTCCGCGCGCGCGCCGCCGCCGGCGAGCACGGACGCCCCCGCCGGCTCGTTCAGGTCGAGTCCCGCACAGAACCCGCGACCCGCGCCGGTGAGCACGACGACGCGCACGGCGTCGTCCGCGGCCGCCTCGTGGAGCGCGGCGGGCAGCTCGTCGGCGAGGGCGGGGTTCGCGGCGTTGAGCCGCTCGGGGCGGTTCAGGGTGATGGTGCGCACGCCGTGCGCGCTGGTGTCGACGAGCAGCGTGGTGAACGACATCGTGGCGCGGGAAGGGGACGGAGTGCCTGGCGCTGCACACGGCAGATATACTACGTCCGTTCCGCGCCGCGGCGCCCGCCGCTCGTGCGGCGCGTGCGCTCTTTCGCCGAGCCCCTCATGCCGAGCAGCGCCCCAGCTCCCGTTCCCTCCAGCGACGGCGCGTCCGCGGCGACGCTCGACAGCGTGCCGAGCGGCGCGCGCGACACGCGCGAACACGACGCGGGCGCGCAGGACCCGGTGGAGGCGTTCTACGCGGGCGCCGACGCACTGTACCGCTGCGCGGTCGAGTGCTGCCGTCAGCACGAACGCGTTGCGGACCTCGACCGCCGCGGCGCGCTCGGCCCCGAACGGCGCGCGGCCCAGGCACTCGCGCGGCTCTGCGACGACGCGCTCGACGAACTCGCCGCGGCGTACGAGCGGGCCGCGACCAAAGCGCGCCCAACGCGCGGCGACGCGGCGGGCGACGCGTGCTGGCACGCCGCGAACGGCCTCTGGCTCGCGGCGCGCGAGCTCACGCGGCGCCACCGCACGAGCGCCCGCGCGGCGAAGGGGATCGGCGAGCACGGCGACCGGTCGACCGCGCGCCTGACCGAGCTGGCCCTCGACTACGATCTGGAAGCGTCGGCCCTGCTGTTGCTGAAGCAGGGGATCGAGACGTACCGCAAGGCGCGCCCGAGCGCGACCTGAGCTCGGTGCGGGCTCGCCGCCGCGACGCGCACCCGCGAGGCTTCTGTGTCCACCACGCTCGATCGTCCGCTCGACCACGCCGCGCGCGCCGACGCACCGCGGTGCTACGCCCCACTGTCGACGCCGCGTGCGCGCGCCGCGATCGCCGCGCTCGAAGCCCGATGCGCGCCGGCGGCCGCCGCGCGCGAGTCGATCGAGGTGCACGCGCCGTTCACGGGTGAGCGCCTGGGCGCGGTCCCGCGGGGGACGACCGAGGACGTGCACGCCGCGGTGGCGCGCGCCCGTGCCGCCCAACGCGCGTGGGCGGCGCAATCGGTAAAGCAACGGGCGGGGGTGCTCCTCCGCTTCCACGATCTGATCCTTCGCGAGCGCGAGACGGGACTCGACCTCGCGCAGCTCGAGGCCGGCAAGGCGCGACGCGACGCGTTCCAGGAAGTGCTCGACGTCGCGAACGTCGCGCGCTACTACGGCGTGCGCGCCCCCGGCCTGCTCAAGCCGCGGCGACGCCGCGGCGCGTACCCCGGGCTCACGCGCGCGTGGGAGCTGCGGCACCCGATCGGCGTCGTCGGCGTGCTCGTCCCGTGGAACTACCCGCTCAACCTCGCGGTGACCGACACGCTTCCGGCGCTCGCAGCCGGCAACGCGGTCGTGCTCAAGCCCGACCACCAGACGTCGTTCACCGCGCTGTGGGCGGCCGAGCTGTTGTACGAGGCCGGGCTGCCCCGCGACGTGATGCCCGTCGTGACCGGCGAGGGGCCGATCCTCGGCCCGCCGCTGATCGACGCGGTCGACTTCGTGATGTACACGGGGAGCACGCGCACCGGGCGGATCGTCGCGCGCCAGGCGGCGGAGCGCCTCGTCAACTGCTCGCTCGAACTCGGCGGCAAGAACCCGATGCTCGTGCTCGCGGACGCCGACCTCGCCGCCGCCGCGGAAGGGCTCGCGCGCGGGGCGTTCGTGGGCGCGGGGCAGGTGTGCGTCTCGATCGAGCGGTGTTACGTGCTCCGCCCCGTGTACGAGGCGTTCACGCGGCGTGCGGTCGAGCGCACGCGCGCGCTCACGCTCGGCGCGTCGCTCGGCTGGGACCTCGACGTCGGCACGCTCTCCGGCGCGCGCCAGCTCGAGACCGTCGTCCGCCACGTCGAGGACGCGCGCGCCAAGGGCGCGACGATCCTGACGGGCGGGCGCGCCCGGCCCGATTTAGGACCCTACTGTTACGAACCGACGCTCGTCGCGGGCGCGACGCCCGACATGCTGTTGTACGCGGACGAGACGTTCGGCCCGGTCGTCGCGCTCTACCCCGTGGATTCGGACGCCGAGGCGGTCGAGCGCGCGAACGACACGGCGTACGGCTTGAACGCGAGCGTGTGGTCGCGGAACGCCGGGCGCGCGATCGCGCTCGCGGCGCGGATCCGGTCGGGGAGCGTCAACGTCAACGAGAGCTACGCGGCGACGTGGGCCTCGGTCGACGCGCCGATCGGCGGGATGGGCGTCTCGGGCCTCGGCGGCCGGCGGCACGGCGCGGACGGGCTGCTCAAGTACACCGAGGCGCAGACGATCGCCGCGCAGCGTGGGGCGCCGGTGAGCGGGCCGGCGAACGCGGACCCGGAGAAGGCCGCGGGGCTGACCGCGAGGTTGTTAGGCGTGCTCCGGCACGTCCCCGGGTTGCGCTGAGAGCGCGGCGACGAACGCGGCGCGCCGGTCAGCGGGCGTCGTCGGCCGCGCTGGCGCCGAGTTGCACGTCGAACCACCGCACCGCCGGCTGCGGCGCGCGCGTGTAGCTCACCTCGACGTGGTCGACGGTCGCCGGCTCGGCGAACCGGAGCGCGAGGAGTTCCCGCAGCGCCACGTGCGTCAACGTCGGGTAGAAGCTGAGCGTCGCGTGGGGCGTGAAGGTGAAGCGGCCGCGCGCCGTCGGGATGCGCCCGCGCGCGAGCGCGTCGACGATCCGGTCGTGCAACTCCCGCAAGGGGCCGTGCGGGGAGAGCGGGAGGGCGACCACGGTCGTGCCCGGGAACCGCTCCGGCACGCCGAACGGCAGCACGAGCGGCCCGGACGCCGCGAACGCCGGCGCGAGCGCCTCGCGCACGCGTTCGCGCGGGACGCCCGGGTCGATCGGGCCGACGCCCGAGGAGCCGACGAGTGTGACGTGCGGCGCCGACTCCCCGGCGAGCTTCGGGTCGTAGCGCCGCTGGACGGCCGCGATCCGCGCGCCGGCCGTCCCGCCTAACGGTGCGATGACGAAGACGCCGTTCGCGCCAGGCACGCCCGCCTAACGAGGCGCGCTACTCGCGGCCGCGGCGGGGCCCGCCGCGGCGCGGCCCGCGCTCCCCCGCCCCGCCGTCGAAGCGGCTCCCGCCGCCGAACCGGCCGCCGCCCGGCCCGGCGCGCCCGGGCCGGTCGACGCCCTCGAACCGCCGCGGGCGCTCGTATCCGGCCCCGCGCTCCTCGGATTGGTCGCGCGCCGGGGCGCCTTCGTCGCGCCCGCGGTGGCGCGGGTAGCCCTCGTTCGCACGACCGCGCGCGTCGTCACGCGGAGCGGGCCGGTCGCCGAACGCGCGCGGTGGGCGATCCGCGCGCTCGAAGTACCGGCCGCTGCCACCCGCCTCGTCGCGCGGGCCGCGATCGCGCCGGGGGAAGTCGCCGCGCTCCGACCCGCTGCGGTCGAACGACGGCCGGCCGCCGAACCGCTCCCCGCGCGGCGGTCCGTCGCGCTCGGTCGCGCCGCGCGGCGGGTAGGTGTTCGTGCCGTCGTCGTAGCGCACGACCGGTCGCTCGCCGCGGATCGTCGTCTCGCGCAGGGCCGCGATGACCGCGTCCGCGTCCCCGGCCGGCACCTCGACGATCGAGAATTTCTCGGCGATGTTGATCGCGCCGATGCGGCCGGCGTCGATCCCGGCTTCGTTCGCGATCGCACCGACGAGGTCGCCGGGTCGCACGCCGGAGCGACGGCCCACGCCGACGTACAGCTTCGCGTTGCCGCCGCTGGCGCGGCCGGGCTCGCGGCGTGGCCGTTCGCTCCGCCCCGCGTCCCGGCCGTGCTCACGCGGCTCACGCGGCTCGCGCGGCTCACGCCCTTCGCGGCCGACGTCGCGCCCGCCCTCACGACCGCCTTCACGCCCGCCTTCACGCCCGCCTTCACGCCCGCCTTCACGCCCGCCTTCGCGCGCGAAGTCTCCCCGCCCGCCGCGATCGTCGCGGCCGCGCTCGCGCGTGCGCGCCGGCTCGTGCAGCGACGGGATCTCGACCTCGTCTTCCGCGCCCGGCGTGTTGCCGGCCGCGTCGTGTGCGAGCCGGACCGCGGCCGCGGCGACGTCGGCGAGGTCGAACTCGCCGGCGAGCATCTCGGCCACGGCCCGGTAGGGCGCGAGCGTGTCGTCCCCGTCGTCGCTCGACTGGCCGTCGCCGGCGGTGGGACGTTCGCCCTGCGCCGCGGTGAGTGCGTCGCGTAGCATCGTCGCGGTCCGCTCGAAGCGGCGCGCCTTGATCTCGGCCGAGGTCGGCACCGGCGCGAGGTCGAGGCGCTGCTTCGTCACGCGTTCGATGTTGCGGAGCAGCCCGCGCTCGCGCGGCTCGGCGATCGTGATCGCCGCGCCCTCGCGCCCCGCCCGCCCCGTGCGGCCGATCCGGTGCACGTACGCGTCGGGCGCGCTCGGGACGTCGTAGTTGACCACGTGCGACACGTGCTCGACGTCCAGCCCGCGCGCCGCGACGTCGGTGGCGATGAGGAGTTCGACCTGGCCGCCGCGGAAGCGGCGCATGACGCGGTCGCGCGCCTCCTGCCCCATACCGCCGTGGAGCGCCTCCGCGCCGAACCCGCGCGCGGCGAGCGTCTCGGTGAGCGCGTCGGCCTCGGTGCGCGTGCGGCAGAAGACGATCGCGCTCGTCGGCTGCTCCATGTCCAGGACGCGGCCTAACGCCGCGACCTTGTGCGCGCGCGGCACGAGGTACGCCGTCTGGCGCACCTTGGGCATCTCGCCCGCGGCGAGCGCCTGCCGCGCGACCTCGACGCGCGTCGGGTCGTGCAGGTAGCTGTCCGCGGCGCGCGCGACGCGGGGCGCGATCGTCGCCGAGAACATCGCGGTCTGCCGCCCCTCGGTCGGCGTCGCGCCGACGAGGGCGGTCAGGTCCTCCTCGAAGCCCATGTCGAGCATCTCGTCGGCTTCGTCGAGCACGAGGACCTTGACGTGGCTCAGGTCGAGCGCCTTGCGCGTGACGTGGTCGAGCGCGCGCCCCGGCGTGCCGACGACGACGTCGACGCCGCGCTCCAGGGCGCGGAGCTGCTGGGCCATCGCGGCACCGCCGTAGACGGCGAGGACGCGCGTGCGGAAGCCGCGGCCGTACTTGTGGATCGCTTCCGCGACCTGCATGCACAGCTCGCGCGTCGGGACGAGGATGAGCGCGCGCGGGGCATCGCGGCGGCTGCCCTCGGCGCGCGGCGACTCGGCGATGCGCTGCAGCAGCGGCAGCGCGAACGCGGCGGTCTTGCCGGTGCCGGTGGCCGCGATGCCGAGCACGTCGCGGCCCTCGAGCAGGACCGGGATGGCCTCGCGCTGGATCGGCGTGGGCTCCTCGTAGCCGAGGCCGGCGAGGGCGTCGCAGAGTTCCGGGCGGAGGCCGAGGGCGGCGAAGGCGGCCGAGGGGCCATCAGCCTCCGGGCTCTCGACGTCAAGGGCCAACGCAGCGTTGGTGGACTGCTCGGTCACGACGTCAACGTCGGTCGCGGCGGTCAGGTCGGGCAAGCCCTCGAGTGGGGCGGAATCTTGAACGGACATGAGACATCGAGCAGAAATGCGGTGGCCGGGACGGTGTGCTCATCCGGCGATGTCCGACGGCCCATTTCCGCGCGACGACGTGGCGGGCAAACGAGGCGTGTGCGGACGGCAGACGCGCTTGGGCCCCGACTCCTGAGGTCGCCGGGGCCGTGGTACACACAGGCGTATCGCGTTCTCGGGCAACCGCAGACGTGCAAGTTGCAGGAACGCCGTCGTCACAATATGTGTCCGTCCGGGGTAGGAGTGCCACCTCGGCCGTCCTTTCTCCTTCCCCAGATTGTGATCATGCCACCGACCCGAGATCGCCGTTGCACCCGGTCGAGGGTGCGCGACACGCGTCGTGCGCTCCGGGCCACGATTCTCGCCATCACCGGCGCGATCGCCGGGGCGTGTCGTGGGCCGCAGCCGCCCGCACAGCAGGAATCGGTCGCGGCGACTCCGTCGACCCCGACCCGCCCCACGAGCGTCCCGCGGACACACACACCGCCGATGTCCGACTCCACACAACCGCCACCGCCCGGCGCGTCGTCCGCAGCGCAGGACGCGCAGGGAGACTCCGCCGTGCTGCCGTTCACGCGCGTGTACGACAGCCAGCTCAGCGCGTTCGCCGAGCCCGTCGAGATGGTCGTGCGATCAGCTGACGAGTGGCAGCGCGCGTGGCTCGGCGCGCATCCGAACCGCGCCGTCGCGACGCCCGCCGCTCCCCCGGTCGACTTCAGGGCCGAGTTGGTCGTGCTCGTGAGCACCGGGACGCAGCCGAGCGGCGGCGTCTCGATCCGCGTGGACACGGTCCGTGCGCGCGCGAACGGGGGAGCCGACGTGCTGTACACCGTGAGCCGCCCGGGGGCGGGCTGCATGAGCACGCAGCAGATTACGGCGCCGGTCGATGCGGTGCGCCTCGCGCGGCGGACGGGCGAGGTGCGGTTCATTCGGCACGACCGCACGACGCCCTGCTAGGCGTGGCGCCCGGGCGACCCGCCGTGCTCAGGTCGTGCTCAGGCGGTCTGCTTGCGGCGGCGCAAGCCGACGCCCGCAACGGTCAGGAGCCCGACGCCCGCGAGCGCGAACGTGCTCGGCTCCGGGACGGGCGCGACGTCCTGGACCACGAGGTTCGTGAATTGGTGCGAGAGGCCCGACCGCTGCGTGAGCGACCAGCTGTTGATGTTCGCGTAGGACGTCAGGCTGCCCTGGAACCACTGGATGCCGTAGATGCCCGTCGCGTCCGTGAGGTCGCCCACCTTGCCGTTGAGGAAGCTGACGCTGACGTCGCTCGAGTTGTTCTGGCCGGTGAAGTCGACCGTGCGCAGGAGCGGCACGATGTCGCCGTTCACCGTCGGGGCGACGCGGACGAACGCGGAGACGTCGCCGTCGGGCGTCCCGTTGAGGTACGACGTGAGCGACTTGTAGTACTGGAAGTAGATGTTCATCGACGCCGGCGCGCCCAGGGCCGGGGTGATCGACGACGCCGCGAACAGGCTCGCCATGTCCATCGAGTAGAGCCGGAACGCCTGCGGGGTGACCCCGTTGCCGGTCGAGTAGAGCTCGAGCCGGTCGGTGGTGCCGTTGGCCCACAGCGCGGCGGCGCTCGGCCCGAGGTTGCTCGGCAGGTTCTTGGAGCCGAGGTCGCTCGCGCTCGTGCCCCAGGTCGCGACCTGCTGCGAGCTGAACGCGCTGGGGCCGGCCGAGTTGGACTGCGTGTAGAAGTCGTAGAGCTCGTAGCCCTTGGAGGTCAACGGGTTGCCGAAGGTCGCCTGGTAGCCCGGCTCCGTGGTGGTCGTCGAGCGGTAGGCGCTGTAGTTGATCGTCTGCTTGGTGTACTGCTGCGCACGCGCGGGGGCGGTGACGGCGAGCGAAGCGACCGTCAGCGCGGCGGCGGGCAGGAGGCGGCGGAGCGACATGAGGCGGCGGGTGGGCGTGAGGAGTGGAGTGCGTCGGAAGCGAGGGGGACGCCGCCGTTAGGCGGCACGGCGTCCCCTGAGGGCGTCAGCGGAAGCTCAGCAACCACCGCTGCGGACGAGGGCGATGGCGCTCGCCGCGTTCACGCGCCCCCCGCCGTAGATGCTCGACGGGCCGATGTTGTCCGTTGACCTGGTCACGCACGCGATGGCGCGCGCCCGCCGTGCGGTGGAGCGCGTGCCGCCGATCTCGGCCGTGACGAGCGCCACGAGGCCCGACACGTGTGGTGCCGCCATGCTCGTGCCCTGGTACGAGATGTAGCCGGACGTGTTGCCGAGGCAGTTGACCGCGCTGCCGCCCGGCGCGCCGTTCACGTTCTGGTAGCCCGTCTGGGCCGACGTCGACGCGCACACCGAGTAGATGCCGTCGAGGTCGACGCCCTGGATCAGGCCGTTCACGATGCGGTACGGCATGTTGAGCGTCGCGCTCAGGTTGCCGCCCGGCGCGAACACCGTCACGATGGGGCCGAAGTTCGAGTAGTACGCGCGCGAGTCGGCGTTGCGCCAGACCGCGTTGGGGTCCATCGGGTTGTAGTTCGGCGGGCCGCCGTTGACGAGCGGGTACTTGCTCAACGGGCCCGTCGAGCCGACACTCACGACGCCGTTGTTGAACGCTGGGACCGTGACGATGCCCGCGTTCGGCTGGTAGATGTTGTCGTTGCCGGCCGACGCGACCACGACCACGCCGTTGGCGTTCGCGTAGTCGATCGCGGCCTGGTAGGTCGCGTCCGGCGTGGTCGCGCCCGTGCGGTAGCGGAAGCCGCCGAGGCTCATGCTGATTACGTCGGCGTTGTGCTGCGTGCACCAGACGATCGCGTTCGCGACGCGCGCCTCCGGCGTGCCGCCCGTGGCGGCGAAGACCTTCGCGATCATGAGGCTCGCCTTGGGCGCGACGCCGACCATCACGACGCCCTTGGCCGCGACCGTTCCGGCGACGTGCGAGCCGTGGCCCGCCGAATCGAGCGACGGACTCGAGAAGCCCTTCGCGGCGTTCGCCGTGTCGTTCGGCACGAAGCTCGTGCTGTCGACGACCTGCCCGGCGAGCTCCTGGTGCGCGCCGTCGATCCCGGTGTCAATGAGGCAGACGCGCGCGCCGCTGCCTTGCGCCGAGTTGGCCGCCGCCCACGCCGTGGGGACCTGCATCCGGTTGAGGTCCCACTGTACGCCGCTCGCGAGCCACGGCGCGTTGGCGCCCTGGGACGAGCCCGCGGCACCCACGTCGCCACCGGCACCAGCGCCGCCAGTCGCCGAATTGGGCGTGAACTCGTCCGGACGCACCGCGTCGAGCACGATGTCCGGGTTTTCCTGCACGCTCACGACGCCGGGCAGCGCCGCGAGCGCGGCGGGGTTTCGGACGTTGGAGACGATCAGCGCGCGCGCGACCGGCACGGCGTCCGACAGGGTCCCGCCCGATGCCGCGAGCGCCGCATCCGGAATGTCGACCGCCGCATCGGCCGCGAATACGACCGAGTAACGCGCCGGCACGAGCATGCCGGCACCGGGCAGGCTACGCGCCGCGTTCGGCGCCGCCGGGCTGGTGACGACTTGGTCGGCACAGGCCGCAGCCAGCGTGAGCGACGCAAGAGCAGCGGACGTGCGGAGGGTGAGCAGAGATCGTGGCATGGGTGGGGCGGGTGCGCACGGAGGCGGCGTCCGGCGAGGGTGGACGCCGCGAGGAAACGCCCGGACTGGGCGCGGAAATGGCAGGGCGACGTCGGAGGGGGGTACCAACGGCGAGCACTCCTCGGCCCAGTGACCGCGGAGCAACTACCGGTCGACCCATGACGGAGCGGGATCCGTGACGAGTCGGCAATACAGGGGCGGCGATCACCGTATCGTTCGCCCCATACGGGCGCAAGTGTAGCAGCCGCGTCGCGGCGGTGACCTCCCAGCCCGACCAGTCGTCTTGCCCCTTCGGTCACCGCGTTCGCCGCGCTTGGGCGGATCGACGGCGGCCCGCCCGCCGACTCGCTCGGGCGTTAGGCCTCGCCGCGCTCGCCTGCGTCGGCCGTGCCGTGCGCGAGCGCGCGCATCCGCAACTCGTCCCAGCGGTCGGCGGCGAACCAGTGGCACGCGACGCCGCTCCCAATCGACACCGGGCGCCCGTCGGCGCGCTGCTCGAGGGCTGAGACGCCGGTCCGGGCGAAATCGCGGACGAGCGCGTCGACCATCACGGCGGCGGGGGCGCCCGCGCGACGCGTGTCGGCGCGCCGCGCGGATCCCCGGACGAACTCGCCCGCGAGCAGGAGGTAGCCGAAGCGCGCCGATCCGTCGGGCGCGAGCGCGCGCAACGTCGCCGGATCTTGGGTGAGGAACGCGGTCGGCAACTGGCGCGCGTACTCATACACCTCCACCTCGCCCGAATACTCCCCGTCGGCGATGAGCGCGGTCCACAGCGTCGCGAGCGTGTACCCGGCGCGCGCCGCGGTCCGGACCACGCCCGCGGGATCGCCGAGGCTGCACCACGAGAGCACGAGCCGCGGAACGCCCGCGCGTGCCGCCGCATGAATCGCGCGGCGTGGGTGTCGCGCGCCATCGGCGCCGGCGCCGGCGACGAGGGCGAGCGCGGCGTTGGGCGGCTCGGGGATGTACGGTGGGTTACAGGCGACGACGTCCGGCCGGAACGCGCGCAGCCAGCGAGGCAAACCGCGACTGAACAGTCCGGTGCGCGCGACCGCGCTCCGTCGGCCGAGCCCGAGCGCCGCGAGGTTGGCGCGCGCGCGTCGCACGGCCGAGTCGTCGAGCTCGGTCGCCGCGCCGCGGCGCGATCCGTCAACCAGCAGCGCATCGGCGAGCACCACGGCGCTGCCCGCGGTCAGCTCGGCGACACGACCGCCGCCGGCCGGCCGCGCGTGCACGAGCGCGGCGCGCGTCGCGAGGGCGCAGAGCACCGTGTCTTCGGGGGCGAAGAAGTCGCCGAACGCGTACGGCGGCGTGAAACGCGCGAGCCACGCGGCGGCGTCCGCGAGCGACGGCAGCGTGAGGGCGCGCGGATCCGGACGTCGGACGTCCGCGCGCGGCGCGCGCGTGCTCCCCGCCGCCTCGCCTTCAATTACGGCGGTCACCCGTTCCCTCGCGGGTTCGGGGTTATGTCGGGTGTACGTCTTGCACTTGGCCCGCGCGCCGGAGTCCCCCGCGCGCGCGACGGTGCGTCGGGTACGGCCGGCCGGTGTGTGGGGCGGGGGGGGGCGACGGCGTGGCCGGCGCAGGATGATGCACCCCGGGTCCTGGTCGGTCGCGCCGTTGGCCGCCATCCGTGGTGCTGTGATGTCGTCTGCTCCATTCTCCCCTTTCGATTCGTCTAACCCATCGAGCGCCGTCCCGGTGGACGCGCCCGGCGTGTCGGCAGTTCCCTCGCGCGTCGAGCTCGGCCTCTCCGCCGAGACCGCGTCGCGTAGTACCGCCGATGCGGAGGTGCCGCTCGCACGCGCGATGGGCCCGGCTGACCTTCGTGCCGACGCCCCCTCCGCAGACGTCGCGCCGCCGGCCCGCCGCGTCGTCCAATCCGGGATCGAGCGGCGGCGCGCGCTCACGGCCGATGCGCGTGCTCCCGAATCGGCCGCGCACGTAGAACTCCCGCTCGTACGGGGGACCGCGCGCGCCCTGCTGACCGCGCCGAGCGCCGAGACGGCGGATGCGCGGGTGCGCGGCGTGGATGACACGGCGGGCTTCGCGCACGTGGTCGCCGCCCTGCTCTTCGGCGGCCCACTCGACCAGGCGTTCGCCGAGCGCCCCGCATTCGAAGGCGAGGTCCTCGACCAGGCCCGGCGGCTCTCCGCGCGTGCGTACCCGGCGGACCGCGTGAGCGACCGCTCGACGGACCGGTGGGTGGACCACGCGGCGCGCGACGCGTTCCACCGCGCCCTGCTCGCGTGCTACCAGCCGCACGTTCGTCTCCCGCACCACGGCATGAGCGAGAACCAATTCCACCCGTTCGCGATGCGGCTGCTCCACGTGCTCGAAGGGGCGTGGGAGCGTGACCTGCTCGCGCGCGCCCGGCGCTCGGCGCAGCGGGCCGTCGGCGACGCACTCTCCGAGGCGGAGCTGCCGTCCGATCCGGAGGCGTTCTGCGAATGGTTCAAGCGTGCAGCCTTTACGCACCCGCTCTACGAACACCCACTGTACGGCTTCCTCGCCGGCGAGGCCACGCGGACGCAACTCGAGCGGTTCCTGCGTCTGGAGGCGGCCGGCGAGGCCGCGTTCGACGACCTCGTCGCGCTCGGGCAGGTCGGGACGCGCGGCGAGGTGAAGATCGAGATGGGGCGCAACTACTGGGACGAGTTGGGCAATGGAAAGAGCCACGCGGTGCACACCCATCTCTTCCACCGCCTCACCGAGACGCTCGGGATCACCGCGCCCGAGGCGCACGAGCTCCCGTGGCAGGTGCTCGGCGGGGTGAACGTGATGCTCTGGAGCTGCATCCCCCGCCGGAACGCGTTCCGCGCGCAAGGAACGCTCGGCGCCGTCGAATTGCTTGCGCCGCAGCGCTGCACGCGGCTCGTGACCGGTGCGCAACGCGTCGGAATTCCGAGAAAGGCGATGGCGTACTACGCGGCGCACGCCATCATCGACGTCGGGCACGCGGAGGGGTGGCTCGACCACGTCGTGCGCCCGCAGGTCGCGGAGCTGCCGGTCGCGCGCGTCGGGATCGCCGAGGGGCTCATGGCGCGCGCGGACGCGAGCCTCGATTACTACGACTACGCGTCGGGGTTGCTGCGCGGCTGACGCGCGGTCGCGTCGTGGTGGGGCCGGACTCGTCGTGCCAGCCTCACCACACGTCCGGTCAGTACGACCGCCGGATCCGCACGGCGGTCGGTTTCCCCGGCGGTGCCGCCTGGGGACACGCGCTCAGGTCGCCCGGTCCTTCGTCCGTCACCTCGTTCCATCCGCCGGGAATCGGCTGGTCGGCGCAGACGTCCAGGCCCGTCCCGACCGGCGCCGTGGCGTAGCGGACGAGGACTGCGACCGTCGCTGCACTATCGGCGCCACCGACGCTGCGTCCGGGACACTGACCAGCGGACGCTTCGTAGGCGACGGCGATCCATCCCGACGCGACCGCGCCGGTCCGACACTGACGTCGTTGCGCGAGCGCTCCGCTTTCACCCGACGCGGCACGGACCCGGTCGCGCGGCCGGCCGAAGAACGTCGAATCGCGGCCGGAGAGGAGCCCCCCGGCGTCCGCGCGCCCGGTCCCGAACGCGTCGTTCGTCGGCCCGGTCCCACGCGGCTCGCCGACGGTCGGGCGGAACGACGATACGAACCCGCCGCACGCCGCGGGCGCGGCGACGCACGCACAGGGCAGCACGGATCCGAGCAGAGCGCGACGCGACATGGGACCGGGAGTGAGAGGAATGGAGCGTGCGCCGACGGCGAAGCCGCAAAGCGTGGACCGGCGCGAAGACGCGGCCGGGATGCGGTCAGCGGCGGCGCGAGAGGTTGTACCCGAGCGTGGCGCCGATGCTCGGGAGCGTGAACGCCGCGACCGCGGACAGCCGGCACACGAGTCGGCAGGGCGGGTCGGGCCGGGCCTCGGGAACTTGGTTGAGGCGGGCGACGAGTGCACTGCCGAGCATCCCGACCGTGGCCCCGCCGAGCGCCGCGACGTAGTAGCCGTGCCCCGGCGCGCGGGCGCCGACGAGCGACGGACCCGCCGCCGTCGCGGCCGCAGTTCCGACGTACGCCGCGCGCTCGGCCAGCGTCGATGCGGTGCCCTGTGAGGCGCCGAGCCGCCGGGCGACGAACCGCGTTGCGAGGCCGCCCCCGACGTATCCCAGCGGTCCGAGCAGCACGCCGCTCCCGAGCTGCACGGCGGCGCGCCCGGGAGAGATGCCCGGAAGGTCCGGTGCGCCCGCGTCCTGCGCGCGCGCGCGCGGGGCAAGAACGCCGAGCGTCGCGACCGCACCCGGAACCCAGCGGCGAATACGGATGGTGGTCCGACGACGGCGACTCACGCGTGTGGGCAAGCGGTGGAGTGGAGGTGTGCTCGCGGACGGAGTGCCTGCGGCGGACGGCATGAGCATACAGCCACGCGCGCCATCTGGTCACCCGCCCGCCGGATCGGCGGTGCACCCGCCGCGGCGACCGCAGATCGGCGGGGAAGTCGGCGCGCGGCCTGCTGGACGGGCAGAGGCGGCGGGCACTCGCCTGGCATTACGGACGGGCAGCCCCGCCGGGCAGTCGTACGACGCCCGGCCACTACACCTGCTGAGTTTCCGATGCCCGTCACGCTTCCTGTCCAGACGTTCTTCGGCCTGCCGCTGCCCGCGACGAGCCATCCCCTCCCCGACGCCGTCGCGCGCACGCTCGCTCAGCGGCTGACCGCCGCCGCGAACGCGCTCACGGCGGAGACGCCGGCCGCGCGCGCCGCGACCGTGCGCCGCGAGGCGGTCGACTATCTCGCCGCCCGCCGCGGCGGGACGCTGCAGATCGCCGGCGCGCTGCGCGCGCGGTGCGACGAGGCGGCGCGCGCCATCTTGCAGCGCACCCTCCACGCGCCGCCGCTGCCGACGTTCGGCGGCGAGTTGCTGGTCGCGTAATGCGCTCGCGCGTGCGACTCCGCCGGGTGCGGGCGGGGCGCCGCGCGGCGGCGTAGCGCCTCTACAAGCCTCTACAGGTTAGCCGTCGAGGCCCTCGAACAGGTCTGCCGCGGGCACGCGCGGTGGCGCCTCGCCCCACGCGTGGCGGAACGTCTCGACGGCGAACACGCGCCGTCCCGCGCCGGACCCTTCGGCCCGGTCGTACCAGAGCGGCCGCACGCTCCCCTGCTGCGTGCGGTGCGCGGCGAGCGCGGCCTGTTTCTGCGCCGCGTGCGCGGCCACGTCCACGACGTAGTCCACGCCGCCTAACGTCGCGAGCCGTTCGGGGCGCCACTCCTCCCACGGCACCGCCGGCGAGGGCCAGACCACGCGCCGCACGGCGTGCGCCGCGCCTAACTCGGGTGCCCAGCGCGGGTCGGCGGCCGCGGGGACTGCGTCGGCCGTGAAGCGGCTCATCGCGACGTGGTCCGGGTGCCGCGTGATGCCGTTCGGGTCGAACGTCGCCACCACGCGCGGCCGTTCGGCGCGGATGGTCCGGACCAGCGCCGTCCGGATCTCGTCGGGATCGGCTTCCGCGAACCGCTTGTCCTCGTAGTCGAGGAGCGCGACGAGGTCGAGGTCGAGGACGGCGCACGCGTCGCGGAGTTCGCGTTCGCGCACCGCGCCGATCGTGTCGCGCGTCGCGAGCGGCGGCCCGTCCTTGGGACCGAGCGTGCCGGCCTGGCCGCGCGTCGCGCAGACGAGTCCCGCACGCCGGCCGGAGGCGGCGAGCCGGGCGGCCGTGCCCGCGATCATGAAGCTCTCGTCGTCGGGGTGCGCGAGCAGGAGCAGGAGGTCGTGTGCCATGCGGCGCGAGGGGTACGCGAGGGTTAGCGGCGCGCGTCGAGCGCGAGCCCGACGTAGCCGGTGCGCCCGGGCGCCGGCTCGAGCACTCGGCCGCCGACGCCATTGACGCTGACCGACCCGACGTATCGCTGCGCGAGCGCGTTCTGCACGGCGACGAACGGGTGGACGCGCCCCGCGTCCCAGAGCGCGCGCGCGTCGAGCACGCCGCGCCCGTAGCCGGCCACGCGGATCGTGTTGCGGTCGTCGCCGTACAGCGCCGACGCCCAGGTGTGGTCGGCGTCGAACGCGAGCGGGGCGAGTCGTCCGGCGAACGGACGCGCGCGGAGCCCGACGCGCACGAAGCGCTCCGGTACGCCCGGGAGCGTGCGCCCGTCGAGCGTGTCCGTCGTCGCCCCACTGCGCACGCGGTAGTCGGCGAAGCGCACGCGCGTGAGCGTGTACGCGACGTCGAGGCCGAGCGCGTCGGCGACGTCGTGCAACGGCGCGCGCGCGCCGAGCCCGAACTCGGCGCCGGTCGTCCGCGTGCGGCCCGCGTTTCGGTAATACGCGCGGCCGTTGACCTCCTGCCATTGCACGATCGCGTCGCGCGTCTGCAGCCCGAATACGGCAGCCGAATAGCGCAGCGGTCCGCGCGCGGCGACACCGCGGGCGCCGAGCTCGATCCCGTGCGAGCGCTGCGGGCCGAGGTCCGGGGAGAACCCGCCGGCGTTGTTCGGCTGCGCTTGGAGCTCGGTCGTCGTCGGCGTCTCGAAATCCGTCGAGGCGTTGGCGTACGGCGTGAACGCGCTCGCGACCGCCAGGCTCACCCCGACGTGCCCGCTGGCCGCGGCCATCGTCCGCGCGCCGCTGTTGTCGACGCCGTCGCGCAGGAACCGGTCGCGGACGGCGAACCGCACGCGGTCGTAGCGCGCGCCCGCGTCGACGAGCAGCCGGTCGGCCGGCGCCCAGGTGACCTGCGCGAAGGGCGCGACGTTGCTCACGAGCTCGAGCTGATCGAGCAGGAGCGTATCGGTCGGCGTCGTTCGCGCGCCGCCGGTCGTGCGGGCGTTGCGGCGCAGGTCGCGCATCTGCTGCCACTCCGCACCGACCGCAAGCAGCGGCGCGCGCGCGGGGTCGGCGGCGACCGGGAGCCGGCGCGCCACGGACGCGCGCGCGCCGCCCGCGTGCCGGTAGATGGTCGTGAGCGTGCCGAGTCGCGCGCCCGCCGCACCGCTCGGCGCACCCGGTGGCGGCGTCGCGAGCGGGTTCCACAGGTCGCGGAGCACGCCGTACGCGCTCACCTCGGCCCGCGACCCGTCGTCGGCGACGTGGCGCAGGCCGAGCGCGAGTTGCTGCTGGCTGACCCGCTTGTCCGCGCCGCGCAGGATGTTGACGCCCGCGGCCGAGTCGGGGCGCGCCGCGTACTCGGCGGCGGTGAGCGCGCCCGGGTTCTCGGCGCGCGGGTCGGCGGCGAGGTACACGCGCACGGTGCCCGTGGTCGCTGGGGTGAACGCGTGGTCCGCGGCGAGCGAGAGGCGGCGCTGCTCCGCGTCGGCGTGCTGGCGGAAGCCGCCGACCGTTAGGCGTGAGGCGGAGAGGGCGGTGACCGTGTTCCCGGCCTGCGCCGCGCCGCGGAGCTGCAGCTTGCGCGTGTCGAACGCCCCGGACTCGTAGCGTCCGCCCACGCCGACGCCGTTCGCCGGCGTGCTGAGGTCGGTCGCGAACGCGAGCACCCCGCCCGACGCGTTGCCGTAGAGCGAGGCCGCCGCGCCGCGGAGGACCTCGACGCGCCCGACGCTCGCGAGGTCGAGGTTCGTGAGCTGCGACTGCCCGTCGGGGAGCGTTTGCGGGACGCCGTCGAGTATCACGCGCACGCCGCGCAGGCCGAAGTTGGCGCGGGCACCGAAGCCGCGGATCGAGATGCGCTGGTCGACGGAGTAGTTGCCGCGGTCCGCCGCGTAGACGCCCGGCACGCTCGCGAGCGCGTCGGCGACGCCGGTCGTGAGGCGCGCGCCGCGGACCGCGCGGGCGTCGAGCGCGTCGACCGCCCACGGGGCGCGGTCGCGCGCGGTGGGCGTGCGGGTGACGGTGACCGTCACGGGCGCGAGGCGCGCGGTGTCGGCGCGCACACTGTCGGGGCGGGTCGGTCGCGCGGGCTGTGCGGAGACGGCGGCGGGCGCGAGGAGCGCCGGCAGCCAGACGCGCGCACCGCGTCGTGCGCGAGCTTTCACGTGAACACGATCGACACGGGATACGCGCCGAACTCGCGGTCGTGCGTGACCAGGGTCAGCTGTTCGTGCCGAGCCTGCGCGATCAGCATCCGGTCGAACGGGTCGCGGTGATGCAGCGGCATCGACGCGACGACCGCCACGTGGTCGAGTGTGATGGGCAGCAGCCCGAATCGATTTTCCTCGACCGCGTCCGCGAACGACTCGCCGAGGCGCAGTTTACCCGCGGCGACCTTGATCGCGAGCTCCCATGCCGTCGCGACGCTCACGTGCACCTCCGACGCGTTCGCAATCCGATCGGCGACGTGCGGCGCGAGCCGGTCGGACGCCTCTTGCCACCACAAGAACACGTGGGTGTCGAGCAGGAGGCGCTTCTCGGGCGCGGCCGAGGAGAGAGTCGTCATCGACGCCCCTCCGTGTCCCACTCCTCCGGGAAGATCTGCGGGTCGTCGAAGTACTTCTGGATCTCGGGCGGCAGCGGATCGTCGAAATCGTCGGCCACCCAGATCTTCCCCTTCCACATTCCGGGCGTTCGCAACGGCGGCGCGGGCGGCATCGGAACAAGCCGCGCCATCGGCGTGCCCGCCTTCGCGATCACGATTTCCTCGCCGCGCGCGGCCCGCTCGACAAGGTCGGAGAGGTGCGTCTTCGCTTCGTACAGGTTGAGCGTCGTCGGCTCGCTCACGCGGGGCGAGCGGGGCGACGGCGTCTTGGGGCGGTACTCGCGCTTGGCCATCGACGCTCCGGAACAGGGGAGCGCGGAAGCTACCAGGCGCGCGCGATCTGGTCAAGATGACCAAGCAGCTGCGCGACTGCACGTCACCTGACCGGAGCGGTGCGCGCCCACGGCGCGACCTGCTCGAGCGTGCGCGCCGCCGCGAGCAGCCGCCCTTCCCCGCCCGGCCCCGCGACGAGCTGCGCCGCGACCGGCAGCCCCGTCGCGTCCACGCCTAACGGAACGCTCGCCGCGGGGAACCCCGCGACGTTCCACGCGGCGGTGAACGGCGCGAACTCGACCGCGGCCTTGAGCGTCGCGAGCCACCCCCGACGTGCCCACCCGTCGGCCGGGAGCGGCGCGTGCGCGAGCGTCGGCGTGACGAGGAGGTCGTAGTCTTGGAAGAAGCGGAGCTGCAGCGCGCGCCACGCCTCGCGGTCCTCCGCGCGCACGAGGCCGAACGCGCGCAGCCGGCGCCCCGCGGCCGCGTGCCGCCGCGTGCGCGGCTCCAACCGCCCGACGTCCCCGCCCGCCGCCGCGAGCGCGTCCGCGTCGTCCGCGGCGCCCGCCATCCAGCTCGCGAGGATGCGCGGCACGAAACGCAGCGGCGCCGGCGGCGCGGCCGCCGTCACGCGGTGCCCCGCGTCGGCCAGCATCCCCGCCGCGCGCTCGGCCGCCGCGCGCCACGCCCGGTCGATGCGCACGCCGGGCGTCGGCGCCCCGAGCGCCACCGCCACGCGCAGCGGAGCCGCGCCGGCCATCCCGGGCGCGGGGTCGGCGGGCCACGGGGCCTCGCGGCCGGCGAGCACGGCGAGCACGAGCGCGGCGTCGTCGACGGTGGTCGCGAGCGGGCCGTTCTCGGACCAGCCGAACCAGGCGTGCGCGCCGACCTCCGCCGGCACCACGCCGCGCCCCGGCTTGAGCCCGAACAGCCCGCAGCACGCGGCGGGGATGCGGATCGACCCGAGCCCGTCGTTGCCTAACGCGACCGGGACCATCCCCGCGGCGACCGCCGCCGCGCTCCCGCCGCTCGACCCGCCCGGGGTGCGCGCGCGGTCCCACGGGTTGCGCGCCGTGCCGCGCGGGCCGTCGGTGAACGGCCACAGGCAGAGTTCGGGCACGCGCGTCACGCCGACGACGATCGCCCCCGCGGCCCGCAGCCGCGCGACCGTCGGATGGTCGCACTCGGCCGGCCGCGGCACGGCCGCGAGCGTCCCGTGGCCGGTCACCTCGCCGGCGACGGCGAGGTTGTTCTTCACCGCGACGGGCACGCCCGCGAGCGGCAGCGCGGCGAGGTCGTCCCGCCGCGCGAGCGCGTCCGCCTCCCGGGCCGCGTCCTCGCCCCGCACGCGTTCGAACGCGCCGATCTCGCCGTCGCACGCGGCGATGCGCCGCAGCGCGTCGCCGACGGCCGTGGGCGGGTCGAGCCTGCCGGCGCGCACGGCCATCGCGATGTCCGTCGCGGATGTCGCGGCCTGCGCCGTATGCCGGACCGTCACGCGCTCCGGGCGTGCGCAGCGCCGACGTCGCGCAGCTGCGCCGCGAGCCACGTCGCCGCGTCGTCGATCACCGACGCGGGCAGGTAGTGCCCCGCGTCGTACCAGCGCAGTGCCTTCGGCCCGCCCGCGGCGTCGAAGAGGCGTTGGGCCTGGTCGGGGCGCACGGTGCCGTCGCGGCGGCCGTGGACCATGAGCAGCGGGCGCGCGAAGCGCCGCACCGCCTTGAGCGGGTCGGCCACGGCCCGGATCAGCCGATCGACCGGCGTCCCCGCCGGTAGGTCGCCGCCCGCGGCGAGGACGAGCGCGCGGACCACGGGTGAATCCGCCGCGACCTGCACGCCGAGGAAGCTTCCCATCGAGTACCCGGTGAGGGCGAGGCGGCCGGCGTCGACTTCGGGGCGCGCGCCGAGGTAGCCCAGGGCGAGCTTGCCGTCGGCGAGCGCGCGGCGCCAGGCCTGGGTGAGGGCGAGCGGGTTGCGCACCGAGCGGAAATCGACGTCGCCGCGCCGCTCGCCGTGGAGCGGCAGATCGATCGCGAGCGACGCGATGCCGTGCCGGAGCAGGCCGCGCCCGACCAACTCGGCCATGTCCTCCTTGCGCGACGAGTAGCCGTGGAGGAGCACCGCGCCCGGCGCGGGGCACCCCGCGCCGGCCGCGTCCGGCAGGAGGAGGAGGCCCGGAACGCGTTCCGCGTCCCCGTCGCGCCCGAAGCGGAGCGCGATCCGGCGCCCGCCACCGGGGAACGGGCGCTCGTCGAGCAGGTCGTGCGTTAGGCGCGTCGGCATGCGGCCGGCCCGCGCAAGAAACGCGCGCCGGCGGTCCGGGCGAGCCCGGGCCGGGCCGCGCGGCCGGGCCGCGCGGACCGCGCGGGTCACGGCGTCGGCGTCACGGCCCGGGCGTAATGACCGTGTCCGGCGCGGGCGCCGCGTCGGGCGTCGGCGTCGCATCCGGCGGCGGCGCCGCGCCGGTCGTCGCGCGGCGGATCGCGGCGAGCGCGAACTTCGGCACGCGGTCCATCGTCACGAGTCCGTTCGCCTCCTGGTACGTGTCGGCGAACTGCGTATAGCAGAACCCCGCGAACAGCCCGATCGCGTTGACGGCCGACAGCAGGGCGGTGTAGCGCTTCGCGAACTCCTCGGTGCTCCGGCTGCGCGAGTAGCCCCAGGTGCGCTCCTCGTCGTGCGCGAGCGCGATCCCGCCGAACTCCGAGAGCACGACGGGCAGCTTGGTCTGCCGTTCGAGCCCTTCGAGGACGAGCACGCGCCCCCCCGGCCGCTCGCGCTCGAAGATCTGGGGCAGCTCGACGTCCGGGCGGTAGCGACGCCGGATGCGGTCGGGGTCGGCGTCGTAATCGTGGATGCCGACGATGTCGGTGGCCACGCTCTCCCACCCGTCGTTGCCGACGACGGGGCGCGAGTGGTCGATCGTGCGCGTGAGGTGATACAGCGCGGACACCCAGTGCCGCTGCGCGGGCGTCGTCGGCAGGTCGGGCACGCCCCAGCTCTCGTTGAACGGCACCCACGCGACGATGCACGCGTGGCTCGCGTCGCGCGTGAGCACCTCGAACCACTGCTTCGTGAGCCGCTCCACCGAGCGCCGCGTAAACCGATACGCGCTCGGCATTTCCTCCCAGACGAGCAGCCCGAGGCGGTCCGCCCAGTAGAGGTAGCGCGGGTCTTCGATTTTCTGGTGCTTGCGGACGCCGTTGAAGCCCATCGCCTTGGCGAGCAGCACGTCGTGCTTCAGCGCGGCGTCGGTCGGCGCGGTGAGGCCGGTCGGGCCCCAGTAGCCCTGGTCGAGCGCGAGGCGCAGGTGGTACGGGCGCCCGTTGAACATGAAGCGGTCGCCCTGCACGCCGGCCTGTCGGAGCGCGCAATAGCTCGTCGCGCGGTCGAGCACGGCGCCGTCGGGTGCGAGCAGCGTGAGCTCGGCGTCGATCAGCGTCGGGTGCTCGGGGCGCCAGAGGAGCGCGTTCCGGTAGTCGTCGATCCCGGGGTCGGAGAGCGCGATGCGGCGGTGGATCTCGCCGGCGGTGACGAGGTAGGTGTCGTCGGCGAGGGTCTCGCCGCGCACGGTGAGGCGCACCGCGACGCGCAGGCCCTCGGCCGCGCGCGGTCCCTCCACGCGCGCCGCGATCCCGACCTCCCAGCGCTCGAGGCTCGACGACCAGCGGACGCCGGCCATGTGCGTCCCGGGGACGCGCTCGAGCCACACGGTCTGCCAGATCCCCGTGGTCCGCGGGTACCAGATCGAGTGCGGCTGGAGCAGCCAGTCCTGCTTGCCGCGGGGCTTCGCGAGGTCTTGCGGGTCGTCATCGACGCAGACGACCACGTACTGCGGCCCGTGGGCGAGGAGCGCGTCGGTGACGTCGGCGAAGAACGGCGTGTACCCGCCCTCGTGCCGCGTGACCTCGGTGCCGTTCACCCACACGGCCGCCTCGTAGTCGACGGCGCCGAAGTGCAGCAGCAGCCGCTCGCCCGGCGCGAGCGTGGGCGCCTCGAACGCGCGCCGGTACCAGCAGCGGCGGTAGAACCCCGGGTCGTTCACGCCGCTCGCCGACGTCTCGGGCGCGAACGGCACGACGATGGTGCGGTCCCACCTGACCTCGTCGGGGCGTCCGAACGCGGCCGTGCGATCGAGGGCGAATTGCCACTCGCCGTTGAGCGAGGTCCAGTCCTCGCGGACGAGCTGCGGACGCGGGTACGCGTGCGCGGCGGGGTCGGGCGTGAGCACCTCGGGCGGCGGCGGCCCGTCGGGCAGAGTCGGCGGCGGTTCGTCGGACATGGCGGGGGAAGCGTAACCGGGCGTGCTGCGCCACGCGCGTGACAGCGCGCGTGCCAGCCGAGGATGACGGACGGCACCGGCTCGGGGTGACACGGCCAACGCCGGCCGGGTCCGCGGCGTAGCATGATGGTGCCGCGCGGGTCACCGCGCGGCGCGGCAGTCGCGCGGTCCGGCGTTGCGACCACCCGGACCGCGTTCGTGTTCCTGTCTCTCGCCCCTTCCATGTTTCGCCTTTCGCCCACCCGCGGCCGCCGCGCCGCCCTGCCGCTCGGGGTGCTCGTGCTCGCCGCCGCGTGCCACCAGTGGCAGTCGCCGGAGGCGCCGACGCCGGCCCGTCGCGGCCCGACGCAGACGGCCGCGTCGCCGACGACCCCGGGCACGCCCGGACTGCCGACCACGCCCGGCGGGACGCCGGCCGGCGTGCCCGCCGTCCCGCCCAGCCTCGCCGCGATGATGGCGAGCATGGGCGGGGGCTCGGGCGGGGACCCGAGCCCGCGGTCCTACGCCGCGGTGATCACGCCGCTCGCGAAAACGCAGCGCGGCCTCGTCACGACGCACCTCTCGCGCGGGCGCCTCTACTTCGAGATCCCGCGCGCGCAGATGAACCGCGACATGCTGGTCGTGCGTACCCTGCGCGGCACGCAGGCGGCGGCGGGCGGGCTGCCATTCACGACGCTCGCGGGCGACCGCCTGGTGCGGTGGGAGCGGCGCGAGAACCGCGTGCTGCTCCGCGGCATCGAGTACCGCAACGTCGTCGCCGACACGACCAACCCCGTCGCGCGCGCGGTCGAGATCGTGACTTACGCGCCGATCGTCGCGGCATTCAACGTCGAGGCCTACGGGCCGGACTCGAGCGCGGTGGTCGAGGTGTCGCGCCTGTTCACGGGCGGCGTGTCCGACCTGATCCAGGGCGGCCCGCGCGGGAGCGCCGACCCGTCGCGCTCGTTCGTCGAGAACGTCGCGGCCTACCCGCGGAACGTCGAGATCGAGGCGTCGCAGACGTTCGCCAGCGCGCCCTCGTTCGGCGGCGCGAGCAGCCCGATCGCCGCGCTGTTCGGCAACGCGCCGACGGGCACGGAGCTCTACCACTTCTCGCTCGTCCGCCTGCCCGACGTGCCGATGAAGCCGCGCCTCTACGACGAGCGCGTCGGCTACTTCAACACGCGCCAGGCCGACTTCGGCGCGCGCGACCAACGCGTGCGGCGCGTCAGCTTCATCAACCGCTGGCGCCTGGAGTGCTCCGACCGGCGCGAGGGCACCCTCTGCTACCCGAAGCGGCCGATCACCTACTACATCGACCCCGCGACGCCGACGGTCTACGTGCCCTGGGTGAAGAAGGGCATCGAAGAGTGGCAGAGCGCGTTCGAGGCCGCCGGCTTCAAGCAGGGCATCGTCGCGCGCGAGGTGCCGCGCGACTCGCTCGGCATCCTGCGCGGCGAGAACGCGAACGTGTCGATGGTCCGCTGGGTGCCGAGCGCGACGGAGAACGCCGTGGGGCCGAGTACGGTGGACCCGCGCAGCGGCGAGATCCTCGACGCCGACGTGCAGATCTTCCACAACGTGACCAACCTGAACCGCGCGTGGTACTTCACGCAGGTCGGCGACCTCGACCCGCGCGCGCAGCGCCTCCCCTTCCCCGACTCGCTGCTCGGCCGCCTCATGCAGTTCGTCGTCGCCCACGAGGTCGGGCACACGATGGGGCTGCGACACGACATGAAGGGCTCGTCGATGTACCCGATGGACTCGGTGCGTTCGGCCACCTGGGTGCACCGCATGGGGCACAGCCCGAGCATCATGGACTACGCGCGGTATAACTACGTCGCGCAGCCCGAGGACCACATCGCGCTCGAGGACCTCGTGCCGCGGGTGGGGCCGTACGACAAGTACGCGATCATGTGGGGCTACACGCCGATCCCGGACGCCGCCACGGCGGACGCCGAGAAGCCGACCACCGACCGCTGGTCGCGCATGCAGGACAGCGTGCCCTGGTACCGCTTCGGCGGCGACGAAGGGATCCAGGGCCCGGACCCGGGCGAGACGAGCGAGGCGGTGGGCGACCAGGACGCGGTGCGCTCGACCGCGTTAGGCATCAAGAACATCCGCCGCATCGCGAAGCTGCTCGAGCCGGCGACCGAGACGCGGCCGGGCGAGCCGTACGACGACCTCGAGGAGATGTACAACCGCCTCGTCGGGCAGTGGGCGCTCGAGCTCGGGCACGTCGCGCGCATCCCGGGCGGCGACTACAAGCACGAGAAGTACGTCGGGCAGCCGGGCGAGATCTACACGCGCGTGCCGCGCGCGCGGCAGAAGCAGGCGGTCGCGTTCCTCAACGCGAACGCGTTCCAGACGCCGGACTTCCTGCTCGACCGGAACGTGCTACGGAAGATCGAGGCGTCGGGCTCGATCGACCGCGTGGGCGCGGCGCAGCGGCGCGTCCTCAACACGCTGCTCGACAACGCGCGCCTGCAGCGCATGGTCGAGCAGGAGGGGATGGGCACCGACCGCGACACGTACACGGTGGGCGAGATGCTCGGCGACGTGCGCCGCGGCGTGTGGACGGAGCTCCCGCGCGGCGCGGCGATCGACCCGTTCCGGCGCCGGCTGCAGCTGGCCTACCTCGACGTGATCGCGTCGAAGCTCAACCCGGCGCCCGCCCCGACGCTGCCCGCCGGGTTGCCGCCGGAGGTCGTCCGCATTCTCACGCCGGTGAACGCGATCGACGCGCGCGCGCTGCTGCGCGGTGAACTCGTCGACCTCGACCACGAGATCGCGGGCGCCGTCGGCCGCACGAGCGACCGCACGACGCGGCTGCACCTGCAGGGCGCGCGCGACCAGATCGA
>JAABUZ0100002713.1_pt1 | contig 28484 bp, 24 predicted proteins | sample 5562091 | NCBI WGS metagenome assembly JAABUZ01 (sample SAMN12813069, study PRJNA571459) | rock metagenome | isolation source: Antarctica rocks | place: Antarctica: Victoria Land, Linnaeus Terrace sud | collected 2015-12-21 | reverse complement strand
GGACAGCAGGTGCTCCAGATCGCCCCGCTCCCCCTCTACCAATCTCACCCGATAGGTCTTGTGCATGCCCCACAACCATACCGGCAACAGCCCCCATCTCCGCAAACCCCGCGTGAAGAACCACTAGAGCTAGAGCGGCAAAGAATCGAGCGGCCCGGAGCTAGGGCGCTGGGCCGCTCGATTCTGTCGTCTCGGGCCTTACGGTAGGGGCGAACGGCGCACCGAGTGAGGAGTCACGGAGCTTTCCCCCACCAGGCTCGCTCGGCCAGGTCGCCACGCCAGATGGTCGGGTCGCGCAACCCCTGCTTGTAGGCGCGGATCTGGACGTCCTCCACCAGCCACCAGTACGGAACCTCGCGCACCAGGATGTCCTGGCTCTGCCCGTACAGCGTCGCGCGCTCCTGACGATCGACCGTCGCCGCCGCCTGGGCGAACAGCTCGTCGACCCGCGGATTGCTGTAGGCAGCGCCGTTCCCGTCAGCACCTCGGTTCGGACGCCGAGGGCGCGCGCCTCCTCGTCGCCCATCGACAGCACGTTGATGCGCCAGCGGACCAACAGCAGAGCCCCCGTGCCGATAGCCATGAACGGCAGCACGGTCACGACGCTGGCCCACGACGCGCTGGCCAGGCTGCCGAGCAGCCAGAAGGTGATGGCTGGTAGTTTCTGCTCCGGATCGGCCACGTACTTGGTGCCCGAGACCAGGGCGCCGAAGAAGGCGGCGACCACCACGCCAGACAGCACCAGCATGATGGCCGGCGTCGTTTTGTACACGCGGCTGATGGCGTACGTCAGCCCGACGCCTAGCAGGCCAACCGCGAACGCGGCCAGCTGGATGGTCACGGCGTTGGCGGACAGCAGGATGGCCACGGGGGCGCCGAGGCCGGCCGCGGCCGAGACACCCAGAATGTCGGGACTGACCAGGGGATTACGGAACATCCCCTGGAAGGCAGCGCCGGTGATGGACAGGCCGGCGCCGACGAGCATGGCCAGCAGCGTCCGCGGCAGGCGGACGTCCACGATGACGGTCTCGACCGTGGGCGGCCAGGTGGCCGGGATGGGAGCCACCCGCGAGTCCAACACCTGCAGCACGGTCAGCGGCTCGATGGGGTAGCGGCCCCAGAAGAGCGACACGTAGAAGAGGACCAGGGGCGTCAGGAGCAGCAGAAGAGCGCGTCTGGTGAGCCGCATGGCTTACTGCCGCGGACTCTTCAGCCGACGCGACACGGCGCCGCCGATACCTTGAACCACGCTGCTACCCCCCGCGCGCGCCGTCACGACCGGGGCGCCATGATGTCGGCAACGTCGCCGTCGGTGAGCTCATAGGAGAAGAAGTCCCGATAGAACGCTCGGGTCGCCTGCACCACATCCACGTCCTGGAACAGGCTCGGCTGAAGGGTCTGGGCGGCCCACTGGATTTGCAGCGCCTCCTCGGGCCCGTAGCGGTCCCACGGGAACACGCCTTTCGGATTGAGGTACACCTTGCCAGCCTGCACCGCCTTGAGGCGCTGCCAGCGCGGGTCTGCCTTGATCTGTTCGACCTGCCCGACGGTGCCGCCGACGATGAGCACGTCGGGGTTCCAGGTCAGCAGCTGCTCCAGGCTCGTGCCCTGTAGGTTGCCGTCGATGTCGTCGTGGGCAGCGTTCTTGCCGCCGGCGGTGCTGATCCACTGGTCGATGATCGAGTTGCGACCGTCCACCTTCAGCGGCTCCACGCTGGCCAGATGCACGACTGACGGTCGGTGGTCGGCCGACATAGCGGCTGTGCGCGCCTTGATGGTGGCCAGATGCTCGTCCAGGTAGCTTGCGTAGCGCTGGGCGCGGACCGCGTGGTCTCCTCCGAGGACCGAGCCGGTGAGCACAAAGCTCTGCTTCAGCTGGTCGAAATCGGTGAAGTACAGCTGGATGACGGGGAGCCCGAGGGCGCGGATGCGCTGGAGCGTGCCCGCGTCTGTCTGGGACAGGAAGACGACGTCGGGATGCGCCCGCAAGAGCTCCTCGGTGTTGACGTTCTCGGCGAACGGCGCCGGCAGGGTGCCGATGCGGGGGTAGACCCGCTGGAACCAGGGGATCTGCTGGACGCTGGCGATGGTGGCGACGAGCTTGTCGCCAGCGCCGAGCATCAGCAGCAGGCTGTTGTGGGCCGGCCAGCCGTCGGCGACACGGTCGACGGTGGCGGGCAGAGTCACGGTCGTGCCCATCATGTCGGAGACCGTCCTGGCCGCGGGTTGGCCGGTCGCCGGCGCTGCGGGTGCCGCGAGCGGGCTGGCACACGCAGCCAGGCAGGCCGCGACGACGAGCCAGGCCAGGAGGCGGCCCGCCAGGCGCCGACGAGAGAGGCGTCCGTCGTCCGCCGGGAGCCGGGCATCTAACCGTCGAAACGTCATGATGTCCATAGTACATTGCGGCACAGACACGCCCAGGTCGGGCGGGCTACTCGGCCCTCGTGCGCCACGCGTGTGGGATCGACAGGCGGTCGCCTATGGCAGCCGAGGTTACCTGAATAACTTAGGGCGCGTGTGCGCTCAGCTCCGCGCGTCGTCGCTCATGGTTCACTCCCAAGCGCGGCAGCCGTCGCGCGCGTGCCAGCGTAGTCTGGACCGAGCTGCCGCAGAAAAGTGGCGTGTGCGTTCTCGACGTCGCCCCGCTGGATGAGCGCCAGCGCGGAATGTGCCAGGTCAGCCATGTTGGGGAGCAATGTACTGCTAACATGGGAACGGGTCGAGAATCCGGAAACCCCTGACCGGCCTGTTGCCGACGACCCACCGCGCTCAGCAGCGCCTGCAAACTGCCCAGCATTCGTGTTCGCATCTCTCCGCGTCGTTCCAGCCACTCGATCCTGACGCAACCACCACGCCCACGGCATGCAGCAGTCGCACGGCAGTGCCTTGTGTGGCGGTCTTTTTGTGGTTGACGCGTTATGATGCTGTCGGTGAACTCGCGGCTGCCCAACTGGATTGTCTGAGCGACGATGGAGAAGAAATCCTCGACATTGCTCAGCGTCAGTCAGCGGAGCGATTCCAACGGGTGACAGTTCGCAAGACCCTGGCGCGCCTCCTGTCCGGCGATGGCACCGTGATTGGCGAAGGGCGCGCCTATCTGCACCTGCGGCTGCCCGACGTTGAGCCTCAAGGGGTACAGGGCACGCTGTCACTGGACTGGTGGGACGATGACTCGAGCGCGCAGGCGGCGCGAATGGAACTCGTCGACGGTCCAACGCTCGCGCTGGATCTGGAGAGTGACAGGATCAGCAGTTGCATCAACGGGCGCATCCTGCGCTACAAGACGACGTGGCCGGGTGACGCCGGGTAGCCCAAAACGGCGTGCGCGAGCAGCGTTTTGGCAATCGCCATCCCTGGCCTTCCGCCACTCTCGGGGGATCAGCGAGTGGACTATTCCAGCTGGAGTTGCGGCTGACCGGGTCCTCCTGGCTGGATCGAGGGGCGGGCACGGTGTGCCGCGGGTCATGGGCTATCTGGCATCGCTCGTGGTAGGGTGGCGCATAACAGAATGACGGTGCGCGTCATGGTCCATCTCCACGCCGGCTTGCTTCGGTTCGCACCGGCCGGATCGCATGGTGCGATCGATCTTGTGCTACCTGATGGCGCGCGGGCAGCCGACGTCCTGGCCCGTCTCGACCTTCCTCCAGCTGAGCGCCCGATTATCGGCTTGAACGGCGAAGCCGTGACACCTGAGGCTGTTGTACCCGATGGTGCGCGCCTCGATCTCTTGCAGCCGATCTCAGGTGGGGCTCACCTGGCGTAACACGCCGACGTCACCGAATCGGCTACGCCAACGGCATCCTCTCTGGATACAACCGTCTGTGCTAGTGCCAGATGCACATTGGGAAGGAAGGCGTTTCGATGCCGAACGGATACTGGGATCGCATCCTGCACGTCGATCTGAGCACACGCACCACGCGCATCGAGTCGCTCGGCGAAGCCTTCTGGCGCCGCCATCTGGGTGGCCGCTCGCTCATCGCCCACTACCTGTTGACCGAGGTGCCGACGGGCGCCGACCCTCTGGGCCCTGACAACGAGCTCATCTTTGCGGCCGGCGTGCTGACCGGGACGCCGTTCCCCGGCGCCGGCAGACACTCGGTGGGCGCCAAGTCGCCCATGACCGGTCTTTTCGGCGAGTCTGAAGCCGGAGGCTTCTGGGGCGCGGAGCTGCGCCACGCGGGCTGGGACGCGATCGTCTTCCACGGCCGCGCCGCCGCGCCGGTCTATCTGTGGATCAAGGACGACGCGGTCGAGATTCGCGACGCAACTCCGATCTGGGGACTGGAGACCGACGCGGTCGAAGACGCGCTCCGTGCTGAGCGCGGCGAACGCTTGCTGCGCGTTGCCCAGACGGGCGTCGCCGGCGAGAATCTGGTGCGCTACGCGCTGGTGGTGAACGACCTGAACGAGGTGGCGGGGCGCGGCGGCATGGGCGCCGTCATGGGGTCCAAGAACCTCAAGGCTATCGCGGTCCGCGGCACGCAGAAAGTCCCGGTGGCCGACCCGGTGCCGTTGCAGGCGACGGCGAAGTGGGTGCAGGCGACGATGGAGGACGTCCACTACAACTTCCACCACTACGGGACGGGCGCTGGCATCATCGGCAAGCATCTGGAAGGGCACATGATCGTGCGCAACTTCCAGGATGGGCAGTGGGATCCCGAGAAGATCCAGGCGATCGACGCCAAAACCATTGTCGAGACGACGCTCGCCAAGATGGACGGCTGCTACGCCTGTTCCGTGCGCTGCAAGAAGCGCGTCAAGAATGAAGCGCTGGAGGTCCTGCCCAAGTTTGGTGGCCCCGAGTACGAGACGATTGGCGCCATGGGCACTAACCTGACGATTGGTGAACTGCCTACCCTCCTGCTCCTGAACCAACGCCTCAATCAAGTCGGCATCGACACGGTGTCGTTCGGCGGCACAGTCGCCTGGGCTATGGAGTGTTTCGACCGGGGTCTGCTCACCGCCGAGGACACCGACGGGATCGAGCTGCATTGGGGTGACGGAGCAACCGTGCTCAAGCTGATCGAACTTGTGGCTCACCGCACTGGGCGGCTGGGCGACCTCCTGGCGGATGGGGCGCTCGGGGCCGCGCGGCGCCTGGGAAAGGACAGCGAGCAGTACGTCGTGCACGTCAAAGGCCTGGAAGTGGCGATGCACGACCCGCGCGGTATGCGCCGCATGCTCGAGAACTATCCTGTCAATCCGACCGGCGGCGATCACACGGGGGGCGCCCATCAGAAGACGTCGATACGCAACACCGTCAGGTTGTGCATCTTCCTCGGATACGACGAGGCACAGACGCGCGATCTGGTACGCGCGGCAACTGGATGGCCGCTGGACGAGCAGGAGATGCGCACCGTGGTTAGCCGTGGCCTGAGCCTGGCCCGTCTCGGGGTGCACGTTTGCGGGTCCCAGCCGGCTGCCTCGAGATAGTCGTGGACCTGGCGCTGCACGTCCACGGTCACCCCGCGCAGGTTGCCCGCCTCCAGGGGCGGAGCGCCCACGACGATATCCGGGACCTTATGGCTCACCAGCGGATTGATCCCCTCGCGGAGGTTGAACGCCAGTCGCAGGTTGCCGATGCGCTCCCCAAGCCTGAGGGCGTCCTGCCAGGTGATCTCCTGGCCCGTGATCGCGGCGTACGAGGCGGTCCAGGTCTCGATCGGGTAGGAGGCATAAGCGAACTGGCAGATGCCGAGCGAGTTGACGAAGTGCATGGCACCAACCAGCTCGCGGTGGAACTCGCCCTTCGCGCCGTAGTCGTACTTGTCAGGCATGTTCTCCATACCAGGCCAGGTGCTCATCTCGCCGCCCTGGGTGTGGCGCCCGGGTGTGGCGTCCATCTGATAGGTGAGTGCCAGGCCGGGGATGAAGCGCGGGTCGTGCATCGGCAGCTCCTGGCCGCCGACGTGCATGGCGAAGGCCCCACTGCCGCGGCCCACCTGCTCGGAGGCGCGCTTGGCTCCCAGCGAGTGCCGCGGCTGCATGCCGGACGCCGAAAGCTCGTCAGCCTGGACACGGAGTGTGGAGGCGCTCACGCAGGCGACTGCTGGGCCAGGCCGTCCAGGAAGCGCATCACGCCGCGGGCGGATTCGAGACGCCAGTGGGCCAGCGTGCGGTCGAAGCCGACAGGGGCGTCCAGGGCGCGCTGTTCTAGTGCGTCGAGCAGCGGCGCGAACACGGCGATCTGCGCGCGCACCAGCGGCTGACAATCTTGATGCAGGCGCGTGGCCAGGGCCAGCTTGAGCAACAGGTGGCTGCGCACGTCGCGCATGTGCTCGACCGGCGTCGCGAGCCACGCCTGCAGCACGGCCTGGCCTTGCGGAGTGATGCCCAGCAGGCGGCGCGGCGGGCCAGCGTCGCTGCGTTCGTCGCCTCGTGTCTCGATCAGGCTCCTGCGGCGCAGGCTGTCGACGGCGCGGTAGACGACCGGCGTCGGGACCGACCAGACCCTCCCCAGCTCGCCCTCGGGCGCGGTGGCTTTGACCAGGGCGAAGGCATGCAGCGACCCGCCGCTGAGCAAACCCAGGACGGCCCATTCGCCCAGCGTCAGGTGGGCAGGCTGCGTCGCGTCGGCCACCGCCTCCACGGTAGCCGACGCACGCTGGCGACGGCACGCCGCCCGGCGAGCCTAAGCAGGTGGTCTTAAGCCTTAAGTCTTGCTTGTTTCTCGGAATCTGAGCTCCACCTGCTCAGACTCTTCCTTTTGTTCGCGCCACGCGCTCAGGCCAGGTGCGTGACGACCGACTTCGTCTCCAGGTAGTTCTCCAGCACCTGGTGGCCCATCTCGCGACCCCAGCCCGACTGCTTGTAGCCGCCGAACGGTAGCGCCGCGTCGAACACGTGGTAGGTGTTGACCCACACCGTGCCTGCCCGCAGACGCTTGGCCGTGCGGTACGCCTTGGAGATGTCACGGGTGAAGACGCCGGCGGCGAGCCCGAAGTTGGTGTCGTTGGCTGCCGGCATGATCTGACCTGGGTCGTCGAAAGGAATGGCGCAGACCACCGGGCCAAAGATCTCTTCCCGCTCGACCGACATCGACGCCGAGGTGTTGGTGAGCACAGTGGGTTGGACGAAGTAGCCGCGGTCGCCGGACCGCGTGCCGCCGACAGTCGCCCTGGCACCATCCGACCGGCCGGCGTCCAGATAGCCGAGGACCTTGGCGAACTGCTCGTCGGAGATCAGGGGTCCCATCTCCGAGTCCGGCTCTGTCCCGACGCCGAGCTTGATGCGGCTGGCAATCTCGGAGACGCCCTCGACGACGCGGTCGTACACCGGCCGCTCGACGTACAGGCGCGAGCCCGCGTTGCAGCACTGGCCATGGTTGAAGAAGATGCCGTTCGCGGCGCCCGGAATGGCCAGCTCCATGTCGGCGTCCGCGTACACCACGTTGGGGGACTTGCCGCCCAGCTCGAGCGAGACCTTCTTCAAGTTGCCGGCGGCCGCCTTGACGATCAGCTTGCCGACCTCGGTCGAGCCGGTGAAGGCCACCTTGTCCACGCCCGGATGGGCGGCCAGCGGGGCGCCGGTGTCCTCGCCGTAGCCGGTGACGATGTTGACGACGCCGTCAGCGGTGTCTGCTCGGCCGGCTTGAGCACGACAGTGCAGCCGGCGGCCAGCGCCGGGCCGAGCTTCCAGGCCGCCATCAGCAGCGGGAAGTTCCACGGGATGATCTGGCCGACGACCCCGACCGGCTCGCGCAGCGTGAACGCCAGGTACTCGCCGGGCGCCGGCAGCGCCGAGATGTCGATGGTGTTGCCCTCGATCTTGGTCGCCCAGCCGGCCATGTAGTGGAAGAGGTCGGCGGCCAGGACGACGTCGGCGGCGCGCGCCACGGCGACCGGCTTGCCGTTGTCGAGCGATTCGAGCAGCGCCAGCTCGTCGGCGTGCTCGAAAATGAGGTCGCCGATCCGATGGATGATCCGCCCGCGCTCGGACGGGCTCAGGCGTCGCCACGGGGAGCCGTCGTCGAAGGCGCGGCGAGCGGCGCGTACCGCGCGGTCGATGTCCTCGGCGTTGCCACGCGGGACGCGGGTCAACTCGGTCTCGGTCGCGGGATTGAGCGTGGCGAACGACTCACCCGAAGCGGACTCGACCCACCGGCCGCCAATGAGCAGGCGGTGCGACTGGCTGAGAAAGTGCTCGGCCTGTGCTTGACCGGGCAGGGCTTCGGTGACCACCATGGTCCGCGCCTCCCTTGAGCTTGAGCTCACATGTCGAATTCTCCGGAGAGAATTCTCGGTGTAGATCACCGCTATGGCCCACCAGGATGCAACGCGAGGCGCCGTACACGCGGTCCGGCGCGGTGTTGGATAGATGGATAAGTCGACGGCTCGGCTCACCACTGGCTCGGCGGCCTTGCTGACGGTGTCGTTCACGTGCGCCGAGTGCCGCGCACGCGTGACGCGCTTCGTCCGCGGCGATCCGAGCGACGTCTGGCGCTGTTTCGGGTGCGAGGCCCAGCTGACGCGGCGCGTCTCCGAGCGCTTACTGGGTCTGGTCTTCGACACCGCCGAGCCTGATGACTCCGGGCACGGGTGACAAACCCGTCCTTCAGGCTTGCGCTGGCAGTGGTCGTTAGTCAGCTATGACTTGGTATTCTCACCAGAGATTACTAGGTAGTTCAAGAGGTGCCGTATGACGACCACGCTCGCTCCGCATTCCGCACTTGCCGATCTATTGCCCGCCGTGCCTACCTTCCTCCAGCGGGCGCCCACGCTCTTCATTGGTGGCCGCTGGGTCCCAGCCGCCTCGGGTGAGACGTTCCCGACCCACAACCCGGCCGATGGTTCGGTGCTCGCGCACATCGCCGCGGGCGACAAAGAGGACGTTGATCGGGCAGCCAGGGCTGCGCGCGAGGCGTTCGAGCGCGGGCCGTGGAGTCGCTGCACGCCATCCGAACGCGGCAAGCTGTTGTGGCGTCTGGCCGACCTGATCGACGCGCATGCCGAGGAGCTCGCCCAGCTCGAGACGCTCGATAATGGCAAGCCGCTGCGCGTGGCCCGCGCCTCCGACGTGCCAGGGTCGGCCGAGATGTTCCGCTATATGGCGGGCTGGGCGACAAAGCTGGAAGGCACCACGCTGCCGATGGGCGCCCCGCACACCTTTCACACCTATACGCGGCGCGAGCCCGTGGGGGTCGTCGGGCAGATCATCCCCTGGAACTTCCCGCTGAGCATGGCCTCGTGGAAGCTGGCGCCGGCGCTCGCTGTGGGGTGCACGATCAGTGCGCGAGAGGGACGCAAGACAGCTTGATGCGTGTTGCCATTGTTGGAGCCGGGAGCATCGCCTTCCACCTTCTGGGCCGGGCACACCGACGGCAACCTCTGGTTCACCGAAGCGTTCGTCAGTCGGATCGGACGGATCACCCCGCGGGGCGCCATCAGCGAGTTCCCCTAGCCCGCGGCGGCCTGCGGCGTGGCACCCGGCCGCGCGCCAACGGTGGCCATCATCGCTACCGCCGCCACGCCGGTAGCCAATGCCCCGAGGACGTACGGTCCGGCCATGCTGACGGAGCTGTAAGCCACCCCGGCCAGGATCGGCCCGAGCACCGAGGCCAGCGAGGTCATCCCCTGGCTGCCGCCGTTCACCACGCCCTGCTCACGCGGCGAGACCAGTTTGGACACCAGGCCGGACAGCGCCGGCCGCCACAGGGCGCTGCCGAGCGCCTGCAACGCGACCACCGGCCACAGCGCCGCCGGCGAGGGCGCCCACGCAATGCCCAGGTAGGCCAGGGCGGTGGCGGCCAGGCCGAGCACCAGGATGGTGGTGTCCGAAAATCGGCGCGACAGGCGACCGACGACGAACACCTGCGTGGCGATACTCACCAGCGACAGGGCGACGAACAGTTGAGCCACGTTGCCCGGACCAAAACCGAAGCGGTCGCTGAGGTACACCGCCAGGTTCGTCTGCATGCCCGAGAAACCAAGGTTGACCAGGAAGGTGGCCAGCATCGGCGCCCGCAGCACCGGGCGGGCCAGCAGCGCGGCCAGCACGCCGAACGGGTTGGCCCGGGAGCGGATCGGGTCTCGCGTGCGCCGCTCCGGTGGCAGCGACTCCGGCAGCCACAGCCAGACGAAGATCAGGTTGAGGGTGACCAGCACTGCCGAGGCCAGGGCGGGCGTACGCAGGTCGAACCACTGGCTGAGCGCACCGCCCATCGCCGGGCCGAACAGGAAGCCCACCCCGAAAGCGGCGCCGAGCAGGCCGAAGGTGCGCGTGCGGTCGGCCGGGCTGGAGATGTCGGCAACGTAGGCCTGGGCGGCGCCGATATTGCCAGCGGTGGCGCCCGAGACAACCCGTGCCAGGTACAGGAAAGGCAACGACGGCGCCAGCCCGAGCATCAGGTAGCCGATCGCTTCGCCCAGGATGCTCACCAGCAGCACCGGTCGCCGGCCGAAACGGTCGGACAGCGCGCCGAGCACGGGCGTCGCCAGGAACTGGGCGGCGGCGAAGGCGGTGAACAGCAGACCCACGTCGAGTGCCGTGGCGCCGAAGGACGTGGCGTAGAACGGGGCCACCGGGATGATCACCCCCAGCCCCACCACGTCCAGGAACACCGTGAACAGGATCAGCACGAGTGGCCGGCTGAAACGCCGCTCAGGGGACGCCGGTTTTGTGGGCGCGGAGGGGGCAATCAGTGACATCGCCGTCGAGGGAGAACACTATCTACAACAGCGCCGAGTGCTCGACACATTCCGGGCCGGGTTGCAGCCGGCCCAGAAAGGGGCATCACGCCACGGGCGGTTTTGAAGCGCCACCAGCCCGGCGTACGGTCGAAGCCGCCAGGGCAGCCGTGGCGCGCGCTTGCCCCGTCCCCGGGGAGAAGATCAAGGATTAAGGGTCTGGTTCAGTAGCCGCGGTTACCAGGCTGCCGAGATGGCTTGCACCTGTGCCAGGTCGGCCGCGCTGAGCGTCCCGTCCGCCGCCGCCGCGTTGGCGCGGGCCTGGTCGGCGTTCTTGGCGCCCGGGATCGCGCACGTGACCGCTGGGTGCGCCAGCACGAACTGGAGCGCCGCCTGCGCCGGCGTGCGCCCGCCGTCGGCTACGAAGCGGAGCTGCTCGGCGCGCCCGAGGTTCTGCAGAAAGCGTTCGCGGCCGGCGCCGTCGTTCCACCCCACGCGGACCGAGTCGTCGAACCGTGTCTGGGGGGTGAACTTCCCAGCCAGCACGCCCTGGGCGATGGGCCCACGGATCAGGGTGCCGATGTCGTGGTCGGCGCAGTACGGCAGAATGTCGCGGGCGGCGGCCTGGTTCAGCAGGCTGTAATTGATCTGGGCTGCCGCGCACCCGTCGTCGCGGTTGAAGCGCTCCAGGACGGGGAGCACGTTCGTCGAGATCCCGTACGCGCGAATCTTGCCACGCTCCTGCAAGCGCGCGAAGGCTTCCAGAAACACGTCGGGGTCGGCCAGGTCGCCGATGTGGCACTGGTACAGGTCGATCGTGTCGAGCTTCATGCGGCCCAGGCTGGCGTCGCAGCACAGGTAGACGTGCTCCGGCGTCGCGTAGGACAGCGGGTGTCCGGCGCGACGGGCGAAGTTGCCGACCTTGGTGGCGATGTAGACGTCGCTCCGCCGGCCCCGGACCGCCTGGCCGACCCGCTCCTCGCTGAGCCCCAGCCCGTAGGCGTCCGCGGTGTCCAGAAGGTTGACCCCCGCGTCGATGGCCGCATGGACGGCACGCGTGGCATCGTCGGCTTCGACGGGACCCCACTGACCCCCCAGCGCCCAGCACCCAAGCCCGATCGCCGAGACATTCCAGCCCGTCTTCCCCAGCCGCCGATACTGCATCCATCCTCCTTACCCGTGCGCACGGTTCGCTCAGCAACAGCGTACCGCACGCGGCAGCGCCGCCGACGTCCGCGGGTTGCGGATGCTGGCGATGTAGCTCGGGCACCTGCGGCGGCGTCTGGTGTCGCTCAGCGTGGGACGGCCGACGGTGGATCGCGTCGCGCGTGTGCGAAATCGAAACAGTTCCACAGATCGCCCGAAGGGTCGCCCGCGGCCAGGGCTGGCGCGTTCCAGGGCGGCAGACTGAACAACCGGAGGCAGAACTTGACGATGCTGACGTGCGAGGTGAGGGAGTGATTCACTTCCTGCCGTGCATACGGGCTGATGACGAGGCACGGCACGCGATTGCCATACCTGAACTGCGAGTTGTGGTAGCCAGCGTGCCCGCCGCCAGGCCAGAGTCGGTTCTGTGGGGGCGTGACGTGGTCGAACCATCCCCCCCAATCGTCCCAGGTGACGAAGACGACGGTCTCCGACCATTGCGGGCTGCGCGCTACCGCGTTGACGCGGTCCACGGTCCAGGCCATGCCTGGCCCGACCGCGGGAGTGCCAGTATGGTCGCCCGGGTGCTCTGACAGCCCGCCGGGCGCGTACAACCAGGCGACGTCGGGCAGCGCTCCCGCCGCGGCGTCGTGGTCGAATCGCCCACTGTGGACATTCCACTTATGGCCGGCCAGGCCCGCTATGTGATCGAAGTAGGATGAGCGGGGCTCGGCGTAGTTGCGCCAGGTGCGACCCGCCGACTCCAGGGCAGCCGGCAGCGACTGCAACGGGAACGGGGGCATCGGTTGGTAGAAGCGGTGGGCGCTGGAGTTGTCGATCACCGGCGAGTCGGCGGCAATCAGGAACAGGTGGTTGGGCTCGGATTGACTGGCAACGTCCGTGAAGTAGTTGTCGCAGAGCGTGTATTGCTGGGCATACGCCCAGTAGGCAGCGATGTCCTGCCTGGTATATCCCAGACGCTCGCCGCCGTTCGTTTGAAGTGAGCGCAGCCACGCCGCGTGGTCATGCAGCGGATCCGGAAGAGGATCTCCCGCTGGCGGAAGGCCAGCGAAACCGTTGGCTCCGGGAAAAGTTGCGAAGTAGTTGTCGAACGTGTGGTTCTCTTTGACGATGATGACCACATGGCGCAGAGGGGGTGCGACAGCCATGCTCGCCTCTACCTCCTACGGCCGAACCGAACCGCGTGTTGAGCATCGACCCGTCATCGCCAGCCGCTATCGCCCAGGGAAGATGGGCTTGCCGTCGACCGAGATCTGGCGGATGAACTGCTCGCTCTTGTTGGTGATCTCAGACGGGACGGTCGCATAGATCAGGCTGGCGTTGACCTTCTGCGCGTCGTGGGTCGCCCACCAGAGCACCCGCGTCAGAGCCAGCCCCTTCGCTCGGTCCGTCATGCTGGTGTAGGCTAGCAGCCAGGTTGCCGTGCAGACTGGGTAGGCATCGGCGCCCGGCGCATTGACGATGCTGAACCGCAGGTCGGCCGGGATCGATTGCGAGGTGCTGGACGCCGCCGCCGTGATGCTGTTCAGGTCGGGATTGATCCACGCTCCGGACGAGTTCTGTACCTGGCCGTACGGCAGATTGTTCTGCACCGCGTAGATCAGCTCTACATAGCCGATGGAGTAGGGGTCTTGCTGCACTTCGCCGGCCACGCCGGGGTTGCCGGAGCCCCCCAGGCCAACGGGCCAGTTGACTGACGTGCCTTTGCCAACTGTCTGCTGCCAGCTCGGGCTGACGGTCGACAGGTAGTCGGTGAAGCCGAACGTGGTGCCGGAACCATCCGAGCGGTGAACCACCACGATGTCCTGGTCGACGCCGGCGAGCCCGGGGTTGTCGGCGGCCAGCCGCGGGTCGTTCCACTTCTGGATGTCGCCCAGGAATATGGCCGCCAGCGTGTCGCCGGTGAACTTCAACTGGTCGCTGGCCTCGGGGACGTTGTAGGTGGCGACGATGGCGCCGAGCGCGGTTGGGATGTGGACGATCGGGCCGCCCTTTGCTGCCTGCAACTGCTCGTCGCTCATCGGCGCGTCCGATGCCGCGAAGTCGACAGTCTTGTCCTGGATGCCCTTGATGCCGCCGCCCGAGCCGATGGCCTGGTAGTTGACCTGGACGCCGGTCAGCGCGGCGTAGTCGCTGAACCACTTCTGATACAGAGGGGCGGGAAAGGTGGCGCCGGCCCCGGTCAGCGTCTTGGCTTCACCCTCGAATGGCCCGCCAATGGTGACCGACTGGCCCTGCGCGTGGAGCGGCGTCGCCAGACTCCATAGGGTGACCGCCGCCGCGGCGGCGCGGGCTGGCAGTGACAGACGAAGCATGTCTCAACTCCTCTCGACCAGATCAGCGTAGTGGAACCCAGCAGCCTGTCGGTTAAGCGGCCGTTAGCCGACCGTAAGCAGTCGTCGCGGGATGGCCCGCGTTCGGCTACGCCCCCGGCACGCCAACCGACCGATCGAAGCCCAGCGCCTTCAGCTTGTCCAGGTACTCGTACGTGTAGGCAGTGGTCACGTCCACGTCCTTCAGCCGCGGGTCGACCGTGGCCATCACCTCCCGGAGGTTCTCCCAGCCATCTGGCGTTGTCCTGAGATCGCGCTGGCCGACCCGCAAGAAGCCGCGCACCTCTTTGGCCGCGCCCGCGCGGTCCTTCGTCTGGGCCCAGCGCGCGAACCCGTCGATGGCCACGTCGGTGTCCGTGTACATGCGCTGCTGCGCCTCCAGGCTGGCCGCGACGACGTCGAGCACGGTGTCGGGATGCTGCGCTGCCCAGTCGCGCCGCACCAGCAAGCCGGCCCGGGCCAGCGTCGCCGGCGCATCCGCCAGGTGGACGAGGACGGTCAGCCCCTGTCCCTTCACCGTGTCTTCGTTCGAGTCGTCCACCGCCGCTGCCGCCACGCTGCCAGCAAGGAGGGCCGCGATGCGGGCTGACTCGCCGCCAACCTGCAGAATTGTCACGTCGGACGATTGCAGCCCGAGCGTTTTGAGCGAGAGCAGGACCGAGGCGTGTGAGTCGCCACCGAACGTGCTGACCGCCACGGTCTTGCCCTTGAGATCGTCGACGGTCTTCACGGTCGGGACGCTGACGAGGTCGTCCGTTGGATGGTTCACGAACATCGCCACCATGACCAGGGGCGAATCCGTTCCGAGCGCGCTGATCGCCGAGCCAGCGCTGGCTTCGAGGACGTCGACCTGTCCGGCCAGCAGGGCCTGCCGCCCGCGCGCGTCGCCGTCGAAGAAGTGTGTCTCGACCCGTTCGAAGCCGTAGTTTTGATACAAGCCGAGGTAGTTGGCGAACTCGGGAGCGTAGCCGTCGGCTTCGTGAGCCGCGCTGCCAACGCGGAGCGCGGTGACCTCGGGCTTGGGCAGCGCGACGGAGCTGGCGCCGGCGCTGATCCCTGGTGTCGCGGGCGGTCCCCCAGCCTCGCGGGTGGCGGCCGTGGGGACCGGGGCCTGAACGCAGGCGGTCAAGACCACTGTCGCTACGGCGAGAATGCGCGCGAGTCTCATAGGCTACCTCCGCTGTTGTCAGCCACCGCCGAATCGGCGACGCGCGGTCGCCAGGCATCGAAACGGCGCTCGATCCGGCGCAGGCCTTCGTTCCACGCCACACCGAACAGCCCGAGAAGCACTATCCCGAGCATGGCGCGGTCTGTGTCCAGGAGCGAGCCGGCCAGGTTCACCATGAACCCGAGGCCCTGATTGGCGCCCACGAGCTCGGCGATCACCACGCCCACCCAGGCGCGTCCCGCCGCCAGGCGGAGGCCTGTCACAATGTGCGGCACGGCGCTCGGCAGCACCACTGTGCGGAACAGGGTGATCTGGCGGGCGCCGAAGCTGCGGGCCACGTCGACGTGGGTGGCCTCGGCGGCTTCGACGCCAGCGATCGTGCTCACGGCCACCGTGAAGAAGGAGACGAGGAAGACGTAGAAGACTTTGTAGCCCAGGCCGATGCCGAACCAGAGGATCGCCAGCGGCACGAAGGCGACTTGCGGTGTCGCGTACCAGGCCGCGATCCAGGGAGAGGCGAGGTGGTTGACCCGTGGGTACCAGCCGGCGACCAGGCCGAGAGCGATCCCGGCCACCGCCGCCGACAGGTAGCCAAGGGAGAACTCCACCAGCGTCACCGAGACGTCCGCCCAGAACGCTCCCTGCCCGACTGCCACGGCGGCTGAGCGGGCGACGCCGCTCGGGGAGGAGACGAACAGCGCCCGGACAAAGCCCAGTCGGACGGACGCTTCCCACACGGCGAGGAGCAACACGCATCCCGCGACTCCGAGGACGAGCCGCTCATGGCCGCGCGCGAGCGTCAGGCGCCGCTCTGCCGTCACTCTGGGTCGCGCGGCCGCACCTGCCACGGGGGTAGGTCGAACGCTGACGCGACTCACCCGCCGTCCTTCATGTCACCCTCATGTCACCGGTGGCTCGCTCGCTGCTACCGCCCAGAGGTGCCGCGATCAGGTCCCACACGTGGTCTTCCAGCTCCAGGAACCGCGGCGTCCGCTTGACCCGCAGCGGTCGCGGCCGCGGGAAAGGGACCACGATGTCGGCGATCACGCGCCCTGGGCGCGCACCCATGACGATCACGCGGTCGGACAGGTAGATCGCCTCGCTGATCTGGTGGGTGATGAACAGGACGGTCTTGCCGGCGGTCTCCCAGATGCGCAGAAGCTCCGCCTGCATCAGCTCGCGTGTGTGCGCGTCGAGGGCCGCGAACGGCTCGTCCATGAGCAGCAAGCTCGGATCGACGGCCAGAGCGCGTGCCAGATTCACCCGCTGCTGCATGCCGCCGGAGAGCTGGTGGGGGTAGTACCGCTCGACGCCGTGGAGGCCGACCAGCTGGAGGTACAGGCGAGCGCGTGCCTGCGCCTCGGACGGCCCCAGGCCCTGGCACTCCAGCCCGTAGGCGGCGTTGCGCAGCACCGTGAACCAGGGAAAGAGGGCCGCGTCCTGAAACACCATGCCGCGGTCCGGGCCCGGGCCGGTGATGCGGCGGCCGTCGAGCAGCAGCTGCCCGGCGGTTGGCATCAGCAGCCCGTCGACGATCTTCAAGAACGTCGTCTTGCCGCAGCCGCTCGGGCCCACGATGCTCACGAACGTGCCTGTTCCGATGGTGAGGCTCAAGCGGTCGATCGCCACCAGGTCCTCGCCCGACTGCGGATGGCCGTACACCATGCGAACGCTGGTCGTCTGGAGCGTGCCCATGGTCCTTAGAGTTAAGAGTTAGAGGTAGGGTTAGAGCGAGACGACGCTCGGGCGCCAGCGCAGCAGACGCCGTTCGAGCAGCCGCAAGCCCTCGATGAGCAGCAGGCCGGCGCCGGTGCAGACGCCGATGGCGAAGAGAAGCCGGTCGGTCTGCAGCTGTTGGCCGGCGACCAGCATCATCACGCCGATGCCCGCGTTGGCCGCGTACCGCTCGCCTATGACCACGCCGACGAGAGCCTGCCCAACCCCGAGACGCAGGCTCGACAGGATGAACGGCAGCGTCGTCGGCACGATCAGGTTGATGAACACGTTGCGCCGCCTGGCTCCGAAGCTGGCCGCGACGTCCAGCAAGCGGGCGTCCACCGTCCCCACGCCGTAGAGCGTCCCGATCACCACTGTGAAGAGGGTGCTGACGAAGACGGCGGTAACTGTCGACCACGTCGTCAGCCCCAGCCACAGGACGATCAGCGGAAAGAGGGCGACCCGCGGTAGGGCGTACATGAAGCTCAGCCACGGCTCGAGGGTGAAGAGAAGGCGTTGATGCCAGCCCACGACCAGGCCGAGGAGGACCCCCAGCGTGGCGGCGGCCGCGTAGCCGGCGAACAGCTCGATGCTGCTCGCCTGCACATCCTGCCAGAAGCGCTCTTGCTGCACCTCACGGAGGCCGGCCACGGCGATCCGCAGCGGCGAGCTGAAGAAGAGCACGTTGACCCGTCCGGCCGCGGCGCCGAGCTCCCACAACGTGAGGAACCCGGCGACGCTGGCGATCCCGAGGACGGACCGCTGGTCCGGACAGGCCAAGGTGCTTACTCGACCAAGGCGCGGGCAGAGCGTCGACTAGACTCCGTCGGTGTCCGCGTCACCGCCAGGGGTCGCACCATCCGGGTACGGCGCGTCCGCCCCTTTCACGGCGCCCCAGACCACCCGGTTCAGCGCGTCCATCGGCGCGAGGTCCGGCTGCGTGAAATCCATCGCCTGCGACTCGGCCGCGCCGAAGGACTCGGCCGTGTTCACCTGCGTGGTCGGGACCGCCTGCGGCGCCGCGTCGTACGGCTGGAGATCGTCACGCCGCAGCAGGAGCTCCCCGTGGAACAGGCGCCACATCGACGGCGCATTCGCGTCGTACTGGCTCAGAGGCCGGAGGCCGAGGATCAACTCCATCGTTCGCACCATGGCCGCGGTGTCGTAGAGCGTGTGGTCGACCCGCGGGCGGCTACCCGATGTATAGGGGCTGACCACCAGCGACTCCGTACGATGGGCGTCGACGTGGTCGGGCCCGTTCTGGGCGTCGTCTTCGGTGATGAAGACGGCCGTGCTCCGCCAATCCTTGCTGTGGCTCAAGATGTCGACGACCTTGCCCACGGCGTAGTCGTTCTCGGCGACGTAGGCCTGCGGTGTGGGGGTCCCGGCGGTCGTGCCAGCGGTGTGGTCGTTCGGGAGGCGCAGGATCTGGAACTGAGGCAGGCTGTCGGTCGCCTCGAACTGGGCGAACTCGCGCGCCCATTCGGCGACGCGGTCCGCCTCGCGGTAGCGGAGATCGTAGCCGCGGAACTTCGGGTCGACGTGGCCCACGAGATTGGGCGTCGTGGTCGGGTTGACAGTGGTCGGCGGGAAGCACAGCACCTGGCCCGCTGCTATGGTCACGCCCGTGTAGCTGTGGGCGATGGGGCCGGCGCACGTGTCTGCCTCCCCCTCGGGGATCTGGCGCGCGTTGGCGAGCGACCCGTTGGTCAGGAACTCTCCGTAGTCGCGGTAGGTGATCTTCGCCTCGGCCGCGGCGTCCCACAGATAGCCGCCCGGCGACAGGTTGATCCGGGTGCCGCCCTCGAAGTCGTAGCCCCGGTTCCGTCCCACGCCCGGCGAGTAGTCCTGCGGCCACATCTTCTCGTTGTAGTCGCTGGCGTTGGCTGACGTAGCCCAGTTGTGGCCGTCAGCGCTCACTTCGGCGTCGGCGTAGAAGCTGTCAAGTACCCCGAAGCGGTCGGCGAGCGCGTGCAGGTTCGGGGTGTTCGACCGCGGGAACAGCGTGAGCGACGGATCACGGTCGCCGACAGGTGCGTCGCCGAAGACCTGGTCGAAGGTGCGGTTCTCCTTGATGATGTAGATGACGTGCTTGATGGGCGACGCGCCGCCCGGGAGCGGCACCGGCCCGAGCGGGTCGCGCTGGGCGGCCTGCAGACCCCGATCGAGGTCGGAGTAGCGGTTGTTGCGGGCGACGCGCTCGGAGTAGATGGGCAGCAGGCCGTCGTGCGGCACCTCCACTGTCGACAGTGTGCCGACGATCATGCTGCCGGAATAGTTGTCGAACGTGCAGTTGCAATACTTGTCGTTGTAGCCGGTGACGCCGTCGATGATGGGCGGATTCACGCGGGTGGGGTTCGGATTCAGGGGTCCGTTATTCGGCCCAGCGCCCAGGCCTTTGGCATTGGTCACGAAGATGCCCCGGCCCTCCGCCCGGGCCACGACGGTCGTCGGGTACCAGGCAGTCGGGATGCGGCCGCGGACGCCGCCGGTCGGCTCGCCCGCGTCGTCGAGGCCGATCACGGCCACCTCGTCGGCGCCGGCGTCCGCCACGTACAGCGTTCGGTTGTCAGGACTGACCGACAGCCCTTGAGGGCTGGTGCCGAGCGGGGCGTTCGGGTACGGGGCGAGTGAGACCCGGGCTGTCTCCTTGGCGCGCGCCGTGTGGACCACCGAGACCGCGTCGCTGTTGGAGTCAGACACGAACAGGAGGTCGCCGGCCCCCAGCGTCATGGCCGAGGGGTGCTCACCTACTGGGATCGTCGCCGTCGCCTGTAGGCTGGTCGCGTCGAGGACCGAGACCGTGGCGTCACCCCAGTTGGAGACGAACACCTTCTTGCCATCCCGGCTCACCAGCGGGGTGTAGGGGAAGCTGCCGACTGGAGCTCGGCCCTTCAGGGTACCCGTGCCCGTGTCCCAGACGGAGACGTCGTTGGCGAGATTGTCGGCCACGTACAGCGTCTTGCCGTCCGGGCTCAGGCTGATGCCCACCGGCCAGGGGCCGGTGCCGAGCGGTGTGCTCTGGCTCAGGGGGCCCAGGTCGATGTCGCCCGTCTTGGTCAGAAGCCCGTCGGAGCCCACGGCGTACGTGTGGACAACGTTCTTGCCACCGCCGGACGCGTAGGCCTTCGTGCCATCGGGGCTGTAGGCGAGACCGACGAAGACGCTGTCAGGAACGTCGTACTCGATGGTCTGGATGACCTGGCTCGTCGCCGTGTCCACCACCTGGAGTGATTGGATGCCCGCGCCACCGTTGGCGACGAGCAGCTGCTTGCCGTTGGGCGAGAGGATCGCGTTGAGCGGAAGGTCGCCGAGATCCGTCTGCTTACCCGTAGGAGTGATGGTCCGCTGATTGATCAGGCGCGCTGTGTCGTCGCGCCCCCGGCCAGGCTCGTTCCGGTCCGGGTTGAAGATAACGTGGCTCATGGATAGAGCCGCCATGGTGGTCGGCGCGGCGACCACGAGCGCGACGAGTGACGCGGCGATGGCTGGGCGCCACCGGACTGGGGCCCGGCCCCGAAGCCTGGCCAAAATGTCTGCGGGTTCCGTTTGCACGCGCACCTCCAGGACGCACACGTCTGTTGGGCGTGGCGTTCCCATCGGTCACGGTGCCAGTCTGACGACGCGAGAAAAAGGGCAGTGGTGTGAACGAGTGGGTGCGCTTTGTAAATCCGGACTTAAAACTTAGAGATTTGCGCATCGCGCCAGGGGCGAGCCTACGCGCGCCTCGCTCCGTGGGCCGGGGCTCAGCGGGGGAGGACGACGATGGCGTCCCCGACCGGGCGTTCGCCGGTCGCGTCGGATGGCACGTTGACAACCTGTCCGCCGCTGACCATGGTGGTCGATCCACCGCCGTCGACGTTGATGGCCTGCGACGACCCCAGGGCGCGCATGACGTCGGCCGCCTCGAGAAATGACAGGCCGACGCTGTGGTCCGGCTCGTGCCCGTCCACGGCCACCAGGAGCGCGTCGCCCTCGGGTGTCACGCCGACCATCGTGCGTGGGTTGCGTCGGACACCGAAGCGCCAGTAGAAGCGGCCCGTCTCCGGATAGCAGAACCCCTCGGCGCAGGCCGGGATCTCGGTGTGGCCGTCGCGGACCAGGCGGGGGCCGCCGTTGACGACGCCGAGGCCAGGACGCAGGAGACGCCGCTGTCCGTCGGCGGTAAGCCGCTCGGTGACCATGACACGGGCGCCCGGCTGGGCGTGCGCCGTGAGCCAGTCGCTCGCGGCGCCGGTGCCGGCCAGGACCGTCCCGGTCGGCGGGATGCGGCCTCCCCGTGGCCGCAGGACAGTGACGAGCCCATCGGCGTCGAGCGCCGCTTCGACGCCGGAGCCGGCTGGCGTGGCGCTCCCGAACAGCGGCTTGTATACGACGAGCTCGTCCGGGTCGGTGCAGGTGAAGTCGTGTTTGGGCCCCTGCGTCGGCTGGGCGCCGGGACGGCCGCAGGCGCGGACGCGGCCGGGGACGCGGTCCAGCCCGTTGACAACACGTTCGGCGCCGTCGGACGCGGTGGCGTCGATAGCGGTGCTGACCCCTGACAGGATCTGGGCCAGGGGCTCACCGTGCCCTGTGGTCGGTCCCAGGAAGAGGGCCGTCCGGCCGTTGACGGCTTCGGCCACGAGCTGCCCATCGACCACCGAGATGCCGGCTGGGTCGCCCGGCGTCCCGTCGCTCGGCCCTACGACGAAGTAGCCGCCATTGACGCCGGCCAGGGCGCCGGCCCGTGGCGCGGCCTGGCTGACCGGCGCTCGTCCAGCAGAGATCGTACTGCTGGCGAGGATGTTGCCCAGCCTGCCGCGGAACTGGGCGTGGTCGATCCGTAGGACGGCGACCGCCCATGGCCCGGTCGTCGGGCCACCATCCTCGCCTGTGTAGTCGACGCCAGCGTCGGCGAATCCGGCCGCCCTGACGTCTCGCAGCAAGCGGTCGGCGGGGGCGCGCGTGGCGAATGAGCCGACGCGGACGGCGTACCCCAGCGGCCCCGGCGCCGCGTCGTCGGGGGCACGCTGGCCGATCGGGACGACGGAGGCGTTGAAGCCAGCCCCGGCGAGACGCCCGAGGTCGGCCTGCGCCGCGGCGTCGGCCTCCTGCCACGCCGCCGTCACCGTCCAGGCGCTCGCGGGATCGGCCGCGCCGTGGCGGATGCGCGTCAAGCTGACGCCTGGGGCGAGCTCGAGCGTGGTGCGCTGTTCGGGTAGGCCGGCCGGTCCAAGCGCCAGGGCGCGCGCGGCCGGGGCGTCGTCCGCGGCGGCGACGGATGCCGGTCCGATGGGGGCAGCGCCGCCCGCCCAACCGAGACCGGCAACAAGGATGAGGGCGACGAGGCCGCGGCGCTCCGCTCTCATTGGACGGCTACCCTGCCGCTGAACTCGCGCATGAACGTGCGCCGCGAGCGCCGGCCTGGAGACGCAGGCAAGGGCAAGGGCAAGGGTAAGCGGGCACTGACCTTGTCGGCCATGGTCGGTCCTCTCCTCGTGCTGTGGACAGCGCCGTTACTCTGCCAGGGCCCGTGGTCCAGCACATGAGCGCGCAGTTAACGGCCGGTTACCGTTCCCGCCGGACTCCTCTGGGGTTAGGCTTGCTGAAAGACGCTGCCACGGCGCCGGACGGTGGGTAAGGTTGTACGACTGCCCCCGGCGGGCAGCGGTGCGCCCGCGCTACGGCCTGAACGGTCGGCGTGGCAGGAAGCGGCCCGTGCCCGGGCGGCCAACGTACTGGCGGCCCGCGACGATCACGTCCCCGCGCAGCGTCACCGTATCCGGCACGCCCCGAACGGTCTTGCCCTCGTAGAGCGTGTAGTCCACGTTCTGATGCAGGGCGGACCGGGTGATGGTGAGCTCGGCGTCCGGATCCCAGATGACCAGGTCGGCATCGCTGCCGACGGCAATCGTCCCCTTCTCCGGGTACAGGCCAAAGGTCTTTGCCGGGGTCGTCGACACCAGGTCGACGAAGCGATTCAAGCTGAGCCGACCGTCGTGGACTCCCTGGTAGGTCAAGATCAGGCGTTCCTCAACGCCGGGCGCGCCATTCGGGATCTTGGTGAAGTCGTTCAGCCCGAGATCCTTCTGGCCCTTGAAGTTGAAAGGACAGTGGTCCGACGCGACGACGCTCAGACCACCTCTGGCAATGGCCCGCCACATGAGAGGCGGCTGCTCCTTCGAGCGGGGCGGCGGGGTGTACACGTACTTGGCTCCCTCGAAGCCGGGCCGATCGAGATCGTCGTCGCTGAAGTACAGGTAGTGGGTGCACGTCTCGCCCACGACGTTGACCCCCCTGACGCGCGCGCGCTGGATCTCCTCGATGGCCTCCGTACAGCTGACATGCACGACGTAGATGGCGGCACCGACGACTTCCGCCAACGCGGCCGCGCGAGCGGTCGCCTCGGCCTCCAGCCGTGGTGGTCGGCTGGGGGCGTGGTACTTGGGAGCGGTCTTCCCTTCGGCCAACAGCTTCTGCTGGAGGTGGTCCGCCGCGTCGCCGTTTTCGGCGTGCACCATCACCAGAAGGCCGTTCTGTGTGGCCCTATCGAGCGTCCTGAGGAGGGTACGGTCATCCACCATCAAGGCGCCTCTATACGCCATGAACAGTTTGATGCTGGTCACGCCCCGCGCAGGCAGAGTCGCTATCTCCTCCAGGACCGACTCGGAGAGGTCGTTGATCATCGCGTGCAGGCCGTAGTCGATCGCGGCTTTGCCGGCAGCCCGAGACTGATAGTGCGTCAGGATGTCGCCCAGGCTCTTGCCCGGCTCCTGGAAGCAGAAGTTGACGAGGGACGTTGTCCCCCCACACGCCGCCGCGATTGTTCCCGTCAGGTAGTCGTCGGCCGTCACGGTCCCCTGAGAGGGGCTATCGAGGTGGGTGTGGGGATCGACTCCACCAGGGAGAACGTACTTCCCCGCCGCATCGATGATGCGAGCGCCAGGCTCGGCCGCGAGCTCTTGCCCGAGGCGCGTGATTTTTTCACCCTGGACCCCGATGTCCGACTGGTACGTGTCTGCCGCGGTGACGACGGTGGCGTTCTTGATGAGAAGGTCCACTTTCCTTAGTCCTTCCTTGCTTGGGGCTGCCTGCCATGATCCCGCCGCGGCGACCCTTTCCTTCGCTCTTTCGCTCTTTCGCTCTTCTGGTTTGTCGGTCTCTGCTCAGAGTCCGGTTAGTCCGGGACGAGCTGGGAGGGGAGCACGAAGCCCGGCACCATCTCGGTCGGCGTCTCCACCTGGACCGGCCCGATGCTGTGCCCGTTGACCGAGGCGACCGGGGCGTCGACGCGGCCGAGCATGGGCGCCAACAGCCGCTCCACGTACTTGGCCAGGACGTCCACCTCCAGGTTGACCTGGCTGCCGACCTCGCGGAAGCCCAGCGTTGTCACCGCCTGGGTATGCGGGATGAGCGCGATGGAGAAGCTCGTCTCGTCCAGCGCGGCGACCGTCAGGCTGATCCCGTCGACGGTGATCGAGCCCTTGAGCACCACGTAGCGGAGCACCTCCGGCCCCGCCTCGATGTGGACCATCTGGGAGCCGTCCGCCACCGGGGTGCGCGCCGCGACCGTCCCGACGCCGTCGACGTGGCCCTGGACGATGTGGCCGCCGAGGCGGTCGGCCAGACGCACGGCGCGCTCGAGGTTCACGCGGTCGCCCGGCCGCAGGCTACCGACGGTGGTGCGCCTCAGCGTCTCCTCTACGGCGTCGACGACGTAGGAGGTGGGACGCACGTCGACGACCGTCAGGCAGCAGCCGTTGAGCGCGATGGAGTCGCCCACCCGGGCGTCCTCGATGACCCGCGCTGCTTCGACCTCGACGTGGGCGCCCGTGGCGTTCGGGGCGATGGCGCTGATGGTGCCAAGCTCTTCGACGATGCCGGTGAACATGCTCACCCTCCCGGGCCAGTGACGGACAGGTCTCCGGCAATGGTGGCACAGGCAGTGGACGGCCTGCTGCTGATGATTAACCTGGGAACCGCCACCGGTGTTAGCCGCGCCGGCTGGAGCGCGGGTCGAGGACGTCCCGCAGCCAGTCGCCGACCAGGTTGATGCCCATCACCGCGGCCAGGATGGCCAGGCCGGGAAAGAACGACACCCACCAGGCGGCCCGGATCGGCTCGACGCCGTCCAGCACCATGTTGCCCCAGCTGGGCGTCGGCGGCTGCACGCCCAGTCCCAGGAAGCTCAGCGTCGCCTCGAACAGGATCATGCTGGCCACCAGCAGGGAGGTGATGACGATGATGCTGGCCGTCACCTGGGGCAGCACGTGGCGCAGCAGGATGCGGGCGGGCGAGGCGCCCACCACGCGGGCGGCCAGGACCAGCTCGCTGCCGCGCTGCGCCAGCGTCTCGCCGCGGACGACGCGGGCGTAGTTGACCCAGCTGGTGATGCCGAGCACCAGGATGACGTGCTCGAGGCTGGGGCCGAGGACGACGGCGACCGCGATGGCCAGCACGGTGAACGGGATGGCCTGCCACACGTCGACGATGCGCATGACGACCGCGTCCCACCAGCCGCCGAAGTAGCCAGTGGTCAGGCCGAGCGCCGTGCCCAGGACGCCCGACACCGTGGCGCCGCCGAGCCCCACCAGCAGCGAGACGCGGGCGCCTTCGAGCAGGCGGCTGGCGATGTCGCGGCCGAGCCCGTCGGTCCCGAGCAGGAACCGGCCCGCGCTGGGGTCGACGAAACCCGGCGGCTTGAGGCGCCGCGCCACGTCCTGGGCGAGGGGATCGTGCGGCGCGACGATCGGGGCCAAGAGCGCGGCCGCGACGAACAGGCCGACCAGGCTCAGGCCAACCAGCGCGGCGCCGTCCAGCTGGCGCCTGACGCCCTGCCAGCGGGCGGCGCTGCGCCGCTCCGGCCCGGGTGGGGCGACCAGCGGCACGGCAGGCTCGGCGACCGCCGCTCGCCGGCCCGCCTCGTTCTCGATCACAGGATCACAGGATCACGCGAGCCTGATGCGCGGGTCGAGCCACGCGTACAGGAGGTCGACCAGCAGGTTCACCAGGACGACCAGCCCCCCGGCCAGGAGGACGAAGACCTGGATCACTGGCAGGTCGCGCGTGGCGATAGCCTCGACCGCCAGGCGGCTCATGCCGGGATAGGCGAACATCGTCTCGGCCACGATCGTGCCCCCGAACATGAAGGTGATCTGGATGCCGAGGAAGGCGATCACCGGGATGGCGGCGTTCTTGAGCGCGTGCCGGGCCATGATCGAGCGCTCCGCCAGCCCCTTGGCGCGCGCGGTGCGGATGTAGTCGTTGCCCAGCACTTCCAGCAGGCTCGAGCGCAGCAGGCGGGTGAGGCCGGCGGCCGAGTAGGCGCCGGCCACGATGGCCGGGAGAATGATGGCGTCGGGACGGCTGGCGCCCGACGACGGCAGCCAGCGGAGATTGACGGCGAAGACCAGGATGAGCATGACGCCAAGCCAGGGCGCGGCGATCGACTGGCCGAGCAGGGCGACGATGCGCGACAGGAGGTCGGGCCAGCGGCCGTGGAACGTCGCCCCCAGGATGCCGAGCGGCAGCGCCAGCAGGAGCGCGAACGCGAGCGCGGCCGCCATCAGGCGCAGGGTGGCCGGGAGGCGCTCGGCCACCAGCGGCAGCGCCGAGCTCCGGTGGCGGAACGACACGCCGAAGTCGCCGTGGAGCGCCCGACCGAGGAAGCTCAAGTACTGCACCGGCACGGGCTGATCGAAGCCCATGCTGTGGCGGAAGACCGCCACCTGCTCGGGGGGCGTGTTCACGGGCAAGAGGACCGAGGCGGGGTCGCCGGTCAGCCAGGTGAGGCCGAAGACGACGACCGACACGCCCAGGAGGACGGCCACACCGTGGAGGAGCCGCTGCGCAATGTAGATCATCGACTACCGACTACCGGAGGCTAGGCCGCGTCGCTAGCTCCCGCTGAGGGTGATGTTCGTCGGGATCAGGTAGTCGCGCCCCGTCGGGCCGCGCCAGCCGGAGACCCGCGGGCCCACGCCGTAGATGCTGACGTCGTCCGCCAGGTAGATGGCCATCGGGCTGTCGTGCAGCGTGCGGCTGATCTGGGCGTACAGCCCGGCGCGAGCGTCCTGGTCGAGCGTCGTCGCCGCCTGCTTGATCTGCGCCGTGGTCCCCGGGTCGCACACCACCTGGTCGCCGAGGAACGCGCCGCAGCTGGTGGTGAAGTTCAGGAACACGGCCGGGTCCTGCAAGCCGCCCCACCGGGCCAGACGCAGATCGCCCGACTTGTCCTGAGGCCAGGTGGCGTTGAACTGCGCCAGCTCGAGGGTGCGGGGGGTCAGGCTCACGCCGATCTGCTTCAGCTGCCCGATGACGGCCAGGGCCAGCGAGGGATTGTCGGACGACGATAGGTCAATGGTCGCCGCGAAGCCGTTCGGGTAGCCGGCGTCCGCCAGCAGCTGCTTGGCCAGCGTGGGGTTGTAGTCGTACGGCGCGACGCTCGGGTCGTAGCCCAGGGCGCCGACGAGGATCGGGCTGGCCTGGCGCGTCCCGAGGCCCTTGTACAGGTTCTGGACGAGGCTGTTCACGTCCACGCCGTAGTTCAGCGCCTGGCGGACGCGCCTGTCGGCGAGCGGGTCGGTCGCTTTCTTGGGCATGAACTGGACGAACTGCAGCTTGGCGGCGCTGGCGGTCACGACCTGGAAGCCATCGCCGGAGCGCGCCCGCAGCGTGTCGAGGTCGTCGGGCGCGACGTCCAGGATCATGTCGGCGGTCCCGTTCAGCAGGTCGGCGACGCGGGTGGCGGCCTCGGGCACGGGCCGGAACGTGACAGTCTGGACGTTGGGCGTGCCCTTGTACGTGCCGGTGCCCCAGTAGCTCGTGTTGGCGGTCAGCGTGGTGTGGTCATCCTTGACCTGCTCGACGAACTTGTAGGGGCCCGTTCCAACCGGGTTGGCCGCCAGGAAGTCGTCAGAGTTCTGCGCGTAGTAGCTGGGCGGGACCATGGCCCCGCTCTGGGCCAGCGCGTCGAAGACCGTCGCGTCCGGCTCGCTGAAGGTGAGATCGACCGTGTAGTCGTCGACGACGCTGACCCCGGTGAAGGTCTTCGGCCAGCCGCCGGCGAGCTGGGACTTCCGGTTCGGGTCGAGGAGGCGCTCGACGCTGAACTTCACGCTCTGGGCATTGAAGGGCTCGCCGTTGTGGAACGTGACCCCCTGGCGCAGCTTCAGCTCGACGGTGTTGGCGTTCGGGAAGGACCACGACTCGGCCAGGACGGGCTCGAGCTTGCCGTCGTAGTTGCGCTCCACCAGGTTGTCGAAAACGGACGAGATGATCGAGTAGCCGGAGGCCTGCTCGACGTAGATCGGGTCGAGGCTCTCGGCCTCGGCCGTGGTGTCGACGACCAGGCCGTTGGCCGCCTGGGCGGCGGGCGCCGCCGCCACAAGGTGGGCGCCCCGCGCGGGCGCCAGGAGGAGAGCTGTGAGAGCCAGGGAGGGCAGGAGCCGGCGGCGTGTCCAGCCCCACGGCGAGGAGAACGCTGGCACCACTGGA
>JAABUZ0100002712.1_pt1 | contig 28510 bp, 28 predicted proteins | sample 5562091 | NCBI WGS metagenome assembly JAABUZ01 (sample SAMN12813069, study PRJNA571459) | rock metagenome | isolation source: Antarctica rocks | place: Antarctica: Victoria Land, Linnaeus Terrace sud | collected 2015-12-21 | reverse complement strand
CCCAAGCAGGCCCGGCAGCCCATCCAGCACACTGATGGCCCCCAGACCCTGAACATGTTGTCACGCTCGCCATTTCGTCCGCCGAGCGTGACACGTGCGGTTCACTCAGCGCTCCGGCAAGTCACGGCGGCGGCGCGATCACACCCGGGTGGTGAAGCGGCCGCCACGGCAGGGGCCGCGGCCGCTTCACCCGGCAACCCCCCAACAGGTAGCCGGCGAGCACGTCCAACCCCACGCTCCCCCGCATCCCCGGCTCACGCCCGGGGCTTGCCGGCATCTGTGGATAACCAGCGGACTCCCGTCATGCAAGGTGTATCCGTACCGATTGCGCGTACCGCTCCGCGGCGCAGCGGGTCCGCCGCCGTGCACGGTCCCCGTGATCTGCTCCGGATCCGCCTGGTCGACGGGCACCCGAACCGTCTGCACGCATCCGCAGTCAAGCCGGTACTCCACACCATCATCACCACCACACCCCATGTTTTCGCAGGCTCAACACCGCGACGGCGCTGAGACCAACGGGAGAGGGCAACCCAGGACCGTCCACCTGCATATCTGTGGTTGGTCCAAGTCCAGGCTCGGCGGCAAGCTCGGTTCTCCAGGTGCGACGACGGTTGAGTGTGCCAGTCTGAGGTGGCCCCCTTGACCTCACTTTCTGACCCCGCGCCTGCAATCGTTTCCGCCTGGCGGCCCGCTGGTGTTGCGGTGTCGAGGCGGGCCGGTGACGCTGGTCCCGAACTCGTCCGGCGTGGGGAGGTGAAAGGGTGAGCGGCGGTTTCGGTGGGCGCACGGATCGGCCAGCTGTATCCGTCTGGAGGACTCTGCGACTATGAGCTGCAGCTGATGGCGCCGAAGGGCGTGCAGTTGACACCACGCGACTGCGGTTTCGACAACCGGAATGGGACGACAGTGCCCTCGACGCGGTGGCCGACCTGATCGCGGATGCGGTTGTCGACCTGATCGCGTTCAACTGCACGGCCGTTAGCATGGTGGCCAGCCGATGGTAATCCGTGAGCGGATCCGCAACGCGACCGGCGGGACGCCCTCGGTGACTACAATCGAGGCAGTTTTCGCGGCGCTTGACTACGTCGAAGCCGGACGGCTCGCTCTCCTCGTCCCGTACCCCACAGAGGTCGAGCAGGCCGAGATCGAGTTCCTCGACCGTCACGGGCACACCCGCGACCAGCCGACATGGCTCCTCGCGCATGTGTCGCTCCTGCCGGTCAACATGCTGCACCGCGCTGACCGTTCGAGCCACGCACTCCGACCGCCGACGCGTTGGCTGCAGACGGCGAGCTGGCCGTGCCTGTGGATCGGTTCGGTTGGTCAGGTTTCCCGGACGTATTGACGTGGATGCCGCGGGCGCCACTCAGGGTCGCCTGGTGCTGTGCCCGCACGACGAACAGGTGGTGGAAGATGATTTGTAAGGGCTACACCGACACGCGACACGGCCAGGTCCACTACGTGGAGTCCGTCGAACCGGGTGTGGGTCAGCCCGCCGGTTCCGACACGGCGGTGCTGTTGCTGCACCAGACGCCGCGGTCGTGGGACGAGTACCGCGATGTGCTCCCGCTGCTGGCCGCCAGGCATCGGGTGATCGCGCCCGACACCCTGGGCTTCGGCAGCTCCGACAGTCCGGCCGGGCCCTGGAGCATCGAGCTGTTCGCCGATGGTGTGGAGGACCTGGTGGGTGCGTTGGGGCTGGGACGGCTCTCCGTCGTGGGCCACCACACCGGTGGAGTCATCGGCCTCGAGCTGGCCGCACGCAGGCCGGAGCTGGTCACTGCCCTGGTGCTGTCCGGCGTGCCGTACGTCGACGCTCCCCGGCGAGCGGCCGTGAGCGGCCAGCCTTCAATCGACGGGGTGCCGATCTCCGACGACGGCAGCCACTATCAGGCCTTGTGGAACAAGCGAGTCTCGTTCTACCCCGTCGACCGCCCCGACCTCCTGCACCGTCTCGTCAGGGATGCGGTGCGGGTCCATGACCGGGTGGAGGAGGGGCACCTGGCCGTCAACGCCTACCGGATGGAGGAAAGGATCGGGCTCGTCCGCGCCGCCGCTCTCGTGGTCTGCGGCGAGCTGGACACCTTCTCGCTGCCCGACGTCCCGAAGCTGATGGCACAGCTGCCCGGCGCATCCACCGCCACCCTCCAGGGCGTGGGTGTGCCGTCGGTGGAGCAGGACCCAGTTCAGTTCGCCGCCGTCGTCGCTGAGTTCCTGGACAGCGTCAATGTCGAACGGCCCGTTGAGTGGAGGCCGGACCGGCGTTGACCGGTCCGGCCTCGCTGCTCAGGAAGCCAGGAAGGCCCGCAGGTGGGCCGCGACCTGGTCCGCGCATTGCTCCATGGCGGGAATCATCGCCCCCTCCAGGGTGGCGGTCTCCACCCGGGACGCGCCACTGAGCCCGGCGACTATCTGCGGCACCGCGGGGATGGCGAAGGGATCCTTGCTGGGCTTCAGCACCAGGACCGGGCACCGGACGAGACCGATGCGGTCCTCCATCTCGTACCGCTCGCAGGCACGATGTCCCTCCGCGGGGTCGACTCCCGGCGCGAGGGCGTCGCGGATGAAGCGATCGAGCAGGTCCGGACGCGCGTCCGGGTAGTACGGCAGTCGCTGTTGCCACAGGTCGACGAGGTGGCTGCCGTCCTCGGCGGTCTCCGCGTCGTCCACGCCGACGCCGTTCTCTCGGGCACGCCGCTCCGGCCCGATCCAGGGGACTCCGGAGAGCACGAGCGCCTCGACGCGCTCGGGGTACGCCGCCGCCGTCTCCTGGGCGACGACTGCTCCGGTGTGGTGGCCGAGCAGCACGACGGAGTCCACGCCGATGCTGTCGAGCAGCGCGGGAACACCCTCGGCGATGGCCTCGATGGTCTGCGGAGCGGGCAGCGGCGCGCTCTGGCCGAAACCACGCATGTCCATCGCGATCGTGCGGAAGTCCCGGGAGAGCTCGTCCTGCACTTCCGCGAACTCATCCAGCGAGCGGGGAGCCTGGTGGAGCATCAGGATGGTGCGACCGGTGCCGGAATCGGAGTAGTGGAACTGCCCCAGTGGGGTGTCGGCGTAGGCGCGACGCAGGGTCATGTCAGGTCCTTTCAGTAGCTGCGAGTGAGGGCGGTGTGATCTGGTGGTGGTCCGTCCGCCCGGCGAGGGTCGAAGCGGCGGCGAGGGCACATGGCGACGGCCGTCACGGCCCACGCGGCGGAGAACCGCCGGGCGACCATGCGCTCGACTAGGCGTCCACCGCCGAAGTGCGAGAGGACGCTGGCCAGCGTGAAGCACCAGGTCACGGTGAGGCCCCGCTCGGCTACCGAAGGGCATGTCGGTGTTGACGTGCGGCGCCAGGGCGGACGCGGCGAAGGAGGGGGACGACGCCGACACCATCACTGCGGCGGCGAGCATGACCCCGGACCGCTGAGAGGCGCCCCCACCGTTCACGGGGCTCGCCCCTCGGGAGTGGGACACAGGTGTGGGCTCACCGCAGGGTTGCACTCAGAGGCCTGGACCGGTCCGGCGTGGACCTCAGGGTGGGGGGTCACGGCAGTCGGCCGGGCCCTGCGGGCGGCAAGCAGCGTGGCCACCAGCGCGGTTCCCATGAAGAGTGCCATCGCGAGCCAGGCCGCGCCGAAGTGATCGGACCCGGCGATCGCCGCGAAGGCCAGCGGGCCGGTCATGCCGCCGATGAAAACACCACCTTGAGTCAGTCCCGTCGCGGTGGCGATGCGGTCGGGATAGGCATTGGTGACGATCAGGTTGAACAGACCGTTGAACCCCCACCCGAAGGTGAACGCTGCGACGGTGCCGGTGACGAAGCCTGCGCTCGAGCCGCTGGCCAGGCCGAGGAACCCGAGCAGCCCTGTCCCTTGCAGCAGCGCGACCGCGACCAGCTGCCGCCGTTCGGACGCACGACTGGTCAGTGCCGGTGCGGCAATCCGTATCAGCGCCGAACCCGCACTGCCGAGCGTCTGCGCGACAGCAATCAGCCAGGGTGCCAACAGGAGCTGTTGGCCGGTCGTCGCGGCGAACGAAGGAAGTGAGGTGACGGCACACGACGCGAGGAATCCGGTGGCCACGAGCGCGGGGAGCAGGGTCGGCACCCGACCCCCGAGAGCGCCGAGCCGGCGGGGTGAAGCGGCAACGACCGCCGACGCGGAGGAATGTTCGTGCGGGACATTCGGAATGGGGATTTGGGCGACGATCGTCAGCACGACCACGCCGAGCACGGTCCACCGCCAGTTGCCGCCGTAGCTCGCCACTGCGAGCAGGACGCCGGCGATCAACGTCGCTGCCGGGATTGACGCCTGGACCACTCCGAACGACACCGCTCGGACCTGGGGGCTGCGCAGTCGGGCCAAGACGCGGTTGCACGACGGTTGGACGACCGCATTGGGGACGCCCAGGAGGGTCAGGATCACCACCAGCTGCAGTGCTGACGTGGCTGCCGCCATGGCGAGGAGGCCCACCGTGCTGAGCCCACAGGCCCAGCGGAGCGCGGTTGTCGGGCCCAGGCGGCCCACCACGCGCCCACCGGCTGGCGACAGCACGCCGGACACGAGGTAGAAGCCCGCCATCGCCATGCCGACGTCGCCGGTGCTGAACGGGATACTCTGGGCGATCCGCGGTGCGAGCGACCCGACCAGGAACGGGGCGATCGCCGCCGACACGATGGCGGCCGCCAGACCGGTGACCGATCGAAGTGCGGCGCTCGGAGTCCTCGCGTCAGCCATGTGCCTTGTCGCCGAGAAGCGGCATCACTTTCCGGCCCACTGACTGGACCAGCCGTTCCGGGAGGTCCCAGGAGCCGACGTGCTGCATGAACACAGACGTGATCCCTAGGCCTGCGATGACTTCGAGACGCTCGACGATGTCTTCGGCGGTGCCGAAGAGACAGAAGCCGCGCGCGAAGGCTGCGGCATCGGCATCGCTGACCCACCGCGACGACACCTTGACGGCCAGGTTCCAGTCCTCTGCGTGGATCAGGTCCGGGGTCACCTCGGGAACGTGCGCCGGGACGTCGACGTCGATGCCGAGCATCTCGAGCGCAGCCCGGCCGCCCTTCTGGGCGACCGTCGCCACGACCGGCTTCAGGATGCGGGCGTCGCGCTCGATGTCGTCGGTGACCATCGTGTGTGCCGCAACCGTGATCTGCATGTCGTCCGGATTCCGGCCGGCTTCAGTCGCTCCCTGGCGAATGAGGCTGACCGCCTGTCGGAGCGGGTCGGCGGCAACCCCGGAGAGCAGGATCGCGCCATCACCGATTGCGCCGGCGAGCCGCAGATTGCGGGGACCGGTTGCAGCGATGTGCACCGGGACGCCGTCCGGTCGTGGGTCACGGATGCGTGCCCGCCCGGTTCCGTAGGCCAGTTCTTCGCCCCGGACCAGCCTCCGTACCTGATCGACGGCCTCGCGCAGCTGAGCGCCGGTGCTGGGCGACATGCCGATCGGTTCGACCGAGCTGTGCCCGACGCCCAGACCCAGGACGAACCGACCGGGGGCTGCTTCGTCGATGCTGCGTGCCAGGCTGGCAATTACCGTCGGGTGGCGGGTGATCATGTTCGAGACGGCGGTGACCAGCTTGAGTCGGGAGGTGCGCAGCGCGACGGCGTAGAGGGTCAGGTACGCGTCTCGCCAGAGAGTCTGGGAGTCCGGCACGTAGAGGGCATCGAATCCTGCTAGCTCGACCCGGCCGGCGAAGTCCCCGATCTCGGCCGCGGGCCGACAGGGCGGAACACGGACCCCGATCTGCATCTTCTCTCGCATCGGGCGCAGTCCTTCCGAGCCGGTGGGGCGTGGTTCGGCGTGACCGTAGTCACGCTTGCGGTCGCCGAGCCCTGAAGGCAGACCGCTGAACGGAACAATGCGGCTTTGATGCGGTCGCGGGGGATGTCGCGGCGGGAGGGATCGCGACGTTCCGCTGGGTGAACCGTAGGCGTTGTGACCCGCCCCGGGGTGGTGTCTGATCTCAACTCAAGCATGACCCGCATCACACCGGGAACCCAGATCCATCTTCAGGATCTCCCGGACTTCCCGAACCTGTCGGACCTTGGAGCAGCCTTGACCACCATCACCAAGCAGGAGGCCCCCGTGACCATTCAGCAGAACGGTGCCGGCCCGCTTCCTCCGCGCAGCGCCGACGGTGTGACCGCACTGTCGCTGGACGCGGTGAACGTCGCATTCGGTGACTTCGTCGCGGTGCAGGGCGTCGACCTGGAGGTCCGGGAGGGTGAGTTCGTCTGTCTCCTGGGTCCATCCGGATGCGGCAAGTCGACACTCCTGTCAGTGATGGCGGGTTTCAACTCGGCGTCATCCGGTGAGGTCATCCGGGCCGGCGAGCCCGTGACCGGCGCCGGCAAGGAGCTGGGGTTCGTCTTCCAGAGCTCTGACGCACTGTTCGATTGGCTGACGGTGGCGGACAACGTCGGGTTCGGCCCACGGATGGCGGGCCTCGGAAAGCGTGAGCGCGCCGACCTCGTCGAGGAGCACCTGCGGCTGGTCGGGCTCGAGCAGGCCGCAGACAAGCGACCTCCGCAGCTTTCGGGTGGGATGCGGCAACGCGTGCAGATCGCGAGGGTCCTGGCCAACTCGCCGGACATCGTGCTGATGGATGAGCCGTTCGGTGCCCTGGATGCCCAGACGCGGACCGTCATGCAGCGCGAGCTCGACCGGATCTGGCGCGAGCGCCGGTGCACGATCGTTTTCGTCACCCACGACATCGACGAGTCTCTGATCCTGGCCGATCGCATCGCAGTCATGACGGCAGGGCCGGCAGCCCGGATCAAGTCGATCTACGACGTCGGCCTGCTGCGTCCCCGCGACGAGGACAGCGCCGAGTTCGTGGAGCTGAGACACCGTGTCCGCGCTGATATCACCGAAGAGGTTGTGAAGTCACTCGGTGGTCAGATGGAGGGTGGACGGTCATGAGCCTGGCGACCCCGGACACCGGCATCGCAACGCAGTCGCCGGCCCGCAAGCAACGAGCTGGACGACCCACGTCCACCTTTAGTCGCGAGCCGGTGCAGCGTGCTGTGCTCTTCCTTGTCTCCATCGTGCTCGGTCTCGCTGTGTGGCAGCTGCTCGCCTGGTACATGGGGCCTTCGTTGGTGAGCTCGCCTGCGACCACCTGGTCCGCTGCCGTGGAACTCGCACGCGACGGCACCCTGCAGGAATCCTGTCTGGCCTCGCTGCGACGGATCCTGATCGGCTGGGGGGCGGGCATCCTCGTGGGTGCGCCGTTGGGCATCCTGATGGCCCGCGTTCGGATCATCCGCAACGTGCTCGACCCCTACATCGAGTTCTTCCGGTTCATCCCACCGATCGCGTTCGTCACCTTGGCCATCGCCTGGTTCGGAATCGGAGAGACCTCGAAGATCATCCTGATCTTCTACACCTCGGTTTTCATCATCACGATCAACACGATCGCCGGCGTGCTCTCGATCAACGAGTCCAAGCTTCTCGCCGCCAGCAGCCTAGGTGCCAGCCGTCGTCAGACGTTCGTCGCGGTCGTTCTCCCTTCGACCGTGCCACACCTGGTGACCGGAGCGCGGCTGGCGCTGGGCAACAGCTTCCTCACCATCGTCTCAGCCGAAATCGTGGCCGCGCAGACCGGCTTGGGCGCGTTGATCTGGACCTCCCGGAACTACGGCCGCATCGACTGGATCTTTGTCGGCATCATCGCCCTAGGCATCCTCGGCTACCTCTGCGACCGTGTCATTCGCATCTTTGGCAGCACAGTGCTTTCCAAGTACGGCGTCAAGGTCTGATCGCCACCCCTGACGGCTGTCTCGCAGGTCCCACCCATATTGCGTCCAATTGGCCCGCGGGCCACAGGAGGAAAACCCATGAGGAATCGGATCAGGATTACCGGCGCGGTTGCTTTGGCAACCGTGTCTGCGATGACTCTCGCTGCCTGCGGCTCCGGAGGCTCAAGCGCGGGTGGTGACACCGTCAGGTTGGCAACGGGGGTCGACCCGTCCTACGCCGCGGTCTACGTGGCCGAGGACCAGGGCTTCTTCCAGAAGCAGGGGGTGAACGTCAAGGTCTCCAACCTTGAGGGTGGCCCAGCGATGGCACAGGCTGTGATCGCCGGTCAGGCCGACATGGGCACGCAGTCCGACGCCACCACGGTGACCCAGATGGCCAGTGACCCGAATCTCATGGCCTTGAGGGACTTCCAGCACTCGAGCACCTACATCAAAGTCGTCTGGGGACCGAAGGTCAGAGCAGCCTCGGACATCAAGAAGATCGCCACGTTGCCGGGCATCATGACCTTGGCGACGGTGCGCTACCTGGAGAGCCAGAACATCGACCCCAAGTCGGTCGAGCAGGTGTCGGCCACGCCGCCCGACGTGCCGGTGATGCTCAAGCGGGGGGACGTCGACGCAACTGTGATCTACGAGCCGTGGGCCACCAGGGCGGCGTCCGAGGCGCAGGGCAAGATTGTGGGAACTATCGGCGACTTCGGCGTGAGCTACGCCCAGTGGCTGATCGCCGACGGGAAGTGGCTCCAGGGGCATGAGAAGGACGCTGCGAAGATCGCGGCCGCACTCGACGAAGCCAACAAGTTCATGCGCGAGAACCCGGACAAGACCCCGCAGATCGTCGCGAAGGCGATCAAGACCCCGCCGGAGCAGACCACGCAGATCATGAAGGACCTGGTCCTGGAGAGCAGGGACATCAACGCCCAGATGCTCGCCACGGAGAAGAAGACGGCGCAGTTCTTCGTCGACAACAAGACGTTGAAGGCGATGCCCAACCTGGACAAGCAGATCTTGCTCGACTGGTCGGCCACGCACAAGCCCTGACGGGCCGGCCGGTAGGCCGCACTCTGGGGCTGCCACATCGCGGTACGTGGCAGCCCCAGCGGGGCTCCCGGACCACGTAGCGGAGCTGCCAGCACAGCGAGCTTGTTCCCGGGTGCCGGGGTGAGCTGATGGACGTCAACTGCCGCCGCGCACCATCACCTTCGGTGCCGCGATGCTTATCGGCGGCCTGCGGGCTAACGCGGCACCCGGCGGGATCGGCGCGCCAGGTGCGCGCGGACCAGGTCGGCGAAGGCCTGGGGCTGCTCGATCATGGGGGAGTGGCCGCAGCCGGGCATCTCGACCCCCCTGGCGTCGGGGATGCCAGCGAGCAGGTCGGCGACGTGCTCTCGGGTGCGGGCGCTGTCGTGCTCGCCCCGGACCACCAGCGTGGGGGCGGTGATCGCCGGCAGCTCCGGGCGCAGGTCGAGCCCGCGGGCGGCGTCGAGCACCGCGCTGAGGAAGTCAGGGTCCGCGTCGAGCACGGCACGGACGTAGGCGCTGCGCGCCGGCTCCGGAGCCGGCGTCGCGACGAGGGCGTCGGCGAGTGCGGCCGCCAAAGGCACGCGATCGGTGGTGCCGCCGACCCAAGCTGAAACCAGCGCCCCGAACGGGGTGGGTGGACCAGCGAGGCTTGCGCCGGTGCCGATCAACACCAGTCGACGTACCCGCGAGGGATGGCGAGCCGCGACCATCTGGGCGACGATGCCGCCGACGCTGTTGCCGACGACGTCCACACGACCGTGGCCGAGCTCGTCGAGCAGCGCAACCGCCGCCCGGGCGAGTCCCTCCGGCGACGCCCAGTCGGCCCAGTCCCCATCGCCGAGCGAGTACCAGTCGACGGCCATCGAGGGTGCGCCGAGCAACGGGGTGACCGGATCCCAGAAGGCCCGACAACCGAACCACGGGTGCAGCAGCAGCACCGGCACGGCGTCCGCGGATGCGTCTTCGGGGGTGCTCACCGAGTAGCGCAGCGAGGTACCGTCGAGGGGTAGAAGCGAGGTCATTGGGTCCTCCGGTCAGAGCGCGGTGTAACCGCCGTCGACGTGGATTACGCTTCCGGTCGTCCAGCCGGCTGCGGCGTCGAGCAGGCCCATGACGGCGTGGGCCACGTCCGCGGGCGTCCCCCATCGTCCGAGGGGGATCGTGTCGTCGAACTGGGAGCCGCTGTCGGGGTCGGTGGTGTTCATCGGCGTGCGTACCGGCCCGGGTGCGACGCAGTTGACTGTGATGCCGGTCCTGGCCAGCTCCACCGCGACGGAGCGGGTGAGTGCCGCGACGGCGCCCTTGGTCGCGGCGTACCCCGCGCGGGCCGGAGCGCCGGTGGTGCCGAGCACGGACCCGATCGTGACTATCCGGCCGTGCTCCTGCTGCATCATCGGCGGGACGCATGCGCGCAGCGCCAGCCAGGTCCCGTGCACGTTCGTCTGCCAGACGGCGGTGAACTCCTCGGGCGTCAGGTCGAGCAGGGCGCCGCGTGCCAGCCGGCCGGCAGCGGTCACCAGGCCATCGAGCCGCCCCCACCGGTCCAGCGCCGTCCCGACCGCGGCCGCGAGCACGTCCGGGTCGGTGGTGTCGCCAGGCAGGGCGACGACCTTGGACCCGGCGGTGGTGCCACGCAGCGATACGGCCGCGGCCTGGGCTCGCTCGGGGTTTCGGCCGAGGACGACGACCGGCCGACCGCGTTGGACGACGGCCTGGGCGATGCCCAAACCGATCCCACTGGTGCCGCCGGTGACCAGGACCGGGCCGCGACCGGCGGCCGCTGTCACGAGACCGGCTGACGGGAGACGAGCGGCGTGTCGACGCCGAGCGTCGAAGCGCCACCGGGGTTGCCCAGCGGAGTGTCGCGCCCGGGCAGTGGCTTCTCGAAGAAGTCCGCCGAGTCGGCCATGTAGACCGCCAGGCCGGGATCCTTCTTCGCGACACGGTCGACGACGATCGCGGCGACCGGGCATTCGACTTCGCAGGCACCGCAGTCGATGCACTCGTTGGCGTTGATATAGCTCTTGCGGTCGCCGACATAGATGCAGTCGACTGGACACACCTCGATGCAGGAACGGTCGAGGATGTCGATGCAGTCGACTGGACACACCTCGATGCAGGAACGGTCGAGGATGTCGATGCAGTCGGCTCCGATGACGTAGGTCATGGTGATCTCTCCGGGGCTCTTCTTCGGGTGTCAGGACTCCTCGGTCGAGTGACCGGGGAAGAGGTTGAGCTCGGGATCGAGGTCCACGGCGGCGTGGTTGACCGCGAGGGCGACTTCCCCGAAGCCGACGGACATCAGCTTGACCTTGCCGTCGAAGCCGGCGACGTCACCGGCGGCGTACACACGCGGCAGGTTCGTGCGCATCGCCCGGTCGACCTCGATCGAGCGGCCGCGGAGCGTCAGGCCCCACTCGCGCAGCGGGCCGATGTCGGAAATGAAGCCGAGGGCGGCCGATCACGTGATCGGCCGGCAGAGCCTGCTCCTCGCCGGAGGTGTGTCGCACCGTGACCTTCTCCAGACCGCCGCCGCCGAGGTCACCGTCGAGCGCGATGACCTGCCGCTCGGCGAGGATCGTCGTGCTCGGTGAGGCCTCGACGCGGGCGAGGGTGGCCGCATGGCCACGGAACGCCGCCCTGCGGTGCACCAGCGTCACTGAACGGGCGATCGGGGCGAGGGCGTCGGCCCAGTCCAGCGCCGAATCGCCACCACCGACCACCACCACGTCTTGGTCCCGGTGCACCTCGGGGTTGATGACAAAATAGGACAATCCGGTGGACAGCCACTCGGTCGCGGCCGCGAGCGGCCGCGGTCGCGGCGTCCCGATGCCCGCGGTGACCACCACGGCGCCGGCGTGGATCACCGTGTCGTCGTCGAGGGTGACCACCGGCAGCCCGTCGACATGGGTGAGCGTCACGGCCTGGCGTCCGAGGAGGTACGTCGGGCCGAAGGCGTCGGCCTGCTCCTTAAGTGCAGCCACGAAGTCCCGACCGCGGATGCTGGGCAGCCCGGCGACGTCACGGATCTGCTTCTCCGGATACAGGGCCATCACCTGGCCGCCGACCTGGGGCAGGACGTCGACCACGATGGTCGACAGGCCACGGAAGCCAGCGTAGTAGGCGCCATACAGTCCGGTGGGTCCCGCGCCGAGGATGAGCACGTCCGTTGTCTCCGTCTGTGCGCTGCTCACGTCGACCTCCTGGGTTTCGCTGGGAGATCCGACTGTAGAAAGTCGTTGCCGCTGCGGTCTTGTGGTGCGGATCGCTCACCGGAATGGGCGCGAGCCGCCGGTGCCGTCAGGACCGGGCGGCCCGCGACGGGACGGCTTCAGACGGCGTGGAATGAGCTCGTCCGGGAGGCGTTCCGGTGGCCGAACCGCTCGTGTTGTGAGCCACCGCACCCCGGTGGTCTGATTTCGTCACACCCCAATCTGAGCACCCAGGGAGCACGCCATGACGCAGAATGCGGAGCCGGCGGCCGAGACCGCCAGCACGCTGGCAGCACCGACCGAGAAGGCCCGGAAGGTGCCCTCCCGCAAGCACCGCGCAGGCATGCTTCCCGGCCGCCAGGACTGGTCGAGCTGGCCCCACTACCAGGCTGCGAAGTCCGGATTCCGCGGCTACTGGTATCCGGTCTGTTTCTCCTCGCAGGTCGACGGCAAGCCCCGCCAGGTGACCCTGCTGGGCGAGAAGCTCTTCGTGATCCGGGACAAGGGCACGGTCTACGGCATGAAGGACCGCTGCCCGCATCGCGGCATCCCCCTCAGCTGCGGCGAGAAAGCCTTCCCGGGCACCCTGTCGTGCGTCTACCACGGCTGGACCTTCGACCTGAAGACCGGCGACCTCGTGGCGGCCCTCACCGACGGGCCGCAGTCGCCGATATGCGGCAAGGTGCGCCAGCCGACGTATGACGTCGAGGAGCGCCTGGGCATGGTATGGGTCTACATCGGCGACGGCGAGGTGCCCCCGCCGCTCAACGAGCAGCTCCCCGAGGAACTCGTCAGCAATGCGGGCATCGTCGGCCAGCGCATCCAGCCGCGCCAGGGCAACTGGCGCTTCGCGTGCGAGAACGGCTTCGACGAGGGCCATGCAAAGTACCTGCATCGCAGCTCACTGTGGCGGATGTTCAAGCCGATGCCAGCCTGGAATACCACCAAGCTCGTTCAACGCGGGCGGTGGCTCTACCGGGTCCAGCAGGAGATGTTCTGGGAGGGAGACTACCCGGGCATCGGCAAGTGGCCGAACCTCGCCTGGTACCAGCCCCGTCCGCCGGTTGTCGCAGGCAGCCAGAACGTCGGCAACACGAGCTCGCACCGCAAGGTCAACCCGGTGATCGCCGCCCAGGAGTTCCCCGGCTTCGCGTCGGTGACCATGCCGGGGATCCTGCGGATTGTCTACCCGAACTTCATCCACTACGAGTGGTACGTGCCGGTGGATGAGAAGGACCACCTGTACGTCGGCGTGATGGTCGAATTCCGGAAGGGCCTGAAGACGTTGCCGTTCTACGCCAAGTACCTCGGTGCCGTGCGCTGGTTGTTTCATGGACAGTTCTCCGCCCAGGACAAGTGGATGGTCGAGGTCACCGATGCCCCGCCGGAGAAGCTTTACCGCCCCGACGAGTCGCTGCTGAAGTGGCGCAAGCTCGCCGAGGGCGTGACCGAGGAGCGGATGGATCAGCTCGCCGAGATGGGGCTCACCCCGACCGGCCAGGGCGACTGAGGCGAGAGGAGTTCGAATGTCGGCAATAGCGCTCGGCGTGGGGGCGTCACACTCCACGCTGATGAACACCCACTGGGACAAGGTCGTGTACACCGCCCGGGCCGAGGCCTTCAGGGAGTCATTGGCCGCGGTGAACCGGCGGCTGCGTGAGATCCAGCCCGATGTCGTGGTGATCGTAGGGTCCAACCACTTCCGCGGCTTCTGGCTCGACCTGATCCCGTCCTTCACCCTCGGGGTCGGTGAGGTGATCGCCTCCGGGGAGTCCGGCACGCCGAAGGGTCCGCAGAAGACCGACCCCGCGTTCGCCAACGACCTGGCGACGTACCTAGTCGAGGCGGGCTCGGAGGTGGCGATCTCGGCCCGGCTACAGATCGACCACGGCCAGTCGCACGCAATCCAGTACCTGCTGGAGGGGCTCGATGTCCCGGTCGTCCCGCTGGTCGTGAACGCTTTCGCCCAGCCGCTGCCGACCCTCGAACGCTGTGCGCAGCTCGGCCGTCGGCTGGCCGAGGCCATCGAGGCGCACGCCGACGGCCGCACGGTGGCGGTGATCGCCTCCGGTGGGCTCTCCCACCAGCTGCCGTGGCCGAGCGACTGGGCCGACCCGCAGGGCGACGACGAGGAGTTCATGGTCGACTCCTGGCTCAACGGCCGGGGCGAGTGGGAGCGCTTCGACAAGCGCCGCCGGGAGATCATCGTGGCCGCGCGCCCCTGCATCTTCGAGGACTTCGACCAGCGGTTCCTGGCCGACCTCGAGGCCGGCCGCCTTGAGGACTACACCCGGTTCTCGACCGCCGAGCTGGAGGCGATGGCTGGCAACGGTGCCCAGGAGCTGCGCACCTGGCTGGTGATGGCCGCCGCCCTCGGCTTCGCCCCCGGCTCGGCGCTCTGCTACTCCCCGATGCCGGAGTGGCTCACCGGAATGGGCACCGCAGTCATTGAACCGAACGCTCCAGGAGGAGATGCATGACCACCGCTGCCGAAGCCCTGACCTCGCCGGCCGCCGGACCGATGCCGGAGAGCCACTTCGTCGATGCCGACGGAGTCAGCTACCACTACCACGACCTGGGCAGCGGGCCGGACACCATCTTTTTGCACGGCGGCGGGCCCGGGTGCACCGGCTGGAGCGACTTCGGTCCGGTGGTGCCCTACTTCGCCCGCGACCGGCGGTGCGTGGTGCAGGACATCGTGCAGTACGGCCGGTCCGACAAGTGCCGGATCAGTGGCCCGATGTGGGACTTCCACGCCGCGAAAACCGTGGCGTTCATGGACGCCCTCGACATCGGTCGGGCGGATTTCATCTGCAACTCCTGGGGTGGCACCATCGCGCTGGCGCTCGCTGCGCACTACCCCGACCGGGTCAGGTCGCTGGTGGTCACTGGGTCAATGCCGGTCTTCTACGGGCCGCTGGCGCCGCTGCCCGAGAGCGGCCACCGCGGTCGTGCGGCCCGCGACGTCTACTACGGGGGCGATGGGCCGACGCCCGAGAAGATGCGCGAGCTGATCACCCGGCTGGAGTGGTACGACGCCGACCGGCTGCCGGAACAGACCCTCGATCTGCGCTATGAGCAGAGCCTCGACCCCGTCGAGCGCGAGCTCGCCGCCATGTCGGACTCGCCCCGCGGCGACTGGCAGGACCTCACCGAACAGCTCGGCCGAATTCAAGCCTCGACGCTGTTCATGTGGGGCAGGGAGGACGCCTTCCTGACCCCCGACTACCCGCTGATGCTGTCGAGGATGGTGCCGCGCGGCAACCTGCACGTGATGGACCACGTCGCCCACCACCTGCAGGAGGAGCGGCCCGGCGCCTACCACGCCGTCGTTGACGGGTTCCTGCGCTCGGTCGACTACTACTGAGCCGACCCTCACCCCGTTCCTGGTTCTATCCGAGGAGAAAACATGACCGCACTGCTCAAGCTGCTGGTCCTCGCCGTGCTCGCTGGCGCCGGCTACGCCATCGCCCACGCCGCGCGCCGCGGCAACACCCAGGTGCACCGCATCAACCAGTGACCGTTCCGAGACTTCCGGGAGACCCCATGACCACGCCCCTCGCAGACACCATATGGACCGAGCTCACCGGTGCCGACTTCGAGCTCACCACCGTCGACGCGGGCGGTGTGCCGACGCGCTCGTTGCAGGCCGGAGCCGGGGAGCCGGTGGTGTTCCTGCACGGCACCTCGGGCCACCTCGAAGCCTTCATGCGCAACGTGGTGCCGCACGCCCGGCGCCACCGGGTCCACGCCATCGACATGCTCGGGCACGGCTACACCGGCAAGCTGAACCACCCCTACGAGATCCCCCGCTACCGTGACCACCTGCTGGCCTACTTGGACGCCCAGGGCATCGGGAAGGCGCACATCGTCGGCGAGTCCCTCGGCGGTTGGGTCGGCGCCCGCACTGCGATCGACGACCCCGACCGGGTGGCCTCGCTCCAGCTGCTGTGCGCCGGGGGCACCGTCGCCAACCCCGAGGTGATGGAGCGGATCCGCACCAGCACCCGTAAGGCGGTCACCACTGACGACGTCGAGCTCACCCGGACCCGGATGCGGCTGCTGATGGCCGACGACGCCGACGCCACCGAGGAGCTCGTCGCCGTCCGGCACGCCATCTACCACCAGCCCGACTTCGTCGCCAACATCGAGAACCTGCTCTGCTTACAGAACATGGAGACCCGGCTGCGCAACATCCTGCAGCCGGAGGATCTGGCGAAGATCGAGGTGCCGACGCTGATCGTTTGGGGCCGCAACAACCCGTTCGGCGAGATCCCGGAGGCCGACGCGATGCACGCGAACATCAGGGGCTCCGAGCTGACGATCTTCGACGAGTGCGGACACTGGCCGCAGCACGAGCAGGCGGAAAAGTACAACGAGCTCAGCCTCGACTTCATCGACCGCCACCGGATCGGCTGATGGCCACCATGCGAGCCGTCCGGATCCACGACTGGGGCGTCGCCCCGGTCGTGGACGAGGTCCCGGTGCCGGTGCCGGCGGAGGGCGAGAGTTTGGTCCGCGTCGAGGCGGCCGCGGTCGCGCACCTCGACCGCACCGTTGCTGGCGGCGACTTTGGGATGAAGCCTGAGCTGCCGTACGTCGGCGGGGTCGAGGGCTGCGGCCGGGTGGTCTCCTCCGACCAGCTGCCCGAGGGAACCCGGGTGATGCTGCGGGGAAGCGGCCTCGGCCTGGTCCGCGACGGCACCTGGGCGGAGTACGTCACCGTGCCGACGGCGAAGTTGGCGGTGCTCCTCGAGGGGATGGCGCCCGCCCACGGGGCGACGTACTTCGTGCCCGTGACGACCGCCGCCACAGCGCTGCGCGCGGTCGGCCGGATCGGCGCCTGGATCCCGGACGTCGACTCCTCCGCCGACGAGGTGGTCCTCGTGGCCGGTGCCGCAGGGGCTGTCGGCTCGATGGTCGCCCAGCTCGCACTGCGTGACGGGGCGCGCGTGCTCGGCTTGGTTCTGGACGAGCAGCAGGCGGAGCGGCTCCCCGCCGGCGTCGAGCCGCTGATCTCCTCCGACACCGAGGCGCTGGCGGTGCTCGGAAAGGAGCGTCCGGCGACGCTGCTGGTGGACACGCTCGGCGGCAAGGGGCTCCAGGAGCGGATGGGCTGGGTGCGTCCCGGAGGGCGCGCGGTCTCGATCGGGTACGTCGCCGGAGAGGCTGTGACCCTCGACCTGCCGAACTGGCTGCTGCTCGACGTCGCGCTGCTCCCGGTCAACATGATCCGGCGCAACCGCAAGGCGCGCGCGCTCGCCGAGGAACTGGCACCCTTGCTGGTGTCGGGCGAGCTGGTGCTCGATGTGGAGGAGTTCGACTTCCCCGGGGCGTCCCGCGCGCTCGAGCTGCTCGGGCAGGGACAGCTCCGCGGCCGCGCTGTGCTGGTGCCCCCGACCGACTGAGACGGAGAGTCGGCTGATGAGCGACGACCTGACCCCGCCGCTGGCGCGGGCCGCAGAACGACTGCGGTACGCCGGCACCATGTACCACACCTGCGCGCCGGTGCGCGACCTGATCGGCGAGGACAACATCGAGTACGCCTACGCCGTGCAGCAGCACGTCGTGGCCCTCCAGGAGATCAGCGGCGCACGCGTGGTCGGCCGCAAGCTCGGCATGATGGCCCGCAGCGTGCAACGCCAGCTGGGGGTGCACCAGCCGACGATCGGCACCCTGATGGACACGATGGAGGTCCCCGACGGGGGTGTGGTCCCGGTCCGCTGGCTGTTGCAGCCGATGATCGAAGCCGAGGTGGTCTTCCGGCTCGGTGAGGACCTCGACGAGCCCGACGTCGACGCCGACCGGGCCCGCGGCGCGGTCGCGGAGGTGCTGGCCGCGCTCGAGGTGGTCGACAGCCGCATCGACGCTTGGGACATCACCGCGGTCGACACCATCGCCGACAACGCCTCGGCCGGCCTGTTCGTACTGGCCTCCGAGGGCCGGATGCTGGGCGACCGCGACCTCAGCGAGCTGCGGATGGAGATGCGGCGCAACGGCACCGTGGCCTCCTCGGGCTCGGGCGGCGACAACTTCCACGGCGACCCCGTCCGCGGGCTCGCATGGCTGGCGTGTGAGGCCCATCGCCGCGGGACCCCGCTGCGCGCCGGCCAGATCGTCCTCGCCGGCGCCCTCGGGCCCATGGTGGAGATCAAGGAGGGCGACTCCTTCAGCGCCGTGATCGGCGACCTGCCCCCCGTCTCGGTGCACTTCCGCTCCAGCGTCGCAGCCCGTGAGGCAGGGGTGCTGTCGTGACCCCGTCCGGCGAGCGGACGGTCGCCGCGGTGATGGCGGAGGTCGGCCGCGAACACCTCCTCGAGGCCGTGTGCGGTCTCGTCGACCGATCAAGTCCCACCGGTGCCGAGCGGCCACTGGCCGAATGGCTGACCGAGCACCTCGCCGCCGCTGGCGTCGACGGCACGCTGCAGGTGATCGACGACCAGCAGGCCAACGCGGTGGGAATGCTGTCGGGCCGCCCCGACGGAGAGTCGGTGCTCCTATACGCCCCGCTGGACACCTACACCACCGGCGACCCGGCGCTGGACATTCCCTACGCCGGTCCTCGGATGCGGGCCGACATGCTGCCGCGTGCCACCGTGTACGGGGACCTGGTCGTCGGCCTGGCCGCTGGCAACCCCAAGGGCCACGCGGCCTGCGTGCTCGTGGCCGTCGAGGCGATGGCACGGGCCGGTGTAGATCTGCCCGGTGACGTGGTCGCCGGCTTCGGGGCCGGGGGCATGCCGAGCTTCGCGGTCGACGGCGTCGGCGTCCCCGGCCGCACCAACACCGGCCACGGTGTCGGCGCCGCCTTCCTGCTGGAACGGGGCTTCACCACCGACCATGCGGTGATCGCCAAGCCCGGGTGGACCGTCTCCAACGAGGAGGTCGGCCTCACCTGGGTGGACGTCGAGGTCCCCGGCGAGCACAGCTACGTTGGCAGCCGGCACCGGATGCCCTACCGCAACGCCGCCAGCGGTGCTGCCCGAGTGATCGAGGTCCTCGAGGCGTGGTGTGAGAAGTACGCCGTGCGCCACGTGGCCGGAACCATGCGCCCGCAGGGCGTGGTGTCGTCCGTGCACGGCGGCTTCGAGCGGCTGGCCGCCTCCACGACGGCCCTGGTCCGTGTCCGCCTGGACATCCGGATGACCCCCGAGCAGACGGCGCCGGCCGTTGTCCGTGAGGTGCGGGCGGCGCTGGGGCCGCTCGAGGCCGAGATCGGCGTCCCGCTGCCCGTGCGCCAGGTCGCGTCGGTGCCCGGCACCCGCACCGACCCGTCGGCGCCGATCGTGCAGTCGACGGTGGCCGCCTGGGAGGCGGTCGCCGGACGACCCCACGAGGTTGTGCTGGACAACAGCGGTGCCACCGACGCCAACATCCTGCGCCTACGCGGTGTCCCGACGGCCCGGGTGGGCATGCCGAAGGTCGCCCACGGCCCGCACGACAGCCCAGTGGACTTCACCCTCGGCATGAACACCGTCGACCTCAACGAAATGCGACGGCTGGTCGAGGTGCTGGTGCGTACCGTGATGGGTATAAGGAGACGTGGTGGCGAGGAGGGGTGATGTTGAACGCCTCTCAGTCGCGCGAATACGATAAGGGGCTGGATCAGGGCGCAAACAGCGTCCTCGGGAAGACCCGGCTGATCCTGGAGTCGTTCCAGCACGACGACGTGGAACTCTCGCTGTCTGAACTATCCCGGCGTTCCGGCATCTCGAAGGCGTCGGTGCACCGGCTCGCGCAGGAGCTGGTCGACTGGGGGATGCTCGAGCGGTCCGGCCTTGAGTACCGGCTCGGCATGCGCGCCTTCGAGCTGGGCTCACGGGTGCCCCGCTTCCGCGTCTTACGCGACGCCGCGCGCCCGTTCATGGAGCGGCTGCACTTCGCCACTCGCGAGGCCGTGCACCTCGCCGTGCTCGACGGACTCGAGGCACTCTACCTGGAGAAGGTGGCGGCCCCACAGTCCGCGAGGCCTTCATCGATCGCAGGCCGGATGCCGCTGCACGCCACCTCGACGGGCCGGGTGTTGCTGGCGTTCTCACCGCCGACGGTGCTCGAAGAGGTGGTGAGCCGCGACCTTGTCCGCCTCACCCCGCACACGACCGTGGCTCCCGGCCTGTTGGTCGAGCACCTCCGCAAGATACGCGCCAACGGGTGGGGCGTCGAGCAGGAGGAGGTGGCCGTGGGCTACTGCTCCGTCGCGGTGCCGCTGTTCGCCGGCAACCGGATGCTGCTGGGCGCGCTGTCGATCGCAGCGCCCACCTACCGGGCCGACGTCAACAAGCTCGCCATCGCGCTGACCGAAGTCGGCCGCCGGGTGTCCTCGGCCAACCTGATCAACTGATCACCGCCCGATGAACCTCGGCTCTCGCTTGTCGAGGAACGCCTGCAGGCCCTCGGCCGCGTCCGCCAGGTCGAGGTTGGCCCGGACGTAGGTCCCCTCGAGGTCGAGCGCCTCCGCCAGGGGAAGGTCGGCGCCCTCGGTAACGACCCGCTTGATCAGGCCGATGGTGGCGGTCGGGAGCGCCGCGAGCCGGTGCGCCTCCCGAGCGACCACTTCTTCGAAGTCGTCGCCGGCCACAATGTCGACGAGGCCCTGCGCCAGCGCCTCCTCTGCGCTGAGCCGGTTGCCGTCGATCATCAGCCGCTTGGCGTGGTGCGGTCCGACCAGGCGGGAGAGCCGCTGGGAGCCGCCGGCACCGGGGAAGATACCCAGCCGGACCTCCGGAAAGCCGAAGGAGGCGCGGGCGTGCAGGATCCGCAGGTCGCAGGCCAGGGCCAGCTCCGCACCTCCGCCGAGGGCGTGCCCGTTGAGCGCGGCGACCACCGGCTTCGGGGCACGCTCCAGGAGGTCCTGCACCGCGGTCCAGCGGCGCATCGCGGTGTAGGTGTGGGGGTCGAGGCGACGCATCACCTTGATGTCGGCGCCACCGACGAACACCCGGTCCTTGCCGCGAACCACCACGCACCGGACCGCGGGGTCGTCGAGCACCTTCGGCAGGTGGGTGAGCAGCCGGTCGATCAGTCCGGGGTCGACGGTGTTCACCGGCCCGTGGTCTAGGGCTACGGTCGCGACCGGTCCGTCGATCCCGATGTGGAAGCCGAGGTCGGTGGCGGGTGCGGTGGTCATTCGAGGACTCCTCGGGTGTGTAAGGCGGTGATCTCGTCGGGGCTGAGCCGAAGTAACTCGGTGAGCAGCTCGTCGGTGTGCTCGCCGAGCAGGGGCGCGGGGCGGTCCAGGCGCGGTGGCGTCGCGGACAGGTGGTGCACAACACCCTCGACCCGAACCTCGCCGGCCAGCGGATGGGCCAGGGTGGGGTAGAAGGTGCGCGCGGCCAGCTGTGGGTCGCTGTCGACAAGGTCGCGGCCGTCCCGGACCGGGTACGCTGGGATTCCGTGCGCTTGCAGGTGCGCACCCGCCTCGTCGGCATCGGTACCCCCGACGTACTCCTCTAGCCAGCGCTCGGGATCGGTCCCCTCCGCCAAGCGCGAGATCCGGTCGCGGCTGGCCAGGCCGACGGCCAGCCAGCGGTCGTCGCCGGGTGCCCGGAGCACGAACGGGCCGATCCGGTCGCCGGCGGAGGCGGTCGGCACGAGCGGGTCGAGCACCGCGGTGCCGAGGTGGGCGGCCATAGCTTCCAGCTGGGACAGGTCAACGTGGCCGCCCTCGCCGCGTAGTACCCGGTCCAGGACGGCGAGTACCGCGGCATTGGCGGCGACCATGTCGCCGAGGCCGAAGGTGAGCCCCTGGGGGATCCCGTCCGCACCGGCGGTTGCGTGCGTGAGTCCGGACCAGGCCGCGAGGGTGTCGGCGAAGGTGACCGCGGAGCGCCACGGGCCGGTCGCGCCGACCCCGGCCATCGAGACCAGCACGACATCGGGGTTGATCCGCCGCAGGTTGTCGTAATCCAGCCTCCACTTCGCGAGCGTGCCGGGGGAGAAGTTCTCCACCACCACGTCGACCTCCGCGGCGAGCCGGCGCAGCAGCGCCGGTCCCTCGGCCGAGCGCAGGTTGAGCGCGAGGCTGCGCTTGTTGCGGTTGAAGTTCAGGAAGTAGCCGCTCTCGTCAGGTCCGGCCTCCGGGCGCAGCCGCATCGACGGTGCGAACCGGGTCGGGTCCTGCCGGTGCGCGGACTCCACCTTGACGATGTCGGCACCGTGCTCAGCGAGGGTTTTGGTGGCGTAGGGCCCGGCTAGCACCCAGGTCAGGTCGAGCACCCGGAGACCAGCGAGGGCACCGGCGTCGGCCGGTGCCTGCCGCATCCGCTGCGGGAGCGGGGCGCTCGGGGCGGCGACCTGCCACCGGGCGCCGGGACCGACGGACTCGGGCGCGGGCAGGCGGACCGGGCGGGGGTGACCGGGGGACTCGAAAGGGAAGCCCGCGTCGATCACGGTCCCCTCCGGAGTAGTGATCTCCAGAAAGAAGTCCCGGTCCCGCAACTGCGGGTTGGCGACCAGTTCGGCCGGGTCGGCGACCTCGGCCCAAGGCAGCGCCCGACGGCGGGCCTCCTCGGCGATTTCGGCGGTGGTACGACGGCGCGTCCACGCGGCCACCACCTCGTCGACATGCGGGCGGTTGCGCCAACGGTGTACCGGGTCCTGCCAGACCTCGGCGGTGAGGTCGACGGCCTCCCCGGTCTCGTCCAGCCAGGCGAGAAGGTCGGTCCACATGCGGTCCGGGCCGGAGTAGCCGCCGGCCACGTGGCCGTCGGCGGTGGGAAAGACCCGGTGTGCGACGTGGCCGTAGACACCGCCGGTGCGGCCGGGGACGGTGCCGGCGTGGATCCAGGCGATCGCGCCGGTCTCCAGGGTGGCGGCCACGGCCTCCTGAACGGAGACCTCGGCGAGTTGGCCGCGGCCGGTGCGCCTGCGGGCGAGCACGGCGAGCAGTGCGGCGACAGCGGAGTGGGCGCCGGCCAGCTGGGTCGCCTGGGCCCGCGGCGGCGGGGCCGGCGGCTCGCCGGGCCGGCCACCAAGCCAGGTCATCCCGCCGGCGGCTGCGGCGACGCTCTCGTCCGCGATCCAATCCTGCCGAGGACCGGTGAGGCCGAACGGCGTAACCACGACGTGCGCGACGTGGTCCCACGCCTCCGGATCGGTCTTGCGGAGGTCGAGCGTGCGCAGGTCGGCGACCGGGCCGGACTCGAGCACCACGTCCGTGTCGGTCACCAGCCCGGCGATCACCGCCCCCAGCTGTGCCGGAGCCACGCGGACCGTGCGGGTGCCGGCATACCAGTGCAGCGCGTCGCCGGGCGCGGGCGGCTCTTCAGTGTCCGGGCGGACCCGGAGCACGTCGGCGCCGATGCCGACGAGCAACCGAACCGCCTGCGCGGCAAGCTCGTCGGTGAGGTCGAGGACGCGCAGGACCGGGGCGGTGCTCATTGGGACTCCGTCGGCAAGGGGCGAGTGGACCCGGCGTCCCATGACGTCGCCGGGAGGCCGCGCCGGCGCAGTGCCGCGCGGTCGAGCTTGTGGGTGGCGGTGTGCGGGAGGCTGGCCTCCACCGAGAGATAGCGGGGCACCGCCGCCCGGGGGAGGATCTCGCGGCAGTGCGACCAGAGCGCGGCCGGGTCTATCCGGGTGCCGGCTCGGGGCACCACCACAGCCAGCACCTCATCCTCGGTGAGCTCGGAAGGCACGCCGACCGCCGCTACCTCGGCGACGCTCGGGTGGTCCACCAAGGCCTCCTCGACGTGGTGCGGGTCGATGTTGACGCCGCGACGTCGGATCACGTCGCCGGTCCGGCCATCGACGTGCAGCCAGCCGTCGACCAGGCGGCCGCGGTCCCGGGTGCGAAACCACGGTCCCGACCATGCCTGCGCCACGGCCTCCGGGTCACCGACGTAGTCCAGCAGCGCCAGACCCTCGCCGCGGGGACGGACGAGGATCTCACCCGAAGTACCCTCGGCCAAGACGTTGCCCTCGCCGTCGACGATGCGGACCTCGTGGTCGGCGACCACCCGGCCAGCCGCTCCCGGGCGCAACGCGTCCATCGGTGTGGTGGCGACGTCGCCGAGCTCGGTGCAAGCGTAGGCCTGGCGCAGGGTGACGCCGAACCGCTCCCGGAAGTTATCGACCATCCTGGCGGGTGCCGGTCCGCCGTAGGCCTTGATGATCGCATGGTCCCGGTCGTGGGGCGTCGTCGGCTGGGCGAGCAGCATCATGCACATCGCACCCATGAAGTTGAATGCGGTAATCCGCTCGCGACGGACCAGGTCGAGGAAGCTGGTGGCCGAGAACCGGGGCACCATCACCACCCGGGCGCCGCTCATCAGTGCTGGGAGCACGGTGGCGTTGCGGGCGTTGATGTGGTGCCACGGGAAGCAGCCGAGCAGCACGTCCTCGGGGCCGTAGTGCATCGCGGCGGCCACCCGTCGCGCCTGGCCGACCGCCGCGCCCACGGGAAGCAGTGCGGTCTTGGACCGGCCGGTGGTGCCGGAGGTCGACACGATCAGCGCCGGGGCGGTGGCCGGCAGCGATACCGGATCGATCCGGTCCGTTCCCGGGTGGAGGGGGGTGGAGCCGTCGACGACGTGCGCCGGGTGACCGGTGTAGACCGCGAGCAGCTGCGGCATCGGGTCCGCGGCCCGCCGGGCGGAGGCGACGACGACGCGCGCGCCGGCGTCGGTGACCAGTCGACACGCCCAGTCCGCGGGCAGGTCGGCGGCCACAGGGAGTTCGACCGCCCCGAGTGCGGAAACCGCGCCGGTCACCGCGACCGCGTCCGGACCCGCGTCCACGCAGGTCACCACGACGTCGCCGGGGCCCACGTGGCCCACGAGGCCAGCGGCCACGGAGGCGGCCTGCCGCCGGAGCGCCTCCGCGGTCCACCGCTCACCGTCGGGGACGCGGAGGACCTCGCCGTCGGGATCCCGGGCGGCGCGCGCCCACAGGACCTCGGCGTACGTCGTGCCTGGGGCGTTCATCGACACTCCGGTTAGCCTGCGACCGCGGCCAGCTCCTCCGCGGTGGTGTCGCGCGCGGCGATCAGATCGAGGGCGATGTCTACGATCATGTCCTCCTGGCCGCCGACAAGCTGGCGTTGGCCGACCTCGAGCAGGATGGTGCGGACGTCGATGCCGTAGCGTCCGGCGGCGTCCTCCGCGTGGCGCAGGAAGCTGGAGTAGACGCCGGCGTACCCGAGTGTGAGGGTCTCGCGGTCGACTTGGACCGGCCGGTCCTGGAGCGGACGGACCAGGTCGTCAGCGGCGTCCTGCAGCGCGAACAGGTCGGCGCCGTGTTGCCAGCCCTGGAGGTTAGCGACCGCGACGAACGGCTCGATCGGGCAGTTGCCGGCGCCGGCGCCGTGGCCGGCCAGCGAGGCGTCGACGCGGGTGACCCCCTCCTCGACCGCGACCACGGAGTTGGCCACGGACAGCGAAAGGTTCTCGTGGGCGTGGATGCCCAGTTCGGTGGCAGGGTCGAGAACGTCGCGGTAGGCGCGGATCCGGTCGCGGACACCGGCCATGGTGAGCCGGCCGCCGGAGTCGGTGACGTAGACGCAGTGCGCGCCGTAGGACTCCATCAGCTTGGCCTGCCCGGCGAGCCCGGCGGCGTCATTGAGGTGGCTCATCATCAGGAAGCCCGACACGTCCATGCCCAGCTCGCGGGCGGTGGTGATGTGCTGGGCGGAGACGTCGGCCTCGGTGCAGTGGGTGGCGACCCGCACCGAGCGCACCCCCAGGTCGTAGGCGCGGCGCAGCTCGGCGATGGTGCCGACGCCGGGGAGCAGCAGCGTGGTCAGCCGCGCCCGGGTGAGGTTTGCGGCGGCGGCCTCGATCCACTCCCAGTCGGTGTTGGACCCGGGACCGTAGTTAACCGAGCTGCCGGCCAGCCCGTCACCGTGGGCGACCTCGACGGCGTCGACGCCGGCGGCGTCGAGGGCGGCGGCGATCCGGCCGACGTCGGCGGGCGTGATCCGGTGCCGGACGGCATGCATGCCGTCGCGCAGGGTGACGTCCTGGAGGAAAATCTGGGTGTTCATGCGGGCACCTCCGTGAGCGCGTGCGTGGTCAGTCGCTCCGCGGTGCGCAGGGCCGCGGAGGTCATGATGTCGAGGTTGCCGGCGTACGCGGGCAGGTAGTGGGCAGCACCCTCGACCTCGAGGAACACCGACACCTGGTGGGTGACCGTGGCGTCGCCGGTCAGAGTGTGCATCGGCTGGCCCTGCGGGACCGGGGTGATCTGGACCTGCTGCTTGAGCCGGTAGCCCGGCACGTACGCCGCGACCTGGGCGACCATCTCCTCGATCGAGGTACGGATTCGGTCGTGGGTGGCCGGGTCACCGTCGCCGATCAGACAGAAGACGGTGTCGCGCATGATCAGCGGTGGTTCGGCCGGGTTGAGGACGATAATCGCCTTGCCGCGGGCCGCACCGCCGACGGTCTCGATCGCTTGACTGGTGGTCTCGGTGAACTCGTCGATGTTCGCCCGGGTGCCCGGCCCGGCGGACTTCGACGCGATCGAGGCGACGATCTCGGCGTACGCGACCGGGGCGATCCGGGAGACCGCAGCGACCACCGGGATGGTGGCCTGGCCGCCGCAGGTGACCATGTTTACGTTGTCCGCGCCGAGGTGCTCCTCGAGGTTGACCGCCGGCACCACGAACGGTCCGATCGCCGCCGGCGTCAGGTCGACCAACCGCTTCCCGTACGGCGCGAGCCGGGCTGCGGTGGCCTTGTGCGCCTTGGCGCTGGTGGCATCGAAGACGACCTCGATGCTGTCGAAGCCCTCCATGGCGATCAATCCGTCGACGCCCTCGTGGGTGGTGGGCACCTTGAGGCGCCGGGCGCGGGCCAGGCCGTCGGACTCGGGGTCGATGCCGACCATCGCGCCCATCTCTAAGGTCTCGGAAAGCCGGATCACCTTGATCATCAGATCGGTGCCGATGTTGCCCGATCCGATGATCGCGACCTTGGTCCTGCTCATGCTCGCTCCTCCTGTGCTGAGAACGTGGTGGTGACGCTGCCGAGGCCGCTAATCTCGGCGGTGACCCGCGCACCGGCATGCACCGGGTGCATCGGGCCGAGTGCACCGGAGAGCACCAACTGCCCGGCCCGCAACGGGTCGCCGAAGTCGCGGGCAGTCTGCGCCAGCCAGCGCAGCGCCGCGAGCGGGTCGCCCAGGCAGGCGGCACCGGTGCCGGTGGAGACCACCTCGTCGTCGACAAGCATCCGCATCTCCACGCGCGTCGGCTCCACCTCCTCCAGGGTCCGGCGCACCGGGCCGAGGACGTAGAGCCCGCTGGAGGCGTTGTCGGCGACGGTGTCGACGAAGGTGATGTCCCAGTCGGCGATGCGACTGTCTACGATCTCCAGCGCCGCTACGCAACAGTCCACGGCTGCCCGGACCTGCTCGGGGCCGAGGTCACCCTCGGCGAGGTCCGCGGCGAGCACGAAAGCGATCTCCGCCTCGGCCTTGGGCTGCAGCAGTCGGTCCATCGGCACCACCTCGCCGCTGGCGAAGGCCATGTCATCGAAGAGCACCCCGAAGTCCGGCTGGTCGACCCCGAGCTGGGCCTGCACGGCCGGTGAGGTGAGCCCGATCTTGCGACCCACGACGCGAGCACCGCTTGCAACGCGGGACGCGGTCAGCCGCTTCTGCACCTGGTACGCCGTCGTCACGTCGTCGAGATCGACTAGGTCACGGATTGGCACGCACGGGGTTCGCTCGAGGACAGCGGTGCGCAGGCGGGCGACGGCCAGGTCCACCCCGGACCGGGCTTCCGTGAGGGAGGGGTGCATGCGCACAGTCTGTGGGTACCTGCAGGTTCGTGACAACCGTACTGTTCCGCTTGTCGAAACGGGTCCACCGGACACCGGGTCACGGCGAGTGATCCGGCTGCGGGCATCGGGTCCTGCAGGTACCGGCGGATGTACATCGTCGCGTGTGGCCCTAGATGACGGCGTGGGAACCGTGGGGTCGTACGAAGGTCGACTGCCGCATTTCCAGTGGCCGGAGAATGCGGTCGGCGACCAAGGACTCGTAACTGCTGCTCATACGTGCTGCGAGTGCGTCGCCGAGCCGGTGCCGCTGATCGGCGCCAAGGCTGCGTGCACGGCCGTGGGTGTGCCGCGGGCCAGCTACTACTGTGTCCGTCCGGTCGAGAAGCCAGACGACCAGCTCGACGTCCTCGACCTCGAGTCGCTGTCCGACCCGACGGCCGGTGTCGAGGAGCGCGTGCCCCCGCGGTCACTCCAGGGGACTTACCCGGACTCGGTTCCAGGTGATGCCGGCGATCCGTAACTAGGTCGAAAAAGACTCCCCTACAACATAATCCAACTACCTTCACCTTCTGACATATAAAGCAGCATTATTGCATTCGATGCACGAAGTTGCCGTTGCCTGCTTCTTGTCTCCCGCCCGATGACGACGGAGTTCCCGCTGATAAGGCGTGTTTCGCCTTAGCATGGCTGGGCCAGGTCGGCGACATGTCTGTCACGGTCACACGGTCTGGCTGCACAGCTGTGGACCGCCACGCTGACCTGATCACTAGGCTGTGCCGATGATTCGCCAGGTGAG
>JAABUZ0100002711.1_pt1 | contig 28512 bp, 36 predicted proteins | sample 5562091 | NCBI WGS metagenome assembly JAABUZ01 (sample SAMN12813069, study PRJNA571459) | rock metagenome | isolation source: Antarctica rocks | place: Antarctica: Victoria Land, Linnaeus Terrace sud | collected 2015-12-21 | reverse complement strand
ACCGTACTGCCCTGCACCGACGCCAGGCGCTGGCAGAAAGGGAACAGGTTCATCCTGCAGCCAGCTTCTCGAGCGCCCCCTGGTCCAGCACCTCGATCGAGCGACGGCCGAGCTTGACCAGGCCACGCGTCTGCAGCTCGTCGAGCGCCAGTGTGGCGGTCTCGCGATGGGCAGCGATCATGTCCGCGAGCTCCTGGTGGCTAACGTGAAGTGGCTGGTTCGGCGACGTCTCGATCAACCTGAGCAAGGCGCCGGCCAGCCGCGCGGGCACGCTCTTGAAGGCGAAATCCTCGACCACCGCTTCAGTCTCGAGGAGCCGCGCGCTGAGCTGCTCGAGGAAGCGCAGCCCCACTTTCGGGTGCTGAAGAATCAGCCGCTCGAGGTCCTTGCGGCTCAGGACGCAGATCAGCGCCTCTTCAACGGCTTCGGCCGTGGAATCCTGCGGAAAGCGCTGCCCAACCAGTGCCATCTCGCCAAAGAAGGTATGCGGCCCAAGCACCGCGCTGATCAGCCGTCTGCCATCCGCCGACTCGCGGACGATCTGGACGCGGCCCGTCTTGAGCAAGAACAGCGCTTCGTTCGATTCGCCGGCTCGGTAGACAACCTTGCCTCGTGGGCAGGTGATCATGCGCGTCGTCTCGGCGAGGCGCTCCACCTCTGAGCGCGGCAGATCGCGAAAGACGTCGATCGAGGACAGGTAGTACGCCTTCAGCGCAGTGACCGAGCTTCCGGTCAGATTGAGGGCCACGTCGGCGGCACGCGGCCGACCCCAGGCCGCCAGGAGCGCGCCAATCCTCACCCGATGGCCTCGTGCAGGCGGGCAAATAGTTCCTCTGGGTACGGGTTGCCCAGCGAGACGACCCGCCCGTTCAGGAGGTACGTAGGCACCGCCACGACGGGGTCTGGAGGTGGGCGCCCATCGAGTTGATCGAGATCGATCACGCGCACCACCGCGTCGGGATAGCGTGCGGCCGCTTCCTCCGCCAGACGCACCGCCTCGCCGCAATTCGGGCACATCGTAGAGACATACACCTCCAGCCGCGGGGCTTCCTTTCGCTGCAGTCGGTCGGCCGTCGTGGTTTGTGAGTGAGAGCGTGCGTCTAACATGGCGTCTTTAGCGTAGCCACAGCAGCGACTTGTATCCGTAATGTCGCTTACTAAACGCATTATAGCCCGGCCGGACGAATCGGTTCGTAATCTGGCTCACTGAGCCGAGGTCGCGGGTCGTGGCAAGGTAGGTTACGAGTGAACGAATACGACCTGATAGTGATCGGGGCCGGCTCGGCCGGGGTGTGGGCCGCCCCGTTCGCGGCGCGGCTCGGCGCACGCGTAGCGCTCGTTGAGAAGGAGCACATCGGCGGAGACTGCACCAACTACGGCTGCGTGCCCAGCAAGGCGTTGCTCAAGGCAGCCGGGGTCGCCTGGCACCTGCGCACGGCCGATCGTTTTGGCATCGACGCTGTCCAGGCTGGATTAAACGTCGATCTCGGACGGGTCATGGCCAGCGTGCGTCAAGCAATCGATCGCGTGTATGCGTTTGAAACGCCCGAGGTGCTGGCGCAAGCCGGCGTCGACGTGGTGATGGGCGCGGCGCGCTTCGAGGACCCGCACACCCTCGCCGTCGGTCCCCGGACCCGGTTACATGCCCGACACTTTCTACTGTGCACTGGCGCTCACGCCGCCGCGCCACATCTTCCAGGCCTTGACCACACGCCTTACTGGAACTACGAAACCGTGTGGCAACAAAACCGCTTGCCGCAACGGCTGTTGGTGCTGGGCAGCGGACCGGTTGGGACTGAGCTGACTCAGGCCTTTTGCCGACTGGGCTCTCGAGTGACCGTTTTCGAGCGCGGCGATCGCCCGCTCAGAGTCGCCGATCCTGAGGCCTCGGGGGTCCTCCGCCAGGTGCTTGAAGACGAGGGGGTGCGCTTCCGGTTTGGCGCTCACGTCGAGCGCGTGCGGCAGGACCACGGGTCCGTGGTCATCACCGATCGCGGCGAAGAAATCGAAGGGGACGCATTGCTCGTTGCCGCGGGGCGGCGCCCGACGGTCGAAGGACTTGACCTGGAGCGCGCGGGTGTCAACTACTCCGAACGCGGTGTGCAGGTAGACGAGCATCTGCGAACCAGTCAAAAACATATCTATGCGTGCGGCGATGTGATCGGCAGCTTCCAGTTCACACACTACGCCGCCTGGCAGGCATCCATGGCGGTACGCACGATGCTTTTTCCGGGCTCGAGCACCGGCGTCCGCGCGCATATCCCGTGGACCGTCTTTACTGATCCCGAGGTGGCACAATGCGGTGTGTCTGAAGCCGACGCCCGCAGGCGCTTTTCGGGACACGACCAGGTGCGGGTTGCCCGGTGGCACCTCAGCCACCTCGACCGAGCGGTGACCGACCAGGATCAACGCGGCTTCATCAAGGTGGTCTACCGACGCAACGGCGAAGTTCTTGGCGCACAGATTGTCGCCGCACGAGCCGGCGAGATCATCCAGGAGTTTGCGCTCGCGATCGACCAGCGCATCAAGCTGGGCGACCTGGCGTCGAGTATTCACGTCTACCCGACCTACGCGACCGGAGTGCAACAGCTCGCCGCCGAGGTCCGGCTGGAGTCTCTGGCCACCAGCGGTATGGTGAAGTTTGCGCGTGCCCTGGGCAGGCTCGACCGAAGGTGATCATCCTCAGCAAATGGAGGTATGCCGAATGAGGCAATCGACACAGTGCTCGAGCCGGAGTCCGCTCGGAGTCCTTGTCCGCGGGCTGCTAGCCGGCGCGGTTGGCATCGTCGCGATGGACCTGCTGTGGTTCTACCGATACAAGCGCAGCGGTGGCGAGAGTGGGCCAATTGACTGGGAGTTCTCTGTTGGTCTTGACGATTGGTCCAAGGCCTCCACTCCGGGCGAAATTGGAAAGCGGCTCTACGAAGCCTACTTTCAGAAGGAGCTGGCGCCACGCTGGGCCGCGCTGACCCAGAATCTCGTGCATTGGGCGTACGGACTGGCGAGGAGCGCGTATTGTCAGCCGAGACGGTCGGACCGCCCGAAGAGGCCGTTCGCGCCTGGCTTGATGCGGAGCGAGCCCGCCGCGGCGTCCGGGTTGTAGAGGGCGTCTGCAGACCGTAAGCCAGCTTACCGACATGCCGGCGGGCAATCAGGCATGCTCTGCGGACATGGATAACCTGACGGCTCTCCAACGCTGGCTCGCAGTTGTTCGCGTCGCGACTGGCGGCGTTTTCGTGTATATGAGCACCGGCCACCTGCTCGGGGGCGTGGCCACGGCCGACGGCTTTCAGAAGATGATCGGCGGCTTTGCCAAAAGTGATCCGCTACAGCCGTACACGAGCGTGGTGATCCCGATCGTCCTGGGCGCACCCGGCTTCTTCGGCCCGCTGTTCGTCTTCGGCATGCTCGCCGCCGGACTCGGGCTGATGCTTGGGCTGCTTACCCGGATCGCGTTGCTAGGTGCCGTCTGGCTGAGCCTGAATAACCTATTGATGGGCTTCGGGGCCGGCGGCGTCCATCACAGCATCAACACGCTGATGCTGACCATCGAACTCGGTTTCCTGTGGACCGGGGCCTGGCGGCCGTACTCGCTGGACAACGTTCTGTTCGCTGGCAGAGCGGCGGGCGTCGGGCGGCACGCCGTGGCCGGCCAGAGCGGCTGAGATCGCGCGGCGGCCGCGGCCGTATGCTGCGAACTAAATGGCGACCCAGACGACCTGCAGTGTGTATGGCTGTAACCGCGCAGCATGGTGCCGTTTCGCCGCGGGCATCCATGCAACCGAGATGCGGTGTCGACGACATGCGCTGGTCTACGGGCCGGTATCTGGCCGCGCAATCATGGTGGCGCTGGTCGTAGGCACGATCCTGGTCGCCATCAATCAAGGTGACGTTGTCCTGAGCGGGCATCTGACGGCACTGGTCGTGGCCAAGATCGGGCTGACGTACCTGGTCCCGTTCTCCGTCTCGACCTACTCTGCGCTCGCCGCTAACCGCCTGCCCGCCAGGTGAGCCCGGCTGGCAGCCGATTTGGTGTGCTGGCTCACAGTCGGCCGCGCCCTGAATGTGGGATGTTCAAGACGACAAGACCCGTGAACGGAGGATGCATGCCGGAACCCATCGACAACAGGAGTGCGCGGGATACGGCTCGGTTTGTGCCCCTTCGCGCCACAGGCGACCTCGGCCCTCTCGTTGAGGGCTCCGAGGCCGAGCCCGTCATCTTGTTCCAGCACGACCCGTACTGCCCGATCAGCCGCAGGGCATTCCACGAGCTGGCGGGCCTCCCCATCGAGGCCGCCCTGGTCGATGTCGCGCAGGACGCGCACATCAGTCGGATGATCGAGGAACGAACGGGCGTACCCCACGAATCGCCGCAAGTGCTCGTTTTCCAGTCGGGAAAGGTGGTCTGGAGCGCCTCACACTTCAGGATTACGCGCGGTGCGGTCACGCGTGCAGTCCGGCGTGCCACCCTGGGTGAGGCCATCGAGCAGCCTGACCCGGCTTGCGGCGCGGCCTGCGGGAGGCGCGACGTCGCGTTGAACGACAGGCCCACCCAGAGCGCGAACCTGATGATGTGGCTCCGCTCGATGTGGGACCACCAGTGACTATCCACGAAACTTGCCATCGCGGTCGCGGTGGTCTTCCTCCTCGTTCAGACACTGAGCATCTGGTTCCATTGACGCACGCCGCTCTATGACGCATTCGGTTGCGAGTGCTCCGAGCCCGGAGGGCGTCAACTTCGCTGACGTCGAGCGCGATTTCGTTCGCGCAGGGTCTATCCGGAGTTTAGATGGCGTGCCTACGACACGTTCTCGCCGCTCAATCCGCTGCGTGTCCCGCTCGAGGCAGCGCGCGTTGCGTTCGTGACCACAAGCGGTGCGCATCTGGCGGACCAGGCGTCGTTTGACATCAGGGCTGCTGGCGGCGATCCCTCGTTTCGTGCCTTCCCGAGCTCGACCCCGATGGAACAGATCCACCTCAGTCATCGCGGCTACGACACGCGACGCGCGAGTGCCGATAAGAATGTCGTGCTGCCTCTCGACCACCTGCGCGCGGCAGCCAGGGAGGGGCGCATCGGGGGCCTCACACCCACGCTGTACTCGTTCATGGGCTACATCGCCGATACCCAACCGCTTCTCGAGGAAACCGCCCCGGCGGTCGCAGCCAGACTTGTCTCAGACAACGCCGACCTGGTGCTGCTCGCCCCCACTTGACCGGTCTGCCAGCAGTCCGTGGGGCTGATTCGGCGTGTACTGGACGAAGCCGGGCTGTGCACAATCTCGCTCACCCAGGTGGTCGAGATCGCGGCGATTGTTAAGCCATCGCGGGCGCTTTTCGTCGCCCACCCATTCGGTCTGCCGTTCGGTCCGGTCGGAGCGACAGCGACACAACGTGCTGTAGTGGACTCCTTGCTTTTCGCCGCGGCAGACATGGATGCACCGGGCATCCGCGACGCCGGCTTCACCTGGACCGACGATGATCTGCGTGCCCGGTAACTTCGCAAGCAGCGCCACTGAGCCGCGGCCAGGTACGGCCAGGACTATTTGGAAGGCAACCTGTGTCGCCGTCGACGCGGCCGGCCTCCTGAGTGGCTGCGTCGCGTCCGCGCGGAAGCCGGTCGCCGTCGACTGCCCACCGTTGCCCGATGCCAGGGAGACGCTTGCACAGGCCTGGAACGCCTACCAGCCAAATCCGCCGATCTCGCCAGCGGTCACCATCCGCCGTCGGCTGTTTGCTTTCCAGGCGCTCCTGCTCAGTGCGGGGGCATGTATAACGAACCGCCTTCAGACCCGGCGACGGTGTACACGCAGTACGTAGCGCATTGGGCATTAGGGCCAGCGTCGTTTGACCCAGCGCTCGATGGCTGCCTTTTCACAACAGTCGGAACACGAACGCCGAGATGAGGTCAGCACTGACCGGTGTCACGGTCCATGCGAGGCCGAACTCGCGTAGCGTCCGCCGGTTGAGGCGGGCGAGGTCGCCGCGCGCCAGCCCGGCAATGGCGGCCGTCGCGACGTGGGTCGTAGACATCGGCAGCCCCAAGTTCGCTCCGACACCCACCAACACGGCCGTCGCGAGGTTCGCGCGAAACCCTTCCACGTGGTCCATGCGCACGACCTTCTCCCCCAGCGAGCGTGCCACACGCATGCCCGCAATCAATCCGCCGGTCGCCATAGCGACCGCTACCACAGTGACCAGCCAGCGCGGATCGCCCCCGGTCGGAACGAGCGCGAACGCACCGATGGCGACGATCTTCGGAGTGTCATTCAGACCGCGCGCCAAGCCCGTCGCGCCACTTGTCAGCCAGTGCGCGGCGGTCATCGTAATCCGCAGGCGCCCCGCGCCGTGTGCGCGGCACTCAGCGATAGTGCCCGTTGGCACTGCGAGCATCGGGAGTGCCTTTCCCACCGCAATGGCGGCCCCATTACCGCCGCTCACGACCCGCGGTGCCGAGGTCGGGACCTCGACGCACAGGCACTCTCCACGACCGAACGGCACCCAACTCAGGGCGGCCGATGCCACATACGCTACGCCGATGCTCGCCAGCAGCGGACCGGTGACGTTGGTGAGCAGCACGCTCCAGTTCACCGCACCCGGCGCGAGTTCGGTCCCGGCGCCGATCAGCGCGCCGACGATGGCATGCGTGGTCGACACCGGCAGACGGGTGGTGGTAGCGAAGCCGACCCAAACGGTCGCGCCTACGAGTACCGCCAAGGCGAAGGGCAGCGTCGGCGGCGCAGTCACAATCCCGCGCGAAAACAGCGCCGTCAAGCGCTCGGCGACGGTCATTGAGGCGACGGCACCGACGAGCGTTGTCACGGTGCCCCACAGGATGGCCGTTCGGTAGCGTGCGACTCCCGCGCCGGCCAGAATCGCGATCCCCTTCGAGACTTCGTTCGCCCCATTGGCGGCGGCGAGCGCCACCGTCAGGAACATAACGGCGACGCTCAGCGCAGCCATCAGCGCCAGCCTCGGAAGCGCAACGTACTGCGCAGTCCGCCAAGCAGGGACCGCCGGCGCTGCCGCTCGAGCCGATAGACCCGCGGGGTTAACTGTCGAAGTACCGTTGACCATTCATGAGTCCCTTCCTTGAAGGACCTGTCTCAGAGCCCAGTTCGTTACCGATCTCGGCGGGAGAGAGTATTCACACCCGCGCCGGCGGCGGGCGGCCCGCGGGTCTAATGGTTCGACCCGTTCAGTATCCGTCAGACGCGCGACCACCAGCGCGAGACGTGGCCACACGACATTGACAGTGCGCCCCTACCCACAGCGCAGTCTGTAATGTGCGCTACGGACAGCCACGCGTCGAATTGGTACGGTGTAGGAAGATCCAAACGCGGAGGTAAAGCGTGGCCGAGATGGAATTAGCAGCAGGCACGCTGGCGCCAAGCTTCGCAGCGCCCGACGAGAACGGCCAGCTCTGGCATTTGAGCGAGGCGCTCAAGCGATCAGCACAGGTGCTGGTTTTCTACCGAGGCGACTGGTGACCCTACTGCAATGGGCAGCTCGTGAGCTATGCCAGGAAGTACAGCCAGTTTCAGGAACGCGGCGCTGAAGTCACGGCCATCTGCGTCGATACGCCGGAGCAGAACAAGGCGATGATTGACAAGCTGCTCCTGCCATTTCACGTTCTCAGTGACCCGGAGGGTGAACGGGCGATCAAACCGTACGGAGTGTGGAACGAGCAGGGCCGGATCGCTATCCCAGCGGTCGTGGCCGTGGCGAAAGACCGCACCATCCGCTACCTGTACAAGGGCCAGGACTTTGCCGACCGGCCGGGCGACGAGGAACTCCTGAATGCACTCGCTGAGAATCGTTTGTCGGGAGGAGTGAACGATGGCACGCGGTGATCCCCCGATGAGCCTGGAGGCGCTCGGGCCGTACTACAACGGCGCGTTCAACGCGACTGTCGCGCTCAAAGGCCGACTCGGTAAGTTTTATGCGGGCCCCGAGGGACGAGCGGTGTTGCGGGAGGTAAGCCATTATCAGCAGATGCTGGCTGAGTACCGCCAGGCTATCCAGAAGACTGTCGAGCTCAAATGTGGCAATTAGTCCTGTTGGGTCCGGCAAAAACCGACGAGAGGTTCGCTGAGACATGCCGACACTGCGTTTCCGCCGCTTCGACGAGATTCCGCCTGAAGATCAGGAGCACGTGGCCTTTCTCCGCGCCCGCATGCGCGGCCGCGAGGAGATCGACGGCATCTGGGGAGCGCAGGCGCACTGGCCCGCGTACATGGCGGCCAACCATAAGCAGGCATTGGCGAGCTACCAGTTCCAGGGCGTGCTGCCCCAGCTCGCCAAGGAGGCGATGCACGTTGCCATCTCGATGAGCAACGCCTGCGACTATTGACTGAGCGCGCACACCAGCGCCGTGTTGCGTCTGGGCATAGGCGACAAAGGCCTGACGGAGATCATGGCCGTCGCCGAACACGTCAACAGCATGGTCGCGCTCGCCGAGGGTTTCCGACTGCGGCCAGACGTACCGCGTCCGCCCGAAGGGCCAGCCACCGAGCTCGTGACGCCCGTAGATGAAGTTGAGCCCGGCCTGGCCGCCGACACGCTCGACCACATCCGATCGTGGGCCAGGTCGAGCCTGGGAATAGAGCATGTGCCAGCGTTCTGGCGGGTGCTGGCGCGGCATCCTCGGTTCGTGGCGTCGACTTGGGGCAAGAACTGCCTGGTGCTTGGGGTGGGCGAAATTGACGAGGCAACCAAAGCATGCGCCGCCATGGCGGTCGCCATGAATGCGCACAGCGCCTACTTCGCTTCGTATTTTAATCCCTGGGTGCGACGGGTGGTGGGTCTGGACGACGATGGATTAGTCGAGCTTGGCGCTGCTGTGATGCACTATGTGTCGTTCAACACCGTCGCGCACGGGATGATGCTCGACCCGCCCTTTGTCGACGTCCGCGCCGAGGACTTCCGACCTGGCGGCCGACTCGCCAACGCGCCGGGGCCCGGGTGCCCACCGCCGCCGCCCTAGCAGGGCGGACCCAGACACCAGGAGGTCGCTAGCTGCGGCTGCATTGGCGACCCCAGCATCCTGCTGTGCGGTGTTTAGCCCGCCAGTGAACGTGAGTAACGGAGGCGGGGCCGCCGGTGCCCCATGAATGAGGTGGTCCATGAACACGAACGTCGATCTGATCGTCATCGGCACAGGCTCCGCGGCAGGTTCTGTCGCCTACCCGTGTCGGTCGGCTGGCTGGAGCGTCACGGTGATCGATTCTCGGCCCTTTGGCGGCACCTGCCAGCTGCGCGGATGCGACCCGAAGAAGGCCCTGGTCGGCGGCGCTGAGCTGGTGGATTGGAATCGCCGCATGCAGGGCAATGGTGTTCCCGGCGCGGACCTCACGATCGAGTGGTCGGATCTCATGCGCTTCAAGCACACCTTCACCGAGCCGGTGCCCGAGCAGACGAGCGGAGTTTTGCCGAGGCGGGCATCGGCATGCGGCACGAGCGGGCCCACTTCGTCGATGGGACAACGCTCAGGGTCGGTGACGACACGCTGACCGGCAACCACATCGTGATCGCGGGCGGCGCGCGGCGCGCCACGCTGAATATCCCCGGCGAGGAGCATCTCACCACCAGCACACAGTTCCTGGAACTCGAGCGCCTGCCCCGGCGGATCGTGTTTGTCGGAGGCGGCTACATCGCCTTCGAGTTCGCCCACATCGCTGCTCGTGCCGGGGCCCAGGTGGAGATCGTCCACCGCGGGGAGCGTCCGCTCGAGCGCTTCGATCCCGACCTCGTGGCGCGCCTGGTCGAGGCCACCCGCGAGCTTGGAGTCGAGGTGCACCTTGAGACGCACGTGCAAGCCGTCAAGAAACGAGAAAATAGCGTGCTTGTCCACGTGTCCTCCGCAGGCAAGACGCGGACGATCGACACCGACATCGCCGTACATAGCGCGGGTCGCGTGCCTGAGCTCGACGACCTGGACCTGGAGGCCGGTGGTGTGGCCCGAGACAAGGACGGCGTCGCGGTCAATGAGTACCTCCAGAGCGTGTCCAATCCAGGCATCTACGCCGCTGGCGACGCGGTCGCTAGCGGAGGCTTCCCCCTCACGCCGGTCGCGGGCATGCAGGGAGCGATCGTCGCCAGCAACCTGCTGAAGGGCAATCACCGCACGCCGGCCTACCGCGGCATCCCGAGCGTCGTGTTCACGGTTCCGCCGCTCGCGTCCGTGGGCCTCCAGGAAGCTGCTGCCCATGAGCAGGGCTTGCGCTTTCGCACGAGCTACCAGGACACGGCCAGCTGGTATTCGTCACGGCGCGTGGGTCTGCGCCACTCCGGCTTCAAGGTCCTGGTGGAAGAGGCGACCGACTACGTTTTAGGCGCCCACCTTCTGGGGGCGCACGCCGAAGAAGTCATCAATCTGTTCGCCCTGGCGATTCGCTCGGGGCTACGTTCGGCCGACCTGCGGCACATGGTGTACGCCTATCCGACCAGCTCGTCCGACGTGACCTACATGGTCTGACTCGCCTGGGCCAGTAGTGCGGACGAGCACTTGCTCGAGCGGCGTGAACCTCCGTGCATTACGGCACCCATACGCGGGTCCCCGGCTTGAAGACTGCCCAAGCAAACCAGAAGTGATTCGCATTAACCAGCGGACGCAGGCGCTGACCTGTAAATGACCCAGCCGTCGCTCGGCCGAAAATGTCCCAGATCGAGTTCGTCTGGTCGTCGACGAACCGGTCGCCGAGCAACGGGAAGGTGAGCACGTTCCCGGCGACGCTGCGGTCGAATACCGCGGCCGCACCCACATCCCGCGAGGCGGCGATGACCGGCCCATCCAGTGCTGAGTTGGTGCCGCCCTGATGAAACACGACGAGTGGTGTGCCACCCGCCATGTCGTTGATAACGTGCACCCGCGTCAGCTGACTGAACGGGTAAGCCGCGGTGTCTCCGTTTACCTCGACCGTCGCCACCCGCTCCATTGGCGGCAGCCGACCGTCCGTCGGCCCGGAGTACAGAAACGGGCTACTGTTGATGTTGTCGTAGCCGACGTATGGATTGGACCCATAACCGCGCGGGTGGCTCGTATCGCGGCTCAGGATCCGACCCTGCGGGAACGCTGCTTTGAAGTCCGCGAACGAGACGATCTCGGCTGGGAGCATTGTCAGCTGGCGCCCGACCAGGTCGCCGGCGAGCGCCTCACCGGTGATCTGCTGCCACCAGGTCTCGCCCGGGTCGTCCGACCACATCACCAGGTCGGAACGGCGGAGGTTACCGGTCGTGCCGAAGCGGAGTGCTTGTCCGTCCACGCGACGGTCGAAGGCAATGGCCGTATTGCACGGCGGGCAAAATGTAATAACGACCGGCACGCTGCCAACTTCGTCGTCGACGATTTCGTGCCAGATCAGGATCTGGAGCGGGTAGGCACGTGCGTCGCCGTTCAGTTCGAACGCGATCACCGGCTCATAGTCCTTCAGCCAGTCGCCGACCTCAGCCGGGCTCACGAACTTCGGCTGGTCGATGGGTGGGATGCCGTCCCGTGGTGGGCCGCCGGACTCGATCTCCGACAGCGGGACCTGTGCCCTGGAGAAGTTGGTCTTCCAGCCACGGGTTGAAAAGCGCAAACCCGAGAGTGCCACGGCGGTCGGGACGGGGGCCGGGGTCAGCGCAACAGTCGCCGCGGAATCCGGCGCGGATATGGGTGAAAGCCTTTCGGCTAGCGGCGGTCTGGCCGCGGTCGAGCAGGCAGCCAGGGCGATGAGCCCAGCCAGCCCAACGGTGATCTGGACGGGCGCGCGTCCGAGCCACATCCTGGTGGCGAACATCCTGGCGACGAGGGTACGCCGCTGGATCGTCCCTGTCGGTAATCTCGCCTACTGAGCATCAACACGGCCACGCCACGCGGCCGCATGCTCTTGGCTCCTTTAAGGTGGGTCTGAGCCTCAGGCGGGTTCGGCGAGCACGCACAGAGATGGCCAGCCGGCCCGCGCATATCGAGCCTGGACTGGGCGCAGCCCGGCCGTCTCCAGATCTGGACGGGGATCCAGCCGCCGCAGACCGGTCCAGATCGGAAGGACACTGAGCAACCAGCGCAGTGCAGGATGTTCAGCGTCCACGGTCACCATCACTATGCGCCCGCCGGGTCGCACCAGGCGACGCACGGCCGCAAACACGCGCCGCCGGTCGTCGGGTTGGAGCAGGTGGACGAGATAGCACACGCTGATTACGTCGAAGGAGGCGTCCGGGAAAGGCAGGGCTCGGGCATCAGCAACCACCAGCTGAAATGGGGCAGCGAGTCCGGACGCACCAGAGACCATCAAACGCGACCGGTCGACTCCGATCACCGGGCCTGGACAGGCGTTGCGACGGGCCAGCTCGCGGAGCATAGCGCCTGTTCCGGTAGCGACATCCAGCACCCGCTCACCGCGCCGCACGTCGCCCAGCTCGAGCGCCATTTGCAGAGCATCATGCTCGAGTGGGACTGACCAGTTGTACAGGCGGGCCAGAAAGTGCACGGGCGCGGCTTGTCTCACACGATTCATGTGCCACCATGCTGCTCATCCGGGCGTCGCGCACCGGCTCAGGTGGGGGTGCGTAGTTGGGGTCCAGGTACTTCTGCGGCTCGGCCTCGAACGCTTTCTTACAGCCGGGCGCGCAGAAGTAGTGTATCTGGCCCTGATAGGTGGTGATCTGGCGCGCCACCGACTCGTCGACGTCCATGCCCGCACCCCGGATCCTTTGCCAGTTCGGGTTTTCCTCCTCTCGATCGTAACCGCGCTAGCTCGCGGCCGCCGACTCGACTGGATAGTCGTCCTCCTGCAAGAACGTCCTTGAGCCGCTCGATGTCCACCTTACGTTCGTCATACGCAACCGTGACCTGACTGGCGGGGATGGTCCACGCCCACGTGCTGGACGCCCTCGAGTGGGCAAGGGATTAAAGGAATTGATGAACAGCGCCCGGATGTCGGCGACGCGCGGACACCTGCGTAGCAGGCCAGGCGCGCACAACAGACTTCAGGCGCGCGTTGCCCGTTCGAAAGCGGCGCGCAGTTCGTCCTCTCGTATCAACCCGTCCAGCCGCGCGACCTCTGTACCGCCGCGGAAGATGAGCACGCGGGGAATGCTCATCACCCCAAATCGCTCGGCGATGGCCAGGTCGCGGTCGATCTCCACGCGGTACACCGGTCTCCACAGCACGTCAGCTGCCGGCCCACGGACTGCGAGACGTCCCGTGGCCCGGGTCGTCGTGATGACCGCGAGAGGGACTCGCGCAGCCTAAATAGACAACCAAGGACCTCGCCTGTTGCCAGGCCTACTCAGACCCAGGTCGTCGCTAGCCGCTGTCGGCATCGGTGCGCGGCGGCACATTGCAGTGGGCGCGACCACCGATCAGCCTGCGTCTCAGGAGCCATACGGCGGTGACGACGAGCACGGCGCCACCTGCCAGAAGCCAGGGCCGGGCGCCGGCCCACACCGCGGCGGCGGCGCCGAGGAGCGCCCCCGACGCCAGCACAGAAAGGACGAGCGGGCCTCCGCAACACACCGCCATCAGGGCGACCGCACCCAGACCCATTTTCACGTCGGTTTCCTCCGAACTTTGTGGTGAATCCGGGTGGTCAGGCCGCGCAGCACGACAGCTTTGACACGTCACGGTCAAAGCTCTGCGCGGCGAGCTTCAACCCCTCGCTCATCGCCAGGTAGGGGGCGAACGTGTCGGTCAGATCTCGCACCGTCAGGTGAAACCGCACCGCGAGCACCCCGGCGTAAATCGCATCACCGGCGTTCTCGGCCACGATGTGCACACCCAGCACCTCGTCCGTGCGCGCGTCGGCCACCAGCTTGAAGATGCCGCGTACGTCGCGGTTGACCAGCGCGCGGGGCACCGCGTGCAGTGGCAGGATCGACACCTTTGGCTCGTGCCCGGCCAGGCGGGCAGCCTCCTCGGTTAGTCCAACGGTGGCGATTGCAGGCGTGGTGAAGGTCACGCCGGGCACGGCCCGCAGGTCCACCGGGCGCGTACCACCCAGCGCATTCTCAGCGGCGACCGCTCCCTCGTGGGCGGCGACGTAGACGTACTGAGGGCCGAGCGTCACGTCGCCCGCTGCGAACACGCGCGGGTTGCTGGTCCGCAGCTGCTCGTCGACGACGATCTCGCCACGCCGGCCCGTTTTAACCCCCGCAGCGCGGAGATTCAGCGCTTCGGTGTTCGGGGTGCGCCCGGTTGCCACCAGCAGCGCATCGCCTTCAATGGCGCGCTCCTGGCCGTTCATCCGGAGACGGACCCGTTTCCGCGAGCCGGCTTGCTCGACCTGCAGGTAGGTGACGCCCAGGAGGACGTCAATGCCTTCATCGGTGAGGACCTCGTGGACCACCTCGCCAATTTCCGGGTCATAGTCCTTCAGCATGCGCTCGCTGCGCTGCATAAGCGTGACGCGGCTGCCCAGGTGACGGAAGAGCTGGCCCAGCTCGAGGCCAATGTAGCCGGCGCCCATCACGATCAGGTGCTCCGACAGCTGCTTCAGATCCAGCAACGAGGTGCTGGTCAGGTAGTCCACCGACTCGAGACCCTGGACTGCGGGCACCGCTGGCCGTGCGCCGGTGGCAAGGACAAAGGCGTCAGCCAGAACCGCGCGATCATCCACTCGCAACGTTTGTGGATCCTGAAATACGGCTTCGCCACGCACGAACTCCCAGCCGTACGCGTCGACCAGATCGGCGTACTTGTCCTTGCGCAGGGAGGCCACCAGCTCGTCCTTCTGCTGGACCAGGGTCGCCAGACCGACGGAGTCGGCGCGCGTGCGGATGCCCGGGAACGCGTGCTGCCCGGCGTGCCAGAACAGCTCAGCCGCCCGCAGTTGCGTTTTGGATGGAACACAGCCAATGTTGACGCAGGTCCCGCCCAGGGTGCCGCGTTCGATCATCACGACGCGTGCACCGCGCTCAGCCGCGGTAATAGCCGCGGCAAACGCGCCGCCGCCGGATCCAACAATCGCCAGATCATAGCGGTCGTCTCCTGCGCGGCTGTTGGCGCGGGCTTCGATCCGCTGGACCGTACGTGACTCGACTCGACCTGGCCGATAACCGGTGCGTGTTACCGCTTGCTCGAAGCGCTGTGGATCGGTTGAGGCGGGAGCAGAAAACCGAGCCTCCGCACGCCGGAAGTCCGCAACCGGATCGCCGGCACCGGCTTCCCGCAGCGCTTCAGTGACGTGCCGTTCGCAATCGGTACACGTCATTCCCTCGATCGGCAGGCGGTACTCCCGCAGGTCAGCGTCCCCTTCTGCTTTTGGGGTGATCTGCTCGAGGACGCCGGGCTGATATCCCGTCGCTTCCACCGCGGCCCTGAGCGTGGAGTGGTCGGCTGCGCGCGCGACGCTCAAGAGGGCTTCACCGCGTCGGAAATCGGTGGTCGCCTGTGTCGCGCCGGCATTCAGCAACGCTTGCTCGACGTGGCGTTCGCAGCTCGGGCAGGTCATGCCCTCGACGCGCAGACGCAAGCGCACGGACGGACCGGGGGTGCTGGATGGGGCTCATTGTTTTCTTCGGGACGTCCTGGGTTGCTTGATTGGCTATATGCGGGGACAGCTGAAGATGCGGGCGGCGTTCCGTCCCATGGAGGCGTGCGCCAGATCGAGGATGGCGCTGACATTCGGGTCGGCCAAGCGGTAATAAATGCGCTGGCTCGCACGCCGTGTAGCCACGAATCGACACCACCGCAGACACGCCAGATGGTTCGAAATGCGCGGCTGCTTCATGCCAAGCGCGTCGCACAGCTCGTCGACGCTGCGCTCGCCGCCGCGCAGCTCTTCGAGAATGCGGAGGCGGACCGGGTCGTCCAGGCCGCGGAACCACTTGGCCAGGAGATCGAGGTGGTCCATTGCCTCGCCGTCCTGCACAAGAATCTCGGTCTTAGCTATAGCTATTGAGTCCGGGCTGCTTATCGCGGCTCCTGTCACGCATCCAAGCGCTTGGCGTTTGTCTCACTCTATCATGATTGACTGATATTCGACAAGGCTTAAGATGGCTCGCGATAGAGCCGCAGCTTGGCAGGCCTGCCCTGATGGCCCATCCGTAACAGCTCGGTGGAGCCCGTTTGATCGACGCGTAGCTGGCGCAGCATCTGCCGCGCGATCAGGAAAACGGCGACCCAAGCCGATGGCCGCAGGGTGAACGGCGCGCCGCTCGACTCTGGTGCAGAGCCTCAGCGACGGCGGCTATGCTCAAGCCGGTGCCTCCGCCGATCAGGCCAATGGCGAACTCCGAGACGGGCCGCTTCCCGCCATGGCGAGGCGGGCGGGATTCATATTCATCAGCGCGGCGTGACGGATGCCACGCGCGAGAGGCCGCCCACTAGAAAGCTCGACTCTAGTGCTCCACAGTGAACTCTTGCATGGGCTTGGCGTACGGAAAGAACTGCTCGCGCGCCCCGCGTTGCCAGGCGGCGGGCATTTCCGGTAGCGAGATGTCCCAGTCCGGGCGGATCCGCCGCGTCACTTCGCGCAGGTCCGACCACAACTCAGCTGTCGACGGTCGGCCCCAGTACCAGTAGCCGTTGTAGATCTTGTGGATCGTGAGTCCCGGTTCCAAGACGAGGGTGTGCGGAATCATCGGATCGTTCGTCGGGTCGGTGTATTCCTGGATGTCCAGATCGCGTTGGACTTGCCGCTCCGGGTCAGAGAGGAATGGCCACTGGGCTCCCAATCCGTCGCGGAACTCGTTCGTTTTCAACTGATTGTCGGTGGAGATCGTGACAATCCTGGCATAGCCCACTTTCAACTCGGGATAAAAATCGACCAGGTCGCGCAACTGCCGACGCTCCTTCGGTCAAAAGTGGCCTCGAGAGAGCAGCAGGATCATCGGATTGTCTCCCTGCAGCTCGGAAAGCCGCCGATGACGGCCGGTCTGGTCCGCTAGCTCATAATCGGGGAAATGTGGCGCCGGGCTGAATGTCGGCACGCATGGGCTTGTTACCTCCGTGTTGTTTCGTTCGCCGGCTGTGGTTCGGCACCGGCGGAAGTCATCTGGATCTGACCTTACGCGGCCTGTGGGGACTTGATCTCGACCAGCTCTGGGTGACACCGAGCCAGGCACCTCAGCGCGTCCAGCACTTCGGCCGCTTCCTGGGGCGAGGGAGGTACTGATGTGAACTTCAGATAAGTAGCCGTTTCGTCCTGAAAGACGAGTGTCGGCGTGCCGAATACTCTCCAGCGGTCTGTCCCCTCGCTATGATCGCCCTCAACCGCCGCGAGCCATTTCCCTTGCATTCGCTCAGCCCCGAACCGGGCGACGTCTAGCCCAGCGTCCCGGGCGAACTGCAACAGGTCCGCTGAAGCCAGCTTGCGGTGCTGACCGTGCATTGCATCAAACACGACGGAGTGGTACGCCGCGAACACCTCCGGTCCGCCTGCCTGTGTTGCTTTCGCCAACTCGAGCGCCAGGACGCTGACGCTCTCCTCCATTTGACTGCCGGATAGGAACGAGGCTTCTTCCGAGCGACGGTTCACTTCCTTGAGCGAGAAAGTCCTCCACGTGACGGTGAGCTCACGCCCCGCCTGCTGCACACTCTTCAGCCAGCGGAGTGCGCGGTAGCTGTACGGACACGTGTAGTCGTAGTAGACGGCGATGCGCTCTGTTTTCATCGTTGCCTCCTCGGTTCAGAGCTGGTCGGCGGCTTTGCGGGCGGCGATCAGGATGGGATCCCACACCGGCGCGAACGGCGGGGCATAGCTCAGGTCCAGGTACTGGATCTGCTCCACAGTCATACCCGCGTGTAGCGCGGTGGCGAAGACGTCGATGCGCTTGGCCGCCCCTTCGATGCCCACCACCTGGGCCCCCAACAGCCGGCCAGTGCGTCGTTCCGCAAGCACCTTGACCGTGATCTTGCCGGCGCCCGGGAAGTAGCCGGCGCGGGTGGTGCTTTCGATTTTGCCGACCACGTACTCCAGCCCGAGTGCTCGGGCCTCTTTTTCGTTGAGGCCGGTACGGGCCACCTCCACCGCGCAGATCTTGCTGACCGCCGTGCCGACAACGCCCGGGAACGTCGCGTAGCCACCGCCCAGGTTGATGCCGCAGATTCGGCCCTGCTTGTTGGCAATGGTGCCCAGCGCGATGTGCACCGGTTGGCGGCTAACCAGGTGGAATGCCTCGGCGCAGTCGCCGGCTGCCCACACCCCGTCCATGTCGGACTGCATGCGAGCGTTGACTTTGATCGCTCCGCTCTGACCAAGCGGAATGGCGGCAGCGCGGGCGAGTCCGCTGTTGGGCCGGGTGCCGATGCCCAGGATCACGATGTCGGCCGCCAGTGTGCGCTGATCGGTCGTCACGCCGCTCACCCGGCCAGCCCGGGTCTCGAATCCCTGCACCGACTCCTCCACATACAGGCTGACCCCGACCCCGCGCAGCGCCTGCGAGACGAGTTCCCCCATATCCGCGTCCAGCGTCTTCATGACGTCGGGCCCGCGCTCCACCAGCGACACATCCAGGCCGCGCATGACCAGCGCCTCGGCCATCTCCAGACCGATGTAGCCACCGCCGACGATTACGGCACGCTTGAATCCACCTTTATCCACGGCTTGCCGAACGCGGATGCCATCCTCGAGGATGGCCAGTCCATAGACACCGTCTGCGTCACTGCCAGGCAGGTTCGGGCGGATCGGTGCGGCGCCCGTCGCAATCACCAGCTGATCGAAGCTTTCCCATCGTACCGCGCCATCGTCGAGATGTCTGACGCTGACGCGCCGCTGGGCCAGGTCGATCTCCTCCACCTCGTGGCGCACGTGGACCTCGATTCCGCGCCTGTGAAACTCTTCGGGGCTGCGGGCGATGAGCTGCTCCGCATCATCCACAATTCCGCCGACGTAGTAGGGCATTCCGCAAGCGGAGTAGGAGGTGTACGCTCCTCGCTCGAAGGCGACGATCTCCAGGTCGGCGCGCATCCGTTTGGCCTGGGATGCCGCGCTCATTCCCGCGGCATCCCCGCCGATCACGACTAATCGGTCAGTCCCGTGCATCTTCGTGGCGCACTGCCGCGTCCCACATGCCACCCTACTCCGACAGGGCGCCGGCGGCGGTGGGTACGCTTACCTCCTGTAAGTTGCCAGCCGCTGCTTTGACACCTTCCGAAAACGTCGGGTGGATACAGATGCAGGCGTTGACCGGGTCGATCTTTCCGCCGGGCGCGTGCATGGCGATCAGCGCCACCATGGCCCAGCACGTGGAAGCCCAGGACCTCGTCGGTCTGGGCATCGGTCACCCACTCTCTGAAGCCTAGCATCTGGTCCGCGCCGCGGGCGCGGCCGACGAAACGAAATGGCTGCACGCCCACCTTGACACGGTAGCCCAACTCCTGTGCTCGCGCTTCGGCCTCCGGCGCGCGGCCAAGGTTCACGCGTACGACGGGTAGTCGCCGCGACTTCAGGGATTCCAGATCGCCCAGCGCCTGAGCCTGTTTGAGGATCGCGAAGCCATATGGCTGGTCCGGAATGGCCGCATCGCAGTGTATCGTCCTGCACGATCTGCAGGAACAGCCCGACCGGCGGTCCGCCCTTGTGCAACTGCCCTGTCGAATGGAGGAAGCGTGGACCGTAGCCAGCGGTCGTGGCGATCCGTCGCCGGTCGCGCATGGCGACCCGCAGGCGCTCCAGTGCCCGTTCCGAGATCGGTGTGTGGGCGGTGTAGGCCATGAGCGCCAGGTTCGCGTCGGGTTTCGCTCGGCTGAGCAGGTCAGTGATCCCCTGCACGGCCTGGTGAGCAGGTACCGCCTCTGCCGCGGGCAGGTTCCCGGTTGAGGTAAAGGTCGCCAGCACTCGTTTGGTGTTGTCTTTGCTCTCCTGGACCTTTGGCTGATCGAACGCGTCGATTCCCAGGATCGAGCCCGCGATGGCTGTGGCCACCTCCCACTGCAGGAACGCGCCGCCCAGATCGGGGCTGTCGCGTAAGGTGAGCGTCAGCACCGGTTGGCCCGCATCCTCGAGAGCGCGCAGCCTCGGATCGGGTGCGTCGTCCTGAAGGCGAACATGAACGAACAGGCAGTCGTTCCCGTAGACGTCGTTTCACCCAGCGGCTCGCCCTCGCTGGGCACGATGCCCTTGCCCTGCTTGCCCGTGCTCTCAGCGAGCAACTGCTCGATCCAGTAGCCGAAAGATGCCGATCTGGGTGTGAGCGCCAGGGTCAGCTTGTTCCTGCCCGTGCTCGCAAGCTGGCCTATGACCGCGCCGAGCGCGGCTCCAGGGTTGCCCTCGACCGGCACGCACGGGTCGCACGCGTGCATCATCTCCACACCGCGCTCGAGCAGCTCGACCACGTCCACACCGATCAGGGCGCCCGGCACCAGCCCGAAATAGGAGACTCGATATCATCGATCTGGCGGCGCTGCGGCACGATGCCGGGCTTCCGCCTCGGAAATCGCCCAGGCGGCATTGACCAGGCCGATGTGGCTGAACGCCTGCGGGAAGTTGCCGAGCAACTCACCACTGTCGGGATCGACCTCTTCGGCAAGCAAGCCGACATCGTTCAGGTACCCGCACGCCCGTTCGAACGTCGTCCGAGCGCGCTCGACTTGGCCGGCCAAGGCCTGGGCTTGCGCCAGCCAGAAGGTGCACAACAGGAAGGTGCCCTCCTCGCCCTGTAGTCCGTCGTGCGACCGATAGCGGTAGACCAGTCCGCGGGTGTCGGTCAATCGATCGGCAATCGCATTGATAGTGGACAGGACGCGCGGGTCATTGGCTGGCAGGAAGCCAACTATCGGGATCATGAGGGACGAGGCATCGAGGTCCTCCGAGCCGAAGATTTGGGTGAACGCACCGGCGCGCTCGTTCCAACCACGCTCCACGATCTCGTGCCGGATCCGGTCGCGGATCGTCGTCCAGTCGTGAATCCGGCTCCGCGCGCGGAGCCGGTCAGCGAGTGCGATGGCCGAATCCAGAGCTGACCAGCACATCAGCTTGGAGTACAGGAAGTGGCGCGGTTCGCCACGGACTTCCCAGATCCCCTGATCCGTTTCCTGCCACCGCGCGGCGGCGGTATCGGCCGCCTCGACCAGAAAGCTGCGCGCAGCTGTGCTCAGCCCACCCAACTGGTCCGCCAGGCGTCGTGCAGCACCAAGCAATTCGCCGTACACGTCCAGTTGGCGTTGGCTCCAGGCGCCGTTACCGATACGAACGGGGCGGCTGCCGCGCCAGCCGGTGAGGTGATCGAGCGTACGCTCGGTGAGATCGTGCTCGCCGCCGACCCCGAACATGATCTGCAAATCTCCGTCGTCTCGGATCTGGGCGGCCACCGTTCCAGCCATCCAGGCGAAGAAGCGGTTGGCTTCGTCCGGGCATGCAGCGACCCACAGCGCGTCGAGCGTGAGACTGGCGTCGCGGACCCAGGTATAGCGATAGTCCCAGTTCCGCGATCCACCGACGCTCTCGGGCAGCGACGTCGTTGGCGCTGCCACGATCGCGCCGGTAGGTTCGAACGTGAGCGCCTGAAGTACTCGCCCACTGTGATGGACCAGGTCGCGCCAGGGTCCCTGATATGCCTGGTGCAGGCCCGACCAGCTCCGCCAGCCCTGCACGGTGTCCGTCAGTCGGACGCCGATCGTCGCGCTCGTCCAGGCGCGCGACTGAGGCTCCCAGCTGGAGCGATGTTGGAGGGCAAACCGGACCTGCTCCCCCGCGCGCAGGGTAAGCCGCGCGCGAGCAACAGATCGCTCGACTTCAAGCGCCGCCGACGAGGACAGCATTAGCACGTCGGCGCCGCCGCGGGCGACTACGCCGCCGCCGGACGCGGCCAGCAGCGGCCGTAGCAGCCCGTACTCCGGCCGCGGTGCGTACTCCACCTCCAGGTCGACCACTCCCTCCGAGCACGTGACCTGCCGCACCAGCACCCCGGGCGACCGGGCGCCAAGAGCATGTCCACGTTCGTTGCGGCCGACGACCATCGCATCCACCAGCGTTGCCGTGCCGGATGAGGTGCGGAACGTCGTCTCAAGCACCAGGGTGTTGTCAAGGTAGCGTCGACTGACCTCGCTCCGATCGACGGGCTGAATGCTCCAGTGACCTGCCCGCTCGTCGAGCAATCGGGCGAACACCGCCGGGCTGTCAAAGCGGGGGAAGCACAGCCAATCGATCGAGCCCGCGCGACTCACCAGCGCCGCGGACCGGCAGTCCGAGAGAAGCGCATAGTCGGCGATCGGGACCGTGCTCATGTGGTCCTCCTGTGGCTACCCCAGTGAACGTTGCGCAACTCCAGTTGGCCGATGCCGTCGGGCAGCAGCGGGTCGGTGGTGGGCTCGTCGTTGCTTGGCTCCAAGCCCAGGATCACCCGCAGCAGGAGTAGCGGCGTGCCACTGGCCCAGGCCTGCGGACTCGACGCCGTTGGATACTGGACGGGAAAGTGCGTCAGGACACGAGGGTAGCCGGCGAACACCTCGGGCAAACGGTGTTCGAAATACGTGGCCGCCTCCAAGATCGCGTACGCCAGGCGGGCGGCCTCCTGACCGTAGCCGTAGCGTCGCAGGCCTGCGGCGATCAGCGCGTTGTCGTGCGGCCAGACCGTGCCATTGTGGTATTCGATCGGGTTGTACCCGCCTTCGCCCTCGGCCATGGTGCGGATCCCCCACCCCGAGAACAAGCGGTCGCCCATCAAATGGCGGGCCACCGCTGGCGCCTTGTCGGCATTGACGATGCCGCTCCACAACAGGTGCCCGATGTTCGACGTCAGGCTGTCTACCGGGCGCTTGTCGCCGTCCAGTGCCAGTGCGAAGTACTGACGGTCCGGCAGCCAGAATTCTCGATTAAAGCGCGCCTTGAGTTGATCCGCCTCGCGTTCGAGACGGTCGGCCAGACTGGCATCCCCCCACATTTCGCGAGCGAGCCGCGACGCGCGCCGCTTGGCGTCGAAGACGTAGCCCTGTATTTCGCACGTCGCCCGCGGGAGCTTTGCCAGGGAACCGTCGTTGAAGATGATCGAATTCCAGGAATCTTTCCAGCACTGGTTCTCGAGTCCGGTGGTCGTGTTGCGACGCTCGTACTCCACGTAGCCGTCACCATCGCGGTCACCCCAGCGGTCGATCCACTCCAGCGCGGCCCTCGCGTTCGGCTCCAGTTCGCGAACGAGGCCCATGTCGCCGGTCCAGCGCTCGTACTCGTCGAGCAGGACGAGAAACAGCGGTGTGGCGTCGGCGGTGCCGTAGTATGGCGAGTGCGGCCGCTCGCCGAAGTGCGTCAACTCTCCGAATCGAAGCTCGTGCAGGATCTTGCCCGGCTCCTCGTCGCGGAAGTCGTCCACCTGCTGCCCCTGGCGGGCGGCGAGCACCCGCAGTGCAGTCGCCGCCAGCTCGGGCACAAACGGCAATGCCTGATAACTCGTGATCAGGCTATCGCGCCCGAACAGGGCCATGAACCAGGGCAGGCCCGCAGCGGGCAGGGACGCACCCGGCAAGATTTCGGGGTAAAAGCGCAGCGCCGCCAGGTCAACCAGACTGCGGTGATAGATGTGCCGCAGGGCGTCCCAGTCGGTCCGCAGCGCCGGGGCTTCGCCAAGCCAGGCATCCAGGCTCTGTGCCATGTTCGGACGCGGGCGGATTGAGTCGTGCGGGTTGTACTTCATAGGAACCCGCTGCTCAGCCAGCGGCCGGACCTCGATGCACGTGTGCCACTCGGCGTGCGGCAGCACATCGACCCTAAAGACCAGCCCGTCCGCATCCTGCTCGACCGCGGCACTGGCCCAGATAGCCGTCTCGCGAACAAAGTCTTCGCGCCGATAGCCCAGCACCAGCTCGGTGCCACGCGTCTCGCGGTACAGCGTGCCCTTCTTCTGCAATGCGTCCTTAACCTCGAACAGGTCGGCGAAATCAGAACCAACCTCCAGGCGTAACGTCGCCGCGACGGAATGCTGGGCATGATTGAGCACGATCACATCCTCGTGAAATCCGTCGCCCACGAAGCGTTGGCGGATGACCGATAGCGTCGGGTTCTGGTAGATCGTGCCTGTCGATGGGACCAGAAAGAACTGCGCCGAGAAGTAGTCCACGTCGTCGGTCGACAGCACAGCGAGGGCTCGGCCGTCGACCGTCAGCCGCCAACGCGAGAGGAAGCGGGTATCGCGATAGAAAAGCCCGTGCGGCGTGTCGATGCCCGCGTCAATGTCTCCAGCTCGGTCGCTGACGACGAAAGGTACTGCCGTCGAGGATGGTCAGCGTGTCGCTCGCCATCGGCTAGCGCAGGTTCGTCGGGATCACCTTGAGAGTTTGGCACCGAACGTTCGCGGCGGACTGTGATGGGCATCACAGACCCGGCGCGGCTGGCGGAGCTAGCATCAAGCGGACACCACCAGACCAAACCCCATAGCGAGAGCGGTTTGAAGAGGTGCAAGTCACATGAAGGCGTTCATCATTCACCCTGGGCGGCCGGAAGCGGCCACCTCGCGGACGTACCAGAGCCGGTTGCTGAGTCTGGCCAGGCGCGCGTCCAGGTACTGGCCGTGGGCGTGGACGGCACCGACCGCGAGCTGCTCGACGGCAAGTACGGGGAGGCGCCATCGAAGCGCCGCCGGGCTCCCTTCGCCCAGGCGAGCTGGTCGTCGCAAATGTGCCACAGAAATTCGTCTGCTGTTGCGTCGCAGACACAGGTCTGAGCCTCGAGCGCTTCGGCAAAAACACTTGCTGGCTGATACCAGCCAGTGCGGCCGTGCCGAGCAGTTGGCCGGGCCGCAAGATGGCCGTCGTCAGTTCGCGTCCTTCTTGACTGATCTGATAGACCCGAACGGCGCCTGTTTTGACCCGGTAGATGCGGTCGCCGCGGGACTCCGGATCGAGAATCAACTGGCGCTTCCGCAGCACCCGATCGTGTAGCCGGCCGGCCAGAGCTTCGATCTCGACCTTGGAGAACCCCCCGAAAAGGTTCAGGCGCTGCATATACCAGACCCGGCGTTCGGTCGCGCTCATCTTCGACAATATGACACGGGCGCGGACCTAACATTGTGTTTTGGCTCACATTTGCCGAACGGCTGTCCGTGGTGGGCGTCGGACCCAATGCCGTATGCCCATCACACTTGGTGAGCGGGATTACTGATCGGCGGCTGGCCGAGCCGCTATCGTCGCGGATGGAAGGTCCTTAAATGCGAAGCGCACTGACCAACGGATTGACTCGCCGACAGTTTCTGGCGGTGGCAAACGTCGCTATTCCGAGCCTGGTGGCAGCGTGTTCCGCGCCTTCCTCCCAGAACTCTGTCAGCGCGCTCGATTTCACGATCACCGCGTATCAGGGTGACGACGTCCTCGGAGGACAGACCGTCAAGTTTTCGAAGGTGTTCGAGCGCGGCAAACCCGTCATTCTGAACTTCTGGGCAGGTCTGTGCCCGCCATGCCGGGCCGAGATGCCAGGCTTCCAGCGAGTCTTCGACCAAGTCAAGGACAGAGTTGTGCTGGTCGGCGTTGACATCGGACCCTTCGTCGGGCTCGGGGAGCATGAGGATGCTCGCCGACTGCTGGCCGCACTCGGCATCCGCTACCCGGCGGCTTTCGCCGTCGATAACGCACCCGTGCGGCTCTATCAGATCCGCTCCATGCCAACGACTGTCTTTCTTACGCAGAAGGGCCATATCGTGGACACTGCTAACGGCATGCTGGCCGAGTCGCAGATGCTGGAGAGGATCCAACGGCTCACCTCGGCAGCGTGAGCGCGACGACGGGGATCACTCACCGCGGCGGGACGCTGCTGCTGGCCGTCCTCACGTATGCGCTGGCCGTGACCGCTGCGATGCTGACCGGGTCCAACCTTGGTGGCATCAATGCTGGCGTTGAAGGGCTTTCCTCGGGTGCCGGTGGGCTTCTGGGCGGGCTTGGGGCGCTGCTGCCGCTCGGGTACGCGTTCGCCGCCGGCATGGTGGCAGCGGTTAACCCCTGCGGTTTCGCGCTGCTGCCCGGCTACCTGGCTCTGTATCTGGGCGGAGGCGAGGCGGAAGGTGGGCGTCGATCGGGTACCTTGCGTCTGGTACGCGCTGCGCGGGTTGGCCTGACGATGAGTGCGGGCTTCACGCTCTTGTTCGCCACGGCGGGTCTGCTGCTCGGCGTTGTCGCGACCACGCTGGTGCGCTTGTTCCCGTGGCTCGGGCTGGCGGTTGGTGTGGTCCTTGTCGCGGTGGGTGCCCGTCTCCTGGGCGGCAACCTGCTCTACGCCAGCACAGGCGAGCGCATGGCCGATCGACTCCGTGGGCGAGCTCCGCGCACCGGCACGACTAGCTATTTCGTCTATGGCATCGCCTATGGGTCAGCGTCGCTGAGCTGCACCCTGCCAATCTTCCTGGCGGTGGTTGGCAGCGCATTCACCTCCGGCGATTTTCTTGCGGCGACCACGCAGTTCATTCTGTACGCACTCGGCATGGGCGCGGTCGTGATCGGCGTCACAATCGCCGTCGCGCTGTTCCGAGACTCGTTGGTGAAGCGCGCACGGGCGGCCATGCGCTATGTGCAGCCGGCCAGCGCCGCGCTCCTGCTACTCGCCGGTGCCTACATCATCTATTACTGGCTGACCCTAGGCGGTGTGCTGAGCACGGTCGGCTTTGCCTGAGGCTCAGGTTCATCGAGTTGTGCTCACCCCACCAGGCTTGCTGGCGATCATCAGCGTGTAGCCAAGTGTGCCGTTCCGGACCGCGTCGGCTACCCGGCGTGCCAACGCCTTGGCCTGTTTGAAGTCAAGTCCGTCATGCGGCATTGGGAGATGCTTGAGCTTGGTCAGCAGCTCAGCCCCCACCAGCCGACCACGGATCTGCTGCACCAACTCAGCCAGCACTGCGTCGTGTTCCTCGATGAGATCCACATTCAGCCCGGCGGCAGTGAACTGGGTCGCATACGTAACGACCGGCAGGGCATCGGCGATGCACGCGACCCAGGCCAGTAGCCCATCCAGCTCCGCTGGCAGGGCACCCTTGCGCGTCAAATCGCTGAGTCCGAAATGCCCTCCTGGAGCAAGCACGCGGAAGATCTCCGCCGCGGCCGCGTGCTTGTTCGGAAAGGTGCAGTAAGCGCACTCGCACAGCACGGCGTCAAATGCATCGTCGGCAATGGCGCCCAGCCGCTCAGCGTCGGCCTGGAAAAACTCGACTCGATCCCATAGACCCGCGTCTTGTGCCGCCTGTCTGGCCCGCGCAACGTTTTCGTCACTGTAGTCCAGTCCAACAACATGGCAGCCGTAGCCGCCGGCGAGATGCAGCGCGGAGGCGCCGCCACCGGCCGCCAGATCGAGTACACGGCTGTCGGCACCGAGCCCGAGCAGGTGCCCGAGCCGTTCGGTGAGCGCCAGCCCACCCGGGTGAAACGAGTCGCCGAGCAGCAGGCGCGCCCAGTCGCTGGCGTACAGATCGGCACAGCATGCCTTGGCCACCTCCGCCGTGACGGGTTCTGGTAGAGGCACCGTCACGCGGTCGGCCCAAAGTGGAAGGTGATCGGCTCGGGCGTGTACGGCATGCCATCGTGCTCCGCGCGCAGCCGAGCACGCTGGCGGGCGTTGAGCTGCGTGCGCGCCTGTTCCCGGTAACCGACGCTGTTGTAGGCGCAGAACGGAATCTGTTTGCCGCCGGGTAGAAGGAACTCCTTGCAACATTTCATGACGTTCTTCTGATTGAATGTCCAGGGGTCCATGAAGTCCTGGAGCATGATCATGAACATGCGATCGGCCAGGCCACGAACGTCGAGACCGTCCGGCAACCCGCACGCGGCGCACGAAATGGCAAAGTCAGCCGCTGCCTTGTCCGAGCCGGGCACAGAAGAGGAGGACCACAGACCCTCCAGCGCCTTCAGGACGTCGTCGCCGAAACCAGGCAGGATCTTGTTGCTGATGTAGTCAAGGTAGTCCTCGACCTCGAGCAGCCGGGTGATGGGCAGCACCGTCTCGCCATCGACGTAGGCATAGGTGACCGAGTTGCACGTCGGAAAACAGCACGGCACCGGGACAAAGTCGCTGGTCAGAAAAACGCCTTCGGTCTGCTCCTGGATGAGCTTCAGGATGTCCGGAATGGTCATCCGCTGCAGTGGGTCGTGTTGCAGATGGCGGCCGGCGTGGAACGCCGGCTGGAAGTTGATTCCCAGTACGGCCGGATGGCGCATGCCAAAACGCACGATCTCGCCGACCTCGTGCTCATTCACTCCGCGTTCGATGGCCGGCACGAGCACGACCTTACAACCGATTTCCGCCAGCCGGTCCAGCGCGCGTAGCTTTCCGGGCAAGATATCCGGCTCACCGCGAATCACGTGGTAGGTTTCGCTGGAAAAACCGTCGAACTGGAAGTAGATTGCTGGCCGGATCTCGGCCCGATCGGCCACGAACGCGTCATCGGTGGCGATGCGTTTGCCATTGGTGTTGATCATCACATGGCGGATGTTTCTTCGCTTTGCCGCACGGAGCATCGGCACGATGTCCGGATGAATGGTCGGCTCGCCACCTGAAAACTGGACCACTTCCGGGTAGCCTTCGGTGCGCACAAAGCCGTCCAGGATGTCCTCCACCTCGTCCAGGGTCAGGCTGAACCCTGCGCCGGCGTTGGCGAAGCACAGCGGGCATTGCATGTTGCAGGCGC